>Ga0209358_10000017_pt1 | contig 180656 bp, 197 predicted proteins | sample LauGreFa1BDMLBSN_2_FD_187574 | JGI IMG/M metagenome (GOLD analysis project Ga0209358, IMG submission 187574) | Freshwater lake microbial communities from Lake Michigan, USA - Fa13.BD.MLB.SN (SPAdes) (version 2) | ecosystem: Environmental > Aquatic > Freshwater > Lake | place: Lake Michigan... | reverse complement strand
AGCAACGGGATCAACTGGAGCAACGGGATCAACTGGAGCAACGGGATCAACTGGAGCAACAGGAACGACAGGTGCTACTGGAGCAACAGGAACGACAGGAGCCACGGGTGCACAAGGTTATACTGGTGCTACCGGAGCAACTGGTACTACCGGAGCAACTGGAGCACAAGGAAATCCAGGAGTAGTTATTCAATATATATATTCAGACGCCGCAGGAAACAATAACTTAGATCCAGTTAATCCGAGATATATTTATTCACATTTAACAAAATTTGCAGGAACTGAGTATTCTCCGACTAATTGTAATATTAATATTACACCACAAAGTTCAAACAGTAGAATAAAAATTCAATTCAGACTTAAATATTTTATTAGTACTACGGCTGGATTATCTATAACATTTAACACATATCGTACGGTGGGTGCTGGTGTAAGTACTTTATTATTATCAGATACAGTTTTTGGTTCAGATAATGGTTTGGGAGGTATATATGAAAATTATGTTGTTAATTATATAGATGGTCCAAATACATGGGCCTCTACAAATGTAACATATACGTTAAAATACATAATAAATATATCTGGTTATACTTCTGGAACAACAGCAATAGGAGATACTGGTTGTTTATTTGTAGGAATAGTTGGTTATCCTGGTACACCAGCCGGATATAATTATGGTGCGACTGGTGCTACGAGTTACCCAGGAGATACATATACTAGTAACATATTGTATTTGGAAGAATTATTAGGATCTGGAACTGCTGGACAAGGTGCTCAAGGTGCGACAGGATTAACAGGTGCCACAGGGTCAACAGGTGCCACAGGGTCAACAGGTACCACAGGAGCAACAGGTACCACAGGAGCAACAGGTACAACGGGAGCAACGGGTGCTACTGGAGCAACGGGTGCTACTGGAAATACAGGTACAACAGGAGCAACGGGAGCAACTGGTGCTACTGGAAATACAGGTACAACGGGAGCAACTGGTGCCACTGGAGCAACTGGTGCCACTGGAAGAACTGGAGCAACAGGAAATACAGGAGCAACGGGAGCAACGGGAGCAACTGGAAATACAGGTACAACAGGAGCAACGGGAGCAACGGGAGCAACGGGAAATACAGGTACAACGGGAGCAACGGGAAATACAGGTACAACGGGAGCAACTGGAAATACAGGAGCAACGGGAGCAACGGGAGCAACTGGAAATACAGGTACAACAGGAGCAACTGGTGCCACTGGAAGAACTGGAGCAACAGGAAATACAGGAGCAACGGGAGCAACGGGAGCAACGGGAGCAACTGGAAATACAGGTACAACAGGAGCAACAGGAGCAACGGGAAATACAGGTACAACGGGAGCAACTGGTGCCACTGGAAGAACTGGTGCCACTGGAAATACAGGAGCAACGGGAGCAACGGGAGCAACTGGAAATACAGGTACAACGGGAGCAACAGGGAATACAGGTACAACGGGAGCAACTGGAAATACAGGTACAACGGGAGCAACTGGAAATACAGGTACAACGGGAGCAACTGGTGCCACTGGAAGAACTGGTGCCACTGGAAATACAGGTACAACGGGAGCCACAGGAAATACAGGTACAACGGGAGCAACAGGAAATACAGGTACAACGGGAGCAACAGGAAATACAGGTACAACTGGAGCAACAGGAGCCCCTGGTAGGACGGGAGCCACTGGTGCTACAGGAGCACAAGGTCCTATTGGCGCAACCGGACCTGGAGGTGCCCGGGGATATTCATTATCTGCTTATGATACTACAACTCAAACAATAACTGGTAGTGCCGGAACCCCTGCTGTATTTACATATAATACAACGGACGCAACAGCAACTCTTGGAATATCTATTACTAGCGGTTCAAGAATTACATTTACTCAAGCATCAAAAGGGGTCTATAATATACAGTTTTCAGCACAACTTGAAAATTCAAATTCATCATCAACTGTAACAATTTGGCTAAGATATAAAGGTGTTGATGTACCAAATACAAATACTGAAGTACATTTACCTTCACAAAATCCATTAGTAGCAGCATGGAATTGGTTTGTTACTGTAGGAGATCCAACAACAGACTATTGGGAAATAGCATGGAACTACACAGGAGGATCGACATCCGTATCTCTTTTAGCAAGTACACCTGGAGCAAATCTTGGACCCACTGTTCCCTCAGTAATTTTAACTGTACAACAAGTAATGTATTTGCAAGAAGGAGTTACAGGTTACACAGGTTCAACAGGTTCAACAGGAGCAACAGGAGCACAAGGTTCAACAGGTAGTGCTGGTGTAGGAGGTGTAATTACACAATATACTTATGCAAACGCTCAAGGACCAAATTCAAGTGGAACTAGTTCAACGATATATTCATATTTAACAAAATTAGCAAATGTAGAAATGATGCCATATGGATATAACATATCAATTACCCCACAAGATACACAAAGTAGAATAAAAGTAACATTTAGAATAAAATATTTAATAAGTTCTACTTCAGGAGTTTCAATAACATTTAATTTATACAGATATACAGGTGCAAGTTATAATCAACGCACAACGGTTGGTTCTCTTATAACTCAGGATACAGTATTTGGTACAGAAAATGGGGTAGGGGGTTTATACTCAGACTATGTTATAAATTATATTGATAGCCCAAATACAGTAACCCAAACAACATATACTTTAAGATATCAAATAAATTTAACAACAACTACATCTGGATTTACATATATCGGTAATACAGGATGTCAATATGTAGGTTTAGTTGGATATCCAGGTCCTCTTAACGGAAATACTTACATAAATGGTGACACTGGAGTAACAGGATTACCTGGTGATACATATACAAGTAATAATTTGCTTTTAGAAGAGATGTGGGGTAGAACCAATCAAAATCAAGGAACAACTGGTGCTACAGGTGCTACTGGTGCTCAGGGAGCAACTGGTAGTGGAGGTGTAGGTGGAGTAATAACCCAATATACTTTTGCGAATGCTCAGGGTCCTAATACAACAGGCGTTACTTTACCAATTTATTCATATTTAACAAAATTGGCAAATGTAGAAATGATGCCATATGGATATAATATATCAATTACCCCACAAAATTTAACAAGTCGTGTCAAAGTAACATTTAGAGTGAAATATTTAATTAGTCCTAGTGCTGGTATATCAATAACTTATAATGTTTATAGGTTTACCGGTGCTGGATATAATCAGAGAACAAATGTCGGAACATTAATAACAAAAGATACCGTATATGGTACAACAAACGGTGTGGGTGGTTTATATTCAGACTATGTAATAAATTATATTGACATCCCTTCTACTACTTCACAATGTACATATACGTTAAGATATCAAATAAATCTGACTACAAGCACAAGTGGGTTTACATATATAGGAGACACTGGAGTGCAATATGTAGGATTGGTGGGATACCCAGGTCCTCTTAACGGAAATACTTACACAAATGGTGACACTGGAGTAACAGGATTACCTGGCGATACATATACAAGTAATAATTTGCTTTTAGAAGAGATGTATGGAGGTACCAATCAAAATCAAGGAACCACTGGTGCTACAGGTGCTACAGGTGCTCAGGGAGCTCCCGGTGCATTAATTCAATATGTTAATATTAATGCTAATGCAAGTAATAATACCCCAACTATTCTACCAGTATACTCATGGCTAACTACAAATTATGATGTAATGCAGTCACCTCAAGGATGTAGTATATCTATTACTCCGACAAGTTTGACAAGTTCAGTAAGAATACAATTTAGATTTAAATACTTAATTAGTCCATCAGCAGGTGTTTCTATAACATTTTTTGTTTATCGTGGTGCTGTATTAATTACAACAGATACAGTTTATGGTTCTGCACTCGCAACAACAGAATATACAAATTATATAATTAATTATGTAGATAAGCCAAACGCAGTAACAAGTCAAACATATTCATTAAAATTTACAATAAATAGTCCATCTTTTGCTGGTACCACATTACCCGCTGGAATTATTAGTTATCCTGCTTACACTAGTGGCGTTTTATGGGGATACACAGGAACTTATAGTGCTGGAGTAACTGGTTTACCAGGAGATACATTAACAAGTAATTCAATGTACTTAGAGGAATTGTCACCTGGCGGTGCTCAAGGCAACTTAGGTTATACAGGTCCACAAGGCGCTACAGGTCCATCCTTTGTAGTAGGTTTATCAACTGCAAACCAAACATTTTATCCTGCATTTTTTGGTGCAACAGGTAGCGGCCAAACAGGATGGATAGATCCAAATTTAACATTCAATGCCTCCACAAACGTAATGACATTCGCTGCCCCACCATCTTGTTCAGTTGCACCAACTTTAGGCAGTGATTTAGTTAACAAAACATATATAGATGGTTTATTTGGTACTTGGACTTCATTTACTCCTACAACATGGCAACCATATCCAACGTCAGTTACTACTAGCGCAAATTCTTGTGCTTATTTAAAAATAAATAAATTAGTAATTGCACGTTATTATATGGTATATAGTTCTTCAGGTACAGCAGGTAATTCTATTGCTATCCAACTCCCAATTTCTCCAAGTAGTATAACCGGTATTTCTGCAGTTGCTGGTGCTTGTAGTGGTTCTGCTTCATGGTATGATGCGAATGCTCAAGTAGGGGGTGTTTATCAATATAGTTTGACTGGAAATATAGGTAATACTGGTGTTCCATATATGTTTTTATATGGTGGACAAGCAACTAGTGGAGGTTCATGGTTTGGTCAATTTCCAGCAGTTCAAATTAGAACTGGTCACGCATTTAGTGCTCTTGTAATGTATGAATCTTCTGTTTAATAAAAATAATTTAAAAAAATATATTATTTATAAATTAATTGTTTTACAAATAATATAAAACTAATCAATTTATATTATTTATGGATTTTGTAGAAAAACAAGTACAAGATAATATTATCACTGATATTGATGGTGAATGTATAGAACTATCAGATGATAGTACAAATAATAATAACAGTGAAAATAAAGTTGTTACTGAATTTGAACCTAAACCATTTTTTCTATATAATGATGTTGATACTATTTTAAAACGAAAACATAGTTTGACACATGATATAAAAAATCGTGGTCCTTCATGTAGTCTTATTATTGTTGATAATTTTTATAATAATCCCATGGAGACAAGAAATTATATTTTAACCCAACCATTTACAGTTAAAGGAAATTTTCCTGGTCAAAGAACAAGATCTTTTGCAAATGAACATTTAAAAGAAGTTATTCAAAGATATGTTTTACCTTATGGAGGAAAAATTACTGATTTTCCTATTCCAAAAGAAGATGGTTCAGATGCATATACTATCTATAATGGTGCTTATCAATATACGACATCTCGTGATCGTTCATGGATACATACTGATAAACATAATAATTGGGGTGGTATAGTTTTTATGACTCCAGATGCACCATTAACATCTGGAACAGGTTTTTTTAAGTTTTACGATGGTTCGGTTTCAGAAAAAGACTCTATTTTATTAAATAACAAAGATGAGATAAATGATGCTAGCCAAGATTTAACGAAATGGGATAAGACAGATACAGTAGCAAATATATTTAATAGACTAATTTTATTTAATGCAACAAATTACCATATGTCATTAGATTATTTTGGTACTACTAAGGAAAATTCCCGGTTGTTTCAAACATTCTTTTTTTCAACTGAAAGATAATATAAGTTTGAATTAATTATAATTTTTATTTTTAAATAATATAATTAAAAATGAAAAAAACGATTTGTGTAAAATTACCAAATGAATCTCTAGATCTATGTACTCAAATTTATTATATAGTGAGTATAGTAATTAAGGCAATAAAAGAAAAAATTCCTATAGTAGTATTAGATAATTTTAGATCAGACACGTTTTCATCAAAAAAGCAACCTTTTAGTGAAATTATTGATTTAGATTTTTTAAATAGATTTTTAGAAACATATAGTGTAGCAGTAATTGATAAAAAAAATGCTACTATAGAAATTGAAAGTGTAGAATACGGTACACCTAACCTAAAATTGGATATAAAAAAAGAATTTATAACGCGACTACAATCATACAACAGTATTTATATAAAAAATGGATTTTATTGGAATGATTTGAAAGGTGATCCTTTTCACGGTGTATCTAAAAAAATTTATTTAAAATACAAAATAAATGAATATATATTTTTAGATGAATTTGATGAAAATAATGAAGAGTTTAAATTAAATTTGGATAAATCAGAAGAAATATATGAAGAAGATGTGTTTAATACTATTGAAAACGAATACGAATTATTTAATTTTTTATTAAAAAATATAGTATTCAATGAACAATTGGTAAATATGAGCGAGTTTTGTATATTATCTGATAAATCTGGAAAAATGACCCTAACTGATTTAGTTTCGTATCAAAAAAAAATAAATATATTAAATTTAAATTTTAATGATGTTATTAGAGATGATACGAATTCAAAAATATTAAATTACTTAAAAATGTTAGATCCAAATGATATGTTAATTATAATTGATGAAGACAAAAGTAGTGCCCAAATTATACAATTTTTGAAAACCAACAATTTTAATTATTATACAATTAAAAAAAACATATTTGAAGGCTCAGAACAAGAAAAGGTACTAAGTTTACTGGTGGGGATAAAATGCAGTGGTTCATTTATTGGTTACTATGATAGAAAAATACAAAAAAACAAAGGGTTAAATTACTTTATTATAAATAATATTAACAAAAAAGTAACTACGTATTTGATAAATGTTTAATCTAATATTTTAGTAATATGAACGTATTAAATTAAACTGAATCAATATAATTTTCTTTTGGATAACGAGATTGATAATGATTTGTTCTAGACATATGTAGATTACATACTTTTGGGTTTGTGTCGCCGCACAACCAAAATTCAGCATCATGTCTGTTTATATTCGTCTCGCCTATTTTTTTTAATTGTTTAGTATGATTTGTACGACTCCACCAAAAATTTCCACTATAATGAGAAGGATACGGTGATGTAGGTGGAGAATATGGAATAAAATTACATCCGACAGTGTCATATCCATTATCTAATGCTTTTAAACATACTTCATATTTGTGGACAGTGAAGTACAATAGAAAATCAATCCAATCCAAGATTTTCATATCATTTAATTGGTGTAGTACACCTTTTGAATGTAGATAACATATGTATGCATCTTCTGGCGAATTAATTGAAAAATCTAATAATCTATTTATAGTTGGGATCTCACATAGAGTTATATCTGTAGAATAATTATTCACTTCAAAATTATCCCCATATATATTTTCAATGGGTAATCCTATATTATTAATAAATATTTTATCAAAAATTTTGTAGCATTCAGTATTAAATAGCGACTCAATAATATAGTCTAATCTTTTTCTTCCTTGTTCTTTTGTTGTACAACTATGAATAAAGCAAAATGCAGGTTTATTTTTTTTTATTTTTACAGTTTCCTCTCTATCTCTAATTAAATTCGGTATTTTTAATGTCTTATTTTCTAAACTATAATACTTTTGTAAATGTATATCATAGTTAGGTGGTAAATATGAATTTTCATTGATATCAATAAATAACATCTTATTACCCCCTTCTCTTCCAAATAAATCATCGCATTTTTCAATACGCGATGCGATTTTATCTTCATCTGTAATTTCTTTTAAATTATATTCTTGATGTGCAAAGTTTTCTAGTTTGTTTTTAATAAATTTTGTGTTTCCAAAATAACTTAAATGCCATCCTCCATTTGGAATGATATCACAACTAATAAAACGTATACTATCTACGTCACAATTTAATTCTATGTATTTGTCGTATGATAAAATTTTGGAATGATACCATTTTTCATGGCGTTTACTATTTAAATTATAGTAATAAAAATCCTGTTCTAATTTATAAATACCAAAATTGTTTAATGGTTTTATTTTAAGAATTGTGGTGGGATCAGGTATTTCATCTACATCTGCAATAATTAATTTATCATTATGGTTTAATTCTATTTTTTCTAATCCAAGTTTTATACAATTTCTTTGATGTTTCTCATTTGTCCATTGACGTCCATTTAGATCTTTAAAAGGAATAGGAAGGTCAACTATAATATGTACAATTTTGTCCATATATTTTTGAAATGTATGTTTATTCATGTTAAAATATAATGGTTTATTCTTTCCTACATGCGTTTGTCTTGCTTCTACTAAAATAAAGTGATCAACAATATCATATAAAAGTTCTAATCTATATTTTAATAGATCAAATTCATTATAAAATGTAAAACAATCTATAATTTTATTTTTGCTAGTAAATATGTCTAAACTATACCAGGGACTAATACATCTAGGTATTTTAAAAAAATTACTGAAAGAAATAAATTTTAAATTAGAGTAGTTTTCTAAATCAGAACTTGGTTTTGGTAACAAAACTTTTTCAGAAAGAATTTTAAACCCTGCTGCAATAAGTCTATCACATCTTAAATTTTCAAATATTTTGCTATCTATCCAATTACCATGTCCTGGTATTTGTCCGTGAATATTTATAATAATCTTACACTTTGCCAATTCTATATCTCTTTCTTGACCCCATGCCTTTATGATATTTACTTTATAATTGTTATCCAATAAATATTTAACGACTTCTTTTCGTTTAACTCCAAGTTCCTCTAAATTATTGGTTTTTGATCCACAACCGGTTATTATTCCAAAATCATATTCTTTCTTTGTTTTTTTTAGTAAATCTCTTAAATATGTTGTTTCTTCCAAATTTACATTATATGGTAAATGTACAGTATTATGAATATTATTATCATTTAGTAGTTGAATATTGCTTTGACTATAATCATAAATAGTTAAAGATCCGTTAGATGTTTTATAAACATTAATAATACCATCCATTCTACACTGTAAATTCAATGGTTCTAAATTTAACAAACTAACAACACAATTAGGTAAATCCTTTAAAATAATATTTTTATAAGTTTCGTCAAAAACATTAATAAACGATATTTTAGATGGTTTTTTAGAAAGCATTTCATTGAAATTAGAATGTACTTGGATGTTATATAGTTGTTTTAAACTTTTAAAATAATCATCAGTCACTTCAAAAATAAACTCATGTGGTTTGGCAAAAAAACACCATAAATCATTATCATTTGTTACCTTGGTCTCTTCTTTGTTAGTTTCATAATTAATAATATTGTCAATATTTGGTTCAACACTCAAGATTTTTTCTGTATCATTCTTTTCTTCAATAGTTATTTTGTCATTTTCATTCATAACAATATTTGTATCTTCAGTTTCTTCAAATATTTCACATGCGTTCATATCTAATATGTCAACGTCAAAATCCCTTGTTGAATTTTGTGGTTCTTTATTAATTGTACTAACAATATTACTATTAATACTTGTATTGCTATTAATAATTGTATTGCTACTAATTAAGTTTTCCCAAAGTTGGGCTCTATTTTTCCATGTGCAAAGTTTAGCATAATTTTTGCCTTCTGTTTTTAGTTTATTTTTAGTATCAATAGAAATTTGTCGTAATTTTTGTATTTCATCACCAGTTTGAATTTGAATGTAATGATTGTTTAATGTATAAGGTAGTCCAGCGGTTGGATAACATAAACATATAACTTCAGACATAAGCATTTCTAACGCAGTGATACATGATGTTTCCGGCCAAGTACATGGATATAACCAATATTCTGAAGAAGACATTTGTTCATAAAGTTGTGTTGGAGATAATTTTCCTAGATAAGTTATTGATTCATGTTTATCAATAATTTCCTTCATTTTGTCCTCTTCTTCATTTTTGGGAAAATTTGTGTAACCAGCAATTACAAGTTCAGCATCTGGAATTTCTTCTATAATTTTTTCCCATAAATTTAATAGTATACTAAGACCTCTCTCTGGACACGAAGAATAAATAAATTTATTAGATAATTTTTTATTTCTAGATTTAAATAATTCAATATTAATTCCATTATTTATAATGGAAATTTTGTCTTTGAGAATAGGATATTTTTCTTTAAATAGATTTGCGTGCCATTCCGTTAAACAAATACATCCTGTAATTTCTTTATTCCACTTATTGAATATTTGTTCTGTACTAATTTTGCAACCGTAAGGTAAAAGAGAAGTATCATGTGCCCATATAAATATCTTGTTAGTTGACACTTGTGGAAACATTTCTAAGAACCCGACATATCTTGAAATAATAACTGTATTAAAAGGAGTTGTATCTATTAAATCTTTTAATTTATCTAAACTAACATATGTTATATTATCAAATTTTTCGTTTTTAACTTGTCCTGAAACATAAATATTGTAATGTTTTGAAAATTCTTTAGATAGATAAGCAACTGCTTTTTCTGAACCACCAATAGCATTATTTTCTAAAAATGAATAATTCCAGGCTTCATTCGCAAATCCAGTATAAAAAAGTATATTAGTACATTCTTCACACTCTTTTTTAGAAAATTTTTTAGTATCTAAATTATCTTTAAAAATGAAACTAACATTAACATTGTATTCACTATAGTTTTTTAAAAAATCATAATTTTGTAATTGTATACCAATATTACTTAAAAAAAGTAGATAATCATTGAATCTATCCACAAATGTATTGTCTTTTAAGTGTTTAAAAAAAAACTGGATGTTATATAATAAGTTTTTAATATACCATTCATCATAAATCTTTATTTTTCTTTTGAATACCATTTCATACATTTTAATAACTGTATCATAATCTTTCATTTTATCAGCAATCAAAACCATATAATACGGAACATAGAAATCATATTTTGAATTATCTGTGAACAATTTACCATCTAATAACCCGGTATTGAAGTATTTATTTTCATAAAATTGCTTAACAATGTTGTAATATGAATATGCAACTGAATGTGAGTTTTCACAACAATAATGAACTAACAATTCATAGAGACATTCAAGACGTTCATTATCATACATAAAACTTCTTACTAGCCAGTAGTAACCTTCTTCTATTTTGTTTAGTGATTTGTAACAATTAAATAGGTTAAAACAGGACATGTACTTTTCTTGGCCCCAATTGTTTTGTGATAATGTAATCTTATACCACTTAATTGCTTCTTCAAATCTGCCACAATCTTTATAACTGTTTGCGCAATAAAATGCATACCGTAAATGCAACGGATCATTTGTTTTAAGTGCTACACCATGTGCTTTTTCTAAAATAAGAGCATCTTTATAATATTTATCGGGATCTTTATTGCGTGAACCAGATCTTCCTGAAATTACAAAGTAATCTCCATCAATAGTATTTGATGTTGGATTAGGTTCTTTACATGTAATAAATTCATGAATAACTGATAAATATTGAAATTTTTTACGATTATTTATTAATAAAACACGTGTATAAGTTGTACCAGAAGGGTTACCAAATTTTAAATGATATTGATCAAAATTAACTCTATCGGGCATTTTAATTGTTCCTACTATCTCATCATCTGCATCAAAAACTAATAATAAATCAGTCTTATTATAAGCATATTCCAATGCTAATGTACGATTGTGAGCAAAATCTTCCCATTTATTGTGATATAACTCACCTGGTATATTAAGTTTTTTAAAAAAATTGTCTATTATTGAGGGAGTGTTGTCAGTAGAACCTGTATCGCAAATTACCCAATAGTCAAATGAAATTTTGCTACATAATTTGGTTAGTGTGGATTCAATAATATGAGATTCATCCTTAACAATCATATTAAGACATATTGTAGGTTTTGGGTTTTTTTCGGTTATTATTAATTCCATTATTTAATAATATTATTTTCAAAATATGTTTTTAACTAAATATATTGTAAATTAATTAAAAATATATAATTAAAATTTTTGTAATGATTCTAAATATTTGTTGAAATCTAAAAAATAATCATATGTATTAATTATTTCCAAAGCATCACTATTAAAATCAAAATTATTTATTATCTTAATACATGCTATTCCTCTATAATTAAAATTAGTAAAAAATTTGAAATCTATGTTAGTACAATGATTCTGTAATAAATAATATACAAATTTCCAAATATCACCTGTCCATTCTTCAGCATATTTTAATATGTCTTTTTCAAAATAATGACGTTTTGGGATTTTTAATTGCTCATCATGACAATGTGGAATAATATCATCAATGAATATGGTTCCACCTTCATTTAAACATATCATGCTATTTTTAAAATCATTTATTATATACTCAACTTGGTGCATTCCGTCAATAAATATTACATCAAATTTTTTATTTGAATTTTTTTTAAAAAAATCATCAGATGTTAATGTTAAAACCCCTGAATCTTTAAATTTAGGATCTGGATCAATGCCTACTTTATTTTTAAAATGTACATTTTTATATGTATGTCCATATTCAATTCCTATCTCTAAATAATAGTGATTCGGTTTTGTATTTATATTTATTATATCGTGTCGTTGTGTCATAGAACTATTAAACTGTAAAAAAAATACATCACGTTTTATGATTTGATAATCTTTACATGAGAGATATCTTAATTTGAAAAAACGTTCTAATTCGTCTATATTTGAATTAATTAAAGAATAACATTTCATTTTAGAAACTCCATAAAAATCTAATTTTTTACATAAATAATCTATACTACACTTATTATCAAGTAAAATAAAATCATTCTTTTCATTTAAATATAATTCTGTTATCATTGATATATTTTCAACTAATGCATCAATTCCTATAATACAAATTTGTTTCAAATAATCATTATTAACTAACAAATTTGCATATTTATGTACATAGTTGTCTCCTCTTTGCCATATTTGCGAGTTGTCGTATATATATGTTTCATCTTCATATGCATCTAATGTTTTCATATGCTCATGAATTTTAAAATAATTATAGTATATAGGACTAATAAATAACGGACCTAATCGGTTTATTTCATCGTTTCTAATTAATGAAAAATTATTATTAGATTCATTCATGTATTGTATGTATCCAAATTTAGATATTTTTGCTATTTTTGTATTAAGAACAGTACGCAGAATTATTTCATAATCATCGCATACAGGGAGAGATTCACAATAATTACCTGAATCTATAAGTACTTTTTTTCTCCAAATACGTGGGTGATTAGGACAACATACTAAATGACTTAGTGTAATATTATTTATATTGGGTGTATTATAAACATAAACCCATCTATTATTGTATTTTTGACAATAATAAGAACCATAACCTTTACAAATTTTATTCCCATACCAAAAATTACTATTATTTTCATATATATTTATAAAATCCATGTATATAAATCCAATACTTTCATCACTTTCAAATAAAACAAAGGATTCTTTTAAAACAAAAGGTAGTATTTCATCATCGTGATCCATTTCTAAAACATATTTTCCTCGGCATAAACTAACAGCCTCATTTTTTATATTACCAATACTACCATTATTTTTACTATTACGAAATAATCTAATACGATTATCTAATAAAGATTTACGCAAATATTCAAAATGCATATTATCGTCAGAATCGTCAATAATAACCCATTCCCAGTCATTAAAAGTTTGTTTTAATAAACTATTGTATACTCTTAATATTTTTTCATAAGACTTATATGCTGTTGTAAATACAGAAAATTTTGGTCTTATTTGTTCTCTATGTCTTGTACAGTTTTGAATATATTTATAGTTGATAGTTTTGTTAAAAAAATCAATTGAATCAAGTTTATTCAAATGAATCCATTTAAAAAATACACATGTAGACATATATTCTTCAATCTGAGATTTATATTCAGTTTCATCTTTTCCAAATGTAATTAAAATATGATAATTTGCACTATATAATTTATTTAAGTTTTTCAATTTATTTGTAATAAAAATTGTACATTGTAAATTGCTTTTATTATTAGAAAAAAAATTATCAACATCACTATAATTATCAGTTCTATACAATAATACTAATGGATATTTCATTTGCTATTTTAATAGTAAATAAAATATGTTTATATTCTTTATTTAAAATGAATTAATTTTTAAAATTCAGGAGTGTGTTTTTTGAATAAACATCCTTCTGGTATCAAATTTTTTATTTCATTAGTGACAATTTTGGGATTTTGATGATCGCAATTTGTCATCCATACTTTTACAATACAGAAATTTTTTTTTGGTGATATGGTAATTCCTGTCACACTGCTAACAAATGGGCTATTTGTACTAATAGTATCTCCTACTAGTACATAAGTTAGATCTCTCCAAACTTCAACAACATTTTTGTTTGTTACCTTATAAGAGAAGCAGCCGCCATTTCTATTCTTTGGGTCTTCCCACATAGGTGCAATTCCGTCTTTCATTACAAATAACATACAATTTTTTACTAAGGCTTCAGGTAATGTTTCCGTAATTGCGATTGTTTCTTCAACTGTTGTAAGGGGACTGATTAATTTATAACTTTTTGCAGTCCAATCTGGATCTTGAGGTAAATGTGCCCATAATTTCCATCTGTATCTCAATTTATGAGGTTGGGTATTGGAACTAGAATCAGAAGAAGTACTTGCAGTAGCCATTGTTAAATCTGTATGAAAGGGTACCATAGTAATATAATTAGTTCAATTTTTTTTAAATTATTTTATTTATATTTTATATTTTAATATAGATATACTAATTAGGTTATTCTACATTCACAAAATCATATAGTTTATCTTGTTCTTCCTCACTATTGTTTTTACTACTACTAGTACTAGTATTAGTATCAAAAATTTCAGAATTTATATGTGTATTTTCTGTTTCTTTTGTTTCTTCCTTTTCTTCTTCTTTACTTTCAAAGTTACCTATTATTTTATAACTATCTTTCTCAATAAGTATTGATTGTGTTTCATCTATTTTTATTTGATTAACCTCATTATCTAAAATGCTTAAAGTGTATTTAAAATTTTCAAAATCTATTTCATTTATTTCATTACTCAAGTAGGTTTCTATGTAATATTTTACAAATTTTTTGTCAATTATATTACCTACAATATAATAATTTCGTGCATCATCTTTAAGAACAAATTGATTTATATATTTATTATGATTAAATTCTATGCTCATAAATGATATATTTGACTCGTCGTAACTAAAATTTGTTGGGGCATTTGTATAACATATGTAATTATGCCTATTTTTATTATTGTCGTAATCATCTAAAATTATTAAGTCATAATTAATGTCATCTACTTTTATAAAATTTTCGGAATTTTTGCTTGATAAAATCATATCATGAAATTTATTGCCATTCTTAATAAAGTATAACTTAGGTAAATAATTTGTACGACCATTAATTATTTGTTGTAATTCTAAAAATGTTCTCACTGAAGTACAAATATGTACTAATGTAGGTTTAAAATATTTAATATATTTTATTTGAAATGAACTAACAACATATAGGACATTAAAGGCTATTTTTGTTAGTAAAGATACACTAATTCTTGTTGTATGAGTTTTAATCTCTAAGTATTTATCGGGGTAATTACTTTCTAAAAATTGTGAAAAAAAGAACCCTAGAATAAATGTGAATATACTACGCATTATTAATAAAATGATTTAATATTTAAATCATTTTATACAAATTATTTTTATATAAAGTATTTTACACCCTTGAAGATTTAAAACCGCATCTTTTGAAAAAAATATGTTTACGGAGTATAGTCTTTTATGTTATCAATCCACGCATTTTTGTATCCCTTTCTAAATTCTTTATTAAATGGATATGGATGTTTTTTTGAAAAAAAAGACAATATATAATTAAACATTTATATAATAGTTATATATTTTTTATCTTTAAATTGTTAAATTATAAAAACGATTTTAAATCTTCAAGGGTGTAAACAATTATTCATATTGGGGATCACTAGACCAATAAGGTACAACACTTGTAGTATTGGTCTCAAGTGGAGTTTCCCCGTAAGTTGTATCAACATAAGAAGTTGTATTATTTTTTGTATTTACTGTTGTACTATAAATTAGATTACCACCTTTGTTTGATGTATCATTTGGATTATCACATTTAAAATTTAATTTTCCTGTTGCTGGATCTAAACCAAATACATATAAAAGAATAGCCACTATTACAGACATAAAAATAAAGGGAACAAACACAATTATCCATGATACAATACCCATTCCAGCCTGACAAAGTGCATTTAAAAGTATTGTAATAATTATCATAACAATAAATTTAAAAAAAGCAGTATTATAAAGACCTTTAAATGTATCAATTACTATTTGGGTTAACGAAAATGCTACATATATTAATGCTGGTGCACATAAACTCATCATACTCTCTTATACTAAATTAAGAAAAGAGTTTAATTGAAAATTGGTTCACCGTCCTTTATAATACCAATTTTTTTTCCCACTTTTCCATCATTAGTTACTTCATATAAATTTCCGTTATCTTCATCGGTTGCGAAATATGGAATATCATCAATTTCTATTTCAAACGCTTTTTTCTTATCCTCTTCCTCTTCATTATTTTCTTGAGAAGTTCCTAAAGTATCAGGTTCGTCTTCTTCTGTCTGTACTTCCTCTTCTGATTCATCTTCAGAACTAACATCTACTTTATCTTGGTTCTTTACTTCTTCCTCCTCTTCTTCTTCCTCTTCTTCCACGTTATCTTCTGTTTCATCTTCACCTTCATCTGATTCTTGTTGTACATTATCTTCCTCTTCTTCCTCCTCGTCCTCTTCCTCCTCGTCCTCTTCCTCCTCGTCCTCTTCCTCACCTTCATCTGATTCTTGTTCTACGTTGTTTTCTGCTTCATTCTCGTCTTTATCATCACATTCATCTGATTTTTTTTGTACTTCATCATCATCTTCACTTTCACCTTCATCTGATTCTTGTTCTACGTTGTTTTCTGCTTCATTTTCTTCTTGTTTAGATATATTCTCTTCTGTAGTAACAGCATCTTCCTGGGTGTTTTTGGTTTCTACAACATCTTTTTCTTCTATTTTTAATTTAATATGTTCTTCTTCACTTTTAAATGAATTTTCATTTCTTATTTCACAAGAACGTTTGTTAGTAAATCCCGGAAAAGATGTTAATTTTTGTTGGCCATTTATTTCACATATTTTAATTGAAGAAGCAAAAGACTCATCTGATAAAGACTTTATTATATCTTTCAATTGATTAATTTGTTTTTCTAAGTCACAAATCCGATCCACCAAATGTTTATTTGCAAACGACATCTTATTATGTAAATCATTTGCTAATATGTTAATCCTATTATGTAAATCATTTGCTAATATGTTATTTTCTTCTTGTACTTGATCAATTGTTACACAATTAGTGCATTTTTCACAAACATGATTACATTGTGTTGGTTGTAAATTTGGATTAAATTGTGATATATTTATTTGCGATGGATTAGAATCTTGCATTTTTTGTAACATGGAATACATTTGTTCAATAGCAGCAATTTGGATTAATTTTTCAAGATTATTTAGTGAGGACATTTTTAATAATATAGTATAATGAAATTCGTTTAATATGATTTAAAAAATATTTATTGTAATTATATAATGTCGGATGGAATAAGTTTTTTTAGCAATGATGACGTGAATGAACATGTCAAAAAAGTTATGTCTCTAACAAATTATACAGAAGAACAAGCAATAGAAAAATTAAAATTATTTAATTGCGATTATATGAGCGTTTTAAAAGACTACATGGGTATTCCTGAAAAAAAAGCACAACCTATTAAATCAATTAACCAAGAAATATATAAACAAATAAGAACGACATTAGATTCTTCCATGAGAGAATATAGAGAAAAACACCCAATAAATATAGATCAAGTAGCCCATAATTTTCAAGAATCAGAAGAGAGACAAAAAGATAGAATAAAAAATTAATTTTTATTGTCAAAAGTATATAAAAAATAATTTAAAGATAAAATAAATGTTACGATATGTTACATACAATTTATGAAACTGTTTCATGGGGAGCATCTAGTGCATTATCAAGTACACTTTTTTGTCTTATTTTTGGGTTTGACAAAAAAAGCAAGAGAAATATAGTTATCATGTCTACAATATTAGGTTGTATTAGAGGATATACAGGTAAAAATATAATTGAATTATACTTATCTTATTATTAATTTATATATTTCATCTATTCAATATATAAATTATTCCATTACTTGTACAACACTTGTCAATCCAAATTTTTCATTTAAAATAGAACTTTTATTTTGTTTTTTTCTTTGTAAACGGGTTTTTAATTGATAGTTATTTGATGGTATAATTTTGTTATTGAGTATGAAGTCATCGTTATCTTCATGTAATTCTGGTAAAATCCTCGTAAGAGGTTTGTCAACAATCAAAAATAAACGCTCGTTTCTTAATAAAGAACGATATTCTTGTATAGTTAAATTTCCATAATACTTTTCTAACATATAATAAGGGTTAGGTGCAGGTTTAATATTTTTCTTATAATCATAAATTTTAGAATAAATATGATTGAATAAATGATATCTTTCAAACTTAGTTGAACTATCTATACATTCATTCATTAAATACGCGACTCCACACTCAGGACTACAAAAACAACCATAAACATGATATGTACCATTTATGAAATGTTTTGGGATATAAATTGGAGGATTATCAAATTCACAAGTATCCCAAAAGCAAGCAGATTTTTTATTGCTTGTACAGTTTACATGCAAATTATATTCTAATTGTTTTAGTTTTCTCCAAATTTCTTTTTGATTATCTTTTGTTATACTCTCATCATCATCATCATAATCATTATCTAGTTCAGCAATAGCCGTAGTTGTTGGTTTGTTATTAAAAAATGTATTTACATTAATATTTTCATTTCCTATAATATTGTATCCTAAGTCATTATTATTTATAAAATTATAAGATTCAATATTGTACGAAGTATCATTTATAATTTGTAGATCTTTCATTGAACATTTAAGATGAAGTATAACGTTAGGTTTGTCATCTTTTTTATTATCAAATGAAATAATTTGTTGTATAATTTTTCCTCCTTTTGGTTTTCGTCCGCGTTTTTTTGCTGTACATTTTGAATCATCTATTTTTTCATCTGGATTAGAAATTATAACTATATTACTATCTTCTCCATTATCATCGTCTATATTAGAAATATTATTTATATCTGTTGACATAGAATTCCCATTATTGGGAATTTCAGATATGTTTAAACTAATTTTGTTTTCTTGGGTTTTATTTAAAGAACCGAAATTTGTATTTGACAGAGATGCAATCAATTCTTTTTTAGATTTACGTCCTCTTTTAACCTTAATTGGATCTAGACTTTGACCACTGTTATTATTTAAAGTATTAACTACCATTAGACACTTTATATAAAAATATTATTAGGTAAATTTAAATTGTTTTATAATATATATTAAGTAAAAAAAACATCCTTCAAATAGATTCTTTACTTTAAGAATCATTTTCATAACATTGTCTACAAACAGGTATATAATTTTCGGCACCCACTACGATTTGTTCCTTTTCATGACTGAGTCTTTTTGAAAATATACCCGGCGTACCATTTTTACATATTGCACATAATGATGTTAATTTCATTACCTTATCACATAATGGAATGATATCCAAGACATGTCCAATTTTTTTTCTTTCAAAATCTCCATCTAATCCGTAAACATATACTTTTTTATTATTGGCTAATAATTTTTTGACGAATTCAACAAGATCAGTAAAGAATTGTCCTTCATTTATTAGTATGACATCACTTGTACGCACTTTAATTTTATCTTTCCCTCTTGAAACTAATTCAAGATTTTGTCCAACCTCTATGGTTTCTTCCCATACGTCGAATAAATTTTCAGTTTTAATACATGGTATTTTTATTTTGTCATGAGTTGATAGTAATTCTTCATCATATCGGTTATCAATAGAATGATTAATTACAGCGACTGGTATATTACAAAAGTTGCATTGTTTATAAACTTCTACTAACCTTGAAGTCTTGCCGCTAAACATAGGTCCCAAAATAAGTTCCAAATATCCAGAGTTCATAATTGTAGTTTGGTTGTGAGTCATTTTGATATTTAACATAAAATATTCTTATATTTAATTAGTTCAATTTTATCTTAATATTTTTTTTAAATTAAATATTAAAACTATATACATAGATAAATTATTATGAGTAGCAACGTATGGGTAGAAAAATATAGACCAACTGAATTTGACAATATAGTACTGGATCCATTAAATAAAACTATTCTTAAAAATGTAATAGAAACAGGATATTTTCCTAATTTATTATTTTATGGACCTCCAGGTACTGGTAAAACTACTACCATAATAAATTTGGTAAATTCATATCAGGAAAAATTTGCCCAAAAAAATAAAGAATTAATGATACATTTAAACGCATCAGATGAGAGAGGTATAGAAACAATTAGAAGTCAAATTTATCAATTCGTAAATTCAAAAACTTTATTCAATAAGGGTATAAAATTTGTTATTTTAGATGAGGTAGATTATATGACAAAAAATGCCCAACAAGCATTACGTTATTTATTACAAACATATTCAAATTCAGTTCGTTTCTGTTTAATTTGTAATTATATTAGTCGTATAGACGAAGGACTTCAAAATGAATTTTTACGTTTAAGATTCAATCAATTGCCAGAAGAAAACATAATAAGTTTTTTAAAAAAAATAAGTATATGTGAACAGTTGAATTTAAGTGATAAATCATTAAGAACTATTCAACGGTTATATAATTCTGATATAAGAAGTATGATTAATTTTATGCAGTCTAATCAAAATGTAGATTTGGAAAATCTTAATATATTAAACGATGATGTATGGAAAAATCTATATGACAAAATTTCTATAGGTACACATTTAAATGAATTAGAAAAATTTATAAATGAAACAAGTAATAAATATAATATTGATAAAAAAAATATAATAAAAGACTTTTTAAATTATATTATTCGAAATCATCCAGAGGTAATATCCAATGATTTTCTAAATTTTATAGAAAATACTATACATTTTGAGGACTGTAAGAACAGCCACTACGTCAACTATTCCTTAATACGTTTGTCATTATTACTACCATTATTGTAAATTGACATTCTTAATTGTAGTTTCAACATAAATTCATTAGGTGGTGAACTTTTAGATGGATCAAAAAAATTTGTCTTGAGACTGTATTCTTTTTCTAAATATCCCCTTCTAGATGTAGGGGAACTTTCATTAATCGGAATTATAGAAGTTCTTTCATGGATGACGCGTGGTTTTAAACTGTTCATTATTCTATATTAAAAGAAAATAATTGAAATAAATTAATTTAAAGGAACTTAAAGATATCACAGCCATTTTTATATAATAATGTCTTTAAGTCAAAAAAAAAATAATATTGATATTGATGACGAATGGACTAACTTCATTACATCTAATTATGATGCTAATGATACTGATTCTGATAATTGTCCAGAAGATGAATTTAATGAATACGAATCGGAATTAAATTCAACTAATATTTTTAAAGGAGATGTACCTGAACCGACACCAATTTATATATCCACAAAATCTAAAATTGCATATCTTGAACAACCCATTGATCTTACAATATTTTGGAATATACCAGTTATACCTTATGCTACTGCGTCTGATGGAGTTATCAAAAAACAAATCAAAATTAACTCCAAAACACCCGAAGAATTACTTGAAATACAAGCGAAACTTCAAAAAGAACTATATTATGATGAACATATTATGTCTCATATTGATAATCCTGGAGGAAGAATTAAATTTAAGGATATTCGCAAAATCACTATTGGTATTTCTAAGAAAGATATTATGAGTTATCGCAGCAAAAAGAAGCAAGCATTTTATAACTGTTTCGTTATGATTATTCGGTTAAAAATTGAAGGAAAATTCAGAGAATTTCACATCAAAGTGTTTAACACAGGTAAACTTGAAATTCCAGGAGTTCAAAGTGAAATCATGTTTGAAATTGTACTTGAAAAGATTATACAAATTTTACAACCGTTTCATACATACACATTGACGTACAAAAAAACTAGCGACACTGTTCTAATTAATTCTAACTTCAACTGCGGATTTTATATTAACCGAGAAGCACTATTTGATATATTAAAAATACGTTACAATATTCAAGCAATATATGACCCTTGTTCATATCCGGGAATTCAGTGCAAATTTTACTATAATGATGATATTTTACAACAAACTGGAATACAAATTACTACAGAAAACAAACATAAGTATAAAAATATTACTGAAGTATCATTTATGATTTTTAGAACTGGCAGCGTATTAATTGTTGGAATGTGCGATGAAAATGTATTGCAAAAAATTTACGAATTTCTTAAAATTTTGCTAAAGACAGAATTTAAGTACATATGTCAAAAAATTATTGATACACAAACAGAAGGAACTAAAGATAAAAAAAAGAAAATACGCAGAAAAACTATCACTATTGGAGTAGAAACTGCTATTGGAAAATCTACTAAGTCATACGAATTAATTGAAGAAATGCACACTGATTCAAACATTACAATTGAAATTGAACCAAAAATTAAAAACAAAAAAGGTAAAACAAAACGCACAAAACAAACTAATCCATAAAAATCCATTCTATCATCTTATTTAATTGATTTTCAGCAACGAAACTATTTATTTCAATATCATAAAGTTTATCTTTTAATTTTTTATCATCTATTTTCTTTTTTGAATTTACTTTTTTAATAAATATTTCTATACTTGAAAAGAACTCGTTAGTAGAAATGTTCTTATCTAACAATATTGTTGTAAATAAATAAACACAATCTATATTGTTTTTTCGTATTTTTGATTTTTTGAATAACTCACTAATAAAATCAATACAGTCACAATTTGTATTTATATAATCTAATTTAGTTTCATATTTAAATTCTTTATGATTTATCAAAAATTGTACTATGTTTTTATAAATATATTTATAAGCATCTAGATATTCTAATGTCATAACTTCTTCATGAGTAGGCGCTGGCATATTTTTTCTTTGTTCATTATTTAAATCATATATGGTTTTTTTATATACAAATAATATTGCATCTCTTGAACTTAATTTTAAAAAATCCATATCATTATCTGATATCTGTTCAATAAATTCAATGTAAAAGTAATACGCTTTTTGACTATGATATACAGTTAAGTCCAAATTCTTTGTATAATAAAAAATCACTGAAAATACATGGATTATTGTTTCTACTCCTCTTTCAAAAATAAAACGATAATACGGTTTATTTTTCATAGTTATTTTTTCGGCAATATATCGCATATAATCAACTATTACACGGGAAAATCTTGTTAGTATATCTTGAATATGATTCTCTATTTTAGGTCTATAATTTGATATACTGTACAAAGTATATTCACTATTATCACTATTTGAATTTGTACTATTTTTAAAACTTCCCATTATAATTATTTATTACAAAATAGTTTTTAAATATATAAGTATTTAAAGACTTTAAATTTAATTTTAATATAAATGTCTGGTGAACAAAAATCTGGAAGTTTACAATCTGCCACAACTAATACGAACTTAGTTACAAGTGGCAGTTCTAATTATCGTCTACCCTCTGATACTACTTTACAACATGCTTCTAAATTATCCATTGTTGAAGATAAACCTATTATGTTAGATTATTGGACCGATTCTTTAGATAAAAAGGCTCTTGTCGGGGTCAAAGAATCCGGTGAAAAACTACTTGTCAAGAATGCTGAAGAATATACTAGTCCTATCGCTAAAATGTACAAATCTGCAACTGAATACATTATCATCACTGAAAACTCTATTTATTTAGTAAGTAGTGATATTCAATCACGCAGAATTTCTTAAATTACTTAATTAGTTATATATTAAAAATAAAATATTGTTAGTATATAAATGCCTACAGGTTTTGGAACTGGAAGTAATTCTTATGGTCAATTTTGGTTTGGAGGTAATACCTTTCCTGGCTTTTATTTTAAAAAAAATGTTGGGGTTGGTGCTAGACGTTCTACACAATTTGCTCCGGGAGGAAATGTAATTTGTAATACACCACAGAATGTATGGAACAAATATATACCTGGTGCAGGTGTTGGATCATCTAGTGTAGCAACTAGACGCGCTAAAATGATTCATGCTACTTCATGTAATAATAATCAATTATGTGGACGCTTCTATCTTGAATTGGGACAAAATCAAATTAGACCTACAAAATATACTACATATAATTCTAATTTTACGTACAATACACCTGGATTATATGGAGTATTATCTTATCCACTTTATTTAACTACTGGATACAGTGATAATCCTCAATCACCCGGTTATACACCCTCACTTACAGAAGGAATTAATGGAGGATACCAAAATAACTTTCCTATATACACACAACGGGTTCCTACTCCTAATCCAACTCGTACTTCTATATATTAGATCAGTTAGAGTATTATTGCTAAAGTATTATGTATGATTTGTATTTATCGCACTTTTTTAAACATTTTTCCCGATGTTAGTCCAGAAGTATACTTAGTTGCATAATATTTTGGATTGCCATGAACTATTGGAACAGGATTACGAACTATTGGAACATGATTACGAACTATTGGAACAGGATTACGAACTACTTGAATATTAGTATTAGATTCAAGATTAGGGGTTGCATTAGAAACTAAATCAGTATTAAGTTCAGAACTAGTTGAAATTACGTTATCATTAATATTGGGTTTAGGAACAAACAGTGGGGTAAATTTGTTTTCAACATAGTTAATTTTGTACATATCACTCATTAATACCGGATCATAATAACGACCTCCTAAAAAGAAATTTGGACTATTGTTAGTTAGAGGTTGATTATTATTATACAAGTGTTGGTGAGTATACAAATTATTAAATTTTCTTTGACTTCTACTTGGCATTATAATATAATTAATAATTATATTATATTATACAAAAAATTACTTAACTAATAAGATCTGTAATTGTAGTTTAGAGAAGGGGTAAACGCATATTTTATTCCATTTGCTTGTGCCCATCTTCCAGCACGTCCACCAGCACCTGCTCCATTATATGCTAAAGTATTATATGTAATATATGAATATTGTGGAGGAGATAATCCAGCAAACGAACTTCCACGTTGAACTACTTGAAAAGGTATTGCTGCGTGTCTTATAAGAGCAGCATAAGAATTAGTATAAACTCTTGAGCCTAACATGCCAGGTCCAGAACCAGTACCCATTATATATAATATTAATATATTTTATTTTATTAATAAAATATACTATTAAATACGACTAAAGATTAATAATTTTACTTTATTAATAAAGACGATAACCATCACTTGAAAATTGCGCGATTCTTTTCAATGAACCTCCACCCACACCTGTATTTGCTTGATAAGCGAGAGCAAACGCAGCAGCACCCAATCTTTTACGAGGTGCGAGTGCTAATGACCAATACATACGATTAAACATGGATGCTGTAGCATAATTCACACCCGATGAACGACCTCCTGTTCCAGATAAACCTGCAGGCATTATAAAATTACTATATATAATAATTTTTAAACAAAATAATATTATATTATTATTTTATAAATGAAAAAAACAAATTTATTTTCAAATAATTTAACAAGAAAACATATTAATAAATTACCAAAAAAAGTAAAATCTAAGAAAAATATAAAAAAACGCAGTCATTACTTATCAAAACATTTCTCAATATCTAAAGGTACTCTAAAAAAAAATTTTAGAAGTGTATTTAGTCAGATTTGGATAAACCATAAAAATAAACCTACATTTCCAGAATTAGAATTAAAATCAGGACCGTTAATTAGAACCTATAATCCTGAAGGGGTTTCATTAGCATTTGGAGCAGGTGGAAGACGTTCTTATTCTGGATTTATTGGATTCATTAGAGGTCTTTATAAAATAAAAATTAATAATTCTAATGCGTTTGAAACCGCACAATTTGCATCTGCAGTATCAGGTAGTTCATGGCTATTGGGTACATATACATTTGCTCATCAAAATATTGATAAAGATACTCTACTTGGAAAATCTATTTTACCAACAAAAATTACAAATCATACATTAAGTAATACAAATTTTAAAGATAATAAAAATAAATTTTTTTTAGGAAGTAGATTAGTAAACGCAGATATACAAAAATTTATTGTAGAGGGCCATGATAAAGGCATTCATCCAGAATATATATGGAACTATGGTATTGGTCAATTATTTTTGAAACCTTATGGATTAGATAATAAAATTATGGCCCTAAATACTATTGACTCAACAAAAATACATAAACTTACAGGAGAACAACCTATAGTACCAAGTGAAAATTGCCCATTTTTAATAGGAAACTGTTCCTTATTAAATTTAAAAAATGATGTAAGAGGAGTTACTATGTTTCAAGTTACACCATATTATTCTGGAATTATTAATACTATTTGTAATAATACTAAAACATATGGATTCAGTAATACAAAGATGGATTCTTGTGTTGGCGGAGTTTTTCAAAGTACATATTCTGTCGGATCTGCACCCTATTCTAATAAAAATAAAGATACAGTAGAAAAATTACAATTACCATTATATCAAGATAGATTTTTTACACTTGATAGTATGATTGGAATTAGTGGATCTTCACAAGCAGAAAAATTTTCCTATATATCAAAAAACATTATGCCATCATATTATTTATGGTCTCCACATCACAATGATAGTACATTAGTTCCGATTGGTGATGGTGCATATTGTGATGTTTCTGGAATAACATCTCTTTTATCTAGAAATTCAAAACACGTAATCTCATTTTTAAGTTGTGGTAACGATATAAACGTTGATGCTTCGGTTACTTCATATGCTGATTTTTGTCAATTAAATTTATTAAATTTGTTTGGACTTTACGATGAAAAAATGTGTAGTAATTCTAAACCGAATTTTCACCAAAGTAATGATATGCAGGTATTTCAAAAAAGTGACTGGGATGAATTTGCTCAAAATTTGTTAGATACAAAAAAAAATGGTGGACCTGTATATTCAAGAAAAAGATTATATGTTATACCCAATAATTTACTTGGAATAACTGGGAATTATTATGTAGATTTATTAGTCATTGTTGTTCAAACTTCTACCATATTCAATAGTCTTTTACCACAAAATATCACTAGTACATTTAATGATTTATCTGGACCTTTTCCAAATTTTCCAAATTATCCTATGACAAGTACAAATTTATCAAGTCTAATGGCTATTACCAAAGAACAAATTAACTTACTTTCATCATATTGTGAATGGTGTATTTTACATCCTCCTCTAAAAAAAATTATACAGCAAATGTATAAAGAAGCAAAAATATAAATAATATCAAAAATAGTATATCATATGACAATTTTATATGATATAATATAAGCCCCCTCTGGGAATCGAACCCAGGACCTCCAGTTATCAAGTCATATAATAATGACGTACAAGACTGGTGCTCTACCTCTAAGCTAAAGGGGCACAAAATTAAGTTATATTATATATCTATTTGTTGTTTTTAAATACTTTTATTCTAAATATTTATTACTCAAAATCTATTTTTAAATCTAAAATATGTTTGTACTTTTTATTTATTAATTCTTCTATTTTTTCAGCCTTCAATAATTTATCCTTTTTCAAAATTTCTGAAGTCTCATATATGAGTTCCTTACATCTTATTATTATTATTTCTGCATAATTGTATGCATTATTTATTAGTTCAATAACTTCATTGTCTATTAATTCCTTATATTTTTCACTTGTACTTGGATATATAATATTTGAACCCATTCCATAATATACTATCATTTTTTCTGCTAATTTAAGTGCTTCTTCAAAATCATTTATAGCACCTGTGGTTACACTAACATTATAAAATACTTCCTCTGCTATTCTACCTGATAATAATATCATTAAATGCTCAAATAATGCTTCTCTTGTATAAATATTACTTGGAGAACTTTTAAATACTGTATAACCTGGACTTTTAGGTGACGACAAGTTTATAACAACCTTTGACATCTTTGAATGATATTTAGATAATAATCCCACTATTGCATGACCCATTTCATGGATTGCTATATGATCTATTATATCAGATGTAAATTCATGTTCAGTTGGTTGCCATCCTGCCATCATCTTATTCATTACAAAATCAAAGTCTTTATAACAAAACTGGGTATTATTAATCCTTAACGCATTTAACATCGCCTCATTTAATAAATTTTCTATTTGAGCACCAGATAAACCCTCTGTTACTTCTACTAAATCATCTATATTTATAGAGTCACAGTATGGTTTACCCGTTATGTGGATATTTATTATTGCTTCACGGGTTATTTTATCAGGTAATCCTATGTACATTTTCTTATCAATTCTACCTGGTCTAGTTAAAGCGTTATCTAATAAATCTATTCTATTTGTGGCAGCGACTAAAAATATACCTGTATTATTCTTAAAACCGTCCAACTCTACTAACAAAGCATTTAATGTATTATCTCTTTCATTAGACGCACTTTCTCCATCACTTGAACGTTTTCTTCCTAATGCATCTATTTCATCTATAAAAATAATACACGGCGTATTTTTTTTTGCCAAACCAAACAACTCTTTTATTCTTGTTGGACCTACACCTACATACTTTTCTTGAAAATCAGCACCTGAAACCGGTATAAAATTACATTTAGATTCACCCGCCAAAGCCTTTGCTAATAACGTTTTACCTGTACCTGGAGGACCTTCTAAAATTAAACCTTTAGGAATTCGCACATTGTATTGCATATATTTACGATAATTTTTTAAAATATCAACACATTGTTCCAATTCTCTTTTCACATTTTCATAACCACCAACATTAGAAAAATTTATATTAAAATTCTTTATAACTTCAAAATTCTTTGATTTTGATTTTTCTCTTTCAACATATCTTCTTCGATTTGTTTCTTCATCCTCTTCAAATTCTCCATCTCTATCTTCATCATCATTGTTAAGATCCAATGGAATACCTAGCGCTTGTAAAAAAGTGTTTTTATGAATATTTATACGGATTCTAGGAATTGGTTCTATATCTGTACTATTATCATCATTAAAATCGTTAAAATTATTATCTAATCCTAAAATACTGGTTTGCCTAATTGTTTCATTTTTTGAATTTAAATTGCGTATTTTTTCAATAAAATCTGGTCTAGTTATCGGATATCTACGATTATGTTGAAATGATATTCTTCTAAATTTTGGATGTATCTCTTTAACAAATCCTTTTGTTATGCATAAATTATACAATAATACTAACAAAATATCTGATATTCTCATTATAATAAATATAAAACAATTCTATTTAATATTTACTATCTTTAAATATTATATTTCAAAAATTTATCTTTTTTAATTCTTCCATTGTCTCTACAGATAACTTTTCAGGAAATTTCACATTAAAAATTATTACCAAGTTTCCTGTATGTCCTTCTCTTGAAAAGCCCATATTTGGAATTACTTTTTGATAACCATGGCTTATAATATTTCCAGAACTATTTGTAATTGTATATGTCTTACCTGTTATATATTTTAATTCAAAAGAAAATCCACATAATGCCTCTTTCACTGTTATTGTTTTTTCTAAAAGCAAATCCAAACCGTTACGTTTAAAATCTGTATTATTTTCTATTCTAACAAATATCTTAATGTCTCCCCTACAATTTTCATTTGCTATATTACCCTTGTCTCTTAATATTATTATTTCACCATCATCCATTCCTTTTGGAATTGGAACATATAGTGTCTCATTTTCAAATACTTTATGACCATCTTGTATAATCCAACGTTCTATATCTATAGGTACAGTAGTACCTGTTAGTATCTTATCTATTGGAATATTTACCGTTTTCATAATAGGTGTTGGTTTTTGTAATCCTGGACCAAAACCTTGTACATTTATTGGAACACCATTATGGAATACTCTAATATTTTCAGTAAATGGACCACCATTACCAAATGATTGCATATGAGCAAATGGCATTCCAGACATTCCAAAAATATTTGAAAATAGTTCATCTACTGGATTCATACTACCATTACCACCACCTTGCATCATTTTAATAAAAGGATTGTTACGACTCATATCATATTCTTTTTTTTTATCACCATCACCTAATGTTTCATATGCTTCTGATATTTTTTGAAATTTACTTGTTGTTTCAGGATTATTAGGATTTTTATCTGGATGATATTTCATTGACAATTGTCTATAAGATTTTTTAATATCTTCAGGGCTAGCATTTTCATCTAGTCCTAATACTTTGTAGTAACATTCACTCATTAAATAATATTATAAATTAAGATAAACTTAAATAGTTATTAACGTATATAATTTATAATGGAACCTCTTTTTTTAAATAAATATCAACCTGTTTTTTTTAATGATTTTCAATCTGAACAAGAAATTATTAATATTTTAAATGCTTTTATTAATATGAATAATCTAAACATTCTTTTCATTGGAGATATAGGTGCAGGAAAAACTACATTTTTAAATGCGACTATTAGAGAATATTATAAAGATATACAACCGTACCAATATGAAGATAACATATTACATATTAATTCTCTTAAAGAACAAGGAATTAACTTTTATAGAAATGATGTTAAAACATTTTGTCAAACTTGTTCATCAATTAAAGGTAAAAAGAAAATTATTGTTCTTGACGATATTGACCTTATTAATGAACACAGTCAACAAGTATTTAGAAATTGTATTGATAAATACAGTCATAATGTTCATTTTATATGTTCTTGTTCTAATTCACAAAAAGTTATTGAATCCTTGCAATCTAGATTACTTATTATTAAAATTAAGCCACTACAAAAAACACAATTACAGAAAATTATGAATAAAATAATGAAACATGAAAAAATCGTTATTGATTCAGAAGCAGAGCAATTTATTTTAAATATATCTAATAATAACGCAAAAATATTAATTAATTATTTGGAAAAAATTAAACTTCTTAATGAAGATATTGATATTAATCTTGCTATCAAATTATGTACTAACATCAGTTTCTTAAGTTTTCAGGAATATACTAATTATTTATTAAACAACGATATGGGTAATGCTGTGAAACTATTATATAACATTTATGATAAAGGATATTCTGTTATGGATATTTTAGATAATTATTTTTTGTACGTTAAAACAACTAACACTTTAAATGAAAATCAAAAATATGAAATTATTCCTTATATCTGCAAATATATTACGGTTTTTTACAATGTTCATGAAGATGAAATTGAACTGGCACTTTTTACTAACAATTTAAACAAAATACTCAATAAATAACTATTTTTTAAACATTTCTAAAAGTCAAGAACTTTTTAATTTATAGTTATTTATTATAAAGATGAATTCGCAAATATTTAAACAAAATGTACCTAATCAATTACTTATTGAATTATTAGAAACTATTGCTATTAAATCTGATAAGTGTTATGTTATAAATAATAATGCTTATAAAAAAGGCTTATTTAATGATGTAATACTTAATTTCATTGAAAATTGTAAACCATATTATCACATTTCTAAACGTAAGTATTTAGAAAGAAAACTCACTTATAATTCTTTTGTAACTATTATAAGACAAATATGTAATTACAATAAAATTACATATACATCACAAATCAAATACGATAAATCAACATATGATATCATATACTATATTTATTTTTTGTAAATTTAACACATACCACATCTTAATTATAATTGTACATTGTTCGCAATAAACGAATATAAATTTTGAATTCGCGTTTATTTAAAACATGATTATCATAACCAACTAACTCATAATCTTTATCCATTTGATTCTCAAAAAATTCATAATTTATTTTATTATAAGATAAATTTTCCAAGTTATTAAAATTGTACAATGTTAGATTTACTAACTTTTTTTTTTGCTCATTTTGACCTATCACAAAGTCTATGAAATCCCATAAATCACTAGATGTTTGAGCATGAAAAGCATATGGAACAAAACTACTATCGCAAATATCTTGTCTTTTTCCAAATAATTGAAAGTCGTCTGTGTCATCACTCCAAAATATAAATAGTCTTGTATCTATGTTTGTAGAATTGTTATTATTTTTATCATCTTTTTCTTCTATACATAGTACTAATCTACTTTCTCTCTGCATATCCGAATCTAAATAGGTCGCCATTACTCTACTCTACTATTTGCTTTACATTTAAATTATTTTAAAATAATATAATATAAAATAATTTAAATACTTTATTATTCAGTATATCATAATCATGTCTGTTTCTCCTACAGAATTACAACTATTAATAAATAATTTGAACTATCCTCGTAATAATTCAAATAATGTTGCATTGAATTACAAAACATATGAATTCATCAATGATTCATTAACTATTATTCCACAACGAGAGTATAATAATACTATAAAACCTGAATATTTAGTATTTGATATTGAACCTAATAATGAACAAATTTTACATCAAAATATTAAACAAGCAATACAACGTATTAATTTATCTGTTAAAATAGGGAATTATAACATTGTTGAAATACCTCTTGAACTTTTATGGGATCTTAATACTCCTGAAATCATAGATAATAAACTACATATAACCATTCCATTTAATGTGTTTTTTAGTACTATTAAGATATACGGATTACAAAATGATACGTGTATATTTAACATTGTTAATTTTGATAATCTACCTATGTACCTTAATAATCCTAGATTGATATGTGAAATCACAACTTGCGCACCAATCATGTACTATGATTGTAGTGATAATTACGTTCAACAAATATCATCATTAGATAAAAGTTGTTCTATTACTTCAAATGAATTCAAATTTAATTGTGATTTTATTTCAGGTGATATTAAAGGTTTTATAATACAATTAGATAACGTATCTAATATTGAACAAATTAAATTATATATTGCCGGTCATACTCGGTTTGATTTAGATAGTTTTTTAATAAAAAGAAAATGTTTTAAAATCAATAATAAACTTCTTTATTTTCCTTTTAATCATAATTATAATTTTGACAACAGAGATTATTCTTGTTTTAACGGTTCTATTTATTTTTCATCTATGATCAATAATATGTTGCAGATAAAATTAACTACACCTATTAGTAGAATGAGAATTTATTCAATTACAAGAAATACTTATCAACAACGTGAAGGACAAGGCAGATTATTAGAAAGTACATTGATATCATTTCGTAATGAACATGATCATTCACCTACAATACCAAATCCGTTAGGTATACTAGAAATATATGATATTATAGATAATTATGTTCATACCAGTAATATTAATATAATAAATAATAATAATATAATAAATAATAATAATATAATAAATAATTCATATTTAGATCCTGTGTACAACATGAATATTGAACCAATCAATTCAACAGGTCCTACTGGTCCGGTTGGACCAGTATCGTTCACTGCATCTCCTACAACAATGTATATTTCTATTACAAATGATAGAAATGTTTGTAATATTACTCATGAACCCATATTATTTAATGATAGATATATGAAGTGTTCTAGTTGCGAAAATAATTTTAAAGAGACTGAATTAACATCATGGTTAGCATCAAGACAATTACATTTACGTAATTGTCCTATATGTAGAGTAAATTGGACTAATTATAACATTTATGTTAACGCTGAACCACAATAACTAACATTATAAAATATTCTAAAAAAATTGAATTATTTATTTCAAATAAGTAAAAATAAATAATTTATAATACAATGAATGATTCTTTTGAAACCACGCAAATTACCGCATTAGTTTTTTGTAGACTAGGATATTTCGATCATGAAATATCTAAAGTTACTGATATTATAAAAGAAAACAAAAGATTCAACACTGTTGAGCAATACTTTTATCATATTATCAATAATATTAAAGATAATGTAATAAAAAAATTTGAAAATCTGAAATTAATAAAAATTCAACTATCAATTTTTGATAAAGATAATATATGGCATAGACTTATTATCTCTGTATCTAAGTTGTTAGTTGATTTTTTGAAACTCAAAAATAATATTGATTTTAGTAAATCAATATTTGTATGTGTCGAGTACAATAATAAACCAGTATTTATGGCAAATGTAGGTGTTTAAATCTTTTGATTTAACACGTAAAAAAATATTAAAAAAATTATATAAAAATTATATATGTCTTTTGGAAAATATACATATGGTGTACCGAATATTCATTGGAAAAATGAAAATGCAAGTTTAGTGGTAGGAAATTTTTGTTCAATAGCAGAAAATGTCAATATATATTTGGGGGGAAATCATAGAGTAGATTGGGTTACAACTTATCCTTTTGGACATGTTAATCAAGATAAATTTAATATGTACAATGGAGATGGACATCCTTCAACAAAAGGAGATGTAGTGATTGGTAATGATGTGTGGATTGGCGCGGATGTAACAATAATGTCCGGGGTTACTATCGGTGATGGAAGCATCATAGCAAATAATAGTCATGTTGTAAAAAACGTTCAACCATATAGTATAGTAGGAGGAAACCCTGCAAAATTTATTAAATATAGGTTTACACCAGAACAGATAGAGAAACTATTAGAAATAAAATGGTGGTTATGGGACGACGATAAAATCAATAAATTTACTCCTTTATTATGCAATACTAACATTGATGAATTTATTAGAGTTTCTTTATACGTTTAAATATTATTTTATAGTTATATAATATAATGAATAACCTTGAATTATTACAAGTTTATCATTTTGATAAAAAAATTAGATGTGGTACAAATCAAGATGGTGGATATGTTTTAGCAGATTTGGATGGGGGTTATGATTGTTACATTTCTGCTGGAATATCTAACGAAGAAAGTTTTTCACGAGATTTCATTAATAAATATAATATGAATAAAAATAATAGTTTCGGTTTTGATGGAACTATACAAAAATATCCGTACAATTATACAAATAAAATTTCATTTATAAAAAAAAATATAAATTATTTTAATGATAATAATACTACTAATTTGGTGTTTTTGACTGATAAATATAATAATATTTTTTTAAAAATAGATATAGAAGGGGGTGAATATCCGTGGTTATTACAAATGGATGAAACACGATTGGCTAAATTTAAACAAATTATAATAGAATTTCATGGGATTACAAATGATGGTTGGAATTGTAATTATAATGATAAGGTAAGATGTTTAGAAAAATTATCTCAAACACATTATATTGTACATGCACATGGTAATAATTTTGGACAAGTAGTTAATAATATTCCAGATGTGATTGAATTAACTTATGTTAATAAAAAATATTTTAATTCAATTCCAGAATTAAATACACAATCTTTACCCATTGCTAATTTAGATTTTGCAAATAATCCCAAAACAAATGATATTAATTTGAATTGTTATCCATTTGTGAAATTGTCAGTTTAAATGTCTAAAAGTGTATAATAAATATTGTGAACATAAACAAAAATACTACACATGTAAAACTATAAAAAATTGAAATATTTTTTATGGTACTAACAACTAACATATTACTAACACACTCTATCAATTTTAAATTCAAAAATCAAAATCGGGTCATAACAAAATGAATTTTGTTAGTATTAATGATGATTCTATATGTAAAGAAGAATCTGCGTGTTCATTACCTCAAACCGGAGAAGCAACAATACCAAAGGTAAAATTATTAAAACCGTTAAGTGAAATAACTTTAAAAGAATATGCTGGTCCATTAGATGAAAGTAATAAAGTATTTAATGGACTATACGCCGGATGCTTTCCGGGAGATATATCTGATGAAATCAATGACGGTAATTTGATAAAATTATTGAATTACGGAATAAATAAGTTTGTTTGTATGCAGGAAGAGTACAATCCTCATGCTAAAGAAGAAGATTGGCGCGTACGAGGGGTTTCAAAAAGACCATACTTTGCTGATATCCAACGCATTGTATCAAATAAAGAGAGTTATCCTGGGTTAAAGATGGAACCAAAAGATATCAGTTTTGAGCATTGTCCAATCAAAGATCTCAAAACCATATCGGATTATGTAACATTAGAAATCGCTAAAAAGGTAGTAAGGGCTTTAGAAGATGGAGACATAGTATACGTGCATTGTTGGGGAGGCCATGGTCGTACAGGAATAATTATTTGTTTAGTGCTACATTTAATGTTTGGGTTAAATGGAAATCAAGCAATAGAATACTGTGAAAGAGTACATATGATGCGTTTGTGCGCCATAAATGTGAGATCTCCTCAAACTTTTGCCCAACGTTCCCAAGTAATAAGAATCATAAATTCCCAAAAAAAATAAAAAATATTTTAAAGTTTTAAATTTTTGAAAATTTACCTAGTAAATAAATAATTGTAATTGTAACACACAATAAGGTGTATTTTTTTTCCCCTTAAAAAAAGGAATTTAGTGTCAGTAACAAAATTCTCCCAAAAGTTTTTTCGAAAAATCAATTTTGGACATTTTAAAAATGTCCATTTTCGAAAATCCGAAAAAAGTTTCGAAAAAGGCCCTCTAGTTCGAGGTTTGTTACTGAGATGCTTTAAAAACCGAAAAAAAAAGATAAAAATGTGTTACGATAAAATTTTTAAAAAATTTTAAAAGGGGTTTAAAAGTTTTTTTGGATGGATACATTATGGATACATTGGATACAAAAAACGAGCAAAAAACGAGCACGATTTTTTGGTGTAAAAAATGTGACTATAAATGCTCACGTAAAAGTAACTTCATTAGACATGTCTCAACCGATAAACATCGGAGGATACATTTGGATACCAAAAACGAGCAAAACGAGCAAAACGAGCAAAAAAATAAATACCAATGCTATTGTGGTAAGATTTATCATTACAGTCAAGGTCTATCAAAGCATAAGAAAATTTGCACAGTCTCAGACACCGAATTCGAAAAAATAGATGAATCGGACAAAACCGATGTAAAACATCTAACTAGTTTGGTTATTGAAGTTGTAAAACAAAATCAAGAACTAACAAAACAAATATGTGAATTATCTAAGAATGGAATTGTTAGTAATAATATAAATAATAGTACTATTAACAGCAATAATAAATTCAATCTTAATGTATTTTTAAACGAACAATGCAAAAATGCGATTAATATTTCAGATTTTGTCAATTCTCTTGTTTTATCAATTAAAGATCTTGAAAATACCGCTAGAATAGGTTATTCCGAAGGAATATCTCAAATATTTCTTAACGGTTTAAAAGAATTAGATGTTCATAATAGGCCAGTACATTGCAGCGATACTAAACGCGAGATAATTTATATAAAAGACGATGATAATAAATGGACCAAAGATACTGATGACAAACAAAGACTAACTAAAGCAATCAAAACTATTGCTCACAAAAATATAAAACAAATTTCTGAATGGCAAAAATTACACCCTTTTTATAATGATCCAGATTCAAAAGATAATGATAAATACCAGAAAATATTATTTAATGTAATGTCTGGATCCACTAAAGAAGAATCTGATAAAAACTATGAAAAGATTATTAAGAATGTAGTTAAATATACAGTTATTGAAAAACCATAACTAACAATTACCAATTACAATATTCTTCATATGTTAATCTGTTCAGACTGTCATCATAATCATATTCGTACCAACCGCAATCATAAAAACGATTAACTCTATAATCTTCATCGTATTCATCTTCATTGATTTCTACAAAAAGCGTAATAATTTTATCACAAAAGGCGCGTCTAAACCATTTGGTCATTATCGGTAACTCCACAGTTGAATACGTTCTATCTATCATTATTTGTCTTTTCATTAGTAATTTTTTCATTATTGGCATGTTTTTTGGTAATTGAACTATGTACTTACCGTTTCGTAATTTATGATAGCCAGCAAACTCTAAAATACAGAGTTCTATTTCTTTTGAAAGAGTCAACAAAAATTTTTTATCCAATTCTGTACCCAACATTGAAATTTGTTTGGTACGTGGTTTGGGACGGAAAATTACGTCTGATTTATTCAATAATGTTGAAGACATTCTTAGTATATAGATTCTTAAATTCAATAACTAATAATTTTTTTGATTCAATTTTTTTTACACCTTTTTACATTTCAAATGCCGAATAAGCAATTATAAATCTTTATTAAGAATATGTAATAATTTGAATTTTTGATAATACATTAATTACAATAACTGTTAAAAATATAGTAAATATTAGTGTTGTTATTAGTTCCATTATCTTAATTATATGTGTATATAATATTTAAGTAATAATATAATATTATTTTAAAAAACGGCGTTTGAAATGTAAAAAGGTGTAATAAACTAATTTTGTTTGCGTAAAATAATAAATTTAGAAAGGAGAATTAAAATAATTAATATATAAATTTAGAAAAAAACTACAGAAGAAATAATAAAACATTTGATTATCATAAATGGTATACAAAAAAATAAATAAATAATAATTATTATTTTTTAATAATAATAATTATTATTTTTTAATAATAATAATTTTTTATTAAAACTACTTAAAATTATTTTCTATAACTAATAAAATGGACGATTCGGAACGAGAGTTGATTATAAACACTAAGCATTTTAGTATTGTTATTAATATGTTGCGAGATTTTTTTTTAAAGCGTGGTTTTTTAGAAGTACATACTCAAAATAGACTTTCTATATTAGCTGCATGCGAAGACCCATCAACGATTAGAACATTTGATTATAATCAAAAAACTTATCCTCTCCCTCAAACAGGTCAAATGTGGTTAGAATATGAATTATTAACAAATCCAGATGTTGCAGGATATTTTTGTGTTAGTACTAGTTATCGTTATGAACCTAATCCAGTAAAAGGTCGTCATGCATTAATCTTTCCAATGTTTGAATTTGAATTGAAAGGGGATATAAGTGAATTAGAAAAACTAGAGAAAGAATTATTATGTCATTTGGGTTACGATAAAATAACAAAATTTGCCGAAGGCAATTATTTGGATGTAGCAGCACATTATAATACAGATGATATTAGTCATGAGTACGAGCAAAAATTATATGAGGAAAAAGGTGCGGTGTTTTTTCTAAAGAATTTTCCCGAATATACAAGTCCGTTTTGGAATATGCGTAGAAATGATGAAACAAAAACTGCTAATAAAATAGATGTTATATTGTCTGGAATGGAAACAATTGGTAGTGCTGAAAGAAGTGTAGATGTAGAAGACATGCTTCATAGGTTTAAAACAATATCTGATGGAGGATATGCTCAAATTCTTTATGATAAATTTGGTCAAGATAGAGTTGATGGTGAATTAAATGAATTTTTGCAACATAAATTTATTGTTAGAAGTGGTGGTGGTATTGGGGTAACAAGATTAATTAGTTCTATGATTAAAGAGGGACTAATAAATTAAATATTTTAAATCTTATATATGAATAGCACACTTAGAGCGACAACGTCTCGGCATATCTTATATTTATTAGATATTTTTTGACATATTTATTATATTTAAAAATATTTTTAATATAATAGAGTAAAAATATTTTGATGTATGTGAAATGTAATATTTTTAAGGTAAATTTCCAGAATTGGTAGCGCGTGGTGGTGTACCCAAAAATTGTGGCATAGGTCCAAAAACATTTAAAGTTCCGTTGGTAAGTGGTACTCTCCAAAAAGAAATCCAATCGGGTTTATTTTCAAGTGGTTCAATAACTCCCATATGGGAATCAGGTGCTAATGCCAAAACCATATATTTTGCCAAAATAAAATTACTTTGGAAAATTTGTTGTGGACTCATGCGTGCAAACCATTCGTATGCGCGTCGTTTAAGTATCATTTTATCTGGAATCCAAATTCCGTACATTTTTCCGTAAAAATGAATATAATCGTCTCCAAGTAATGTTTCAACTGTTACAGGTTCATCATCAACAGTCTTAGTTCCAACATCAGTTCCTGGTATTAAACGCAGCCGCCCTTTGTTAATTTTAGAGTTACACCATCTATCAAATTCGCCTAAAAATTTAGTTTGAGCGGTATAATCATCAGAAATGGTGATTTCCATGAAATTAATGAAATCTTTAACAGTTTGATTGCCTTTTTGTGCGCCCATAAATTGAGCATTGGGATAAAATAAATTGGTAGTTGATGTAATATTCATATCATAGTTTTCACAAACGAACATAGAGTTTCCATTAGTGCCTTTTGCATACATAGAAATTAAATCTCTAAAGCATAAAAAAGAAATAGGTACATTTATTCCCCCGTATATATATAAAAGTTTAGCCATAGCAAGTTGTCGGATATAACATTTCATAGGATCAGATAACATAGACATATTAATATTCCATCCAGGTATAATTTTTTGAAATGTGGTGTCGTCAATAATAACTATTTTAAAAGATTGATCACAGTTTTTAATGATAGTTTTGACAGTCAAATAAAGGTAAGGTTGGTTGATTTCACATGAACTGCGTGATCCAAAACTAAGCCAATGTCGTGAATTGTATTCATGTGGTACATGAATCCATAAAATGGGTTTTTTACTCTTGGCTAAAGAAGATTCCTTTAATAAATATTTTTTAATTTCATTAAATCCATCAACAGGTTCAAATCGTGATTGTTTTTCAAGATATTTTTGATAAATAATGGCTAATGTGATTAATATAATAAACAAAATTATATAATTGACTACTAACATATAATATATTTTTATATTATTTTTTTAAAAATAAGTAAAGAGAAAAATATATTATTTTTAAATGAACTTAAAGACCTTTAAATAGATTTGTTAATTAATAAAATTGAATATAAATACTATTAATAGTATTACATATAACTATACATTTGACAATGTATTCAATCACAATATTTTGTATTATTTTATCCTATTTCTTTAAGGCGACTACACCTATTTCCACTTCTCAAATATCACCTGTATGCAAATATGTTTCTGCTAGTTTACCAGCACAAATTAAGATTAAAAGACATCAAACTAACACAAATCCAGTTATGGATGATATGTACAAACGATTTGCTAAAAAATATAGCATGTCTACTTCACAAATAAAATATTGTTTAGAAAGCAAATACAAACCTAGGTTATAAAATATCGTATACTAACAAGTACCAGTAAATTTATAAATAGGATCCACATTTATAATACGTTTTAGTAATTCATTATTTTCCTTTGTAATTTTTTCAAATCGTAATCGTTTGTTATTATGGTATAGTTGTTTTTTAAAGTTTCTAAATTCAATTACTCTTGAAGGTAATGTGTTATCTATATTCGTTTTATTACTAGCATTTAATAGCCTTTTCAAAATAATCTTATTTTCGTCCTCAATGCGTTTTATTTTTGTCTCATAATCGTTTTTCCATTTGGTTTCAAAAAATTTGTTAACTGCTGGAGTTGTCATGTCAATAGTGGGTAAACATTCTTCAATCCGCTTTAGATGTTTTTCATACATTATTTTATCAATTCCAGTTCTTTCGGAAGGGTAATGATTATTTATAGCCGGAAGCATAATTATATAATAATTGTATAAATATTTATATAATTATTTTAGATTATAAACTACCAATTTGTTTAATATTTGACCAAAATGATTGTTGTTTTTGTTTAGATTTTTCAGCCTCTTGTGCATATTTATATGCCAAAGCAGCGGATTGTTGATCTGCTGTACTTTGTTTTTTGAGTAGCATTTGTTCGGCAACTTCTTTTGATAGTGGCGTCATATCTACTCCATCCCGATGAGTTTTATATTCGTTTATAGTATTGAATTTTTGCATTTTATCATAATCATCCTGAGTGACCGGTATTAAAGTTTCAGTATAGGCTTGTCGTAAATCAGTGTACTGCTCAGTTGTGAAATTGTCTGAACCAGATAACAAAGAACCACCTAATGTAGAAGCAAACATATCAGTAACACCAGTGTAAACTGTTAAGGACTGAATTTGTTTTTTGTGTCTTTCAAAAACTTCATTCATATTTGTTTTAGTTACATTATCATTTACACTTAAAAACCCATCATCCGATTTAAGCCAATCACCATAACCTTGTTCAATTGGATTATCCAACCGATTTTTTTCAAATGCATTATTAAACCAGTTATTAAAATTTTTAGGATCCTTAAAAGCCTTATTTTTTTCAAACATATTATCAAGTACAGTTTTGTTACTTTCATCAAAATAATCATTTTCATTTAATTTTTTAGATGATGATTTATTTTGAAATTCATATATACTATAAAGACGTTTATATGCCTTAGAAAAAAATAAAAAATATTTTGAATCTAATTTAGATTTATCAGGATGCATCTTTAATACTATTTGTTTTGCGTTTTTTAACGTATCTTCATTTAAAATTCCTTGATGAACATTAAATAAATGATACAAATCTTCCAATGAATAATTATCTAAATCCAAATCTATATTATTAAGAGGTGTGGTATGATAATTAACAGGATTAGATAATCGTGATTGGTTATTATAAGGAATTTGTGAATTGTTTATTGATTGAAAAGGGTTAAATGTATGATCATTATTTGATTCATGAATTTTAATTCCGGCCTTTGGACAACTAGTTGGAGTACATTGACCTAAACTTTTATTGTTCATTTTGTATTTATAACATAAAATAAATTAATAATAAATACGAAACTAATTTTGTTAATGACAATGATGATGACAATATCCATCATCTAGATAAACACGATAAACCACCGGATTTGGTAGAGGATATATTGGAATAAGATTTTGAGGAGAACAAGCAACATTATTTTGAATAAAACTAGACATAGTTTCAAGAGACAAAGGAACAGATAGATTATCTCCGTTAGGAGTTAAAAAATACAAATTTTTAATTTTTATTCCAACAAATTGATGCATTACTTTTGAATAAAGATCAATCAAGGTTTCAGTCTTATATATTGTAACAAAAATACTGTACCCGCAGCATTTTGTTACTTCAAATGTGTACATATTTTCTTTGATGTTACGAAGATAATCTTGAAGTTTATCATGATAAGTATTATCCATAATAGTAATAGAATAATATATACTTTAAATTGTTTTATTTAATACTTAATAAATGTAAACCGCATCTTTTAAAAAATTTATCTAATTCTACAGGATCTGCACCTGTAATAGAATCATCGGGAATGTAACTATTATTACCTTTTTTATAACATAACATAACGGGTATACCATTTACCATTTTTCTACTCTTAAAAAAAGAATAAAGATCAAAAGACTCGTCAACATCTATTTCACAACATATAACATTATCTGGAGAAGATGTAAAAAATGCATCAACAACAGGTTTAATTCTTTTACACGGTCCACACCAAGTTGCTCCTAATTTAATTATAACTAAACCGGGATTTTTTTCAAGAAGCCGAAAAAAATGGTCACGTGACTGAAAATAAGACACTATAGTTTTTTCCACCATATTGTAAGATATAGAAAATATTATAAATAATAAATCGCACTAAACTACATAAATTTACTAAATTATTTGTATATTGTTTAGTTATAAAAATTGAATTTAAAAATTATTTAATTAATTAAATAAATACCAAACAAATGATATATTGTCAATTCACAAACAAATTTGGTCAAAAAACAATGTACAAATGTATTAGATTATTAATAATATTATTTTGTGTTAATAAATCGTGTTGGTGTATAGCGACTTCAACTGTTAACACACAACTTATTACTGATCCACATAATTCTTACAGTCCATATAACAGTGAAATATTAAACATACGTAATCATAATGAATTTACAAATGCAATTACAGAATTAACAGAAAAAAAGAAAAGTATATCTATAAACAAAGTACTTCAAGTCTATGACAAAGAAATAAAAAAAAGACAAAACACGACTGTATATCAAATAATAGAATTATTAACGAATATTATAGATAGAGGATCTAAATTATTACAAAAAAATATAAATGATTTTAATCGTAGAGCATCGGAATTTTCTAATAGATGCGAAAATGGATGTATAGAATTAATGAAATTATCATATCAACAAGGAGTTTTTGCTAGTTGGAAAGGGTTAGACGATTTAGTGGAAACTGAAAAAAAAATAAACGAAGCAAAGGATATTATAATACAGCAAAATAGTGAAACAAATGGAGAATTAATAGGATTAACATTAGGTACTGTTGCAACAGCAATGACAGGAGATATATTATCATCTAGTATTTATTTAGCAAAAGTAGGAGAATCATTATGGGATGTACTTTCATTTACCAAAAAAACAGTTCAAGCAACAAAACAAATATTGAATGATACACTAACAATGGGGGAAACTATTCCTAAACAATATTCTCCAACAGAAAAAAAAGAAATTGAAGAGAAAATGTATTCATATTCGCGTTTATATTGTACATTTGGATATAATTTACAAATAGTATTTAATGAAGATACTAGTACACTAGACATTTTGGGAGATAAAATAGATTATCAATGGATAATAAATTTAATTAATGTTTTGGATCAAAATATTGCCTTTCAGATTACAAAATTTTCTGTAGAATTTGAAAAAAATAAATCTAAATTAGTAGAACTAGAATTGTTAGTTAGTACTAAACAACGTTTATCTATATTAAAGACAATTACCGATAAACTTGCTGATATAGTTAATTTTGCAGCCTTTTCACATATAGAAAAATTGCAAAGAGTTGCCACTATTTTGACAATAACTGAAATCCAACAATACTTTAATAGAGAGTTAGATGAATTAAATGAGTTAGTATTAAAATTAGATCAACTTTATCCTAAACAAAAAGAACAAATTCAAAAACATAAGGAATTATTAGAGTCGGACATAGAAAATCAGGTATTATATCAAGAAGTGATGGATATGAAGTCAAACGCAACTTCTAGAATTAATAAAATTGCGGCTGAAAGAGTAGCACGAGTGGTAGCGTCTGAATGGTCTATTACATCCATATATGTTAAAAATTGGGTTGATATAGGAGTAAATAATACTGTACTATTATTTAAAAGTTTTGGAAAAATATCAATAACATTTGGTGATTTGTTTCTTCAAATACCATATAATATTTTGGACATTATTTTAAATTTTATTAACGAGGTATTATGGGTAATATTAACATCTCCTGCAGGTTGCATATTATTATTAATAGTACTTACTTGGTTATCATTTATAGGGGGAGGTTTTGTGTCTTGTTTAACAAATTGTATCTTAATGATATGGAATGGTTTATATAAAATAATTACTTTACCGTGTAGAATAAAATTAAAAAAAGATTAAACTCAAAAATAATATATTATTGTTGACTTAAAGTTCTTTAAGTAGGTTTATAATATATTATTTTATTATTGAAATCTAATGACGGGACTTATATCTTTTCATGGTTCTACAATGTTTCTTACCTTTTTTAGTTTTTCTTCCTCCACCTCTTTTTTTCATAGATTTTTTATTTTTGTTGCGTCTTGTTTTTTGTTTTAATTTACCTCCAAATGATTCAGATCTTTTACGTTTTACGGTATCTTTGCGTTCAGTCTCTTGTACAGTCGTAGTACGTGTAATGGGTACTGGTGGTGGTAATACATCTGTGTCTAACCCGAAGGGTCTTTCTTCAGCATCAATACCTTGACTTTCTCCAACAGTTACATCAGACGAAACAGATAATGAACGTTGTAAAGGTGGTCTCGCTATAGCCGCTGCTGCACTAGAATGCGGAACTCCGACAAGATCCTGTGCTCCTTGTAATATTGAATGAAATTCTGTTGATGCTTGTGAAGCAATACTTCCAGTAGTTCTAGTACTGTCAACAGTCGGAGCAGCAGATCTAACTGATTGTGAAAAAGTAAAATCTTTTAATCCAGGTTCCATCAAATATTCTTGTATTTTACGTAATACTGGCTGAAATAAAGCATTAACTAATGAACGAACTGCTCCTGTTGTTTCAGCACTAACTAATCTAATATCGTTAGCATTAACAAGAGGACATTCTGATGTGTTTGCCATAGCATCACGTGACCCTTCAAACGCACCTTCTGATATTAATCCCAAACAAATCATAGCATTTCTTCCTATTGTGCTTGTGGAAGATACTGCACTTTGTCCTAACATTTCAAGATATTGTCTAACATCTACTCCTGATCTCTCTATTATTGCGAGGCCAAATGCTGTTGTAGATACTGAAGCAGTAACTTGCGCCAACCTCATAAGTAATGTAGTAGGAAGCGATAATTGAGAAGTTGTTACTGCACCAGCGCCAATTACAGATAAACCAACAATTAATCCAGTAGTTTGTGCAATAACCCGAGGTGCACTATCTCTTACATTAGCAGCAAATTCTGTAAAAAAATTATAATATTCATCGCGTAAATGTAACAATAATGATTGTTCATTATCATAAATATCAGAAAATGCTTGTTGCCACTCCATATCAGGTAATGCTTCATTAATCGTTTCAGTAACTGTTTTAAATAAGGCAACTCTATTTGCATGATTTAATTTTCCCACAGCGTTTTTAAACCTGTTATTGATTTCTCGTAAAATGTTAGCAGTTTCTTCAATGTCGGATAACTCTTGTTGTTCCATCATTTCTCTTCTATTCTTATAATCTCTTGCTCCCTGTAGTTCTGCCATTCTCTGTGCCTTTCGTACTTTTCGGTCTGTAATTTTTGTTTTTATAACGTCAAGCATAGAAACAAATCTTGACATATCACGTTCTAGAAGTGCATCAACTGTTGCTTCATTAATTGGTTCATTTGGATCAATTTCTTCAAATCTCCTTACTTCAGCATCTAAGGCTAAAAGGTCAGCCATAATATCATTATTAGGATTCATACTATATTATTATATTAAAAAATTTCTTAAATATAATATATTTTTAGATATATCATTTATACGTGCTAAATTTATAAATTTACAATTTTAAGTTATTAAGTGATAATTTGATTTTATAAATTTTTCTAATTCATCAATATCAATTTCATTCATTTCTACATGCGCCTCCCAAAAATATCTACAATATGCCCAAACAAATTCACAATTTCCCTTATACCAATGATCATATTTTTGTATTAACCCGTAATATAACTTTAAAGGCAATAAATGCAAACACGATCTTGGTAAAACATAACATAATTGAACTAATTCTGAAACGGGTTTAGATTCAATAGTTGGTACAAATTCAGTTTCAAAAAGAGGGATATAAAGTAATAAATCTTGCAGTAAAGGTGGATAATTATATTTATATCTCCATCTCCAATTTGGACAATCAGAAGTATAATATTTCATTGTCCATTCTAAACCCTCTAAATAGTTTATACAAATATCCTTTTTTTGTTGATGAGATTCATCAGTTGTAATATTGAATAGTCCCTTATAATATCTATTCTGCCAGTAAGGTTTAACCGGATTAATATATTTTTCCATTTCTCTATCGTATAATGGTATAGATTCAAATTTTTTAAATTTTTCTTCGGGAGTATTTTCAGACATTTTATATCTTTCTTTTTTATTTCTGCTGAGATGTTCAGTGATAACATATTCTTCTTCTAATTTTGATAACCATTCAACTAATTTTCTAACATTTCCCCAATAAATTTTTTTTCCATCGGTTAAATTTTCATTTGTTTCTCCAATCGTAGCTTTGTATGCGTTAACCATCTTGTCAACTCCTCCTGTGCGAATATTAAGTGCAGGAAAATGAGGTAAAAAGTCATTTCCTAAAAAGAAACAAATAAAAATATAGTCATAAATTTTGTTATGCTGTTGTTGTGTAGTAAGTTCTCTATCGTTATTCATATATCTAATTATAGCATTTGTTAATTGAGGAATATCTAAAAAATAGTTAGAATCAGGTTCTAATGTACTATCAATAGATTGTATAAAATGTGGTGTTTCTCTAAAAAGATAGATATTTGAACAAATTGGAAGATGGTTAATAGAAAGCATGATTAAATCGGCATCAAGACCATAAATAACAGTAGTTTCGTTATAATGTTTTTCAGGATTCTTACGTATAAAATCAAATAATTTATGCTCTCCCTCTCCAACTTTATTTGATCCACTAATAAATATGTTTGATAATCCATATTTTGTATGTTGTTGATTAAAATATGAATAAATCATTTCATTAAGTTCGGCCATAAAATTAGTACCGGGAGTAATGGCAGTTGTGTTCCATGGATCTTCTTTGTCTTTTTTGAATATAGTTTTGGATAGTTCATTTTGATAAGAAGACTTGTATCTACGTGAACGTTGTTGTTCTAATTTGGCAACAGGTGCAACTCCATCAAATGCAATAATAAGTGTACTAGATGGTTGAATAATAGAAATATATTCTTCAATTTTAGAAATAACGCGTCTTATAATGCTTACAGTGATAGTCTCAGTAAGAGACTCAAAGACAATTTTGTTGTAAGCATCATAAATAATAGAATTACAATCTAAATATAGATTGTGTACAGTTAATATACCAGGTATATATTTTGTAATGATTTCAGGATGATTTTTGACAATATAAGAAAAGTAACTAGGTATTCCCATTTTACGGATTATATTATATTGTATTGTATATAAGTGTTTAATATCTTTGCAATATAATATAATCCGTACAATATGAGTGTATTTTCACGTTTTACACCTTTTCTCATTTAAAACGCCCATATATAATTATGTTATAAATAAAAAATATGTGTTATATTATATATGAATACAATTATAAAAAAAGAATTTATTGAATTTGAAAAATATCATAAAAATGTTTATAATATATATTTTCACATAGTATGTGGTTTTATTTTTATGACGTTTTTATTTTTATTATCTAATAATTATAGCAATATATTATTAATTCTATACTCATTATTAATATTATTAACAATTCATGACTTGTTTATTACATTTATTATTTTTATTATTTTATTTTTTATGGTATGTTTTATAAAGAAATATAAATTAAAAAAAGTAAATATATTTTTATTATTTTTGGTGTTTTACTTTTTACCAGATTTATCACATTATTTAACAAATGAACCTTCTATGTTGAATATAAATAATATAACACCATTATCATTATTTACAAATATTTTTTATCTTTTGCCTTTCAGCATCATGTCTTTATCTAATTCCTAATAATTTATATCTTAACCAATAAAATAATACTATTAATAAATAAATAAACGTTAATGAAAATAAAACATATTTTATTATTTTTGATATATTTTTATATACTAATTTGATTTTGAATAAAAATTTAATAGCAATAATTGTTGTAATTATTATAAATAATATTATATATTCTATATATTTTGTATAAAAAAATTGACAACTTAATCCCATAAAAAATTGATAAAATGTTTTAGGATCTGTACCTGTTTTCATTATATAACGAGTTATATATTCATAATATAAATAGCATTTTTTTATTGTTTCAACATACTCTTTTGAATATTTACAATTTTCGCAAACTATATAATGAATTTTTAATAATATTCTTGGTGTAAATTTTTGTTTATCCTTTATAACCTGATGTGTTGATTTATCAAAATCAAAGACAATATAATCACCGGAGTTTATTTTATGTCCTATATCTAAATTGTTAAAATAAGTAATAATATTATCATTACCATTAGTTAATCCAATAATAATTCTATAAAATTTAATTCCATTAAAATTATAAATACAATCTTTATGAATATCATAATTACTTGATGCTCCATATAAATTAATTTTATCCAAATTATTTTTAGGGTTAGAATAATATAATTCATCCATTTCATTAGCACTAATTTTTACGCATTTTTCACTTCCATCACATAATTTATTCCAAAAATTATTTTTTTGAATTTGTTCTACTTTAGACTTTATGTGGTAGGGCATATCTTCATACCAAGTATGATATGTAGATGCGTTTTTGTCAGGAATTATACTATAATATTCTTTTGATATATCATCTAAAATATCTTGTAAATCATTCGGTAATCTACCAATACCAACTTTACCTTCTATTTTATCTCTATATATAAATAAACTATCCATTATCTATTATACATTATAAATATATTTTTGTAATTACAAATATAAAAATAAGTATATTGATAATATTATATGGATAATTTTTTGTACGTTCATATATGTAGATCTACATATGGTTTAACAAACCAAATAATTTCATTAGTTTGGGGATTAGTAAATTGTATTAATTCTGGAAAAAAAGGAATATTTGTAGATAGGTTTAGATGTGATATTATGCAAGATACTTTTGTTCCAACAAGTTCCATAATAGATTTTAAAAGAACAAATAACTATTTGTATTCTAAATACAATATATGTATTTTTGATGCAAATAATTATAATTTTAAAATTAATACGGTACTATATGGGTCTTTTACTTTTTCTATAGATATAACAGATGAATTTAAAAAAAAATATATGATTAATAACAAGTTAATAATAGAAAAAAATTCTGATTTAAATGAATTTGGAGACCCTCATAAAAGTGTAGTAAAAACTTTGAAAATAATTTATTCAATTGATGATTATATTTTTAGAGCAGATATAGATGAAAATAGAGTAAATGATATTATTTTTGATCCTTTGAACAATATATATAACGATTATCTTACAGGTTATGTAAATTATTGCGTAAATATGAAATATCTATTTGATGATATATTTAAAAATATTTATTTTAATGAGTATTTTGAAAATATAAGTAATAATTTTATAAAAGAAATACTGTCAACTAGTAATTTGTTAAATTGTGTACATTTACGAACTGAAAATGATATGTGTGAACATATGAAACGTTGTAGTGATCAATTTCCAAAGGATATGGGTAAAGAACAAATTCAAAATAAATATATAGAATTAATAAAAAAATATATAAACAAGGATGAAATGACAATAATTTTATGTAGTGAAATAGATAAAGAAATATTTGATTTTTTAACAAATAATGAATATAAGTTTGTTTTTACAAAAAAATATTCATTATATCGTGAAATAAATGCTATAACAGATTTTTTGATAAGCAAAAACTGTAATAATATTTTTATAGGGACATTGAGTTCAACATTTTCCCAGAATATACTAACAAATTTAAATGAAAAAAAAATAAAAAAAATAGTATTTAATTTTAATGAAATAACAAAGGATGAGATAATTTGGAGTTAGTAGTTATATTATTTTATCGTCATACACAAATATTTTAATTATCTTTAGTTTAGAATTAATATATTTTATATGTATATTTTATAAAATGTTTGAAAAAAATGGGAATAAAAAAGAAATCCAAAAAAAAAGTAGTACAGATATAGTAATTTTGATAGAAAAGAAATTAATTTTTTTTCAAGATGTAATACAAAAAACGATATTGCACGTTCAAAAAAATAAGATGTTAGATATAGTTGGAATAAGTGAAGTAAATAGTTGTATAAACACATTATATGAATTGAGTAAAAAAATAAAAGATATTACTGATGTAAATATAAATGATAATACAGATAATGTAATAAATATTCTTCAAATAGTAAATAACGAATTATCAAGTTTATTTAAATTATTTGGTACAGAATCATTTGAAGATTTACTGTGGATATGTTTTGGTAATAATTCAGTGAATACTTATGCTATATCAGATATGGATAAAAATAAATTTGAACTATTAAAAAAATATTTTCATCCAACAAGTTACAAATTATTAGGCAGTAAAAAAAGTGAGAATGATAAGAAGATAGATGATACAAATTTAAATGAAAAATCAAAAAATTTGGACAGTATAGATGTAAGTTTAAAAATAAAACCATTTCATTTAAGAGTATTTGGAATTCAAATAGTAGTTCATAATCCTCAATATAAAAAAAGTTTGATAATAATGGGTACAATAGATGATATAATGTTGGATTTTTTAAATAATAAATTTATAAATCTAAAAATGAAGGCTATAAAAGACAATGCGCCTTTATCAGAGGATTTTCAAAATGAAACATTTGTTAGATATATACAGTCATTGAATCTAAAAGATTATTTGATATATGAGCCTCATGAGATTTATTCAAAATATGCCGGATATTTAAGTAATTTGAACAACTTACGTCAAAAAACAATATCTCAAGTAGTAAAAGAGTTTGTAGCAGGTGATTTATTTATGAAGCGTAGTACAATAATTCAATTGTTAGTTAAGTCAGACAAATATGATAATCAATATTTGGCTTATTTATTATATGACTTGTTATCAAATGATACAAATGGTTCAATAGATACTCAAGAACAAACAATTCTGTTTGATAGTTTTCCTTGGTCTATAAAACAGTATTTTCGTGAAGCAATGCGTAGAACAGTACAATATACAAATGATTTATCAAATTTTGACATCCAAAAAATTCCTTTAGAGCAACAAATATGTTTATTGAAGGTGGGTGATTCAGTAAAGGAGAAAGCAATGCAGAAGTTAAAGGAAGTAAAAGCGAAATCAGAAGATTCAGGATCAAAAGCGCGTCAATATTTAGATGGTCTACTTAAGATTCCTTTTAATATATACAAACGTGAACCAATATTAAATGTAATGACTGATATAAAATTGGAATATATAAGTATGCTTCAAAAAAATAATATAAATAAAAGTGAACTTAAAGAAACATACACGAGTTTAGAAATATTAAAATCTATAAAAGAATTTGAGAAGAAAAATCAAAAAGATAATGATCATATAACAAAAATAATAAACAATGTAAAAACCTTTTCTTGTAATGAATTAAAAATAACGGTTACGAAGATAAATAGTATTTTAATGAAAAATAAATTGGATTTCAAAAAGTTAAAAATAAATAATAGAAATATGAAAGAAAGACAAGATGATATTTTAGATTTTATAAATTTTTTTAAAGGTAATAATGATATAATAAATGCTATTTTTGAATGTGAAAAAAATAAGGAAAGTCAGAATATTAATCCAAATTTGTTAGTTCATATTGATAAAATAAGAGAAAAGTACAGTGAAATAAATAACTACATGTTGAATGTTAAGAAAACATTAGATAAGGCAGTACATGGCCATGATAAGGCAAAAAAACAGATTGAAAGAATAATTGGTCAATGGATTAACGGTAAACAAGACGGATATTGTTTTGGTTTTGAAGGGCCTGCAGGAGTCGGTAAGACTAGTTTGGCCAAAAAAGGCCTTTCGGATTGTTTAAAAGATTCTAGTGGTGTTAGTAGACCATTTGCGATGATTCAAATGGGAGGAGATGCAAATGGTTCAAGTTTACATGGTCATAATTATACATATGTAGGTTCAACATGGGGATCTATTGTTCAAATATTAATTGATAAAAAATGCATGAACCCAATAATATTTATTGATGAAATAGATAAAATCTCTAAAACAGAACATGGGAAGGAAATAATAGGTATTTTAATTCATTTATTAGATCCGGCTCAAAATGATTGTTTTCAAGATAAATATTTTTCTGGAATAGATTTAGATTTATCCAAAGCATTATTTATTTTATCATATAATGATGTAGATGCAATTGATAAAATCTTATTGGATCGTATTCATCGTATAAAGTTTAAAAATTTGACTTTAGAAGAAAAATTGGTGATTTCAAATACTTATATACTTCCAGAGGTTTATGAAAAAATGGGATTAACAGGAATGATAAAATTTGAAGATGATGTACTTAAATTTGTTATTGATGAATATACTTCTGAAGCAGGTGTAAGAAAATTAAAAGAAATTTTATTTGAAATAGTAAGTGAAATAAATTTGGAAATATTAAAAAATAATGATATTGATTATGATATACCTATTCTTATTAATATTAATGATATAAAGACAAAATATTTTAAAGACAAACAAGAAATTAAAAATCAAAAAATACATACAGAAAACAAAATTGGAATAATAAATGGTTTATGGGCAAACGCTATGGGTAAAGGTGGTGTAATACCAATTCAATCTAAATGGAGACCAAGTAAAAAATTCTTGGATCTTCATTTAACGGGTATGCAAGGAGATGTTATGAAAGAATCTATGAATGTAGCATTAACTCTAGCCTGGAATTTGACTTCATTAGAGAGACGAAATGCAATATGGGATGAACAATCACATAGTTTAAATGGTATTCATATTCATTGTCCAGAAGGAGCAACTCCAAAAGACGGACCATCAGCAGGTACTGCTATAACAACAACTTTGTTTAGTTTATTAAACAACAAAAAAATAAAATTTAATATTGCTATTACTGGAGAAATTACTCTGGACGGAAAAGTAACAGAAATAGGTGGTTTAGACTTAAAAATTCTTGGAGGTATAAAAGCAGGTGTTAAAGAGTTTATATTTCCAAAAGATAATAAAAAAGATTTTGATAGTTTTATGGAGAAATATAAGGACGATGAACTAACAAATAATATAGTTTTTAATATGGTTGAAACTATTGAAGAAGTATTTGAATTAGTCTTTGAGTAACGATTTTAGATATATTTACTATATTTATTAAAAATTAATATAGTAAAATAATATATGCCCGTAAGTGAAGATTCAGAAACCTTTACTCAACAATTGTTAAATATGTTTTATAATTTATCATTTTATTCGCCACAATTCATTATAGTTGCTATGTTTTTTTATTCCATATTATGTACTTCAATAGGTAAAACGTTCTATTATCTTTTACTTGTATTTTTTATTATATCTTTAAGATGTGCTATATTTAAAATAATGAATATTAAATTGCCACAAGTCAGCAGTACATGTTTAACAGGATTAACGCAATTTTGTGTACCAAATGATGTAACGTTTAGTACATATATTTTGTCATTCACAATGTTTTATTTACTTTGTCCTTTAATTATAGTTAAAAGTATAACCAAAATAGACGTAATAAATTATTACATTATTGGATTTTTCGTTTTTTATATTGTTTATGATGTTTTTATAAAAATATTGCATTCTTGTCTCGTATATGATGGTTCAACTTGGATACGTGTATTTTTAGAATTATTATCAGGAGGATTATTAGGATTCATATTTTCATCTCTTATTTATTATTCTGATCAAAAAGGTTTTCTCTTTATAAATGAAATAAGTGGAAATAGAGAAATTTGCTCTATGCCGTCAAAACAACAATTTCGTTGTTCAGTTTATAAAAATGGTGATTTAATTGGTACATCACTAACTTAAAATATAATTAATCATTTTTATTTAACAATATGTCTTTAATTAATATATGCCAATCATCTTTAATTATTGGAATATGTAAATTAAGTATATCTATAAATGGAATCCAACAATCAGAACCTCTTTGAACTTCTGGCGCTTTATTATGTAAAGAAAATTTAAATTTATTCAAAGCATGAATAAGTTCAACTTCAGAAGTAGGTATAATTTTCATGATTTCTTTCAGAATATCTTCTACGATTCTTCCAGTTTCTTTATTGTTTTCAGTCATATAAAATAATATATTTTATATATCTTTAAATTATTTTCAAATAAAACGAAAAATCATATTTACACCTTTTCTTATTTCATAATTTGTGAAATAAGAAAAAAGTAATTTGTACAATATAATTTTCAAACTATAAATTGAAGTGTGATAAATTATTCATAATCCAAGTTTTTAATGATGATAACATGAGATTTCTATGGAATGACTCATTAAGTAGTTTCATATTTCCTTTTGTAGTAAAATTTCTGGTAAAACTATTAAATGTTCCTATAACATTTTGAGTATTATAATATTGTAAGTCTTGGTATCTGAAAGGTTTATATCGTAATCTTTTATTTACAGCATTATGAAAGACAAATAACAGACTAATAAGATCAGACTTATTTTTAATGTTAGATATTTTAACATTCATCCAAAATTGTTTTGCATGTTGTGCACATTCTGGACATGGTAAATTATAAGAAATTTGCATAAACATCATAATTAATTTATGACCTATAATAGGAAAACTTTCATCTTTAATTTTTGCTGCTATAGTATGCATAAAAACCCATGTAGGTGGACCCCAGTTGCTCGGTGACATAATAAACTAAATAAATAAAATAAATTTAAAGATTTAATTCAAAATCCTATATATGACAAATTATTTAATTGAGGCCAATAAAAATTTTTATGAAGAATTATATAAATCTTTGGATGATGAAAGTGATGACGATACAAATGTATGTCAAATTACTGGATTACCATTATCAGTACATGCTATAACACTAGAATGTAAACATCAATTTAATTATGAGTCTTTATATAAGGAAATATGTAGACAAAAATATGATTTTAAAACGTATGATCTTAATACATTAATACACAAGGATCAACAAAAAGTACGTGAATCAAAATTAGACTATTTTATTAAATGTCCTTACTGTAGAAATATTCAATTTACAATATTACCATATTATGATGATTTGGGATTTGATAAAAAATATGGAGTAAATAGTTTGGATGTTAGTTTGAGACCTTTATCTACTTCACATAATGAAAATAATCAACCAGGAGTTTATTATGGTTCAGATGACTATACATATACCCTTTATGGAAAATTATTTAAAAAAGGTCAATGTTGTCACACTATCACTTCTTCTGTAGGAGGAAACGTATTATGTAGTTCTAAATACGTAACAACAATTGAAGGAATTTCTTTATCATATTGCAAATATCATTACAAAAGTAAACTGAAAGACCACAAATTATTGGAAAGAAAGAAAATAATAGAAAATAAAAAAAATGAAAAGGAGAAAAAATTAAAAGAAAAAGAAGAAAAATTAAATGAAAGAAAAAAATTATTTGATGAAACGAATGCTATACGTATAGAAAAGGGTAAACCTCCATTAAAACGCTTGCCTAGATTAAAACAAAAAGTAGAAAATGTAGTAGAAAGTGTACAAGAAATAGGTCAATATGTTCCAGATAATGAAGATATAGATGTAGGGGGGTGCAATTCTATAATAAAAAGTGGTTCAAATAAAGGTAAAAAATGTGGCTGTAAAAAAATTTATGAAAATGGTCTATGTAAACGTCATAGTCAAAAATAAATTAATAAAATATGTAAATAATTAAGAATAATCATAAATAAAAAACACTTAAAATAATAGTATAGATTAATATATTATGGAAGCAGAGAAAGAAGAAATAACAGAAACTATAAAACAATCAAAACCAAAAACAAGCAGTAGTAAAGATGAACTAATTAATAATATTAAAGAATGGATTAAAATAGATAATGAACTTGCAAAATTAAAGGCAGAAACGAGAGAAAAAACAAACAAAAAAAAACAATTAACAGAGTCCCTAGTTAGGATTATGAAAAGTAACTCAATAGACTGTTTTGATATAAATGGAGGTGCACTAATTTATAAACAAAGAAAAACCAAAAAACCAATTTCTTGTAAATTTCTATTAAATCAATTACAAGAGTACTTTAAAGATGATATAGAACTAGCAAATCAACTAACAAAGAGATTATTAGATAATAGAGAACAAAAAATAACAGAGGAAATTAAACGAAAAATAGAAAAATAGATAAGTAATAAAATAATTTAAATAATAATTAAGTATGTATAAATAAATGGATTGTACATATTTAATAGAGAATGTTGCTAACAAAAATATAGAATTAGAAGAACTTTTAACCAATTCTGACACTTCTAAGGTGTTATTTATAATTTGCTACCATATTACTAAAGACCAGAAATATCCTTTTTTGCAATTTATGTTAGAAAAGATCCCTTTTAGTGTATTTTACCCTGAAACCCTAACACTTCCATTGTTATCTATTACAGATTATGTTGAAAATATGTCTGTAGAACAACTTGTACGTGTAAAAATAAATAAATATTTGAAAGATATAGGTTGCAAAGTAGAAACAGATAATGATATCGTATATAATGGAATAGTAAATGATAGTTTGGACCGTAATTATGCGATAGTTGATATTAGTAAAGTAGATATAAAATATTTAAAACTATTTAGAGAATCTACAGTATGGTTTGCTTTATCAAGTGAGATAATAAATACGATGAACATATGTAATATTCAAATAGATAGTGAAGTAACAAATTTGTTTCAAAAAATGCCCGAATTGGCTATATTACATAAACCAGACAAGTTAGTTCAATATAACCTTCCAGATGTAGTTTATACTGGTTCTGAGTATAAAAATGCAGAATTTAATTCTATATTTGGTATTTCTAAAAGAAAAATATATTCAAAATTGGAAGAATATTATTATTTTTATAGAAACTTTCATCACGCAGTAAAAGAAGGCGGATGGTGTAGTATAGGTGGTACAAATGAAATAGATATAAACAATAAGGAACTAACACACAGTAAAGGAGGTAGGTTGTTAGTAGACAACAAATATGGTAGATTTTTAAAAGGTGGTATAAATAGATATGTAGTTTTTGACCCGACTTTTTATTTTGAAGATTCAGATGAATTATCAATAACTGACGAAGAAGTTGAAAAATTTGATGGCAATAGTATGATGATTTGTTTTATGACTAAAAAAAATACTACAGATATAAAACCAGATGTTCTAGTAAAATCATATGAATACTTTCATCCATTATCTGTTTTCATGCTTAATAAAGATAGTCTTGGAGAATCATACGATTTAAGAAGAAAAACAGATTTTATGGTATGGTAATTTTATATTTAAATACAATTATTTATTTCTTAAATAATTATATAATGGATTCTAGTACAATAGTAACATTAGTTGGGTTTAGTTTCTTATTTATTTATGGTTTAACAAAAATTCTTGATTTTTATGGAATAAATACTAGTATATATGGTCCGTATGTTTCTTTTTACCTATTTTTATTACTCACATATTTTGTTATAAAACCCGACTATTATAAGCCTTAAATATATATTTTACACCTATTTAAAGACCTTTAAGTTGTTTTAAATAATAATTAAAAAATTGAACTAAAGATATATTATTATATAAATAATATAAAGACAATGGAACGCAGAATCAATAAGAAAATTGAATCATATACGTCTGATTTTAAAGACAGAATTAAAAAAAAGGTTGATGAATTAGGGTTGTCTACAGATGCAAATATTTGTCAACTCCTTCAATATATTTATGATTATGAACGATTGGGATTAAATAAAGAAGATTTTATGAAGAGAAAAAGAGTCAAAAATGTAGTACATTTGGCCGATAGATGTTGTGCAAAGAGAGCAAGTGGAGAGCAATGCACAAGAAGAAAAAAAGAAGGCAGTGAATATTGTGGAACACATTTAAAAGGTATACCACATGGAAAATTTGATTTTGAAGAGGAAGATGAAAAACCACAAGGTCAAAAGATTGAGGTTTGGGCACAAGATATACAAGGAATTGTTTATTATATTGATAAAAATTACAATGTTTACCAGGTTGAAGATATTATGAGTGGAAAAGTAAATCCCAAAATTATTGCTAAATATGTAAAGATGGGTGACGTATATTCAATTCCTGAATTCAACATTTAACAATCAAGTTAAATTCTAAATATTTTTAGTTATTTATATTTTACATTTTAAATAAAAAAAATTGAAATACTTTTTTTTATTTAATAAAGTATTATACCCACCCCATCACCCCACGCATTTTAAGCGCTATCAAACTATTATCGCGAATTCTTATAATATCTATCATGTCATCTGCAAACTTAATTTGCACTATTCCTGTGTTTCAAGGTAACCCAGGTAAGTACTATGTTGTAGATGGTGAAAAGTATCATATAAATTTTCCTATTCATTGGGCATTAAACCATTTGGGTAATCCCGAGTGTCCCGAAGATAAATCGGGACCAAAGGAATGCGGAAATTGCAAATATTTTGGATCATACAAGGGCGTCTTTATCGGCTATTGCTTAAATTGTGTACATTACTATGATAATTTTGAGCGTGGATCTTGTGGATTATTTACTTATGATCCTGAAACCAGAAACATTCGTCCCTACTCTGATAAAACATTACAACGTGCTCTATATACCTTACCATACATGAAAGGCGTCAACGTTTCAGAAATCGGTGACGAAACAACAGATATGAGCGATTACACGGTACTACCAGATCCAATAACTGAGAACAGCGAAGACGAAGAAGATGAAGACAAAGAAGAAGGCGAAGACGAAGAAGACAAAGAAGAGGACAATAATTTAAATGAAGTCGCAGAGCGTTGCGTATATGAAGAAATCAACGAGAAAACTTTAGCAACGAAACATTTTCAACGAAAACGAGAATCTCAGCAACTTTCGCAAACTAAAAGGCGCGCAAAAAAAGAGGTCATATCAATGACCAACGAAGAATTCAATACAATGCAGGGAGAAATCCGCAAGAAAGCATCCAAGAAAGACAAACAAAGAAAACTAAACAAACAAGACATATTTGATGTCCTTACCGCTGTGAATATAATGCTATAATGTTTGTATGCTACATTTTGTATGATTTAAATATGTTTCCTTTGTAATATAAATAAAATTGATTTTTTTTTTGATTACTTATTAAAAAATAAAAATATAATAATCGTAAGAAATGACTAGTAAAAAAATTATTGAAGAATTATTTGAAGATTCTAATTTATATGTACGTAGACGTCCCATACTCATACGTAGGAATTTAACTTATACAGAAATAGAAAGTTTTTTAGGTAAACGAAAATATGATGGAGCATTTAAGCAAGAGACTTATGAGGATGATAGATATGAACAAAATATACCTACTGATTTCTTTAAAAATAACATAGGACACGGCGTTGTTATTAACAACGATAATGAACAACAAAAATCATCAGTCAATAATAAAGAAAAAAATGAGGTAGATATAAATGAATTAATGCAATGGATTGAATTCTATAGAGCAAATCGTCATTTATATCAATAAACACTAACAAATTGTGTAAAAAAATTGAAATAAAATTAAATATATAGTTTATATTCAACTTTATAATACTCATAAACATGTCAACTAAATTAATTACTGCTGCATCAAAAAAGTTGTTGAATCTTCCTTTTACAGTTACCCACAGTGATGATTCAGAACGTACTATAAAAGTTTCACTCAAATCTTTTCCAAACGAGCATTTAACAGTTAACGTAGAAAATGAAGAAATGCACATATACCATAACGTTTCTAACAATGTTGTTAATTGTACAAAGATATTTATAACGAGGGTGGACGATTCAAGTTTTACGAGGGCTCTAACTAACTACATAGAGCACATACACGAGTTATAAATAATACGTGGTTACAGAGTAAATTCCATTTAATTATAAATAATTAAATATTTTTAGTAAACGTTTTTTTCGTTTAAAAAGAAAAAAATTGAAATTTATTTGTATTACATGTATACAAATAAATTAAAAATATAATAACCATGAGTGCATCATTTGACAACCCAACATTTGAATTTGACGAACTAGAACTTGATTTTTGGTATAGACTAGCAGCAATTCAGGAGGAAACTCCTAATGGAAGTGAGGTAAGTAATAATACTATCTTTATCATTGAAGAGGACCCAGCCCCTATCAATAAGGAACAATTTGCTGAAAATTTCCGCAAATGTGTTATTGGTTATCATTTCATAAATTCTGAACCAATTAACGAGACTGTATGGGAGGCAATAAACTCGCAGATATTAGTTGCAAGTGGTTGCGAAGTCACCAATAAAGCCAACGGCGGTCATACTTCTGGAAGAGATATCATGTGTGCTTTAGGAGGATTATCCAACAAATCTGCTAAGTATTCAAAAAATAAGACAGATTTTGCGATAAGTTCATACAGGCTCACTACTGTATGTTCAGACAAAGACTGCGGACAAGTTGCCAGCATTGTTGAAGAAATAAACTCAAGAAAAAATTACGAGTATTACTCATTTATTGTGCGCAGTGAAACCGAAGAAGAGATTGATTATGATTGGTACATGATACCACATAATCATCCTGCTTTGAGTCCAGAATGCTATACGTGGGAGCCAATGATGGGACAGAGAGGAAAAAAAACCGGGGAACAAGTAGGATGGAAGACCAATGAAATAGATGGCTCAAAAATGACAATTACATTTAGTATGTCATCGCAATTGTGGATAACAATTGCTGTTACTGAAGAAATAAAGGCATTTATCGTTGCAAGTTGCAGTGTGAGCAAAAAAACAAAATATAATTATTTAGAACTGTATGATATGTTTTCTAAGTAGACTGTAACCTTTCTTCACATATTGCTATATATTCACTATTAATTTCAAAACCTATGTAATTAATTAATTCTTTTTTTGCCGCTACACATTCTGAACCTGAGCCTGCAAAAGGTACAACTAATAAAGTGTCCCCTATTTTATTCTTTGATGCTTTTAATAATATTTCACATAGTGCTAGAGGTTTTTGAGTAGGATGATTAACCCTTTCTTTTTTTCCAGCACCTCCTGCCAAAGCAGGAACTTTAATAACATCACGCGGTAACGCACCATTTTCATGTGCATTATAAACAGTTTCAGTTTCACCATTACTAAAACGTCCCTTTGTTGATTTTCTTACCTTACCTGCTGCTCCTTTCAAAAAACCTTCGGTATATGGCTCTCTAACATCGTCACGATTAAACACTGGTTTCTCCTTGTAACAACATAATATGCTTTCGTGCGTCCTTTGCCAAAAATTTAAAGAAGGGGTTACTTTGTTAGTATAATGCCAAATAAGCCATCTAACATTACAATTGATTCTGGTACGAATAAATGCTAGTGTTTCGCTAAACCCATAAATATAAAGTGTTCCTGTGGGTTTCAAAATTCGTAAACATTCACTAATCCATTGATCACACCATTCCAAATAAACAGTCATTTCTTGCTTATCAGAATCATTACCAAAGTCTTTTCCAATATTATAAGGAGGATCGCATATAATAGTATCCACTGTTTCTGATATTATTTTTTTCATACCAGAAATACAGTCTTCTAAATGTACTTTATTAAATTCTAAATTTGATTCTGATATTTCAACTATTTCAATATTTTGTTTTGCATTTTTCTTTGTTGCCATGATATTATTTATAATAATAGGTTATTTCTATATTATTATGAATCAATTTTAAAAAATATAAATTTTTACAAAATTCAACGTAAGTTAGTATTTTTATAATCTTTTAACGCATAATAAAAAATTGAAATACTTTTATGTTAGTTTGAAATATCCATACTCATTATTTAACCAAAATGGCTTCTTTTAGAAACGTGAATATTTATATTAAACGTACCGAACTACACGACACGAAGGAATATATTATACAGGTTTTACGTGATAACGGATATGGAAAGGTAAGTGATATCACTTTTATACCTAAAAAGAATGAATACGGACAGGATTACAATGGCGCCATTGTTGTTATGGAGATGTGGTATAATACCGAATTGGTAAAAAAAATGTTTGAGGATTTTCAGACGCTTGACAGAATGTCAAAAGTAGTACACAACTTCAAACCTTATCGTTACTGGATTGTACAAGAGTATAAACAACAAGTAGCGACTGTTAAAAATACATGTTTTGTTGAGCCTTCGCTTCCGGATTCTCAAAAAGTGATCTATTTGGAAAACTTACTGCACTCTTTATCAGTACAAATGAATCATTTTCAAACAATTACAGAAAAAAGTGAACAACAAATAATGGATTATGAGTGCCAACAGGTTAGAAGTTCACTAATAAATGCAGAATTGCGATACGAATTAAACGAAAAAACAATGGAAAAGAGCAACGAAAAGGATAAGCAAATACATGAACTAACAATGAAACTATGGAAGACAAGTGTTGACTTGTTAAAGAAGCAAGAAGAATGCGAAGAGTTGAAACAAGAGTTGGAAGACGAAAAAAGTATTTCAAACTATTGGAGAGAACAGTTGAGCGAATTAAATTAAATTACATGAAATACAACAAAATATTATATGTTTTACTACAAATTATTTGTTTATATATTATATTATGAATCTTTGTAAATATAAAAATTTTTTGGGCGAACCTGGAAAAGGAATTCATTCTTATAGATTATTTGGAGTAGCAATTGCAGATGTAATTATGACAATTATAGGAGCATATATTATTTCATTTTTAACAAATTGGAATTTTTTTTATACTCTAATTGGATTATTTTTATTGGGTATTTTTTTACATAGATTATTTTGTGTTAGAACTACAGTTGATAAATTGTTGTTTGATTAAAAAAATACTTAATTACAGTACTTCATATAGACACATATATAAATAAAATTTTATGAATAATTTATTCTTTTTTTTGGACTTGCCCGCATGCTGATAGTGTTTGTCCAACTAAGCGAAATATAAGTTGAGCAAACATATAATTATATACTGCTTCGTTACATATCGTATTGTCTATCAATCCCCAAAACATAACTGCTCCGAATATTGTCCATATGACATTGAAAGTATTTAATGGTGTAAGAAAGTTATTAAGAATTTTTGTACATTCTGCAGGAACAATTTCTAAACCAGTTAATGTTAGAGAAACAATAGCAATAATGTACCCACAAAGCCATATATATCCACAGACTTTCAAATAGTCAGCAACAGTAATAATTAGTTTACCTGCTTTTTGGTTAATGCATGAATCATCTGTATAACCAAAATATAAATCACATACCATAAATGGTACAAATATTATACTAATACAGATCGTGGTTCCACCTATTATATAGCATGCAGCATTTTTTTCATCCTCTCTTTGTGTATTTGATTCTTGCTCATCTTTTAATCTTCCTTTTTCTAAATCAACACCGGTTTCTAATATAGCATTGATAGTTTGGTTACTATTGGTATTCATCGTACGAGTATATGATTAATTTTATTAATATTATATGAATTTCAATTTTTTTTAAATTAGATAAAAAATATATAAAAATATAAAAAATACATATATTTAATATTTTAATCAATATATATAAACTATAAATAGGCATATAAACATACAAAATCGTGCTATTATATTATTCTTTTCTCTTTAAGACGCCTCATAAGATATGGCAACTCTTGATTCGTGATACCGCCATTAGCCAAGTAAATATCGTGTTCTTTTTCAGCAATCTCCTGCTCCCTAAGCATTACGGCATTCATTTTTTCTTCAGCACTTTCAGCATCCCAATCAAATTCACAATTTAACCGATTCGTGTCCAAAACATCCATATCAGGTCTCGGTAGTCCTTCATACGCCTCAGGATTGGCTTCTATTCTCTGTCTTGCTTCTGTCCTCAATAATTCTCCATTAGTTTTCGCTGCTATTTCTGAGGTAGTCCCATCTGGTTCCTTCTGCACTTCTTCTCTTTCTTCTTCGTCTTCATCATCGTAGTCAGAGTAAATAATGGTTCCACCCGATGTATACTTGACGCCATTAATTATCTCAAACCCATCTTCCCAGATTCTTGTCCAGCGCTCTATCTTCATTCTGTCTTCTTCTGTTAATTCTTCCTCTTCTTGCTCTTCAACAGAACCTAAAGTAAGTTCTGACACGTCATCTTGTATGCCATCTTCATCATAGTACTCTTCTCTATCCAATTCTTGAGCCCTCCTACCCAGGCTATCTATAGATAACCCGTCTTCTTCCTGTTTACAAAGTTGTTGTTGATAAAGGGGTAAAACATTCATGTCTGTTATGGTATTAGTTATGTAAACATCACTTATAAAAATAAAAAAAATCAATTTTTTTTATTTTTACACTAATTACGTGTAACTAAAAATAATAAGTATTTGTGTTTGCATTTTTTATAACTCATTTATAATATTTGTTTGGCTCCACCTTTTTAAAAGGTGGAAAAGAAAAAAATTTTTAGTAATGCGTGTTTAATGTAAAAAAAAAAAAAAATTGAAATGCTTTTGAAAGTAATAAATGAATGTATACTAAATAAAATCCAAGTCGTAAAACGTCTTAAATCCAAAGCAAATAAAGTAATAATGAGCGAATCAATGAATATGAGTTTCAATGCATCAATTGCCGTAACTGAATTATTAATGAAAACTTTAGAGAACGTGAGTAAAGAATTGGCAAGCCGTTGCGTAAGAGAATGCGGTGCGAAGTACGGTTTTGACAGCGAAGAAGCGATTCGTAGTCTAGGACTAGAGAATCTGTCATTAATCCGTAAAGCAATGGCCAAGAAATCAGGTCCAACAGCAAAGAAAGAGAAAACAGTGCGTGCTCCAAAAGAGAAGAAACCGTCAATTCCATTGCCATTTACGGCTACAAGTGTATCTGCAGTTAATTGCCAAGGATTAGCATTTAACCGCGGTCTATTTACACAATGCCAAAGAAAGCATATGGAAAACGGTGATTTCTGTTCAGCATGCCAAGCAGAAGCGGATCAAAACGCCTCTGGTTGCCCCGATTGCGGTACTGTATCTCAACGTCTTGCTACTGGTTTATACGATTTCAAGGACAGCAAAGGTCGTAGTCCAGTTCGTTACACAAAGTTACTAGAGAAATTAAAGGTAAGCCCCGAGTCAGCAATGACCGAAGCAGGTAAGTTTAACGTAGAAATAGATGAAGAACACTTTACAATTGTGCAGAATGTCAAGGCAAAGGAAGCAAGTAGCCCTCGCGGTCGTCCAAAGAAGGCCACTACTATTGTAGAAGCCGAGAACGTAGAGGATTTGTTCGCTGAACTTGCTGCAGAAGGTGAAGAAATGGGTGAAGAATTAGAAGAGAAACCAGCAAGATCTTCAAAGAAACCCAAACTAACAGAGCAGGAGAAGGAGGCAAGAAAGGCTGAGATAGAGAATGAGCGTATCTTGAAAAAACAAGAACGTGAAGCAAAATTAGCACTGGAAAAGGCAGAACGTGAAGCAAAACGTGCTGCTGAAGCAGAACAAAGAAAAGCAGAGCGTGAGCAGAAATTAGCACTGGAAAAGGCAGAACGTGAGCAGAAAATAGCAGAGGAAAAGGCACAACGTGAAGCAAAACGTGCTGCTGAAGCAGAACAAAAGAAGAAGGAAAAGGAAGCAGCAAAGGCAACAAAGAGTACAAAGAGTACAAAGAAGGAATCAAATGATGCAAATAAAGATAAATCATCTGTTAAGGCTACTAACACTGCTGCTACTGATGCTGCTACTGCTCCTGCTGCTACTGCTCCTGCTGCTGCTGCTCCTGCGAAGGTCTCAGTAACTAGAATTCAAATTGATGGAGTATCGTACTTGAAGTCTGCAGCCAATATTCTATACAATCCTCAAACCAAGGAAGAAGTCGGTCTCTATGATCCCGCAACGAAGACTATGAAGCCACTGCCGGAAGAGGAAGAGGAAGAGGAAGAGGAGGATTATGAATCAGATGATGAATAAATAATGTATATTGTATTATATGTATTGAATGCCTCATATGTTTTGAATGTAATGTCTTTAAATAAATTAAATTAAAAAAGCAAGTCTTTTTTTCCATGCAGCACATAGTGACTCATTTCTGTATATTGTGACTCATTTCTGTATATTGTGACTCATTTCTGTATATTGTCACTCATTTCTTATAATAAGTACATTAAATATATATATAATTTAACGTAACTATTTAATGTAAAATATTCAACGTAACTATGTTATATAGTGTTATGATATAATACAGTATATGCTTGTAGTGTATAAGTATTTAAATAGTTATTTTTTAGTTACACGTAATTAAAGTACAAAATAAAAAAAATTGAAATACTTTTGATTAATAGTGAAGAAGGTATACTTACCCGAATCATCCCCGTTAAAAGCGTTCATCAAATACTTAAATCGAAAGTCAAAATGTCTCCTATTAAATCAATCTTAATTTCAAATATAATGCCAGTACCGGCTGAAAGTATAGCGCAAGATCTCTTTGATAAAGAGATAGCCAAGGTAAGTAAAATAACTATACAACCATATCTTAACGGAGACACTGTGATGTCATACGCCTACGTGCTTATTAAAGAGTGGTGCGACACAGAAGCAGCCTATGATTTCATTCAGCAGTTAACGTATGGGCCAATCTATTGGCAATACGCTGATTACGAACCTTGGCTAGTGCAGATCAACACTCATAACGATGGCGACCTTGACATATATCCTTATACAGTGTATTTTAATCAACTTGTCTTTTACGAGTCGGAGCACGAGTACGAGGAGGAGCACGAGTACGAGTCAGAGCACGAGTACGAGTCAGAGCACGAGTACGAGGAGGAGGAAGAAGAAGTACGCCTCAACACTTTAAAAAAATACACTAGAGCGTACAATAAAAAATACACAGAAGATCTGGCAAAGAAGGTATACGAACAGTGCCTAGAGGCTTCCTTAGCGGCTCATGACTTTGAGAAGCGTCCTCTTATAGAAATGTACAGTTCTTGTGGAGATTCGGAAATGTCGTTTTCCATAGAAGACGCAAAAGATCGTATCAACTATCTGGAATGTTGCTTAAGGGATGTCGCCAAAAAACCGGAAATATGCGAAACATCAATATTCTCTCGAGAATTCCAATTATGTGACTTTTACGAAGATCAGAGAAGTAACAATCAGAATAATTTCTTCGTAAATCAAGAAATTCAATTTCTGCAGAAGCAAATAGATGAAATGTATGAAAAGAAAGCGTCCTACGAAGCCATGCTGGATAAAGCCGTTGCCAACAGCCGCCATGTGACAGTTCGTGGCGTAGTGAACTAACAAAAAAAGTATATTATATTTATTAAATGCTGTATATGATGTTTTGTAATAATTAATTATATGTTTTTTTTGCCTACTCATTTATTTTTTTTGTCACTCATTTCTTTATTTTGTCACTCATTTCTGTAAATGAGTGATAGGGTTAAATATGCTACAATTGTATACAATGGGTTAAAATTGACTCTAATTGACTACAATGGGTTAAAAGTGTGGTATGGTTGTACTGTACCTGGCAGGGTGGCACTGTATCCACTTTGTATCCACTCTGTATCCACTTTGTATCCACTCTGTATCCACTCTGTATCCACTTTGTATCCACTTTGTATCCACTTTGTATCCACTTTGTATCCACTCTGTATCCACTTTGTATCCGGTTTGTATCAATCCTTACATCTAAAATATAAATAAGTTGCATCATTATAAGTATCCGAATTAAACAAAACACATCCAGTGTTTTCATAGTAATTAATAGTCTGTGTTAGTTTAATAGCATGAGAAGAGGCTAATATAGGCATAATTACAGATACTACTTGAACATATGCCTGTACACATGCAATAATAGAGATAAGCAATAATATTGATAACATTTTTTGAATATAGTTTACATTTAAATACTATGTTCAAAATAATTCAATTTTTTTACACCTTTTTTATTTCAATAAGGTTTTTTCTAAAAATAGATCCAACGACATTGGACACCAACAAAAATAAGTTCCTTCCCCATATGTGCTACTACATTCAGTATAATATTGAAACCGTATTTCATTTTTGTTATTCAACTTGGTATAGAATAAATATGCTTCTCTCATTTGTTCATGACTCATAATTTCATCATATTTTTCTTCAAATAATATATTAGCAAAATCTTCATCATTAAAATTATATATTTTAATTCCAAAAATATTACCATTAGTATAAATTCCCATTTTATAATATTATATAATTATGTATTTATTTATTATAATATAACGCAATAATGTGCATTTGAGATGAAAAATATGTAATACTTTAAATAATTTGTTAGTTCATCTTCAAAATAAATGAGTAATAATCCAGTTAACTACTTTCTCCAAACTTCAAAGAAGTTCTCTCCACAAGGTCCCCATCCTCCGGTTTCTGAATAAATTAAATGAAAATTATTATCTTTTAAAACACTATTAACGTATTCTTTGTGAGAAAAATTATGATAGTCATTTTCCATAATTATTAAATTGATGTTAGTTAATATATCAGGAAAATCTTGCAAAATATAGTAAAACGAACCTTCACAATCTAAGACTAAGGTATCAAACAAGATGTTGTACTTGTTGTTTAAATCATTAAAAGAAATAATGTTAACAGGTTTATAACCGTCTAATAGTTCATCACTAATAATTGTATCCCAACCTTTTTGAATTAATTTTTGGTTTGATAAAGCAGCATTTTCTATATTAAAATTAAAATTATTTAAATCTCTATTTTCGTATAATTGCTTTGAAATGTCGTAATCGGTCTCCATACAAACAAAAATATCCTTTAAATTATTATTATTATGAGAAGCGAGTAAAGAAGCAATAATTAATGAGTTTCGTCCAATATTTCCCCCAATTTCCAAAACCTTTTCTTTCCCGGTTAAAAAAGTAGTTGTAATAATTTGTTCAGGTAGTTCATCAGAAAAAGAGCCATAATTTAACTTCAATGTAGAATGTAAATTTTGTAAAGTATAATGAATATCAAAATTCGTAATTGTTTTAATAGTTCCATCAAGTACATTAATTTGTATGTGAGTTAAAGCATCATAATTATATATCTGACATATCGTATTTTTTTTAATAATAATAATAATATCCTTAATTACTCCAACAAGAGGATCAGAAAATAATATTGCTCGTTTAGGATCATTAGATTGAATGTAAATAATATTATTAACTTTTAATTTCTCATAACAAATAGAAGTAATATCAATAGCATGATGCATTTTTCCGTAGAAAATGGTGATATCTACAATATCCATAGTTTAGTAACAGAATTAAAAAGTGAAAAAATAATGCTTTAAATTATATTACAAATTTTACATACAATATCCCCCAATATGCTACATAATGTAGGGATGATAAATTACGTAATGTGTCCTTATAATCGCTACATGTATGTAGGTGCGGCAGCAGTCTGCTTCCAAGGGTACCTACATTTATTGCTAGGTTGTCCCTGAATCCACCTATCATACGTCTCATAATCTAAACTATTTATATACTTTTTTGAATTCGCCAATTCCTGTTTAATTTTTGTTAGTTGACTCTCAAGGTGTTCCTTCCGAATGACCATTTTCTCATGATTAGGACAATAATAATATTTTTTTATGTTATTTTTTTCCTTACCGTATTTTTTGCTTTGATTACGATAGTAACACATTGTAACGCAACCACATTTGTATTCTTTGGGCTCACTTGGTCTAGGCATATATCCCTTGGATTTTTCTTCTTTTGTTAGTTGTAAACTCTTTTCCAAATAGGGAAGCATCATATCATAATATTTATCTTCCTTTACTGATTCTTGTGGCCTGTTAAAATATTGTCGCTGTTCTTCCCTTAAAAGTCTTTGCAAATATATAGCAATTGCATCGCGGATGTCCAAATAGTCTTCAATTAAATCGTTGAGCAATAATACTTGCTCATTTTTAAGTACATATTCATCATATGCCTTTTCCATGTTAATTAAAAATTCTTTTGGCATTTTAGCCAATGAAGCAATATCCAATAACGGAGGTGGCTTATTAGGAGGCTGAATAACCACACGAAAGCGAAGTGAATTATTAGCAGCAGATATCATTTTATTAAGAAATTAATAATTATGAGTTTTGAATTTGAATTATAAAAAATATTTACATTAAAAAAGTTTTTCAATTTTTTTTAATTTACAAAATACAAATACAAATACATATACAAATATAAATTATAAAGGTAAATTCAATAATCTTTTTAATTGTTATTTTGTCTTCGTCAAATTGCGAATCTGCGCTTCCAAATCGGCAATTGTTTGGTCCTTATCTTGATTCATTTGTTTTAATTTTGTAAAAGAGTAATCCAAGTGCTTGAAAATTTCGTTGAAGAAGTAAAAGGTTGCAACAAAGGTGATGATGCTTGTTATAATGGACAGCAACTCAATAAATTGATGTCCTGGCGTCAATGAATTCCAAATCAAATCCCCGATATATACTATACCTGAATGTACTTTTGTCCACATGACTAGCACATAGAATACAAATGCAGCAGCGGATACAATGAAGATATTTTGTGAAATTAAAATAATCGCTGCTAAATTTTCCATTGTTACAACGCAAAAGGGAAATACGTTGTTGTGTTCGTTAACATAGAATATCATTTTATGAGTGATGTCTTGTAATTAATTTATACTAACAAACAGTGTATAAAAGTATTTCAATTTTTTTTATGAAAAAAAAGAATTAATTAAATTTTACAAAATACATGTAATTAAATATATATTCAAAGAAATATAAAGCAAATAATGTATGGGTCGGTTATTTATATTCAAGTATCAGGTACTTCATTTAATATTTGAGTACTAATATTTCTTTTCATGTCTTGTACAAAATTCACATATTTCTCCAATGTAATAGAGGTAACATCTTGGTAAGTATCAAAGTCTTGCATTTCAAATTTGAAAACATCAACGGGTAGATTTTGTCCAATACGATGGCAACGCGCAATAGCCTGATCTTCAACAGCGGGATTCCAATGTGGAGAAACAAAGTAAATTTCGGAAAAATGTTGCTGTAAATTAAGTCCCTCGCATCCAGTTTGTATTTGAATAACTAATGCGTCTGCTGGTTCTGCAAGATCTCGTAGATTTTTGCCGCCCGAATTTCGTCCATCGTATGTAACAACTCTTTTCATCCCCCCTTCTCGTAATTTGTCTGCAATAAAATCAATCTCAGCCTTGTAGTGACAAAATATAATCTTACCTTTATTGTTATCTTTTCTCTGTAAAGCAAGAGAAATAACAGCATCCATTTTGCTGTTGGAACTGAGCGCCTCTTCATACTCATTAGTAACAAAGCCCATGGTTTTAAACGAATCAATATTTTTTCTCATTAGTGATGGCATAATACAAGTTTGTCTGGCTCTCAATATGGCTACCAAAGCACCTCCAGGTCCAAAAATGTCAGCAAGTTTTTTTCTTTTAGATTCAGGTACTTTAGTTTGTGCAGGTAATAACGCATGAATTTCTTCGGCCAAGTTCTTTTCATTAATATTAGACCAATTAACGACACAGGATTGTTTATTAACTTCTGGTAAATTAATACCAACTTGTGCCTTTGTACGTCTAAGTATAAAATGTTTGCCAATAATTTTGATGTTGGTCGGATTAATGTAGAAATCAGCCTTCATGCCAGCAGCACTGCACAAATTGTAGAAATCTTGCTTTTTATTTTGTATAGGGGTTCCAGAAACAAGCCAACGGATGCGAGCACGTATTTGTTTGCAACTGTGATATCTTTTGGTGTCCGAATTTCGTAAATGATGTGCTTCATCAAATATAACTCGGTTCCAGTTGATTTTTTTGATAGGACAATCATCATCCATAATGGCATTATACGTGGTAAGAACGATTCGTGCGGTACATAATTGAGTGTCAGTAATTTTTTTTTTATTTTTGCCATAATAAATGAGTGCTTTGTGTCCAGATGCCTTAAAAATTTCTTTTTCCCATTGAGGAAGAAGAACAGGTGGTAAAATGATTAGTGTTCTGGACAAGAAATTAACAAACATCGTACCAATCATCATAAGAGTTTTTCCTAGTCCCATTTCGTCAGCGATAAAGCCGCCTCTAGCATTACCTGGTGGATCTGGTCGAAGTTCATTGCGTACACACCATTCTACACCATCATATTGATATTGTTTAAAACCAAATTGGGCTTTGTTAAGTAATATTTGAAATCGCTGCATTCTTTCGCTCACGAGAGAATTAAAATGTTGAAGATTTTCCGAAAGTGATGTCATTGTAAAATTTTGAAAATTGATATGAGTAATATAATATAAAGTAATGCATTAAAATGAAAAAAATTTCAATTTTTTTAAATACTAATGAAAATAATAAAAACTAAAAATTTGTACATAATACGTATGATGTGAAATAAAAAGACGGATAATTAAATTAAATAATTATTTATGAGTTACAATTCATGTACAAAAGAGGTAAATTATTATAATCAATCAAAATTGAATGCACAGAACGACAAGACTTCTCTTGTCAGCATATCATTATATAAATAACGTATAATAGGATTGTCGTTTTTGTATTCTTGAATTATAAATTCCTCTGGAATGCCTTCTTTTAAAAGAAGGTAGTCTCGCCGCAGATCCCAATTCCTTTGTGCAACCCAAATGTGTCGTTCTTCCCACTTAGTTTTAATAGTTGCGTAAATGTGGCAGGCAGAACACCTATCGCCTATTATGTTGTTAAAAGCCACGACAAACCCACCAGTTTCAGGATCTTTAAAAATTTGCAGTTCATTTTGACTCCATAATCTTCTAAATGGCACCAGAGGTGGCATTACTGAATAATCCTCTTGACTCAATTCTTCTTTAATCCAGGCAAATTTTTTGGTTGCGACTTCTGCAACCTTCTGTGCGTTCCATATCATATCGTCAAAATATCCTTTGAATAAATAATTGAAAACCGGCACAGGAGGTTTGGTGCCGTACTCAAGTTGCCATGTAAACAACCTATGAGGATGTTGTTGAAAGGCTAAACATTCAATACCTTGGAATACGCTGACTAAAAATTCCTGTAATTTTTTAAAAGAACTAGTATTTATACGCACTACTCTCTCACCTGCGTAAAATCCCGGTCTGTGGGGTGTATAATTGAGCATATCATTGCCAATTTCCGGTATTATCGGTAATCCGACTTCGTCAAATTGATTAATATGTGCGTTCATATTTGAGTAATAAATAGTTAGTACTTAAAGTGAATAGGGTTAAAATATCGTATACATTCATCTAGATACGTAAAAAAAATTTCAATTTTTTTTAAATACTTTTATAAAACACGGTAACTAAAAAAATGCTACAAAGATGTAGAAATGAGTGTCAAATATAATCATGTATGTCGTCGCTACATCATGTAGGGAACGAATAAAAATAACAAATTTTTAGTTTTTCTTATTTTCACCTATTTTTAAAAAAAATTGAATTAGTTTTTGAATATAAGTAAAATGTAAATCAAACCTAACCCTACTTGGATTAAAAATCTATCAATTACGAACTTTCAACGATTAAAATGAGCGATATTATTATTGAATGCCCAATTTGCATGGAACCTATTGAAGGAGTTAATAATAAGGTAACGACTGAGTGTGGTCATAGTTTTCACTGTAAATGTATTATGCAGAACGCTGCTCATAATGGGTTTGGCTGTCCTTATTGCCGCACCTCTATGGCTGAGGAAGTAGATGAAGACGATGATTCTGAAGATGAATATGAAGATGAAGAGTCAAGTGTATTTGATGAAGATGCTCTTGTTTCTTTCAGAATGTTTCATCAACGCATTAATGACGAAGAAGTGGAGGAGGAACCAGAAGATGAGTGGGAAACTGATGATGAGGCTGAGGAAGAAGAAGATGGCAATGTCCCCAGTGCTGATATTGTTACTCAGCGTTTAACAGAGCGCGGCGTCACCATGGAAGACTTAGTAAAGAGTCTGCTTACTCTTGAACATGAGTCAGAAAATGAAGAATATTCTCGTATTTGCAACGTAGTATATGGTCATTTCCGAGTCGTCCTTGCCACACACAACCGTAACAATAACGCAGCAGCAGCGCCAGCCCCTCAAGTAGTACCTGTTGTTCCTAGTGAACCTGTCAATAATATGGCTACTCCTATTCCCAACGAAGTCATGAGCGCTCCCGCCATTGCTGAAATAAAATCAGTATCAATTCATCGTCGTCGCGAATTCATGTGTCATGTTTAAATAAAAAAATAAAAAAATAAAAATAATTATTGAAATTGTATATAAACTTGTATATGCATTATGTTATTTGTAATCTTTAATTAATTATTTTATAAAAAACAGAACACTTGTTCTCTTTTTTAATGGATATTTGTAATAATAAATGTGTTAAGTAGATACATAAATAATATTAAGTTAAAGTAATTAAATGAAAAATATTTTTTTATTAAAAGGATTTTATAATAGATTTATCGGAGAGATATGGTTATGGATGATATTTATTGACTGGATAAATGATACATTTTACAAGCAAATAATATAATAAAAACACTTAGATATATAATTAATATTTGAATAATATGAATTGGTTAAATAATATTTTTATATTTTTTATATTTTTAATCCCAGGTACAATTGAAGCAGGTATAAATAAAGAAGAAAATTGCGGTAATATGGGACGTACTGGAGTTTGGATGGGTCTACAAAAAAAAAGAAATTTAGTTTATAGTTCTCTTATTTTCACATTTTGTAGTTGGTGGTTATTCAATAGTTGCTATTTAGGTTATATTTTAATTATCGGTACTAGTTGGTTATTTTATAGTGATATAAGTAAATATATAAACATATTATTTAGTGAACAATAGTTAAACGTAGTCAAAGGTATTTTTCCTAGCCAAAGGTATTTTTCCTAGCCAAAGGTGTTTTTCCTAGCCAAAGGTATTTTTCCTAGCCAAAGGTGTTTTTCCTAGCCAAAGGTGTTTTTCCTAGCCAAAGGTGTTTTTCCTAGCCAAAGGTGTTTTTCCTAGCCAAAGGTGTTTTTCCTAGCCAAAGGTGTTTTCTTTTGTGTAACTAATATATAAAAAACAATCACTATCTCTATGTTTTGTATATAACTCTCCAATGGAAATCCAACTAGGTGGAATAAAATTTCCAACACATAAAAAAATGGCTTCTTCAGGAGTAAGTTTAATTCGTTTTCTAATGACATAAATGAATTGCCCAAGTGTTAAATCAATAGGAACAAGATATTTACTCTTATCAATATCAGGTAAATCAGTATTATTTTTAATTTTTTCGCATATAATAGGTACTCTTCCTGGATACTTATTTAACGCATTCATTGCTTCACTTAATCTGTCATCAAATGAATGTCTATTTTTAAAATAATAGTAAGACATTTAATAATCAATAAAGAGAAGTTTTTATATTCCATATTTTCTATAATCTAAACAATGGTCACAATTACTATTCATCCCTAAATAATGTTCTCCATTGCTTTTGTAACATAGTTGTACAATAGCAAAGTCTTTGGAAAGCCAAAATTCCTCTAAAACATCAAGATAATTTTTTTGGTCATGTAAAACAGACCATTGAGGATATCTGCAATAAAAATCGGGATAAATTATATGTTTTCTACATAATGGACAAAGAAATTGAAAATATTTATATCCATTTAATTCAGTACGACGATGTTGATAAAAATTAGTTTCATAACTTTTAAATAAACAAGACTTATGAAACCCATGACCACAGTTAGTTAAATATGCGTTACTTTCTTTATTTATCGGTTCTAAACATATGCTGCATTCTTCATATGGACTGATATATCGTTTGGTTCTCATATTACAAGAATGAAATTGATCACCTATTGTAATAGGTAAAACAGGAGCACTAAGATGACAATAACAGTCTTCGTAAAAAGAAGGACAGGCCTTATTTGCTAAATGACATACATCATAATATCTTTTATTTCTTTTATATAGATCCCAAACATCTATTACAGTAAGTGATTTTTGAGTCATGATAACTATTAATAAATATAAAATATTTTAGTAAATAACAAAAAATCAATTTTTTTATTATATACTTTATATATGAACAAACGACGCCATACTAGAAAAAAACTTATTTTAAAAAATGAAAAAAAATCGGGTCATTTAAATGTCCAACCAGTAGGAAAAACAATAACTTCATCATTAGGTAGTATTACAACTCCAGGTACATCAATAGATAAATATAGATTAGAAGTAACAAAATTGCCTAAATTAGGTAATGGATTATTCGGTTTTGCCTATGCTCCAGATAAACTGAATTTTCCAGTTTTGGTAAGTTTTACAACATATTATGTTGAGATATTTGACGAAAGTATGAGATGTATTCATATACATGATTGTGACGAATTAGGATATGTAGCAGAAGGAGCAATTGAAGTGCTAATATGGACAGATGATAATCAATATACAAAGACTTTAGTACCTGAAGGCAACTTATGGTTTATTCCAAAAGGTGCATTACATTCTTTGAATAATGTAGGTAAAGAACACGCAAAATTATGGGTCGGTTTCAACTCAACAATGCCAAGCAATACAGATTTGGGAATAGTTTTAAATGGTTTGCCAACTTATCTTAAACAAAAATATGCGGGATCTCCTCATTCGTTATTAAAAGACTATGTAGGTCCAAATTATAATTATTATTTTAATAATTATCCAAAAAATGAAATTAATATGAAAATGTCCACAAATAGTATTTTTTCATTTGATTTTAGTACAATAATTCCTGAATTTAATGACAAAAATCTGGGTATAATTAGAACAGTAAATTGTAAATATTGGCCTTTATTGAAAGGCGCGAATTTGTCTGTTTCAAGAATAACAATGAAACCAAATACTTCAACAGATTACCATTGGTTTAGTAATGCTGATGCAAATTATGTAATATTTAAGGGTGAAGCAGATATTTATATGTCAATTCCTAATTATAATAATGATAATGATAACAATAAATTATCTGTAAAGGCATATGAATATGCTTTTGTACCTGCTGCTACGCCACATTCAATTAGAAACACATCTAAATCAAATAATTTAGAAATAGTGGTATTTTTATCTTCGGAAGATGCAAAGCAGGTTCATTTAGGTAATTCTTTATTATTTTTTGGAGACAGTATTATTCAACAAAGTTTTGTTACAAGAATGGGTGAAGAATATCCAGGAACACAAGGTAGAGTAATAGAAAATGTAAAGAACATTGGTAGAATAATAAAATTATAATATTGTGTATTGATATTAATATTTTATTTTAATTGAGATGTAATAAATTTAAACCATGGTGCTTCGTGAATAAATATATCCCATTTTGCTGTTAGTAGTAAAATACATCCAAACAAGAAAAATAATAATCCAGTTTCTTCACTAACAGGTTTATTATGTTTAGGTCGGAAATGGTAAATAAGAAGAAGTGACATGGAAGCGATAAAAATAAATTCAGTACGTTCCTTCCAAAAGAGTAATTTAGAATCTAGTACTGGACCTCTGTTAGTATGAGTTAATATTAAGTATCCAGCAGCAGAGATAACAAAAACAATTTTAATAAATATAATAAAAAATACGAAATAATCAATGCTTGTTTCTAATTTTAATGCCATATAATATAAAATTAGAAAACAAAAATTTAATAACTAATAGTTGTTTTGTTAGTTAGTTCCCTTCAAATGAGTAGTAGAATAACTGTAATTAGTAACAGGTTTTGTAAGTAGATTAGCCTTGAAATTTTTACGACAACGATCACAGCGTCTAAATGCTCCGCCATCCATGCCATTCATTAAAGAAGTAGATTTTGGATGGGAACAAAAAATGCATATAGAACTATATCTAATTATTCCTCCATAAATACCTTTTTGAACATGATGTACTTGATATGCTTCTCCAAGAGGTGTAAAATTCATTCCTATATATAAAGTAATATTTTTAAATATATAAACTAACAAAAGTATCAATAATTTGACAATATTTATATCAATAATATATATAATTCCATGTGTTATAATTCATCAATTTCATTTGTTTTTGGCGGTGTAGGATTTTTAACAAGTTTATATATTTACTTATATGAAGTAATTCTAAAAAAAAGTGGAATTCAATATATTTTATTATTTTATTCAGTAATGGAGTTATTGCAGGGAGTCCAGTATTATGTAGTAAACCAATGTTCAAATATTTGGAACATATATTTAACTGAGTTCGCTTATTTGTTAGTTATATTACAACCTTTTATGTGGAATTTGTTCTATTATTTAAATAGTAATAATTTTGAAAAGCCAATATTTATTACAGCAATTTGGTTATCAATTATATGGATGATAGTAAATGTATTATCGCGTATTCTATATGACAAAAATAAAAATCCTCAAACGAATGAGGATAGTGTATTTGCTTCTGATAAAGTATGTACAAAACGAAAATTAACCCACTTATATTGGGAGTGGACTTCATCAAATTTCAAAGATTTAAATGCAAATTTCTTAACATATTTGATGATTTGGTTTATACCAGGATTAGTTTCAAAAACTTTTCGTAGTAGTACATTAATACTAGGTGTTTCAGCATTAGTTGCTTGTTACATGAGTTATGCTTCAGGTGAGCCATTTATTTTTACATCATTATGGTGTTATATTAGTGTTCCAATAGTGTTAATTATCATATTAAATATAATTATGAAGAAAATAAAATAATATAAAATATAATATATATAAATAATATGGTAAATAAAAATAAATTTATTAGCAATAACATGCTGAATACCATAGTAATATTATCCCTATTTTTGATAATAGTTTATGTAATAATTTATTGGTTATTACTTATGCCTCTATTTACACTATATGAATATCAGACAAAAGAATGGATAACAAATTTAACGGATAATATAATTTTAGGTGTAAACGACTATTCAAAATTTAAAAATATAGAACGTACATGTAATTTTATATCATTTTGGTACTGTTATTGGTTTTTCCAGACAAAACGATATACAGTATGGATATTATTTAATTTACAAAATAAATTCAGTGATACGTGTATGTTGAATGTATATTTACATGATTTTTATAAAAATACAACAATCGTAGATAAAACTCCTTTAAAATTTAGTAATGTAAAGACAAGCAAAATAAATGATATATTATTAATAAAATGTGGTAATGCATATAGACAAGAGATAGATTTCAATAACAATTTGTCACGTATTTCTATAAATACACCAAGAATTAACATGATGTTTGAATTAGATATAGATGATTATACAACAAATCAGGGTTCTTTTTTACCCCTTTATCAAAGAATAAATTTTTTGGTTAATTCAAAAGGAACTACAACTAACAGTCCAGAAGAGTGGATGAGTGATAATCCTTTTATAGGAACAATAAAACATGGTTTTATTCAAAATGATGTTATTGAAAAAGGTGGAAGTTTTTGGTTTGATAATTTTATAGGATGTAATAATTATTTTTTGGGTCCATATATATGGTTTGTAATTTTGAATGACGATTGGATGATATATTTATTATGGTTTGATACATATAAAGAAAGAAATAATATGAAAACAATAAAACCAATATTAATAAAAGATCGTAAAACAAATACATTCTTATATGCTGGTACTGTAGGTCACAATTGTAAGAATGTGATACCTCCCTTAGATAGTCTAAATTATTTAATTCAGCCAGTATCTATGACGTACCAATCTAATAAAGAAATTGGTGTAGCCGATTATGATGATTATAGTGTAAAATTCACTTCATCAAAAATAAATGTAAATATTTCATCTATACCAGGTGAAAGTCATCAAGTTTTCAAGTATAAATATTATGTAAACGAAGAAACAGATGAAATGAGAGAAACAATGAATAGTTGGGACAAAAAATATTATGATGTACTATCAAATATAAACTACACAGAGTACGTAACTAAGGTAAATGTAGAGATAGAATATAATGGTAAAACAGAAAGATTTGTAGAACGCCAAATAATAGATACTATGTATCCAGAAAATTATAGTTTTCCAACAAAAATAAAATATGAATAAATTAATATTTAAATAATATATAATGCCCTGTAGATATTCATGTTTGGTCGCTACGGCGTTGATAATAGGAACAATTTATTTTCAAAATGCAACAACAAAAAGTAAAGTAGTTGAACAATATAAAAAACAATTACCGTCAAATTTGCAAAATTTATATGATAAAATATCATCAGAAAGATTAAGAATAAGTTTGTATGGTTATGGTCTAGGCTTAATATTGTCTTTAATAATACTAATATACAATTATAGATTAAAGTCAAACAAACTATCAACTGTTAGTATGATTTGTATAACAATAATTGTAACATTCTTTACAAACTATTTTTATTACATTTTAAGTCCAAAAAGTGATTGGATGTTGAGACATATAAATTCTCCAGAACAAACAAAGGCATGGTTAACTATGTACAGAGAGATGCAGTTTAATTATCATGCAGGTTTGGTGATAGGTATAGTAGCAGTGGGTATATTAGCGTTTGCTTTTAGATGTTAATGTAAAACAATGATTTAAAAATAATGTACTAACAAATATAAGTTTAATGAGTAAAATAAGATTACATTTACTTGCACTTCCTCATACGATAACAAATAATGATTTTAGTCATTGTGCATTTACAGGTAAGGTTTTAAGATTTAGTCCAATGATGATAAGTCGTGGTTTTGAGGTATATCATTATGGTGTTGAAACTTCAGAATCAAACGCAACAAAACAAATAGATATTTTAACAAAAGAAGAATGGGAGAAATTGCGAAGAAAATCATATAAATTTCTGCATCCTGAACTAACAGATGAAGAAATAGATAATTATTTTAACGATAAGAAAAATTTTGTAGGAGATTTAGGAAATTGGGGTACTCCACTGTATAAAAAATTTAATGAAAGATTACGATCTGCTCTATTAAAAAATATAAGATGTATGGAAATGGATATAATTTGTTTACCTTTTGGAAGAAGTCATGATGTAGCAATAGATAATTTAAATTTAATAAAGGTGGAAACAGGTATAGGTTATCCAGATTCATTTTCAACATATCGTATTTTTGAGAGTTATGCTCAATTACATACACAATTAGCAGCAGAAAATATAAAACATTGTCCTTTTTATTGGTTTGTAGTACCAAATTATTATAATATTTCAGAATGGGATTTTAATCCAAAACCAAAGCGTCAAATAGGTTTTTTTGGTAGAATAGGTCGTATAAAAGGTATGGAAATAATAATGGATATAGCGAAATGTTTTCCAGATATAGATTTTATAATTTGCGGTCAAGGAGATATGAGTTGTTACAGTAGTGTGCCAAATCTAATATATAAAGAGCCGATTCATGGAAAGTCTCGTAGTGATTTTTTGGGTAGTTTGACTGCATTATTAGCGCCAAGTTTATATATAGAGCCGTTTTGTGGTGTAAATGTAGAAGCGCAGTTATGTGGTACGCCCGTGATAACGACTGATTTTGGTGCGTTTCCGGAAACAATAGAGCCTTTTAAGACAGGTTTGTTGTGTCATACATTAGCAGATTATTGTGAAGGTATTAAGATGGCATTAGATAATAAATTTGATAGAAAATATATAAGAGATAGAGCAGTAAAAATATATGATATGTATAATGTAGGGAAAAAGTATGAATATGTGTTTAAGAATATATTAAATTTAACATCAGATGGTTGGTATGCGAAAGAATCTCATATAGGATTGCTTGAATCATGATATTTGTAATGTTAATATTTATAATTATGATAAATAAATAAAATAGCGTAATAATTATTTATTTATCAATAACAACTTCTTTAGCAACAGTGCTGATAATTTTGTTAATATTTTTGTTAGTTTCTTCTTTAGTTGATCCAGACATAGAGTTAGAAATAATTTTGAGATACATATCATTTTTTTTGGAATTAGGGTCAGTACAATCAGGATTTTGTGATTTCCAATAATTAATTTTTTTGATATTTTCATTTGCGATAACCTTGATGGCTTTTGTTAGTATAGGTTTTTCATCTAGTTCTTTGGTCCATTGATTATTATCTCTGATATATAGTACTTCTCTTTTAATATCAGAGCAATGAATAGGTCTTTTTTGTGAATCAATGGATTGTAAATTTTTTAATATAATATTAGATATACCTTCAACATATCCAAGTTTTCCAGTTGTTTCTAAATCATCTAATTGAGTTTGAATAGAACTAACAAAATCCATAATATTCATAGCATCCTTGCAGGTTTCATTTAAAAAGAATTGTAAATTAAAAGTTTTGTTATGTGAATTATTATGATAGTTGTTAGTATAAATAATTCCATTTTTAACCATAGTATTAATTGTATTATGTTGTTCAATAATGATTTGTTTTAATTCTTTATTATCCTTGATTAATTCAAGTACTAATTGAGGTGTAATAAAAGATTGGTTATGTGTATAATCGGTGTTAGTATTAATAATAGTATTAGTGTCTATATTTGAGTGTATGTAATTACATTTTTTTTTATGTCTCCATAATGTGGTTCTGCTGTTAAATAATAATCCGCAACTACATATATAATTTTTGGGATTTTCTTGTTTCAAATTTGTTTCATTTATGAGATTTTGATGTTTAGGTGTTAATAAATGTTTATTGAAATCTTTTTTGTTACATGTTATGTATTGACAATTATTGCATAAATAATTGGGGATTTTTAGGGGATTTTTTTGTTTCAAATGTTCCATTATATTGAAACAAAAAAATCCCTCTAAATTGTTTTTATAAAAATAACCAAAAAATTATCGTCACAAATGGAAAGTACAAAATCCGTATTTTAGACGATGTCAGTCACAAAGCATCTTTTTTTGATAAAATGTTTCAGTTTTTCAATTTTGGACATTTTTAAAAATGTCCATTTTCGAAAACTGCACCGACTTTTATTTCGAATTCTTCCAACAATATATATTATTTTTAAAACAACTTAAAGAGCCTTTAAATTACTTTAAATAATATATATTTCAAATCCATTTATATGGATTGAAACCATATACCACTTCGGATCCTAAATGAAGAACACCATGAATACCTATTGCTACTGTTAAAACACATAATAATACTATTTTTTTGTAATAATCTATTTTCATAATATCTTTAATATGCATAAACACAAGTACAAAAATAAAGAGAATAAGGAGACCCGTTAAAAATAACGCATTCATTGATGGCGCCGCTATCATGATTATATAAATATAAATATATATAAAATAATTTAAAGAGTTATTATATATATTATATGGTAGTAAAATACCAACCTTAGTATCATTACAGCAACTTAAACTTAAACTTAAACTTAATTATTCCATCATGTGGAATAAAAACAACGATACTAGCACTATATCAGGTCTACTGGCGAAATTGGATATCGCGCAAGACTTCTAATCTTGAGGTTCCAGGTTCGAGTCCTGGGTAGATCGTACAATTATTATATGTTCTCAACAGCAAACATTCAAAACATAAGACTTTTAATCTTACACGTTATATGGGAACTAGTACAATATGCTCGTGTAGCTCAGTTGGTTAGAGCACCAGTCTTATGAGCTGGGGGTCAGCGGTTCGAACCCGCTCTTGAGCAAAGCAAAGTAAAATACAAAAATATTATCATTTTGTATTTTATACATTTTTACATATAGAAAAATATAATATATTTTGGAATATATACACATATAATATAACATAAATGGGAAAATATGAAATATTACCATTAATAGCCACATTTTTTATTTTGATATCATTTAGTAGTATAGTATTAAAAGTACATATGACAAAAAAAACAGAAAATTTGACATATATATGGATTATATTAATTGGTTTAGCACAAGTGTTACTGATCATTTACGGTATGATTAATAATTATAGTATTATTTACATATCATCTATATTAATATTAATAGGTATTTTATATATTTTTTATAATAAAATTATTTACGAAGAAACAGAAAAAGTAGAAATTTATTTGCAAAATAAAAATATTTTGTAAAACTTATTCTTTATGTCAGTTAGGTGTGAAATGTTCAAAGTATATTATATAAAACAACTTAAAGAGTATTGATCTATATAATATGTGAATGGCTCCAGACAGCAAATATAAAACCAAAATTATAGCCAAACCAAACGGAGCCAGTACATTCACAACATATTTAGTAAATGATAACTACACTGACTTATATAGTCGTGAAGCAGGTTCAAATCCTGCAATATGTACAAAAAAATATATATTGTAAACTATTTAAAGAGAATTATTATATATAATATGGTAACAGTTCCTTACAGCCATTTCAACTTACTTAAATTTAAACTTAAATAGGAACTAGCAAATTATGCATGGATGGCCGAGTGGTCTAAGGCGGTGGACTTAAGACCCACTATCGTTAAGATGCGAGGGTTCGAACCCCTCTCCATGTACTATTATAATATTATATGCAAAAAATAATTTAGAGACAATAGTACAATGTATTATGTGAAGGCTTCATACAGCAAATCCACGAAAATTAAACATAATAACGTAACGAAGCCTGCAAATAATTAATGGATACAGTAACTAGAGAGTGAGTATATAACAAAAATAGAGAGCGGAGAGGAGTATAGAAAAAACAGCGGAGAGTATAGAACAGATAGCGGAGTATAGAACAGAGAACAATGTATCCATAACAGCAACTTAAATTAAAAATTTACGAATTTTTAAGGTATATTGTCGCATTGTCGCATTGTCGTAGAAGAATCCGAGTAATTAGTATTGAATATTAATTATGTCTTCCCTGTGTAAAATTCAAGTGTCAGAATTAGACCACGGGTACAGAAACTAGATAAATAATATGATTGTAACCTATTCACGACAAGTAGGATCATATTTATTATAGGTTTCATACAGCAAACCATTTATTTCAAAAAATTAATCTACTTTATTGTTGATTATACAGACACATGTTTAGGATTCAGCAAATATTTATGTTCATTCATAAATTCCGTTTACATCAAGCGACAGATGTACGGAAAAGAATCCATCACAGCAAATTTAAAAGATTATTATCTTACCTTATCTTATTGTATTTGGTTTTAGTGAAGTTTGTCCATCATAATTGCAAGAATTATTTTTATAGTACTTGCTAAAATATGAATACAAAATTTCACCAATTTTAGACCAAATGGTTTTTAAACCGTCTTTAAATTGCTCACAATTATTTTAAAATTGTGATGAGTCGTTTAGTCTTTTGTGCGGATGCAGAATTTTATTCTCAATAAAAAAGACACCCTGGTCTCATAGTGTAATTGGTCAGCACACAGGACTTTGAATCCTGTAATCTGGGTTCAAGTCCCGGTGAGACCTGGCCTAGTAAAATAAATATATTTATTTAATCTACTTTCCCTTGAAAGTATATTAATTCCGAACAGCAGACAAAACTATTATAAAATAAAATAAAATGGAATTAGCAATATAATTTTACCCGGTTAGCTCAGTTGGTAGAGCGCCAGACTTTTAATCTGGTGGTCCAGGGTTCAAGTCCCTGATCGGGTGTAAAATTTATATTAGTTTATATATTTAAAAACTTATTAAATATATAAATATTTATATTAAAAAAATAACACCATAATACGTATATGGACAATAATGTTGGTACAATGCAAGAAAACATAATACAAGAAAATCCAATGCTTTATAATATAAATCATACATATTTGAGCAGTTTAAAAGATGGATATCATTTTGGATCATCTAGTAATTTCAATAGATTTCAAAATAGTTATTTTGAAGAAATTCATGATAATATAAAGAATACTACAATAATAAATAAAGCAATTATAATGTCAATAGTATATGAACCCGATGAAACTTACAGCATTTTTGACGGATATTTTGGTACTTGTTGGAAGGCATCAATAGTAGATTCATCACAAGATAATAGTATTTTATATATTCATTTTAGAAATTTTGGTGATTTAGTATCACACTACGAAAAAAAAGGTTTTCGTTTTATTGACGTGTCAAACAAATAATTTTTTTCGTCTTTTTAGTACGTCTTCTATTTTTTTTTACATGTCTTGTTTTTTTAACTCTTTTTTTACTAATTATTTTTCCTCCATTTATTTTTACATATTGACTCGTAAAATACTTTTCTACAACAGGAGTTTGATTTGTTAGTTCCAATACTCTATATACATCATCTAAAGCAGAAGTATGATTTATTTTTTCACTTACATATAATTCAGATTTTTGTATATATAAATCAAAAATATAATGATGAACACCAGTATTAGGAGGAGGGGAAGGTCCTTTGTACGTTACAATAGTTTGACCGCTATTTATATCACCATTTTTAATATTTACTACAATCCAGTGATTAACATTACCACCAACAGCATTTGGATCATGCATTAGTAAAGTATATAATTTATTTTTAAGCAGGCCAGTAAAACTAACAAATGGTTTTGTTTTTGTTTCTGTAGGTGTAAAAAATTGTCCTTTCACATTTTTACCATCATAATCAATAAGTATGTCGCTATTCATAAATTATTATTACATTATTAATTTATGAATAATGTAAAATATAAAAAATAAAAATATAAAAAAGATTATTTAATTAGTAATTACAAATATATGAAATATACAAGATTAAATATACAAATAATATTTTACAAAATTTATACTTAGACTGCATGTTCTGCGTCTACTTCTATTGTCTCCACTGCTGCATTGTTTGCTTGTATTTTCGGAGCCAAAACGTACCTTTGAATACATTCTCTTAATATTTCTAACTCAAAACTCAATTTTGATATTATTTCTACCTCGCCACGTGTAGGACGCATGTCGTCACAATCTTCCAAAATCGTCTCAATTGTTTTAATGCGTAATTTTACATCAGCATATGTCATGAATTTTTCATGAGAAGCGTCACCAAAACAAGTTCTATCCTTGATGAATGCTGTATCAAAAGCAGTTGCTGGTGCATTCCACATGAGCCCTGATTCTTGACAAAATTGTTTCCAAGCGTCGGCCCTCTCTTGCTGATATTCGTCATGCTTCACCAATGCTGCTTGATATTTTTCATATAATTGTTGACACTCGTTAACACTTTTCTTACATTCCTCCCAAGCATGCAAATGCTTGATCCATGCTTGATTTTTTATTTTTTTTGATGAATTATCTTCTTTAACAATCCAGAACCATGGATCGTCATAGACAATCTTGGCTTCTTCATGAGGATTCATGATGCGTCTTTGTAAGTTGATTGTCGCTTCGTTGTGGTACCAGAAATCAAAATGAACATAGACTGCGTTATATCTGTCTCCATTTTTGTCAAAACGTTTGACAAAATCAACTCTATTTACCTGCCCAATTCGTAATTTTTTAAATACATTAGAGATGCGATTACCGCTAATGTTTGGAAATACATGTCCAATATATAGACTCATGTTGCGTAAAGGAGAAAATGCCATTGTTAAAGATATGAAAGCGAGTAAAGCGATTTTAATTGCGTACAGTGTAATAGAATATGTTTATTTTTATAAGATAAAAAAGCGATTCAATTTTTTTTATGTTTTACACCTTTTAACATTTCAAACGCTGTTTAATCATTTGAAAAGAATACTTTACTTTCTAATATAGGGTCATGAACATAAAAACATTTTGGTATAACACGAATTCCGTAATTACCATTTATTATTTTTATATTCATTATTTTTAATGGTTCTGTTATATTATTTTTACATAATTCCTTTATTTCAGTATTCGGAACATATCCAATAATTTTATCATTATTCATAATAGAAATCGCAAATGGGTCATATTTATTATCTATTTCGTGTTTCATAAGTAATTCAGTATTATATGTTATATTAGAACAATTTTCCTTATAGAAACTAATACCTGAAATTAAAAATGATTTTTCAGGGAAAATAATTTTATTGCCATAATATTGTTGCGTAAAATGACCATAAATAGACATTTAATATATTATAAATAACATATTAAATCTTTAAGTTAATCGGCGTTTGAAATGTTAAAAGGTGTAAAAACCCAAATTTTTTAAAACTAATATACATGTATATTAAAACAATTTAAAGAGAAAATCATATAATAATATGATAAGGATCCGTACAGCAATTACAACAAAAAATTAATAGCAAAAACAATTGGATCCTGTACTATTAAAGCGAGGTGGCGCAGAGGAAGCGCACAGGGCCCATAACCCTGGGGTCACAAGATCGAAACTTGTTCTCGCTATAATGCTTTCTTAGCTCAGTTGGTTAGAGCGTCTGGCTGTTAACCAGAAGGTCTCAGGTTCGACTCCTGAAGGAAGCGAAATTTAATTTTATACGCAATATAAAATTAAAATACTTTATATATATAATATGCCAAGACATTACAGAAAAAAATCACATAAAATAAAAAAATCACGTAAAAATCGTACAAGACGTCATTATTCTTCATTTAGAAAATCTAAAGATGTTGCTCGTGGGCCTGACTCACCCATGTCACCAACAGGACCAGTTGAATGTTGTATGTGTGAAAAAACTGTGCAAAGAGATACAACACTTGTACCTTTAGAATGTCTAAATAAGTATGGTGTAAGAGCACATCGTATATGTCAACAATGTTGGTGGGACCCTAAAAAAGGATTTGCAAAAGAAAATGAATCACATAAGTGTCCAGGATGTGTAAAGAAAATAAAACTAACACGACCACTTAAATTCAAACCTATTAATCCTGAAGACATTATTGAAATATCAGATTAATAATCAATCAATAAATTTTTATAAAATAAGAAAATATTTGAAGTTTTTCATATTTTATTTTGATATACTATAGTATGTCTAATCCCGGAAATGGTAACCTATATAATTTAACAAATTCTGGTGCAAGTTCTAAAAGATGGATAATAAATAATGTGGATAATATTTTTGTTGATGCAAGTAATAACTTTACAGTTTCTAGTATATTTTCAGATTCTACAACAAGACAGAATAAATTTCCTTCACCATATGTTGGTCAAATGTCTTTTTTAACTGGTACAGGTACATTACAAATATATTATAATAGTACATGGAATACTATATATAATTCATTATTATCATTATCACTAAGTGCAGGTATAACATCTTATAGTACAGCAACTTATGTAACTAGTGGTAACATATCCAATCCAACACCAGTAGCAGGTGGTTTTACAATATATACAATTAAAGATACATCTGGAACGGCACCAGGAACAATCCGAACAGGTACATTTACACCTAATTTTACAGGAACAATAACATATTTAATTGTCGCTGGAGGAGGAGGAGGAGGTTCTGATACCAATTATTCAGGAGGTGGTGGTGCAGGTGGTCTTTTAGAAGGAACAATTTCAGTCACAAGCGGTGTTGCGTATACAATTAGTATTGGAGCAGGAGGTACAATTAACACAAATGGTTCAGACTCATCAATATCTGGACCATCACTTACAACAATAACATGTACAGGAGGAGGTGCAGGAGGAGGAACAAATTATGCTTCTGGTAATTCAGGAGGTTCAGGTGGTGGTGGTGCTGGTTCAAATAATCAAGGTATTTATCCTCCTAGTTATACAAATTATGGAAACGGTAATACACCGGCTACAACACCGTCACAAGGAAATAGAGGAGGTGGAGGAGCAAGAACTGGAGGAGCAGTTGGTGACGCAGGTGGAGGAGGCGGTGGTGCTGGCGCTGTTGGTAGTAGTTCTGATGGAAGTTCAGGATCAAATAATGGTGGAATAGGTTCTACATCAACAATACAAGGTTCACCTAGTGTTTATTATGCTGGAGGTGGTGGAGGCAGAAGCGGAGCAGGTGGTACAGGTGGTGGTGGAGGCACAATAGGATCAACAGGAAGTCCAGGTACAAATGGATTTGGCGGAGGAGGACAAGGAGGAGGAGGAAGTGGTGGATCAGGAGTAATTATTTTAAGATTTTCATCATATTAATTCAAAATTATTTTATTTTTATAATTAATTAGTATAATATGGCTAATCCAGGTAATGGTAATTTATATAATTTAACAAATCCAGGAACAAATTCAAAATGTTGGGTAAGCAATAATGTAAATGATATTTTTGTTGATGCAAGTGGAAACTTTACGGTATGTAGTATATTTAGTGATTCTACACTAAGAGATGCTAAATATCCATCTCCCTATTCTGGACAAATGTGTTTTTTAACAAATAATAACAATATCCAAGTATATTATAATAGTAGTTGGGTAAACATTTATACTGGAACTTTATCTTTATCTTTAAGTAGCGGTTTAACTTCTTATAGTACTACAAGTTATGTTACAAGTGGAAATACATCTAGTCCCAGTGCAGTAACAGGTGGTTTTACAATATATACTATAAAAGATAGTTCAGCAACTGCACCAGGAACAACAAGATCGGGTACATTTACTCCAAATTTTAACGGAACAATAACATATTTAATTGTTGCTGGAGGAGGTGGAGGGGGTGCAAGTAATAATTATAGTGGTGGTGGTGGTGCAGGTGGTCTCTTAACAGGTTCAATTACAGTTGTAAGTGGCACATCTTATACAATTAGTATTGGAGCCGGTGGCACATATGGAGTCAATGGTTCAAACTCATCACTTTCTGGACCATCAATTACAACAATAACATGTACAGGAGGAGGAGCAGGAGGTGGATCTGCTGGTGCATCAGGTAATTCAGGAGGTTCGGGTGGAGGTGGTGCAGGATATCTAGGTGGTGGTGGTGGAATAACTAATTACGGAGCAGGCAATACACCTGCTACAACCCCATCTCAAGGCAATAGAGGTGGTGGTGGTGGTAGTTATTCTAGTCCATATGGTGATGCTGGAGGTGGTGGTGGTGGTGCAGGAGCAGTAGGTAATACTAGTTCAAACACTTCTCCAAATGGTAATGATGGAGGAATAGGTGTTACATCAACAATACAAGGTTTACCGAGTGTTTATTATGCTGGAGGTGGTGGAGGCAGAGGAGGAAATGGTGGTACTGGAGGTGGTGGAGGCAATAATGGTGGTACTGGAGGAAGTACTAGTGGTGCACCAGGAACAAATGGTTTCGGAGGTGGTGGACAAGGAGGAGGAGTATCAGGAACATCGGGTAACGGCTCAGGAGGATCAGGTGTTATTATTTTACGATTTTCATCTTTTTAATAATTAAAATAATTATCACTATATTTTATAAAATAATAATATAGCATGGCTAATTTATATAATTTAACTAAAGCAGGAGTAAATTCAAAATGTTGGTTGATGAATAATACAAATGATATATTTGTTGATCCAAGTTATAATTTTACTGTTATTACCATATTTCAAAATTCTATAGCAAGAGATGTAAAATTTCCTTCTCCATATACAGGTCAAATGTGTTTTTTATCAGATATTTATTCATGGCAAGTTTATTATAATAGTACTTGGAATCGTATTAATAGTAGTTTAGCATCTCTTACTGTAACAGGAGTGTCCTATTCTGTAATATATGTAGACTCATCTAATGTTGTTCAAAGTCCATCTCTTCCTGTTGCGGGTGGATATACAATTTATAAAATAACTTCGGGAACAGGAACAGTAACTCCAAATTTTACTGGTAATGTTCACTATTTAGTTGTTGGCGGTGGTGGTGCCGGTTCTGGTGATAATGGAACAACTCAAGGTAATGGTGGAGGTGGTGCTGGTGGTTTTATAACTTCATTTCAATATAGCGGTATACCAGCAACATCTGGTGGTGGTGGTAGCATTACGTCACAATTAGCATTAACAATTAATACATCATATAATGTAACTGTAGGAACAGGTGGTATAGGTTTATCAAGTTGTACTTATAATACTCCTGGCTGTACAGGTGTTAGTTCTGTATTACACACAGTTACATCTTTGGGAGGTGGTGCTGGAGGTTATTATACTGGCAATCCGGGTGGTCCTGGTGGTTCAGGCGGTGGTGCTGGTAATAACGGAACATCTGGAGGAAGTGGTACGCCCAATCAAGGATATAATGGTGCAGCAGGAAATATTGGAACATATGGTGGTGGAGGTGGTGGAGCAGGCGCTGCTGCTAGCGCTCAAAATGGTGGTATAGGTCTCCAAAGTGCGATTTGCGGTGGAGCGGCAACATATTATGCTGGAGGTGGTGGAGCATCTGGATCAGGAGGTGCGGGTTCAGGAGGTCAGGGTGGAGGTGGTAATGGTGTAAATAATGGTACAAGTAATTCTGGTACACCCAATACAGGAGGTGGAGGAGGTGCTATTGCTGGTTCTCCCGCAGGAGCGTCAGGTAGTGGTGGTTCCGGCATAGTGGTTATACGTTTTCCGACATATATTTAAAATAAATACATATAAAATGTATAAATCATTTAGTTAGTTAATATATTTTATTTTAATATAATATATTAATGTCTTCTGGTCCAATATATAATTTAACACAACCGGGTGCAACATCAGCAGTAGAACGTTGGAAATTGAATAATGCAAATAATATATTTGTGGATGCAAGTCAAAACTTTTCTATTGTTAGTATATTTGCATCAACCACAGCAAGAGATCTTGCTTTTCCAAGCCCGTATACAGGACAGATGGTTTTTGTTACAGGAACAAGTTCTCTTCAAATTTATTACGGCGGTCAATGGAATAATCTTTCGGCTTCGTCTCAATCATTTACAGTTAGTGGTTTTACACTAAATACTGATTATACAATTACTTATGTAAATTCAAGTAATGCAAGTGTTCCTGCTGCCGTTACAGGAGGGTATACAATTTATACCTTTACAAAATCAGGAGGTACAGGAACTGTTACACCAAATTTTAGTGGAAATATAGGTTATTTAGTAGTTGGTGGAGGTGGTGGTGGTTCTAATGGTGGAACGGGTGGTTGGAATGGTGGTGGTGGTGGAGCGGGTGGTTATTTAGCAAATTTATCCTATGCTGTCGCAACTTCAAGTTATACGGTAACTATTGGTGCAGGAGGAACTAAAGGAACAGGATCAGTTCCTGCCCAAGGTACAGCAGGTGGAAATTCTGTGTTTGCTACAATAACTGCTTATGGTGGTGGTGCAGGTGCGGGTACTACAACAGGTGGAAGTGGAGGTTCGGGTGGTGGTGGTGCATATAGTCCTAGTGGAGGTTCGGGTAGTTATTATGCTGCTGGGAGCGGAAATACCCCATCAACTGCTCCAGTTCAAGGATTTAATGGAGGCACATATGGATCAGGTGGACAAGGTTCTGCTGGTGGAGGAGCACTTTGTGCAGGTAGCAATACAGTTGGAACTGCTGGTAACGATCAAGGTAAAGGTGTAGACTCATCTACAATATCATTTCTTATTGATCCTAGTACCTCAAGTACTGTATACTCACGAGGAGGTGCTGGAGGCGGCGGAATTGCTTCTCCAGCAAATACCGGTCAAGGTGGTTGTGGAGGCCAAAATAGTAGTGGGACTGACGGAGCCTCAGGTGTTGTAATATTACGTATACCAAGTTTTTCTGGTAATGTCATAAATTATAACTATTTAACAGTAACCGGATTTTCCTATGGACAATACACTATAACATACGTGAATTCAAGTAATACAGTTGTAACTACAGGTCCTGTATCAGGAGGATATACTATATACACTTTTTTGGCTACCACAACAGGAACTATAACCCCTACATTTACAAGTTCTGCTGTAGATTTTTTGATTATTGGTGGTGGTGGAGCGGGTGGTAGTGGTGGAGGAGATCAAGTTGGTGCTGGTGGTGGTGGAGCGGGTGGATATAGGACTTCTTATCCATCTGGTGGTGGTGCTGGTACTTCTGGTGGTGGAGGTCCTGCTGAGAGTCAACTAACTTTAACTAATGGTGTTTCGTATACACTTACAGTTGGTGCAGGTGGTCAAGGAACAACAGCAAATGCTACTGGAGGTAGTGGTGGTAGTACAAGTCTTCAACATGCTGGTGGTACAAAATCTGTATCAGGAGGAGGCGGTGGTGGATCCACAGGTGGATCAGGAACATCTGGTGTAACTGGTGGTTCAGGTGGTGGTGCAAATGCTTATGCTACTTCTGCTGGTAATGGTACAAGCAATGAAGGATATGCTGGTGCTAAAACAACTAGCACAGCATATAGTGGTGGTGGTGGTGGTGGTGGTGCAGGAGCGCTAGGATTAGCAACAACAACTAATGTTGGTGGTGCAGGAGGAGCGGGCATTACTTCTAGTATAACTGGTACAAGCGTCGCAAGAGGTGGTGGTGGTGGTGGTGCTGGTTATCAGCCTCCTCCAAGTGGTACTACACTAGGTGGTGCTGGTGGTAATGGTGGTGGTGGTAATGGAGCACCTTCATCTACGGGAGCAAATACCCCAGGTTCTAGTGCTACTCCAAATACTGGTGGTGGTGGTGGTGGAGCATCTGGTGGAACTACAGCACCTAGTTTAAATAATCCAGGTGGAGCCGGTGGTTCAGGAATTATAATAATTCGTTTCCCATCATTTTAACGTGGTATTAATATGATTACAAAATAACTATATTAATAAATTTTATTACTGAAACATCTTAATACATTCCCATAATTTAGCGGACTCATCTAAAGTAAATGATCCTCGTTTTTGTGCCAAATGTAAAAAGGTAACAATAAGTTGTAAAGCATCTTGTTGAGTTTCTAAAGGTACATCAACTAAACGAACTTGTTTTTTATCTCCAGAAGTTGTAGGTAAATTAGTAGTAGATTCAGATTCCATAATATAATATATAATTTTACTCTTTTAAATAGTTATTGTGTCATAATATATAAAATAATAATCTCTATTATAAAAAAAATTGAATTAATAAAATACTTAAAGAAAATATGATAATTGATAATCACACGCACGTACAATGTCCGAATTTACGAATACTCAAGCAATGGAATATATTAACGATATCCAAAATCCAGATCCAAATTTTCCTTATTTACCTCCGGCAATGGTATGTCAACCAATTATAGATTATATATCTTTACAATTTCATGATCCAACGGTTACTAGTCCTTTAACTGTTGTACCTGAGGACCAAACATTTGGTATATTTAATATTAATATACGTGGAGAAATACCGATGACAAAGAAACATTTGCATATCTATTATACAATTGACTGCTCAGGTTCAATGAGTGATATATGTGGCGATGGTCGTACCAAAATGCAGCATATATTACATACTTTAGAAAACATGTTGAGAATATTTCATAGCAAAAAAAGAAGCAAGATATCAGTACATGTTGAAACGTTTGACAACATGACATACACAATTATAAAAGATGTAGAAATGATTTCAGAAGCAGATATTGAAGCGCTAGTATCAAGAATAAAATCAATACATCCAGGTGGTTCAACAAATATAGAATTGGCTTTAAAAAGGGCTTCTACTCATTTGAATAGTTACCATAAGGACCATCCAGATCATAAACTAATCCATCTATTTCTGACAGACGGTGAAATAACAGATGGTAATCAGGAAATCCAAAGCCTGCAAGCAATGGTTCCAGACAATTGTACAAATATATTTATGGGTTATGGTATAAGTCATGATTCAAAAATTCTGACAAAATTGGCGGCAACAAATAAAGTTAACCAATATAAATTTGTAGACGCGTTAGAAAGCGCAGGTCTAGTATATGGCGAAATAGTTCATGGTCTGCTCTATCCAGCAATAGAAGATGTTACATTAGTTTGCCAAGATGCCGAGATTTATGATTATCAGACAAACATGTGGTTAACAGAACTGTATATTGGAGATTTGCTATGCGAACAAACCAAAACATATAACATTCGTTCAACTCATACAGAAAATGCTTCTGTAAAAGTATTGGGTAAAACGATTGTGCAAACAGCCCAATATCAAATTCTAACAGATGAAATAGAAAGTCAGTATGAAGTACATGCTATGGGTATCCTAAGCAAGGGTAACTTAACGCATGCGATGTTTAGACAAAGAACTCAGGAACTGCTATATGAATCGCGCCAACTGTTGGAGAATACCAATAATTCGCACAGTTTCAATTTAAATTTTAGACAAATTGCTGCATCAACGCAGATAGATGGTGAATATGATAAAATAAAATCAGAAAAAAGCAAAATGAAGCAAGTGTTAAAAGATTTCCATAAATTATTATCCGATTATATTCAAGAAAACAAATTGGAAGATGATCGTTTCTTAAAAACATTGTGTGACGATATTTATATTGCGAATAAAACGCTATCTCAGTCAGAAAATATAGCAAGAATGTGTATAGCAGCACGACAAACGTCGCAAGGTAGGCAAGAAAATTATAGTTGTAGATCGGCTGGTTTAGAAAATGAAGAAGATTTATTATCGCCAAATCCAGTTAATATTTGTCATATGACTCCACGTATTGGTCGTTGTGGTCCATCCCGAAGTACAAGTGATATGGGTATAAACAACCATAATTCAGCGAGTAGAGGCAATTGGCATAGAAATGTTGCAGATGATGATATAAATAACTATACATTATCCCAAAATGTGCTTTCTCCTTATGCATCTGATGGAGTTGTTAGCATTATGAGAGATGTAAGTGGTGATCATTCGCTAGATGTTAATAGTTTGAGTCCTTCTATAACTATAAATATGGATGAAGATACAAATTAATATAAAACTTAGTATATTGTATTTTGTTTTGTGTAAATATAATTAAAATATAAATATTTTTTTACAGATTCCATAAACCTTTCCATACATCACTGATAGAATTATTGCCTTTAACATTTAATCTAAATGGACAACTAAAGTCACCAGGATTATTTAATGCAACACAAGGATTACATGGTCCTTTTTCAAATGTGAAACCGGTCATTTCATTAGGAATATCTTCATTTTTAACATTTTCAGTCTTATAATCCATATATCCATTCCAAAAATTCATTTTGGTATAAATAGTTTTAGTCATAATAGAATTATTGTTAGTATCATTAGTACACTTAAGAGTGTTATGAACGTTTTTAGGCATGCCAGGTGTGACTCCTAAATCAGCGCCATATAATAAAAAATGCCCCTCTTTAGTGTTCCATCCGAGTAATTCCTGTGCTGCTCGTTTGTTATATATTTTCATGGCGTTATCAAGTGCATATTCTGGTTGTATTTTAATAATAGTGTTGGACCATATTTTATCCATATATGCATATTTCAAGTCATCAGGCCAAGGCCAAAATCCAGTTTTTAAAAGGTGTTCGGCTTCTTCAGGTGTGGCTTGTTGTTGTAAAATTTCAAGATTGAATTGATGATTGTTTAAATTAACAGTATTTTGATAAATAACGAATCGTCTTATTAAATCGCAAGGCCATTTGGTGTTAGTTTGAAATCCTTCAACTTTAGTGTAACTATTAAATATTATGATGGACAAAGCGATTAAAATAATAAATAAAATGGTTTTATAACAATATTTCATTATTAAAATATGGTTATATTTTTATCTGTAAATTTTTTTTAGACAAATGGTGAAATACTCATACGAGAAAATCTGTATAAAACGATGAATATAATGGCTAATCCAACTGCTAAACTAGTATTGTACATGGCTGCAAGTATAATAAATGCGATAAGGATTAAATTTCCTAAAATGGTATCAAAAAGATTGACAAAAAGAGAAGGTACTGCAAACATAACAAGCCATAATACGACGAGTAATGTAATTAATCCAACAACGAGATTTAAGTTCTTACGAGAAAAGACGCTTTCAAATGAAATAGAAGACATTATATATTATATTTGTAAAAAAAAATTGAACGCAAACAACTTAAAATGAAGATATTATATTATATTATAGACATAATGAACAGACTAAACGTGATTAATTTTATTAATCCTTCTTGGCACAAACAAATATCAGAATTTCTAACAGAGCATCCAGAATTTAATAAATTAATTCCGATAGTTGCTTTAGATGAGTATCCGACAGGTTTTAATAAAAATCCCCATGAATCAGAGATAGATGCTCCAAGAAATATATTTGAGACAATAGTATATGGTGTGTCACATTCTGGTTTGAATGTAGAAGATGGTAGAGAAAATTATTTAAAGTCATTAAGATTTGTTCGTAATTGTAATGTATTTTCAGAGAATATGGATTTTCCTTGTGAAGAAAATTCTCGTAAGGTTGCTGCGTATCAAAAGTTGATAAATACTTTATTAGAAAATAATATTTTAGTGAATGAAATGAAATATGAGCATTTGAATTTAGCCCAAGAATTAAATTGTATTCCGGATAGTACATTTGAGTTAATTCATTTATTATATGCGGATATAGATTCAGAAAGTGTGATTCCCTATAAGGATCCATATTTTGTGAAAGGTATTGAGACATTCTATAAACTGGAGGAAGAGCCAAGTTATGATAAGATGCGTGAAATAATTCAGACATGGCGAAATAAAAAAGTAGGTGTGATGTTTATAATTCAGTATGCTCATTATTCTGAGTTTGTGTAATGTAAAATTGTGTGCTACATGTGTATGTTTTTTTGCTACATGTATGTAGTAAGTATTTTTTGTGTAGCCTCTATTTAAGTCGCTACATCCATGTAGCATTGCTACATTAATGTAGTAAGTATTTTTTGTGTAGCCGCTATTTAAGTCGCTACATCCATGTAGCAAATCTATATTCCAGTTGACCCGAAACCACCTTGTCCACGCTCTGTTGACGGACCTAATTCTTCTATACTATCCACTATATTTACATAAACTGGAACTAAATTAGGAGCACAAATTTGTAACATTCTTGAGTACTCTTCCATATACCAATCAAACTCCTTATTATATGAATTATCACTTCTAATGCAGTCAAACATACCTATTAATGAACCTCTATAGCCAGCATCAATGATTCCTTGATTATTTGCTAAACGCAAAGGAGTTTTTGACATACTTGAACGCACATATGTATAAAAAGGTGTATAATACCAATTCCTTTTTCCTTGTACTAACATATTTACCATTTTTGCGCAACATTTTACTTTAAAATCTACTTTGTTTATCGGAGTAGAATTATTCCAATCCCATCCTTCACCAAAAAATACCTTACCTTCACCATATACATTTATTTCATTTTGATTATTATTTTTTGGCAAAAATAAATCAAAACCTGCGTCATAGAACTCTGGATTGTTTATTATTTTATTATTGTGTTTATTTGCTGCTTCAATATATTTATTTTTCAATTCTTCATCTCCATCTACAAATATACTTATATGCATGTACTTTTCATGACCAACGTTTGTTAACGTATTAGTAAAGATGTTGTTTGGATTTATAAATTCCATGTAATATCATTTAATGTTTTATTTCTAAATTGTTTAAAAAAAAATTGAATTATTTAAATACTTATAATAAAATTCATATATACAAACGATCAAACTCAAACTACTAGTTAAATTTAAAACATGTCACATCGTAATTGTTGCTCATTCTGTGGTCAATTTGGACATAACATCCGAGCATGTATAGAAGGCTTAAACGCTTCAGGAGAAATACACGAAGAAATGAAATCAGTATATGTAAATATTATGCAGAATTTTATTTCAAGAGATGATGACTCTCTACGCGAGTTTAATCAACAAATGCAGTGCTACGGCGTTGAAGAAATGAAAGTTGTTCTTTTACATCACACAGGTATCACTACACTTTCCTTATCCAAACAAATTCTAATTCGTCGTATTTGGGATCATTTTGCGCAGATTGAAGTACATGTTATACGTACACCATTGCCTCGTCAACCGGATAGTGTTCCTCATTACGCCCAAGACATCAACATGGAACAAGAACCAGCACAACAAGAGGCATCTCAAGCAGATTTATTAGAATCACACTATCCATTACAAGAAGACTTATTTGACACAATCATTTATTACATAGACAGAATACCGACACGAATTGGATTAGTACAACGAAATCTATATTACGAATTTACACAAGAACAAAGAAAATACAATTTCACATTATCTTTGAATGGAGCGCCTATAGGAACAAACACGATTGAGTGCCCTCTCTGCTTAGATGAAGAAATTGAAACAGCGAATTCAATAAAATTAGGCTGCAACCATCAGTACTGCTCTCCTTGTTTTATAAAATTATTAGAAAATTCGCAATTAAACAATATAACGCCAAACTGTTCGTGCTGTCGGGGAGAAATTAAAATAATTGAGGCGAATAATCAGCAAGCATATCAAAACATACAAGTATATTGTGTTTAATTTATTATAAACTAACATGTTCTGTAAACATTTATAATTAACATTTTTTTCTTGAGATATTATATCATGGCTAATTCAATCATTTATAATAAAATATTTGGTACAACTATTAAACGAGGAGGTGCTAAAAACGATTTAATGCGTTTGATATTTGAAAAGAAAGAGTTTCTTATTCTTGTTTTTTCAAATTTGTTAGTTCAATTGGGAATTACATATTATATAATGGAAAGAACTAACAATACTAATATCAGTATATGGCCGTTGTTTATTTCTCAATTAATTATTATTTTTGTATTGATATTGGTTCCGATGCCTCCTATTATTAAATTTTTAATTTTTTGTTTGTTTTCTTATATATTTGGACTTGTACTTGCTACTTTGAAGAAAAAATATACTAATTCTATGATCCAAGTGGCTATTCAGGGAGCATTAACAGTTTTTGCTTTGATGGTAGCACTTGGGGTATCACTAATTGCTTTCGGAATAAACTTAGGATATAAATTTGGTATGTTTCTTTTCTGGTCATTATTAGCACTCATAGTTGCACGGTTAGTTTTTGTTTTGGGAAATCCGATGAGTAATGCAGAAAAAATACTATCTTTTATAGGAATTATTCTTTTTGCAGTATACGTTGTTTATGATACTAACATAATTTTACAAAGAGACTATTATGGAGATTTCATAACCGCTTCAATGGATTATTATTTAGATATATTAAATTTATTTACAAGTTTTTTAGGTAGTTCAAATAATTGAATAAAAAAAAGGTTTTAACCCTTTTTTATTTAAATAGTTAATTACAAGTTACAAATGCAAATTATAAAGCATATAGAATACAACATATAGTATAAATATACATACATTTATAGATCGCCGTACAAAGCATCAACTTGTTTATTAAAATCTTCGTCTTCCGCAATTTCGCCCTCCGCAATTTCGCCCTCCTCAATTTCCACTGCCTTTCTTTGTGCCGTTTTTTTTTTAATAATTGTGCGTTTTTTTACAGGTAAAATCGCATTATTGCTGACAGAATATTGTGGATTAATTGGTGTTGAAGCCGGAGTATCCATATCCACGTAGTTTGATTTTTTATGTCTTGGAGGTGAAGAGACTTGACTTCGCTGTTCAATTCCAACTGAATTTGAGACTGGAGAAGGTGGTTTGAGCGTTAAGTCTCGCCCAAATTCATCCTTTTCAGCATTAGAGGGCTTCTTGCGTTCAAGTTTAGGCACACTGTTTTCGGAGTTACGAGTTCGTTTATCATTGTGTCTTGATTCATTAGAGCGGCGTTCTTCATATTGTCTCGGTTCACTACGTCTGGATTCATTAGAGCGGCGTTCTTCATATTGTCTCGGTTCATTACGTCTGGATTCATGAGAATGATGCAATTCAGGACGTCTGGATTCATGAGAATTACGCGCTCCATGACGTCTTGAGTCACAATGTCTCCCATGGTTATCTTCTTCATCAAACGATAAATGTGGTGCAGATTTTTCATGAACCCGTTCCATAGGTGCATCGCGTGGTGAAGAGCGATTTGCTGAAATTTTCCAAAACCAAGGGTTATCATATACAATTTTAATATCCTTACCTGAAATGAGCCGTCTTCTGGCTTCTTGTGCATCGCTGTTCCAGTTCCACTTGTCAAAGTGTACAAAAACGCGCTTGTAAGGCTCACCTTTTTCAGTTTTGCGTTCCACCATATCAATATTACTAATTTGACCTAGCGGGGATGGCAGGCTGTCAAATACGTGACGGATACGTGCTTCGTCAATATTATTAAATACGCGTGGAATGCATAAACTGGGCTGATTTGGAGATAAATATCTGAGATCAATAATAGTGGACATTTTAATAGATAGTTTATTCAAAGCGTTCAAGTTTCTCTTTAAAGGAGGGGTGTCAATGGTAAGTATAATAAAACTAATTATATAAAAAAGTATTTCAATTTTTTTTTTAAATAACGTAAAATACACGCAACTAAAAATTTATTTGTATCTGTTTTTATGACTTGACGACCTACGTCTTCGTCTATTTTTGAGTGTTGATTTTTTGTACATTTTTCTCTTTGTAATACGTTTATTCTTTTGTTTATTGTTACGCTTCGTTCTACCACCATATTTTTTATTTAATTGTACTAATTCTGTTCCTTCTTGATTTGGTAGTCCATGTAAGTTGTTATACCTTTTCATGATTTCTTTACCATTATCGCTTTCGTTTAAATAACGAATTAATGCTCTATCTTTTATATCTCCTTTTGGAAGGGTAAATTTTATATCTTCTGGAATTTCTTGAGAAAGTGCAAACGTACGTAATTCATCTGAAATCACTTGTTCACTCATTATAGTATATTATAATATAATATTATATTACATTGTAATACAAGATGTGATATAATAAATTCAAACTCAAATTGTGTTATTTTTTGACTGTTCTTTTGTTAGAATGCTTCTTGTGTGAACCATGTTTTTTATGCCCTTTACGTTTACTTTTTCTTAATTTTTTTCTTTTAGTTTTTTTTTTGTTTTTGCCACCCATAACAGAACATCCAACCCCTTTGCATCCTTGGTATTCATCGCTTTTTGTTCTCTTATTATCTGGATCCATAATAGAGGATAATGACTCATAATCATGTACAGTCTTCATTGAATTTGATGATGAAGATCTACGAATATCGTTCCCTTGGGAGGATTCGGAACTATCCATTTTTAAGTGAGGCATAATATCATCATCATCATGATCATTTTCTGTTTCTTTGAGTAAGTTTTTACTACTAGCAGGAGGAATTATTGAAGATGTTGGTGGTTGTGTATTGCTTGAAAATACAGGATTCCTAGTTCCAATAAATGACCCTCTTTTTTCTGTTTCTTGTGCTAGTTCTCTTTGTTTTTCTTTTGCTAATTTTTTTTCTTCTAATCGTTTTGCTATTTCTTTACCCATATATGAAGATCCATCAAACATAATATATTATAATATTAAATTTTTAGTTGCGTGTATTTTACGTTAAAAATAAAAAAAATTGAATATATTTTTTTGTAATAATGAGTTAGTAAATTACTAAAAACCCACTCTTTAAGATGAATACTCAAACACGTACTAACAATACTATTCAATACGACGAATTTGGACGCGATTTATCTTTGCGTGGACGTAAAGATACTCAAAAGCAAAAAGAAGCGAATGAAGAAGCGAATGAAGAAGCCATTAGCAAAGCGAATGAAGAAGCCGCTGACCTTTTCATGACTGCCTTATTCAATAAATTTAAGGTGATGAGTTGGGCTGAAATCAACTATGAAGAGGAAGAAGAGGAAGAAGAACGGGAAAGGGAGGAAAACCGTAAAAAATACAAGGCGATAACAGAAGAGCGAAAACTTCTTATCGATGCAGGTAAGTACGAACTAGAAGAAGGAGAGATATTAGAATGAAATGTATACATGCATACTGTATGAGTTTCGTAAATTATTTGAAAATATTTGAATTGTATATGAATTGTAAATTGTAATAATTAATGTTTTTTTGTTGAGATTGGTAACTAACTAACAAATTTTTAGTTATTAAAATTTAATATGTAAAAAAAAAAAAATTGAATTACTTTTTGACACTAGTATTTAATGTATACTAGACCATATATCAAAGACTCATAAGTCTAAATAACTCTCAAACAACTCTCAAACAACTCTCAAAACGAATATGTCTCGCAGAAATAACACTCAAAAACCCGTTGCCAAACCTGTAAACATGTTTTGCAAAGTTTGTCAAGATGCTGGTAAACCCGAATCTGTATTTCGCTCTCATTTTGTGCGCGCATCTCCTGATCCTACAGCAGCCGTTGTATGTCCTACTTTACTCGCCCAGCAGTGCACGTATTGCTTCAACACTGGTCATACTGCTGGCTATTGTAAATTAGCAAAGCAAAATGCCAGGGAAAGAAAGCATCAAGAAGTCATTGAAAAGCGTGCTGAGTCTGAACAACGTGCTAAAGCAGCGACTGTGACTAAAAAACCAGTCAACAAGAATGCGTTTGCGGCTCTTGATAGCGATTCCGATTCGGAGGAGGAATCCCCTCAACCAGTCAAACAGGTAAGACAAGTACAGGTAAGTGAAAAAACACAACAAAAAACAGATAAAAAAGAACTTCTTACTGTAGATAATTTCCCAGCCCTTCCATCAGTGAAAAAGGAGCAACCAGAGCAAGTGAAGTCATCAAAAACTTCAGGCACAGTATCAATTATCAATACCATTCAGCAATGCTGCCCTGGACTCAAAGTTGCACGCGAAATGCCTAAAATAGAAGTATATCACCCACCTGCGTTAACAGTTGTCTCCACCATGGCGTCTGTCTCAAATATTGATGAAAGATTAGCAGAATTAAAGAGGAAGCATGGAAACGCAAGCACAATTAATTGGGATCAACTTGAGGAATCGTCAGATGACGAAGAATACGAAGATGACGAAGAAGAGAAATACCAGCCTAGAGCCGTAGTAATGCCAAGTGGATGGGATGACGAAGATTGGTAAAATGAAATAAAGCACAAAGTATATCACATGTAATTGTAAATTGTATATTGTAATTTAAATTTTAATTAACCCATTTTTTAATGTAAAATGTGCATTATTTTAAAAAATTTTTTAACCCAGGAATAATGTTAACAGGTTTTTGAGAATTATTTATTACTGGACTTTCATTTTTTTCTGTTTCAAAATCTTTAAAAAGCCTGAGTTGTTTTACTTTTCTAGTATGTGTACGTCGTTTATGATATGTTCTTTTTCTTCTTCTATGGGATATTTTTTTTTGATGTTTTTTTGTATGTTTTTTAACCCTCTTCATTATATTATAAACTAACAAAATATTTTGATCTAAATGGAGTTTTAACGAGTTACAACAACAATATAATTTAATATTATTTTTTGCAAGTTAAAAGAAAATAATAATAATATAAATATGAACATATGAATAGTAAAAATTATTCATTAAAAAAAAATAAGAACGGTAGTACGTATAGTTTGAAAATACATGGTGAATATAATGATGTCTTATATAGTGTTCTAGTTGAATTATTGCCTAATAGTTTTTATGATGAAGAGTCTAAATCTGTGTTTTTTGTAGCAGAACATGTACAAAAGTTGAGTTCATTTTTATTAGAAAGTCAAATGAAAATAAGTGTAAAATCGTGTATTAATATGATTGATACATTAAGTCATGAAATAATATTATTAAAAAAAATAGAATATGGTTTTTATGGGTTAGATTTAGATGATATGTTAGTAATAGACAATAATATATTTATAAACTGTAGTTGTAATTATTTATTGCCATTAGTAGAAGATCATTTGTTTTTTTATGGTCCATTTGATATTCCATTTTTTGGTAATCCAGAAATAAATGAAGTAAAAAATTTACCTTATGTAATTCCTTTTGAATCATTTTATTATAGTTTAGGTGTATTGGTTGTATTTTGTTTATTTAATAACTATTTGTTAGTTGGTAATGAAATAAAAAGTGAAGAAGAAATATGTGAAATTTTAAGTCCATTGTATAATACAAAATTATATGGATTTTTAAAAAGATGTTTTAATGGTAAAAGTGAAAAAAGAACGTTGTTATTAATATAAATTAATTATCTCTATTAATGATATATGTCGCTGGCTACATTTAAAAAAAAGACAATAAACAGCAAATCAACCGCAACAAAAATTTCAGCAAAACCTCCAGGAGGTTTTTGGCTACCACAAGGTCCATTTGGTACTCCAGGTAGTCTTAGTTCTGTAATGTTAGCACAGTCTCTTGTAAAAATAGGATTACTAGGATTTTCACTTAACGGTAATCATCGTTCTATTTCGGTAGGAAGAGATATGAAAATGTCAAAATCAGGAACTCCATTTAGAGGAGTACATGCGATGGGATGGGGAGGTCATCAAGGTAGATATGCAAAGTCAGAACCGTTGTACAATGCAGGTCCAGGAATAATAGAAGTAAAAGGTAGTCAATGGGAGTATGTTAAACCTTCAGTGCTTTCAACAAAAGGTATGTTGGAGAAAAAATATCGTTGGGCATATAATGGTCAATATCCAAATTATTGGGTTCAACCGATTTATACCGGAAATCAAACCGATACAGCAAGTCAATGGTTGTATGTTCAAAATAAATCAGCAATTCATGATTGTTGGTATGATGTTAATAATGCTGAGAAATATGTTGATTATTACAAGCAATGTGGATCTACAGGTTGTCGTACTACTCCTGCACGTGGGTACAAAATGGTTGTTCAACAAGGTATTGCTCCATATACCAAAAACCTTCATCAACCAAAAGATTCAAGCGCACATACATTGCGTATTCAAAGAAGATGTCAACGTCCAACAGGTCCTGCAAAACCTTTTCCATATGCTGTTCAAACAGGTACAGGTGTACTAAGAGGTGGAATAAGTGTGAATAATGTTGCTAGTTCTTGTTTCACATCTGACACAAGATTGAGTCCTCCTGCTTGGTATACTAAAATTCCTCCAGCAGAATTAGCAAGACAACTAGATTTTGCTAAATATGGTCAATTGGTTAGAAATAATTTGCTTCCAATTACTGATATGGCTAGTCAAAAAAGTTTTATTCAAATAGTTTTAGATGGTAATACAGGAGGTATGTCATAAAAAAATATTTTTATAAATGCAGTATTTAACACAAAATAATAAATATAAAGATTAGTTATTAAGATGAAACGCTGTATTAGGTATTTTTCGTATTTACATTTAGAATTTATTAGACAAATACCACCTACAAAATATGTATATTAGCAGGAGACATTGGTAATCCATATCAATGAACAATTACAATTAGCGTTTAAAATTTTAAATTGTGTAAAATTTTAAATTGTGTAAAATAATATAATTATATTATATGAAAGGATCATCATTAGTTGTATGGTTTGAAGATCAAGAACCAATTTTATTAACGGGAAAAGAAAGTATTTATGTAACGGATATAGGTAAAGATAATATAGATTTTAGAGATAGGTTTGGCGATATTCTTAAAGAAAAAGAAAATTATGCTGGATTTAATCTAGATCACGCGAAAGAGTATTTTTCAAATGAAGCCAGAAATTTAGAAAAAGGTGAAGTTGGTCAATATATTTTAGATCACAATTTAGGTACTAGGAGGATTCATTATGATGAGCCAACAGAAACAACAACAGGTTATAGTGTTCATTACCGTTATTTACCTACTGATCACTATAGAGGAATAATAAAAGGTGGTAAGGAAGAAGGTGAAGGGTCAATGGAAACAATTTTGAGGGAAACTCGTGAAGAATTGGGTATGAACATACCTGCCGAAGAATTGAAAAAGATTGGTAATTGTGGTGGTTATGATGTATATTCTGTGGATATAAAAAAAAAAAATTATAAGATGTTTATGGATACAATAATTAGGAGGTATGGTAATAGAAGAGGAGAAGTATTTGAATTAAAGTTTAAACCTCTACATGAAATTTTGCCAGATTTGAACCAGTACAATAATCGTAGTAAATGTGCAATAGAGAAATTTGTAGAAAAAGTATTAGGTTCAACATCTTCTTCAGTAGCGCCTTCAGTTAGTCGTTCAGTAGCACCTTCAGTTAGTCGTTCAGTAGCGCCTTCAGTATCGGGTAAATTAATGAGTATAGGTCCTTCAACGGCAAAATCTCTTGGTAAGGGTGTAAAAAAAAGTGTTAAAAAAACGGTAAAAAGAAGAAAGAGATCATATAAAAAAAGTAGACGTACTAACAAAAGAAAAAATAAAAGTCAAAAAAAGTGAACTAATATATATTATTTTTAAATGGGCTTAAAGCCCTTTAAGTTATTTTATAAATAATATATTATTTTAATCCTATACGTAACTCTTTACGTCTGTACATATCTATTTCATTAAACATATCAATTAATTCTTCTTCATCAGCAAATCCATAGTGTATTTCATAACCATTTTCATCATATCTTGGCCTAAGCGTATGATTTTTATTTAAAGTTTCTGCTAACTCTCGCTTTATTATAAATATAACTTGATCTTTATTTAGGCTTATACCTGAACCCATTTTAAATAATATTATTTAAAAACAAATAATATTTTTATATTCAATTTTTAGTAAATATAATTTAATCAATATTTAAACCTACAATTACATGTACAAAATCATTTACAACAACTGTTTCCATACAAGAATTACGATGTTCTGGCCAATGTATTTTTTGACAATAGGTTGAACAATAATAGTAAATATGACATTTTTCACATCTAAAGTTAGTAAATGATTTACAAATTGTACATTTTCTTTTAGCAGGTATATAACTTATAATCTCGGTTTTTAATATTTTTTCTGCATTTACTACGTTTTCTGTTGATATATTTTGTGGAAATATCTCTTCTTGTACTACTTCGGAGTTTTTTATGTCTCCTCCTTGTACCACTTCTGTGTGTACTATTTCTTCTTGTATTACTTCTGCTTCAACTATTAATTCAGTATTTTCTTCTTGATCATTAGATTCATTAAATCCTGTTTCTACTGGTGTAGGTTGATTGTAATTTTGTAAAAACCATAAATTCATTTAATAATCTTATAATATTTTATTTAATTTATTAATTGTAAAACAATTTAATAATAATATATTAAATATTTTATGATTATTGGGGTTTGTGGTCTTAAGTCGTCTGGAAAAGATACATTAGGAGAATTTTTAATTCAAGAACATGGATTTATAAAGTTAAGTTTTGCAGGTGCATTAAAAGATATATTGTCTATATTGTTTGATTGGGATAGAAATAAATTGGAAGGTTTAACTAAAGAAGATAGAGAATGGAGAGAGAAAATAGATGAATTTTGGTCTAATGAATTAGATATGCCTAATTTAACTCCACGTTACGTAATGGAGTATTTTGGTACTGAATTGTTTAGACATCAATGGCATTCGGATTTTTGGGTAAAAATTTTGAAGAACAAACTAACAAAATATGAAAATGTAGTTGTAACTGATTGTCGTTTTCCAAATGAAATTGAAATGATTCGTGAATGTGGAGGTAAAATAATCTATATTTATCGTGATGTACCAAAGTGGGTTTTAAATAAAAATAATTCAAATTGGATATCAGAAGTGAAAAATTTAGGTATCCATGAATCCGAATATGCGTGGATGAATGAAAAATTTGATTATGAAATAGAAAATAATAATACGTTAGAAGATTTGTATAAAAAACTATATGATATTCTCTTGAAAATTCATTATAATACAAACATTAATATTTATTAATAAAACAATTTAAAGACATAATATAAGTATATATTGGAAGTCAAGTAACAGCATATTTAAAATTATATATATTTTTGTACTTGACAGCATTTTCTCGGCTTAGCTCAGTTGGTAGAGCGGAGGACTGTAGTTCCTTAGGTCGGTGGTTCAAATCCGTCAGTCGAGAGAAGCACTTGTAATTTAGTGGTAGAATACGCCGTTGCCAACGGTGATACCAGGGTTCGATTCCCTGCAAGTGCATCGTGCACTGATAGTTTAATGGTAGAATGATAGACTTCCAATCTATTAGCCTGGGTTCGATTCCCAGTCAGTGCATTTTAAATTATATATTAAAATACTTATTAATATACAATTATTTATTTTTGTTTATGTTGAGACTTGATATTGTTTTTTTTAATGGACTAGGAGTAAGAGGCTTATTATCATCGTCTATGTCGTACAAATCATAATAATCTTCATAATAGTTATCAAAATCATCTACAGTATGTATTATTTTATCATTAAATGGATCCATTAATTTTCTTATAAATTCATTCAATTCTTCTGGTGTCTTATATATATCTTTATCAGTTTTACAACATAATACTTCACAACAAATTAAATAGTACATGTTTCTAGAACGTTTTCTCTCACCATCTATAATCTCACGATGAAACATTTGATCTATTATTGAAAAAGCCGATTTTAACAATATTATATTCTTTATTAGATGTCTTTTCTTTTTAAACAATTTAATTATTATTTTTGCTATTATTTTTATTTTGCCATCTATTTGTGAATTACATGACTTATTCAGTTCAAATACATTTTTTAAATATCTAAAATAACGTATTTCATTTTTTACATTTGTTAAATCAGTTATCATTTTTTTTCTCTGATCATTTATTCTTTTTATTACCGAAAATATATTTGTATTATAAATCACGGGATAACGCATTCTTATTGATCTAGGAATTATAAATTGATTTGTTTCCTTTATTTCTGCTATCTTTTTTTCAACATCATCTAATTTTTGTTTCATATCACTTTCTATTTCTTTTTTAGAATGCTCTATTTTTTTTTTAATATCGTTTATGTCTTTTGTTAAATTTCTTATTATAGATGCTTGTTGTTCTACTTTTGTAGTTTCACCTTTTTCAACTGTTTTAAAATATACTTCTTCTTCTAGTTCTAATTTTTCTTGTAATTTATCTAATTCATATTCATTATTTTGAAGTTCATTATATCTAAATAATAATACTGAACCTGATGTAAATTCTACTGTACTTTGCAGTTTATCATACTGATGTGCTGAGATTTTATGTGCTTCAGAAGCAGCATCTAATTTTAAATAATTTACTATTGCTAGTAAAAATGCTATAAAACCATTTAAGGCTGATATAAAAACAGGTCCCCAATAATAATCATTTACAAACGAACTCAATACTGTTGCAGCAGTAGAAAATAATATTGCCGGCATCATATAACAATTTAACCATGTTTCTGAAAAAGATTTTGACTCCATATAAATAACTTTGTGACCTTTTAAATAACTTGCTAAAATATCTAAAGCACTACTATATTTGTGATGTATATCAAAATATTCCTTATTAATTTTATATTCCACATCTGTATATTCTAGTTTTTTAAATTCATTTTCTTGTTTTCCGTTATTTTCATCAAAAATAATTATATTCTCATCTTCCGAATCATAAGTATTTCTCATTTTATTTTTGCTAATATTAATATTATTGAAAAAAGAAGTATTTAATAAATTTTTTTTACTTGGATCTTCTGATTCTTCTATAGTATTATTTATTTCGTTTACTTCAGTAATAGAACTACCATTACTACCTTCTTCCATTTTTGCTAGGATATCTTTTTCTTCTAATATCTGACGAATGTTTTCTCCTTCTTCATTACTTAATTTTAGGCGTATATTTTCTTCTTCCATTTCTTCTAAAATATTGGCATATTATATATATAGAATGGTTAAAACACGCAAAAACAGAACAGGTACTCGCGGTAGAGGGACTTATTTGCGAGGTTGGTCACAACAACAACCCGGAACACATGAAAGAACTGTAATGATGCGTAATTGCGGAAAAAAATGTTTTTTAGGACCCAAGAAAACTTTTCCTATTTGCACAAAAAATACTTGTAAAATTAATAAAAAAGGAGTGCATGCAGCATATATTCGTGCTCGTGAATATATGACAATAAGAGGTACACAAAAATATAAAAATATTGCTAATAAAGCATATAAAATGCTATACAAATAAGTATTATAAATAAAATTGATTTATATTTTTAATATTATAATAAATATAAATTATTTAATTATTTTAACGCATTAAAATGGCACATACATCAGTAAAACATTGTACATTCAATGAATACATGGAATGTGTTTCTACTAATAATTCGCATATATTAGCATCAGGATGGGGATGGTTTGTGGATATCAAAGAAAAAGACCATTCTAATAGCGTTCCCAGGTATAACGTAAAAAAAATAAGCAGTTTCAAACCTAATCTAACTACTATTGCCGAAACCAAAATACATTTATCCACATCTAAACGCGATTTATCTGAGTTAGAACTACAATTATTTGCGATGGATGAAGATTTAGAATTAGAACAAGATCGGCATAAAAAGAAAAAAACATGTAAAAAAACAATATACAACCTAATGGGTTGCCTTTTAGGAGTGATCACTGTTATGTGTGTATTCGGAATATGTTAATTAAGCAAACGCAAATTTAACTTTTGGTAAGTTATATACCATAAAAGTTGTATAATTTAGTTCTCCACATTGAGAGTTTCCAAATAATGTTCCTAATGGATCAATAGTATTAAATTGATAAAATGGTGTAACTGTATTAGGTAGAGGTGTATTTGAATACCATTGTCCGTTTTCATTAATTTGCATTTGAATAGAATTTGCGCATTTTTCTGATAAACACTCGTTTGGTGTTAATGTTGGATTACATGGTGTTTCGTAATTAAATACATCACAAGCACCTTTTAAATCCATTCTAGAGTACTGACCAACTACTAAGTTAGTTTTACCGCAAGGTAATGTATTACATGTTCTTTGTTGAAGTGTATTAAGACCTTTTTTATATAGTGATCTTTCACTATAACTTGTATATCTTCTAAGTTTGCTGCAAATTGATGGATGATTACAATAAGTTGTAGTACCTTTTTTTCTATTAAGATAATCACTTTGATATAGTGTATCTCTTAGATTGCTAAATGTAGGTTTTGCTGGAATAGGAGAAAGTACACGTGACATTTGTGCCATTTTATATATTAGTAATATTAAAAGTTAAACAAGATTATGGTTTATAATTAGTCCAATACTTAAGTGTTAGTTTATCGTAATTAAATTTTTTATTTTTGAAATCTTCAATAGTTTTACTAAGTAGTTGTGGTGTAATATCTTTCCAGTCTTTAACAATAAGTACAGGTAAATCTTCAAACATTTGTTTAAAAAATGGTGTAGTAACAATAGGTATAGCACCTAATAATAATGCTTCCCATGTTCTATAACAATCCAATCCATCTCCTGTAGGTGAAGCAACAAAAGCAAATTGAGACATATTCATCCAATTTTGGGTTCTTTTTGTAAAATGTGGATTCACGCATAATAAATTATTTGATATTGAATCTTTACATAACTTCCTGTCATTGAATCTGTCATTTTCAATATTAAAGTTTATATATATTTTGTTAGTTCTAAGATGAAATGGTTTCATATTTTCTCTTATTTTAATTAGTTCTTGTTCTTGATGAATAGGTAATGGTGATTTTTGTGGATCATGCCATTTATGTTTTGGATCTTCAAAGATTGTATGATAATTTAATCCTATAGGCAATTGTATAATTTTATGATCAAAAAATATTCGGGTATTTTGTTGAAACCATTTAATAAGGTGTTTGTTATGGTACAAAACTTCAAATAATTGTTTAGTCATAATTTCAGATGGCATAGTGGTATCTGAATCTCCAGAAAATAATATAAAATTATGTTTTAATTGAGGTAGAATTTGTTGTATAAAATATACTAAAGTATTTGTGCAAACATAAATGGTCATATTGTTAAATCCAGTATTGTTCTTTATTATATTGTCTAAATAACTAACATCATCTTTAGATTCGGTTGTTGGATTATTAGAATGAAAATCACATGATTTGAGTATTCCTCTACTACTAACAAAATAACAATGTTCTTCAGTAGACATTACAGTAAATTAATACTTATTTTTTCGTGTTTTATTCGCAATGTTTTTTTTCTTTTTAGTTTTGACATTATCATTGAAAATTTTTGTTAGTTTAAGATGTTGTATGAATGCATTTTTAAGATATTGTCTGGTAGTCTTAGTTGCTAAAGCGAGTGTTTTGTATTGTTTACTGTTCAAGAATTTTTCAAGATGTTTTCCTTGTGTTGTACTAACAAACGGTATATAAAATGTGTTAGGTCCTACTCCGTATTTTCCAGTATAATCCATTTTAAATTCAAGTTGTGTAGAAATTGCAAATATAACTGCTTTTTTAATACCTTTTCCTACAGCAAGTTCAATGTTGTTAGTATGTAATAATTTAGAAGGAGTATAAATGATTGGGTATTTGGATCCATTATAAAAGGATATAGGTTTTCCTCTATTATATTTGGTTTCATTTTTGTCATTACTAACAAATGTTTGAATCAGATTTTCAGTATGTTTATTCCAATTGCGTACAGGATTAACAGGTCTATTTTGTAATTCAGTAATAAATGTATGATTATTTGATTCAATAGTAGTTTTACTAGTAGGAATTTTTTGTTGTGTTTTGTGTAATAAAAAATAACAGATATATTGTTGAATGGTAGGGAAAAATGTTTGATTATGTGGGTTAAAACTAACAAAAGGTACATTATTTTGAATAAGTATTTGATATGATTTGGATCCATTTCCTGCGAACATGTTATCTGGTACAATAAATGCTAAATATCCATTATTTTTAAGCATGCTAAATGATTTGATGAATATTCGTTCATATAATTTGCTTCTGCCTCCTAAAATTCGTTTGCCATTTTTATTTACACCATAATCGTCTTGAAATGGTGGATTACCAACAATACAATCAAACGATAAATGGTCACAAAACGAGTTTTTATGATCGGCCAAAAAATCGCCGCAAATTAAATTTACATTGTTACCAAATATATCCAATATTTTATCACAATTTTCCTTATCTAATTCCACCATGTACAACATATTTTTTATTATATGTTCGCTCCTTTTTGATTCATTTTTTTCCCATTTTTTTAACCCTTCCATTAATTTGAAATAAACAACTATTGCAATATTACCTATACCAGCAGATGGCTCTAACCATTTAAAATCTGGATCTGACCATACACTTGATGGAAACTCATTTACTACTTTCAACGCAAATTTAAATGGAGTAAAAACTTCACCTTTTGTATCTTTTTTATATTTATTTATTACTACATGACTATCCAATAACTCTTTTATATTCATATCATGTATTTTTGCTCTCATTTTGTTATAATATTTGTATATTATAAATACACTAAAAATTATACATCCTAAAATAATAAAAAATTGATTTAAAATAATGGATATAATATATTTTATATTATTAACCACCATGATACAGAGATTACTTAATATTTTAAGGTGCGAATGCAATTCTGTTAGTTCAATTAGTAAACCAACTGAAATAAATACATCTTCCAATTTTACAAAGATATCTAGTACCAATGTAGTTACACCTGAACATATAGCAACTGAATGTATCACGGAACCAGAAATACCCATCACTATTTTTGATACACATTCTATCAACGATTCGCTAGAAAATTTACACAAATTAAACATTAAATGGGAAGATACTACACCATTCATACCACCTATTAACTCTGGGCTTGTAATTAAAGTTTATGATGGAGACACTATTACTATAGCATCTAAACTTCCTTATCCAAATTCACTTCTCTATCGGTTTTCTGTACGTTTAAATGGAATAGATTGTCCCGAAATTAAGGGAAAAACTGATAATGAAAAACGTTGTGCACAAGTTGCAAAAAAATTAATGAGCGATCTTGTGTTAGAAAAAGTTGTAATATTAAAAAATGTTCAAACAGAAAAATATGGACGTATTTTAGCCGATGTTTATATTAATGATATACATGTAAATCAATACATGTTAGATAAACGGGTTGCCGTTAAGTATGATGGAGGGACTAAAATTGTTCCAAAAGATTGGATGAATTATTATTTGACTGGGGAATTATAGTAATTTAATTATTATCATTTTTTCATTTAAATATAAATTATTTTTATACTTAAATAATGACTACAGCCAAAATATGCTTTATTACAGCAATATATGGAAAATATGAAAATACCTGTAAACCATTTGTTAGTCAAACTATACCAACTGATTTTATCTGTTTTACTGATAATCCTCATATTAATTCTAGGAACTGGATCATTGATACTACTCCTTACCATATTTTAAATAAATCACCATTAGATAGAGATATTTTTAATAATTCATACGTTAACAACAAACATACTTTTAACATATGCAAATATTACAAACAGGCTTTTATTAATATTCCTAGACTTAAAGATTATGAAGTTATTATATGGTTAGACGGTACTTTAGAAATTATTTATGATAAGGTCAGTGAGTATATTATGAAAAATATTTATAAACATAAAATAATCGGATGGCATCATAATTGGAGAAAGGGTGTGTTAGCAGAAGAAGTTATAAATTCTAATTTTTGGAGATATACAAGTACTTTTTGGAATAATCAAGTTCAAACATATCAAAATGTTAATAAACAATATGAAGAATATTTAAAAGATGGTTATAATGATGAATATTTTAAAAAACTTAATTCTCACACTCCCCATATGGGAGTTTGGTTAACATGTTTTGTTGCTTTTTTAAAAAATGATACAGAAGTTATTAATTTTTTAGATTTATGGTATTTACAAACATTAAAATATACAACTCAAGATCAAATTGGATTTCCTTATGTTGTACAAAAAACCCATTTGATACCTTTAACACTACCAAATAATGAAGTTTATGGGGAAGATATTGAAAAAATAACAATGTTTTATGTAAAACATAATCATGGAAAATAATATTATAGATTATAAATCGTTTGAAATGCCAAACAGAAACTGTAATCCATATTATTCAAATCTAATATTCTACCATATTCATCTAATAATTGAATATTAATTTTTTGAATATTAACGGGACCAAAATAGTCACGAGGTGTGGTAATTAAATTTAAATTATTTTGAGATAATACATAATATGTAGGAGATATTATAACAATACGGGCTAATATATTTTTATTTAATAATGAAGATGAAAATGCACCATAAAATCCATCATTAACACTGTTATTATAATCATCTATTACTAAATATAGGTACCTTGGACCAATAATATTTACAACACCCTCAGAAACATATGTCAAACTATTTTCATAATATCCAACTCTAAACCCAAGTAACCAACCTAATCGTAATGGTAATGGTGCTATTCTTTCATCATTTCCAAGAATATCTGTTAAAAAATTCAAAGAAAAAATAGTGGTACCACTTTTTGATCCTACAATCATTTTTCCACTACCATTTGTTTTTCCAAGTGCATTTACGTTAAGATCTACAAAAAAATTTATGTCTTGAAAGTCAATATCAGGTTGAGTTTCTAAGAAATTATTAATATAATTTTGTAATTCCAAATAGTCATAATTACCGTCAGGAACAATAACCATTAATGATTTGTTCAAATTTGGAAGTATTATTTGAAAAAAATTGTTTCCGTAGATTTTAGAGATTACATAAAAAGTAGTTGGTAACTCAATAGAAGTGAGTTGCATAGATAATACATTTGTTAGTTTGATAGGTAAATTAAATTGAAAATTAGTTGATAATGTACCATAATAGTTTTCACGAAAACGTGTATCTATATTTAAATTTTGACGTATAGTGCGTTTATTTAAAGGGTTAATATTACCTTGATAAAATTCACTTGTTTGTGTTTGAATATAAGGAGTAATTGGTTGTTTTATAACATTTGTACCTCCAGCAGCAACTGTATCAGAAGTTGACAAATTTTGGTCCAAATTATAAACATTGTTATAGACTTGTGTTAGTTCATCTTTAATATTTTCCTTTAAAATACTATTGCCTTTTTTTATAAAATTCAATATTTCTCTTTTAGAATTATTATCTAATGTTTGTGTACTATTTAATAGTTTTTTAATTAAATTATCAGTATTGATTTCTAGTGTATTTTTATCATAATTTAACGGAAGTTTAAATACTATTTCCAATTCTTTCGGGGTATAATTTTCAATATTTAAATCAAAATTCATATTATATAATATGGTAATATTTTGATTTTATTTAGTTTACGAAACGTATTGTAACAATAGGTGCTGTAATTAAAATTATAAATCATAAATTGTTTGAAATGTCAAACAGAAACTATAATCCATATTATTTAGATCTAATATTCGTCCATATTCATCTAATAATTGAACTTGTATTTTTTGGATATCTACTGGACCAAAATATTGACGTGTCGTAGTAATTAAGTTAAGATTATTTTGTGATAAAATATTATAGTTTATAGTTTGATTGGATATTCTTGCTAATATATTTTTGTTTAATAATGAAGATGAAAATGCACCATAAAATCCATCATTAACACTGTTATTATAGTCATCTATTACTAAATATAGATATCTAGGTCCTGTTAGATTTATAATACCTTCAGAAACATATGTCAAACTATTTTCATAATATCCAACTCTAAACCCAAGTAACCAACCTAATCTTAAAGGTAATGGAGAAATTCTGTCATCAATACCGTTTTCATCAGTTAAAAAATTAATAGAAAAATTAATATTTGCTCCTGTTGAACCGAATACAAATTTTCCACTTCCATTTGAATCATTTGTAAGATCAATATATGATTGAATTGTACTGAAATTACTATTTGGTTGAGTACTTAAAAAATTATTGATGTAATTTTGTAGAGAAAGAGGTGTATAATTTCCATCGGGTACTATTACCATTAATGATTCTCCAATTTCGGGTAAAATTAATTGAAAAAAATTATTTCTATAAACTTTGGAAATAACGTAAAAAGTTGTGGGTAATTCTACGGCGGCTAATTGAAGTGAAAGTACATTTGTTAGTTTAATGGGTAAATCAAGATGAAAATTAGTAGATAAAGTTCCGTAGTAATTTTCTCTAAATCTGGTATCAATATTAATATTTTGTCTTAATGTACGTTTATTAATTGGATTAAGAGAACCAGCATAAAATTCACTGGGGAAAGATTGTCCATAAGGAGTAATAGGTTGTTTAATTATATGTGTACTACCAGCAGCAACTGTATCAGATGTCTTCAAATTTTTGTCAACATTATATACACTTTCATATGTTTGATTTAATCTTTTTAGAGAATTTGTAGGTAATAAAGAATGTGTAACGATTTCGTCTTTTAAGATTTTTTTTGCATTTTCAATAAACTTTATAATTTTTGATCTTGAATCATTTTTAAGTGTTTTGTCACTTAATAAATTCTGTCTTAATTTGTTTTCTTGTATATCAATTATTGTTTCGTCATAATTAGTTGGCAAATCAAATATAGATGCTAATTCTTTAGTATCATAATTATCAATATTCAAATCAAAATTCATATTATATATTATGGTAATATTTTAGATAAAAAAAACGTATAAAATAGAAGAACTGCCTATAACTAGTTTATAAAATTAATAAAATTGAATTTAAAAATATATATAAAAACATGATTATAAATAATCTAAGATGGAATTTTCTAAAGAACAACAAAATGCTTTTGATAAATATATTCAAGGTAAAAATATATTTATTACTGGTCCAGGTGGTTCTGGTAAATCAGCACTCATAAAATATATTCAAAAAGATGCGTATAAAAAATGTATAGATATTCAAGTATGTGCTTTAACCGGTTGCGCTGCTGTTTTATTAGAATGCAAGGCAAAAACTGTTCATTCGTGGGCTGGGATAGGTATAGGAAGCGGTACCATTGAACAAATTGTAAATAGGGTTATGAAAAATAGACACGTTAAGGCTATTTGGAAAGGAACGGATGTATTAGTTATAGATGAAGTATCTATGATGTCAAAAAAATTATTTCAGATGTTGGATGCAATAGGAAAAGCAGTAAGAAAGAGTACGAAACCGTTTGGAGGTATTCAATTAATATTTTCAGGAGATTTTTATCAATTACCACCAGTAGGAAATAAAGATGAACCAGAAACAATGCAATTTTGTTTTGAATCTGAATTATGGTTTAATACATTTCTCTTAGAGGATCATATTCAATTGCAGAAAATCTTTAGACAAACAGATTCAATTTATTTACGTATTTTGAATCAGTTACGAGAGGGGCGTTTAAAAAGGTCTTCTAATGAATTATTGCTACAACATGTAGGGAGGACAGTTCCGGAGGATTGTCCCGTACGCCCTACAAAATTATTCCCTACAAAGAACAAAGTTGAGTATGTTAATAACACAGAAATGAATAAACTTACTGGCACTGATTACGAGTACAAAGTTAAATATCATGGAGACTTAGATATGTCTGCACAAGAAAGAACAATAAGATTACAATTTTCTAAAGAACAGATTCAAACTGAATTACTATATTTACAAGGTAATATGCCATGTGATGAAAAAATTACTCTTAAAATTGGCTCACAAGTGATGTGCATAGTTAATATTGAGTTAGATAATGGAGATACTTTATGTAATGGCGCTCAAGGAAAAGTAGTAGATATTTCACACCAAGGATTACCTGTGGTACGTTATAAAAACGGTTATCAGATGACTATGTCTTACCATATTTGGAAGAGTGAGAACATTCCCGGTATTGGAGTCGCTCAAATTCCACTCATTTTAGCCTGGGCATTAACTATTCATAAGGCACAAGGTGCTACATTAGATATTGCTGAAGTAGATGCAGGCTCAGGAATATTTGAATGTGGACAAACATATGTAGCACTTTCTAGAGTAAAAACATTAGAGGGACTTTATTTATCATCATTTGACGCAAAGAGAGTCAAAATTAATAGAAAAGTACAAGAATTTTATGATTTAATAGAAGAATATGCCTCTAAAAAACGTTCCGAAGAAGAAAATGCTTCTGAAAAATTACCTGAAGCCTATGTAGTAGTGGCAACTGAGGTACCTATGGCAGTTGCTGAATTAGTGGAGGAAGTAATTGAAGATTAGAATTATATAATATACTTAAATTAGTACAATTTTATATTTTTTTTACTTTTTATACTTTATGAAAATTTTAGATGATATTAAACTTGATTTTTCGGATGTTTTATTATTACCCAAAAGAAGTCAATATTCTTCAAGGTCTGAAGTATCATTAGAGAGAACATTTAAGTTCAAATATTCTCCTGATACTTGGACAGGTGTTCCTATTATGGTGAGTAATATGGATACAACCGGTACAATTGAGATGGCTCTTGAAATGCAAAAACATAAGGTTTTGACATGTTTACACAAATATTATACTGTAGAAGATTTAAAAGATACATGTATAGATATCAGATATTGTGCTATATCAACCGGAATTAGCGATAAAGATTTGGAAAATTTAGATAAAATTGTAAAATTATTAAAACCAAGATTTATTTGTATTGATGTTGCTAATGGTTACATGTCAAAGTTTATTGAAACGTGTAGAAAAATTAGAGAGAAATATCCAGAAACAATTTTAATTGCAGGAAATGTTTGTACATCTGAAGGCGTTTTAGAGTTAGTTATGAATGGTAAAGTTGACATTGTTAAGGTTGGCATTGGTAGTGGCAGTTGTTGTACTACTAGAAAGCAAACTGGCATTGGTATGCCGCAATTGAGTGCTATTATTGAATGTGCTGATACTGCACATGGTTTAGATGCTCACATTATTAGTGATGGGGGACTTCAAGTAGTTGGAGATTTTTCAAAAGCATATGGCGCCGGGGCCGATTTTGTTATGAGTGGATCTATGTTCGCTGGACATTACGAATCAGGAGGAGAATTAGTAGAGGAAAACAACAAAAAATACAAAGTATTCTATGGAATGAGTTCAGCAACTGCGATGAATAAATATAGTGGTGGAGTGGCAAACTATAGAAGTAGTGAAGGAAAGACAGTTAAAATTGAATATAGAGGAAATGTATCTACAACTATATTAGATATTCAAGGAGGAATACGTTCATGTATGACATATTTAGGGGCTAAAAAAATAAAAGATATACCTAAATGTGCTTCATTTGTAAGGGTTAATAGACAATTGAATCAGATTTATAATGGCAAAGAAATATAAATAAAAAAAAACTCAAATTTTAATTAATAATTACATTTTAAATATAATAATAATAATACATGTACCATATACTAAATATAATAAAATCTTTATTTTTCTAATAATGCGATATTTTCGCTATTCAGTTTACTCAATGTTAATTGTCCAAACCGGCGAACTGGGCGGTAGTCACTACGGATTATTTCAATACGTCTTCCTACAGGGCGGAATGGACAGTCTCCTTCTTCAGTAATTTGAATCTGCGTGTCATTTACTCCACTGTAGTAGAGTCCAGTATTGATAGCATACTCAACGTTAGATGTTACGCGCGCTACAATACACTCTGTTTCCTTAGCAAATGGAATAACAACAATGTCACCGATGTTCATTTCCTCCACGAATTTAACATCCTGGTTTGATGATGACCTACCGCCTTCTCTGCATGGAACGCAGTTATATATTTCATTTATTACATTCTCTCTTTCCTGGCCCCAGCCACCCCATGGACAAGTGATAAATTTTTGTTCCAAAATTAGATTCTTCATCTGTACCTGATTTGTTTTCTCAGCGTAATTTTGCCTAAGTACCCAAAATTTCATTCCTAGTCTTCTTGACATTTTCTTAATCTCAGTAAAATATTGATTAAATATCAGTGATATATTATAGTATTATGATTCAAATATATCTCGTATAAAAGTATTTCAATTTTTTAAATTTATAACTGATTTATTTATTTACTAAAAATTTATTTTATACCATTATCTTTATATTGACTTCATATACCACAATAAATGTAAAGAAATAAGTGACAAAAAATATTTAAATTTGACTTATAATATTTTATTTTTAGTTGCACGTATTTTACACTAAAAATAAAAAAAATTGAATTACTTTTTCACAATATGTCCAACATTATACTACAATTGATAACCCTGCTTTGAGCAATTCCAAACTGATTTATAAACGACTTTTCAAACGACTTATAAAATGAACTCTCAATTCTTTCACGTTAATACTATTGATATGACTGAGAAATACGCCTGGGTTGATCGCCTGGCTAGCGCACTATACTATGCTTATGCACTATCTCCTCAAAATGTTGAGGAAATGGATGCTATGGGCCTCCTCATAGATCGCTATGCTTGGGTTGATACAGCACTGGAAAATAAGGTAAGTACTGAACATAAAGCCAAATTCCATACACATGCATATGTATATCCATTGGATGAAAACAAGGCAGAAAGATATTGTGAACAGATGGAACAAGAGCCGGAAGATTATGAAGATCAAGATGAGGCGCTCCTTATGGCCAAGCATTTACGTACTCACAATACCAAGCGCAAACGCACTGAAGAAGATGATGCAAACATGAATCCTGAAGATGTAGGGGGTATGGCAAAATGGCAAAGATACAATGATAATAACATTGTTTCTGATGATGAGGACCAGGACAGCGCGATGGATTTAGAATCGTTATGCGAAGCAATTCAAGATGTGGCGATTATTCCTTACGAAGACGAAGAAGACACTGGCATGTCCACTCTTAGAGCAGTCCGATATGATCCGGTGTATGAAGAAAATTTGTATTACAACAATGAGGACGCCATGGATTTAGAAGAGTTATTCGAAGCACATCACAATGTGGTGATTATTCCTGACGAAGAAGACGAAGAAAACGGGATTTCCACTTCAGAAGCCTTGCGATATGCAATGGAGTACGATGATATGTATGATTATGTATAAAAAACTTAACAAAAATGACTATTGTATGACGTTATAACTTGTATGACTTTATAACTTGTATGACTTTATAACTTGTATGACCTGTAATTATTTAATTAATTTAAAATTTAAAAAGGACCATTGTCGTCTTTTTTTCCTTTTATATTGCCACGTATTAACATATTAGCACTCAAATATGTTACATATCCGAATCCTAATCCAACTAACAAACCTATAATTAATTGTAAAATAGTATGATTATTGTATAAGTATCTTTGATACATAGAAATGAATGTAATTATAACGTATATACTAGTAACGTTTGGATTATCTAAGACTAGTGTTATAAATATTAAACAAAATCCACAATTTTGAGCATGACCTGAAGGCATACCGAATTTATGAGGACCAATACGTTTGCCATGTGCTACTCCTATTTCTATTAATCTGCTGTCATCTGCAGGTCTTGGTTCCTTAATTAATAATTTAAGAAGAACATTCAAAATATTGTTAAATATAAAACCAAATACAAAGGAATTTAAATATATTTTTTTTTTAAATAAAAGTACAATTGATGATAAAAGTAAGATTACAGGAGCAAATAATCCCAAATAATCTCTTAATAACGATATATCCATATAATATTAGTACTGATATAAATTTTCACTAATTAGTGTTATACACCAATCACCACCATGTAAATCAACTATATTTCCTTTATCATCATATAATCTAATACGCAGACGATCAATATCTACCGGACCAAAATAAATACGTTTGTTATCTTGTAATGAACCACTAAAATCAACATAATAATCTCCCGTGGACATTCCACTATATTTAATCGGAATAAGAGCAAATGTATCTGAATTTGTTGGTGCCTTTGATCTATATGAAATTGTCTTACTTCTATTTTTTATTATTTCATTTATACTGTATATTTGTGCTTGAGTTAATGTTCGGGGAGCAGATGGTAATACTTGTGGATAACCTCCTCCATTTACATCTATTTTATCTTGAAGAGAATTAAAAAAATTTGCTGGATTTACACCTAGCGATGCTGCTGTTTGACCGTTATTATTTGCATATGTTGAAATAGCATTTAGATTCAATAATTCGGGTGGTGTAATACCTATTGGAGTACATACATAAGGCTGACTTGGATTAAAATAACTAGGTAATGGTAATTTTTTTGATAATTCTGTTATTGTTATTAACCCATTATTTATACGATTTTGATTGAAATCGTCAATAACAAGTACAAAATATTTTGGCCCAAATAAATTCAAAACTGAAATAGGTGTATTTCCACCAGAATATACGTAATTAGGACTTGTACCATAACTTGCAGTATATATTGGTTGAAGCGGTATTCTAAAACCCATTATCCATCCAAGTGTATTATTAAATGTTTGACCTTTTGCTGAATTACCACAAGGAAAAGAACCCGAAACATAACATGTTTTTGCTCCTGTAAAATCAAAAAATGTAAAATATGGGTCTTTTTCGGGATTTACTTCACTAGTTGTACTTACTCCGTTTATTAAATTACCTGCTGGATCAGTCCAACCATCTAAATATATCGTTATTTTACCATTATTTGAATTATAAACGGCTATATTAGGTGGGTTACCAGGTGATGGAGTATATGTAAATCCCTGTGGATATGAAGGATACTCGTAAGGTGGAGGAGGCTCAGAAGTGTAAGGAGGATTAAAGTACATTGAATTTGTAAATGCATTTTGTAACGCTACACAAAATTCGCTAGGGGTGTAATTTCCCGGTTCAACAAATATTTTAAATGTGTTCGGAGGATTTGTAACCCAAAAACACGTGTTACCATATATATAATCTATAGTATACCATGTGTAAGGAATTTGAATAGAATATAAACGTAAATTTAAGACGTCTGTTAGTGGATCAGATAGATCTAGTGTATAATCGGTAGATATTGCTTCTGTTCCACCTGATGCTTGTCTAAATTGACTGTCTATATTAATAAAGCGACTTATTATATTTTCCAAATTCGGATTAAGTGTATCTTGGGCTACTGGAACAGTAAACTGATTGTTTACACCTAATTGTTCTCGGTTCATCGGTACATGATTATTATCATAAACATCAATTTTTTGAATACGATCAGTTACTTTATCTTTTTGAACCTTGTTTTTCTGAGGTAGTGCCTCATATTTATACCACATATCAGTTTGTTTAGTATTCGGATTATACTGTACATCTTCTCCAGTTGTTTCTAGTTGCTGCATATATCTTAATAATTTGGTTTGAATATTTTGAAAAAAATTAACAAGATTCGGTTGATTCTCTCTTTCAGGAGAAAAACGTTCAATATAATCATTTGTTGTTTTCATTATTTGCTCTGTACTAGGATCATCTAGATCTAATATTCCCAATAATTCAGGTATTGTATAATTATCAACATTAGTATCAAATGATGTCATATATAGAATATATGTTTATTTTTCTATATTTATTTTTTGATTTGATTTCTTTCTTTTTTTAGGAATTATTTCAATTGTTTCCTCCAAGTTTGGTTCTATTTCATGACTTTTATTTTTGAATTTATCAATAAAGAGACTTTTAATTTTGTATTTTAATGTACGAAGTTCAAATGACCAATTTTGAAATAGTTTATCTGTCAAAATTGTTATTCCGGTACGTCTTTTTAGATGTGATTTACCTTTAAATAAAATTAAATCACATATTTCCACTATTTCACCATCATATTCTGAAATATCTTTACGAGTTAACCAATATTCGCCGCGATAGATATATCTATTATATTCGTTATTTGCATATATTCTATATTTTTTATCACATACTAAATTATTTTTAATTAGACCTATACCCTCAATTCTATTCAACTCATTGTTCATTTCTATTACAAATATTGTTGTACCTGTTGTATAAATATCACGTATTTTTAATGGTGCACCATATATAGCAACCTCATTATGTTTCTGTCTATAATTAATATTTTCTAAGTAAGTTTGATTATTAAATCTAGTTGCTGCTATCTGAAACATATTTGATTATAATTTTCTATTTTAAAAATAAAAAAAAATCAATTTTATATTAAATTATATATATATATAATATATGGATAAAATTATAAATGAGAGAGCAATTAAGACAAGACAAAAAATTCAACAACAAGAACAAATAAGAATGACTGAAATTAACAAATATATAAAATTCAAGATAACCCAAAAAAATAATAATTCATATAATCCAGATATGAATGGTAAGAAATATTTAGTTATAATGGCATGTCATACATCTACAAAACTAAAACTTGAAGTTTTAAGGAAAAATTTAAAATATTTTTCTTTCAACTGTGTTGATACTGTAGTTGTCAATTCAAAAAATCTGCCATTTAATAATCAAGTTAATGAGATTTGTAATAATCATAGTAATGTAAAATATTATGAAAAAGATAATGAAATGTCGTTAGATTTTGGAAAATGGTATTGGATACTACCTCAATTAGAATATAATAATTATGATTACATTATACTAACAAATGATTCATTTATAATAGAAAATCCTATAAACCACTATTTAAATTTGATGCATAAGTTTAATGTAGATTTATATGGCTACAATGATTCTACCCAGGTTCGTTACCATTATCAATCATACTTATTTGGATTAAAACGTAATGCTATTCCTACATTTTTGAATAGAGTAAAAGCCGCTTTACCTCAAATGAAAAGTTATATGGGAGTGGTACTTAATTGTGAAGTAAAAATGACAGATTGGTTTCCTAACCATAAATGCTTTTTAAAAATAGGCGAACATCCATTAAACAGAGATAAAAACATATTTGCGATTAATGACAGAGTTTATCTTCCATTAAAAGCGGCAAAAATTTTACCATTTACAAAAGTAAAACGTTTACAAAAGTAAAACAAATTACATAGAATTATTAATGTTGTATAATTTTTGTTGGATTGTTTATTGAATTAAGATGTAGCATTATAGAAGTCTTATTTTTTAGCCCTTTAGATAATATATGACTAAATGTTGAACCACCTGCACCTATAAATACATTATTACATTTCCTTCCTATTAACAAATCAATTATTGCATCTATTTCTCTTTCTTGTTTTTTTTTATTTTTTTCTCTAAATATAAAATTATAATTATTAGATTTTAAATATTCAATTACTTTATTGTTTAAATCATAACTAAGAATAATTATGACATCATTTTTATCAAAATAGGTTTCTATTAAATTTGTGTATTTATTTATCAAGTTAGAGGAAAAAATATCAGGTGACATTTTATTCATTTTAGACCAATGCTGGATACCATCATTTTCTAATCTTAAATGTAATACGTTAATTCTTGTATCTGGTGGTATATTTTTAGTGAAATTATCAGCAATATTTGTAAAATTGGATGAAAAACATAAATTATTTACTAATAAATTAAAAATATCTTCGCGTTTAGTCAGGTACGCCCATGGTGGAGGATTTATAAATTTTGTTGGTATTGCAGCACTTATGGCTAATCCATCTACAATAGTAATATTATATGGACGCAATAAGTTATTGAATTTGGGTAAATTAAAAATAACACTAATAGGAGCACATCCTAATGTATGTACTTGTCTTAAAAATTTATCTATTATTATGTAATTTATACCTTTTTCTATACATTGAATAATTGTAGAGAATAATGAATTTAATATATTACACAACCCTTGGGCTGGATTGAATAATTTTAAATAATATACTTTCATACTAAATTATATTATTTATTTTTATAAGGTTTAATTTATTACTATTTTTCTATTAAAATTATTTTTTTATATTTTTGTATTTCTAGATGGTATTAGAGAGACTCTCTTAAGTGTTTATCTAGAATTTGATACCTCTCTTTTTCTAACTCTTTCAACAAAGTGCTCCAAGGAGTTGCACTTTGAAGTGCGTTCAATCCTTCCTCACAGAATGTATTTAACAATGCAGCACTGAAACCTGACATCATAGAAGCATTTTGTTGCGTTGACAATGTAGGAAAACCGCTTGTTGAACGAAGGTTCCAAAACAACAGATGAGGAGGTTTGTAAGGTTTGCCACATATTTTTATTCCTGCCGCAGCATATTCTTGCTCAATTTGTTGCATGAGACTGTTCTGCGTACGTTTTACATCATCAGTTTGAGCATCATCCATTTGCATGTCTGACAAAATGCAGAGTACCATATCCTCTACATCTTCTGTACTCAACTTGCTGTTGACAATAGCATCCAAAATCATTTTTAAAGCAAGATAAAAATTTGTATTCATTCCCCAATCAGCACGTTGCATAACATTTACCATCTCTACGAATGTGTCGTAACCTGATAAATCAACCCATTGGGGACTTGCGCTAAAAGTCATCACACGTTTTCCCAATTTAGACTTTTCAGCAATTCGTATTCCAAGAGCAATTGCAGCATTCATTGGGTCCCCATGCATAGAACCTGAAACGTCTACCATTGCGACAAACTTTCCTAAATCTTTAGTCTGCTTGCTATTGTCAACCCATTGAGCGTTCAACAAATTTATTTCATCAAATGAATTACTATTCATTAGTTTAAACGCCTCAGCGGTAAAATCGTTCAATCCAACACGTTTACCTTTCACCTCTACTTCGCCTCTTGATGCCTTCTGTGCAAATTCTTTGAATTTGATCCCACAATCAATACGATCTTGCTCTTCCGAACGCTGTTTTCCCGTTTTGTCAATATTCAAAAACGCTTTCTTTTGTCTCTTCATGGTAATAGACGTTTGATTTTCTGGATCAATCAAAGCCCATGTACGCCCACATTGCTTAATTTGAACAGTATCTAATTTCTTATTTAATGACGAAATTAGTTTGCGATAATCTGTCTTCGCTTTTTTAACTGCTCTATTTCTTGCTTCTTCAGTCTTGGCTGAATCAAGATAATGTGGGAAATAAGAGATTGCCAAATCGGTAAACAAATCTTTAAACTGGGATTTCTCACGAGGAATCCATTTAGAAACCAGGGATGGATGCTCGGAATTTACATCAGATGCCAGTTGTTGATTAATTAGTTCTAATCCATAAGAAACAAGGGGGCAATTTTTATCATATTTATGCAAAAATTTAACATCTTTCCAAGAGCCATATGGATGAAAATCTGCTTGTCCTTCTGGTGATACCAAAAAGTGTTTAAAAGCGAATTTTGCTAACTCTGGATTGAATGCATGCCAGACCTTTAAAAGCATATAAGCCAAGGTATATTCACCTTTACCGTCAATGATATCACGTGTGTGACCAACCATTTTGTATAAAACGGAAAGGTACTCAATGTATTGATTTTTGGCAATTGTTTGAGTTTTGTAAGCACCTGCGATATCATGTAGTAGTTTATTTGTAAGATTTGCAAGATTTTCAATTTTAGAACTGTCAGTTCTTGTAATTTGAAAATGCAGTTGAGTAATTCTTTCTTGTATTTGATTAGACCATCCATATTCAGTATGACCGTTTTCTCCAATTTGAGAGGGAGTATAGTTATCAAGTGCGGAGATAAGTGCTGCCATATTAGTATACTGATTATGTAGTCATTTCTTTAAATTGTTTTTTAATAGTCTTTTTTTTAGTATTTGAATTTAATTTATGTTTTTGTGTAATAATATGCATCACATTTTTTGAAAGATTTTCAGAATTCACCACTAAATTATTATTTTTTTCATAAAATAAAATAAATAATTCATTTATATCATGAAACATACCTATTGATTTATCTAATTTTATTGAATCAATGTTTTTTATTAAATGAAAATAATTATTACCTATATTTGGGTCAGTTGATTTAATGAAATTTTTTAAATTTAGAGGATCAATATTTATATTAAATTTCAAAATAGAAAGCAATGAGTATTTTTTTTCATTAATAAATGAATTGTGTTTAATTGCACTAATTAACTCTTCTTTAGATATTGTACCTGGCATCTTCAATATTATTTTTTCTTCTTTAAGTTTTTCAATTTCGTTATTTTTATTTATATAAATTGAATTTACTTTTATAAACGATAATTCTTCTGTATAGTAAATTTTATATTCGTTATCTATTTTATCAAACTCTTCAAGCCATGAAGAGTCTAAGTCATCAATATCTTGGTTTAAATCTTCTGTCATATTGTATTATATTTTAACCATATAATACATTATAAATTTAAACTTAATATTCTTCTTCTTCAGTATCTTCAATATCTTCATCACTATTATCATCAGTATCATATTCTGGACCGTACACGGGCGGTACATAATGTTCTTCATCATATGCACCTTCTCCATAAATTGAATCATATATTTTTCTATCCAACTCCCGATTTTGTAATATTGTCGTAATAGCCTTATTCATTATATAATTGGGAGTTTTATGTACCTCTTCTAAATATTCCTGATTTAGTTGATATTTTGTTTTAGGACCATAAGAAAAAACGATTTTTCTATTTACTTGCGTAATTTCTACACATCCAGGTTTGATGTTATTTACTGGTTTTTCTTCTTCTGGTACAACTTTGTTTAAAACCGTTTTAAAAGAAATTTTAGGTTCTTCTTCCAAAGAAGAATTTTTGGATTTGTTGGTTTTAACAATATCTGGAAAAACTTGCTCAGAAATATTGAACTCAGGAACAGGTACAGGTACAATAACAGATGCACTTTTAGGTTTATTATTTTCTTTAAAATAACGCGGTATTCTATCTCTATCTCTATAACTATTTTCTGTTGTTTTAGGATTAAGAAAAATATTATCGGATTTTTCTTTATTATCTCTTGTTTCTTCATTTTTTTGCTTTTTTTTGTTAAACTTATTAGATGGTGGTTCGTTATCTATATCTAAAAAAGCAAAGCGGTTTTGATTATTATTGTTGTTGTTGTTTGTAGTTTTAAAAGGATTATTGCTCATAGTTTGATTATAATATATTAATTACTAGATGCTGGGGTAATTCTATTATATATTGATAGGTTCTCTTTAAATGGGTTAAATATATATATTATTGCTATTAAATAAGATTTTATATTTAAAATAAAATAATATAAAGATTATACGTGTACTATATTTGTCTCCTACCAGCAATAATTTATTTTCTTGAGTTGACCAAACAATAGAACCCCTACAAACACGATATATATATTTACAGGAGACAGAAACTATTTTATTTGTGTTTACTTTTTGACTAACGTTTCTTTTATGTACTCTTTTTTAGGTGTAAAAAAATTGAATTTTTATTTTTAACTTATGTTTTTGTTAAATATAAATAACTACAATGGTGTTAAATCGCATTCCTTTTATTATGAGAAATATTTATTATAATGCTTCCCGAATTCGTACTATAGCAAAAACAGGCAAACAAAAAAAAAATACTATGCATCAAAAAAATTTTTATAAAAATAGAAGACAATATTCTACTATGGTGAATCCTCCAGGTAATTCAGGTCCAAATTTACCAAATAAATTCTTGATTCTTGCGGCTATAGGTTTCATTTCCATATTCAATAAAAATCAAAAAAGAAAATAACAATAACAAAATTTTTATAATAAACATGAACATAAAATTTTAATCCGTTATTTCCAAGATTTAATTGTTTTACAAATTTATTTTTGCTATTCATGTATGGTGTTATTACATCATATCTATAATCATTTTTACTAATTATATTTACATATATACGTTCTTTGTGTATATATTTTATTCTACCATCATATTCTAAAATTAGATTTAATACATGAAAAGGTAAGATATAGTTTTTTCATTTTACACCTTTTAACATTTAAAATGCCGATTATTTTAAAATCCAATGTCTTAAGTCTTTTAAAATATATTCTGAAAAATACCTTCTCTCTTCTATTGAAAATAAACCAAACAAAATATTAAATTTTGTATTTTGCGAATACTTATAAATAATATCATGATCGTATTTTTTTAGATTAATTTGAAAATGTCTATTTAAAATGTTGTTTAGTTTTTGTTTATTAATATAAAAAACCGCTAATATTTCGTGTTTTATAACATCTGTATCATATTTATCATCCATCAATATTGTTTTTATTTTATGATAATTTGTTATATCTTCTAATATCATTTTTGGTTGAATATTATAGGTATAGGGTAGAATGTGATTTATGATAATATCAATTGGTATTCTTTCCATATTATATATTTAATATTAATTATATAATATTTATATCATATTACATATAACAAATCGGCGTTTGAAATATAAAAAGGTGTAATATTATATTATAAATATTCTTTATATATTGCCTTATTTTTCTTTTAGTACGGATGTAATTATTTTACATAAAAAATAATTAATCTTTTACTTGCATATAATTATTCAAAAACTTAAAATATGTACAGTTAAATATCTTCAAAATTTACCTCTTCTTCATCTTCTTTGTCTTCTGTTTCTTTTATTTTTAATGCTACACGAGCAGCAGTTGTTGATTGCATCTCTTCAATGAATTTTTCTCTTTCTAAATCTTTTTCAGATGCGAATGATAAATCATAATCTGCTGTATCAGATGGTCCCGAAGCACTGCGTGACACATCATTTGATAATAAAATATGCCACTCTTCGCTAACTGTATCCATCAATCTATCCTTGTCAAAATCAGAATAAACTTCTAAAAGATCACATTGTTGTCTTTTTTCTTTTCCTTTTCCGTCCTCAGCCTTTTCCCATTCACGGATACCTGCTAATATCCAAGTTCCTGGTGTAACACAATTATCGCGTTTACCTCTACCTGTGAACTTACCGCGAATATGTACTAATCTTTCTACTCCATCAATGCCAAAAGCAAGAAACATTCCGTTTCCACACATCTTTGTTGCAATTGAGTAAATTTCACCTTCATCTTCGGCTACTCGTAATTTATTTGTTTTCTTTGATGATGAAAAGTTTTTGCGTGCGAATTTCTTATGTCCGCTTCCACCGTGAGTATTTTTTACCATTGTTCTAATATAGTATATCTTATTATATGTTCTTTATATTAGTTTCAATTTTTTTTTAATTATTATTTATCAATAATAACTTCTTTTGCTATATTTGATATAATTTTATTCATATTTTTATTTGATTCATCTTTATCTCCACCACTCATTGAATTACTAACAATTTTTAAATACATATTGTTTTTTTTAGAATTAGGATCCGTACAATCGGGATATTGTTGTTTCCATTCTTTAATTTTTTTAATATTTTCATTGGCAATTACTTTAATGGCATTTGTTAGTATAGGTTTGTCTCCATTTTCTTTAGTCCATTGATCATTGTTTCTGATATAAAGTACTTCTCTTTTAATATCAGAACAATGAATAGGTCTATTATGTGTATCTAAATTTTTCATATTATTTAAAATAATATTAGAAATGCCTTCAACATAGCCAAGTTTTCCGGTTGTTTCTAAGTCTTCTAATGAAGTTTGTATTGAACTAACAAAATCCATAATATTCATGGCATCTTTACATGTTTCATTTAAATAAAGATTAAGATTGAATGTTTTATTATTATTGCATGAATTGGTAATTGTATTAGAAGTAGCATTTTTACAAACATCAATAAGCATTTTTTTTAATTTGGCATTTTCTTTCATTAAAAAATCATTAAATTCTTCGGAATCATGTTTTTTGTAACAATTTTTTTTATGCTTACACAAACTGCTTTGATGTTTGTACTTAGTTCCGCAATTTTGGCAATTATATAGTGGAACTTTTGGAACTAAATTATTAGTCTCAGTTAGTCCGATGAGACTGAAACGATGTTTATCGGTTGAGAGGTGTCTTTCATATTGACTCTTACGTGACGTATTATAGTCACATTTTTGGCAAAAAAAAATGGAACTTTTTGGAACTTTAAAATTAGCCATTTTTAGTCTATATAGACTAACAGAAAAAGTTCCTAAACCGTTTTTTTGCCAAAAAATAAAAAAATTATCGTCACAAATTGAAAGTACAAAAAATGCATTTTAGACGATGTCAGTCACAAAGCATCTTTTTTAGGTAAAATGTTTCAGTTTTTCAATTTTGGACATTTTAAAAATGTCCATTTTCGAAAACCGCTCCGACTTTTATTTCGAATTCTTCCAACAATATATATTATTTTTAAAACAACTTAAAGAGCCTTTAAATTACTTTAAATAATATATTTAAAAAAAAAGCATTTAAACATTATTCCTCATAAATGGTACTTCATATAAATGAAAAAAAAATTGGTTACTACTAATAATGCATTAAACGATATTATCGGTTGGCTTACAGAAGACTACATAATATGTCTTTTTACAGATAAAGATTATGTTTTTCATTTTTCAAAACAAACATTAGATAAAATTGAAAATGAAGCCATTATTTATCTCAATCTTAATAGAGATCCTACTTTATTGTGCGAAGGAGAATGGTCTGATTATTTAATTGATGCTGGATTTCCTATATATAAAAGTATCAATATTTTACCTGTAAATGAAGACAAAATATATAATATGAAACTTTAAATTTTTCATTTACGTATTAAATAAACTCTTAAAACCACTACTATGTGAAACATGGGTTATATGTTTTGTTTCACCATATGTACCAGTATAGGCATTCCAAAAGAAAAATATACTTATCAATAAAAAATATACACCTGTACAATATTCTAATGTTTTATTTGATACATCTTTTGTAAAATATGCACCAAAATACGCAAAAATAAAATATGTTACAAATAAAATTATTGATGTTATTACTTGGACTTCACGTCTTTTATAATACTGTAAAACTGCCAATAATGATATTGGCGGAATAATTGCTAATAATACTGTTCCTGCTGCTGTTTTAAAGTTTGGCACTAAACCTAATATTAATAATCCCGGTAACATTGTTTCTGCACCTGATTGACCCAATGCACCTCCGGCAAAACCCGCTAATACTCCAAGTAATACGGTTAATAAAAAACTTATTATATCCATAATATATTTATTTATTTAATAACTTAAAGGAACTAAGTTAAATTCATCTAATTCTTCTTCCCAAATATCTACTAAACCTTTATTTTTATAGGTTTTATCAAACCAATTCCAATCATATCTTTTTTCTATTTCACATATTGATTTATCTTGAATACTTTTTGGCTGCTCATCTGGTTCATAACCATAACTACTATAGAAATTTTGCATTAAATCATCATTTGGATCTTCTTGGAATACTACCGATTTTTTTAAATAATCCACATAACCACCATATTTTTTTATACGATCCATCCATACCGGCGAAAATGAAGCATGATATTCCCAATTGTACCGATACTTTTCAGAAACATTATATTTTTTTCTTGTTAGTTTAAAGAGACTTAAATGCTTACAATCATCTATACCATATTTACATACTTCCTTTAAAACATTATACGAACTAACATTCTCAATATTTGTTGCCATTTCTTGATCAATAACTATATTTTCTTCTATTTCCAAATATGTACTTTTTCTATTTTTTGCTCCCTTTTTTTTTGAAAATAAATGCATTACCTTTGACAACAAAATCAAATTTGGATTTACATCTATTTTTAGTATTAGTATGAACTCTTTCAATGAACGGTTTTTTGTTAGTTTGATGCCAACTTTTTCAAAATAATTGAGACATATTGAATACATATCTATCAAATTTATATCATGACCTGTATTTAAAATAAACTGAGATATGCTACGATAATCTTCTGTTTCTATCCATTTTTCAATATTAACACTAAAATCGTCTATGTTTTTTATTTTTTTTGTTATGTTATGATAAACACAGTCTACTTCAAAATTTTCACAAATATTACGTAACATAAAGACATCATTGTTAAATGATATACTTACCAATATATTAACCAAACAACTAACAATGTTTGAGGTTTTATCTTTGTTAGTTAGCCATTCCATATATTTTTTCAAAATGAATGATTCTAATTTGGGATTTGTTGATGCAAAGAAATCATAATAGATTTTCCATATCAGTTGAAAGAATTCATTTTTGAAACCACTTTCATAAAGTTCATATCCCCAAAATACAGCATTTGCATTTTTTTGTAAGATACTAACTAACAAATTAATCTTTACCTCATCTTTTATATATAGGTACCGGGTAAAAACCAAATCCGAATCCGGTAAACGTATAGTCCAAACATTATCTTGTTCAATATTCATGGTTTATTTGATTATTTTATTTATAGGTTAAAATTTTATTTCAATTTTAAGTTATTTAAGAAATAATATTTGGCAAATAAAATAATCTTATTGTATATATATATATAATGACTCAAAGTGGAGGAAAACGTAAAGTAAATCCAGTGTTAAAAGCATGGATAGCACATGTTAGAAAAGTTTCAACTGAATTAGGCATTCCTTACGGAAAGGAGGCTATGAAAAAAGCAAAACATGGAAAATATGGTCATGAATGGACAATGATAAAAAAATCATTAAAGAAGGTTAAAAGAGGGGGTGATGGTGAAGCGACAGTAGACGAATCAGAAGAAGAAGTAGTTGTAGATACTGCTAATGGTGCTGCTAATGGTGCTGCTAATGGTGCTGCTATTGATGATGCTAGTGGTCTATTGTATGGCGGCCGAAAAACTAAACATAGAAGGAAAACAGGAAGACGTGCACGTACAGCACGCAGAGGCAGATCTCGTAGACATCATTAAATTTATAATTTATCAATAATTTCAATATAATCTTTAGCATCTAAATTATCTATAATAGATTCAAATTTGTTAGTTGTTTCCTCAATATTATACCGACTATTAGGATTTAAACTAATATTAGTAACTAACAACTTCATAAAAAGTATTATGAATTTGTTTTTTGTTATCCCTTTTGTATTTAGTACATTGTGAATACTTATAATAATTTTTAGATACATTATACTGAATGAATAATTGTCCCAAGTATCTTTAACTAACAAAACATCATCAATAATTTGGTCATATGATTTATTAATGTATTTTTTAAAGTATTGTATTGCTTCTTTTTTATTTTTATCAACGATATCGTTTCCAAAATTTTTTAAAATATTATTATGTTCAATATAATTGTCTATAACAGTTTCAATATTATGTAGAGAAATACTTGCAAGTTTGTTAGTTAATAAGTAGGCTAATAGATGAAATTCAATAGGCCATCTAATATAGGAAGGATCATAATGTTGAACAAATTGTTTAATATAGGTACGAATATCAGATCTAGATGTGTCAATAGAAAAAGAAAAATTCGCGAGTAATACATTATCATTATTATCAACTACAATTGAATGAAAATCAATATTATTATGAATAATATTGTTAGTGTTGATTATATTTATACTATGTAACAATTGTCTATAAAATTGTATAACTTGAAATAAATATTTTTTTGGAGAACTTAAAGTCTTTAAATAGATATTTAAATATATTAATTCCTTATTTTCAAATCGCAGTAAAATATTTGTATCATTTTTTATTTCTTCTGCACTTCTAAGGTATTGGGTTTTTTCATCTAATGTTATAAATTTCATATTTATATTTTTTTCAAAAATATAGTAGTACTTTTTATAGTTATCTATTCTGTATATTTTTTCTACATTGACAATTTCGTTCTCAATAAAAAAATCCTTACTAACAATCCTATTAATAAGTTTTTTGTTTACCGGTTTTAATAAATTTTCAGATAAAAAATAATAAACACATGTATCTTTTAATTTATGTTTCATTAGACAATATAAGAAATAAAATTACCAAATTTTTACTTGTTAATAATTTTTATTTGTTAACATAAAATACCTATTTTTGTAAGTCTTTTTGATTTTGTCTTGGATCAATTCACCATCCTTAATACCTTGTTGTAACATATCTTGCATACTTTGCTTGATAATTTGCTCATTATCTTTGCAAAACTTGATGAAACCCGATTTGGGTTGATATTCATCACAATTTATGTTTTCTTCTATATGAAGATCCATTGCATCCAAAAGACCTCTGTTTACGCTTATGTATTGGCGTCTTTGTTTTGGTTCCTTTTTCTCAGTACTTTTCTTTCTAAAATAATACCTTGCGCTTTTAAACATTTTATCCATAATATCGCCCTCATAACCTAACTTTGTTAGTCTATCTATTTCTGAATCTACCAATTCAATATTTTCTTCTGTCCAAATTTTCCATGCCTCTTTGAAATCATTTCTATGGTCGTACTGATGAATTTTTGAGAAGTTGTACAATTCTAGCATAAATTGCTCTGTAAATTTGAATCGGAAAATCATAAGAGGGATTTCATTAGTGTCCCCATAACTATTTTCACCGGAATTGTTATTAGCATCACTTGTAACAAAATGGTGTCTTGATTCTGAAACCATCTGAGAAACATTTGCTCTATCTCTATTATCATAATTAAAGATACTGCTACTAGAGTCAAGAGATAAGACATTTTGCATATTTTCAATCATATTGTGATATTATCTATCGTATGTATATATATTATAATATATATTCTATTACTAATAATCATTTCAATTTTTTTTATAATTAAAATAAAATGAAGTAAAGATAATTTATAATACTATTATACTTAAATAATGGATAATGACGATAATATTAGACCTCCTGATGAAAGTATTACAGAAAGATTAATTGATAGTGATTTTGTTTATAGTGAAAGTATTTACAGTCAAAGTATTTATGATCAAAGTATTTATCAACAAAGTATTAGTGAAGAAAAATTAAAAGAAATACTAGAACTAAGCGAGAATGAATTTCTAGAAAATCAAAACAAAATAATAGAAGAAACTAGACAAAAAGAATTAGAAAGCAGAATCCAAATGTGTTCTCCTATAAAGAAAAAAATTAATAGATTACTTTTATTAGATACAAATAATGCTTCAATTTATAATGATATACTAACAATTATTATAATGTTTGAACAAGATGATTTACTTACGTACAAATTAGATGCAGAGAGTTATGAACGAATATTTAAAATAATACATCAAATAAGGATGAATAAGGAAGAAATAGAATTAATACATAAAATTATATTAAAAGAATAAATAAAAATATTTATTATATTAATGAACATAAATTATCCTAACACGTTTACTGTTACTAGTCAGCCATTTTATGATCAATATAGTCAATGTTATAAAAATATTTTGACTGTAAATATTGAACCGAAAGGTCCGCTTAATAAATTTGTAAGAAGATTAAATTATCCTCGTTTGTCTCCTTTTCAACGTGATGGTACTTGTCATTCTTTAGATAGATGTGGATTAGCAATAACAAAGTTTGGTGTTGCTCCAAGATTGTATAATGGTTGCGGAAAATACAATTCAGGTTGTGATTTAATGACACCAGATGATATACCAACATTAATATCATTTTTATTATCTAACGGTTACCAAGTGGATACTCAAATAACTAACATGTTAAATCTAAGTCCAGTAAAAATAAATAGTATACAAAAAATAGCATTTACTGCAACATATTTTGGTACAAATCAGCCAAATATAGTTTATATGAGATAAAAAATTGAAGTAAATAATTGATGTATTTAAATAATTAATTATATAAATACATAATGAATCGTCAAGAATTAGAATCATCATTAGGGTTAAATCTGCCCTCTAATTTTGAAAACTATCAGTTGAATATCCAAGAATCAATTGTAGAATATTTAAAGCATTTGAATCCAATTGAGAGAAAAGCATATACAATTGCAAAGGAGCATTTAGGTTCGTCTTTTAATTTAACTAAAAGTAATGGATATATTGAATGGAAAAAAAAATAAAAAGTAAAATTATTTTCGTTTTCGTGTTGAACGCAGAAACTCCATTTTTGACTTGTTAATTCTATTTATTAATTTTATACCTCCCGCTCTTTGAGTTTTCATTAATCTTTTAAATCTTTTAAAACCACCTGTTTGATTCATTTCAGTTGGTTGACTTGTATCGTATTTTTCAGGTAGTGGATTCTCTAAATTTACATTTGATAAAGTGGATGATGTATCAGGTATCTTATCTTCTGCAATACCAGCCAATTTTTGAATTCCACCTGTGGTTCCATCTACTGCGGCATCCATCAAATGAGTAAATTTATCCTTTAGTTGTTCATATTTGCTTTTTTTTTCTTGTACTCCTTTAATAATATTTTCGGTTTGCCCCAATAGACTTTTACCTATATCTGTTGCCGATTCTACTGCACCCACTACATTTTGTATTGCTGCTGCTGCTGCTAATGCTGTACCAGGTCCAGGAATTTCTTTTATAGCATTCATTACGGCACTTTCTCCTTGTTGAATAATCTCACCGGAATTTTCAAGTAAATTTTCGGTTCCTTCTTTTATGGCTGGATTAATAACATCTGTAATAGTTTCTGTAGCAATATCTTTTGCCTCTTCTAATAATTCTTGTCCAGCAGGTGATTTTATTACTGAAGCAATTTTTCCCACCTCATCTTTTATTTCATCAATCGTTTGTGTTAAAGGTATATTAGCATCAGTTCCAGTTATAGTACCAATTTTGTTTACTACAATATCTCCTGCTTTATCTACAAGTTGTAGACCAACTGAACCTAATCTTGATAAATTGTCTAATAATGTACGACCTCCCCGTTGAATTTTGTTTTTTTTTGTTTTAAATTTCATGTTTTTTTGCTTAGATTTTGTTTTATTTACCATAGTTATAATATATCTATTTTTTATTTTGTTGTTCTAGTTGCATTCTCTTAAAATCTGCAAAACTCATGCATAATTTTTTATCCATTTTTTTTCTATCAATTTTCTTAAGGGGACAAAAATTTGTTAATCTACCTTCCCAAGTATATCTATTAGATCTTTCTTTTAATAATTGTTTTTCTGATGTTTGATTTACATTGGGAAGATTCGCTTTTATTTGTGGTGGTAGTACAAAATTAGTTTGATTTCTATTTTTACCCAATCCTTTAATAGTTGTTTCCTTTATGGTATTCTTATTATTATAACTCTTTAATTTAGCAATAACATTTTTTTGATTATTTTTGTCGTGTTCATTTTTTTTCATATCTTCTTCATTTTTTCTTTTTTCTTCATCAAATTTTTTCTCGGCTCTTTTTAATTCTTCTTCTAAATCAACAAATAATGGTTTACACCAATAAGTCATAACATATTTTCTTCCAATAGGCTCTAAATAACGATAAGGAATAGTATTATTGCTAAAATATTCAAATGAACCTTTTTCATTGTTATATCGCATCCATACTTCTCCAAGAGGAGTATGTTCAGAAATATAATTATTAATATATTTTGATAATTTTAAGTTAATTATATAATCTCGTGCTGACTTTTTAAAGTCCTCATCAGTAAGAGTCGTTTCAGTAATTTTTTTCAAATTTTTTTCACACATTTCTCTTTTGGTTAACAAAGACTTCATATATTCAAATAAATCAATATCATCTGGATCATCCTGATATTCTTCTTCTAAATTAAAAAATTGTAGCAATTTAGTAATTCCTTCGTCAGTATTCGTTCCTCCTGATTGAATTATACTCTCAATCTGTTGAAGAGATTCCTGCATGTTTTTAATTTCTTCAAAACGATTAGTTTCATAAGCAATTTTTAAATCATCAAATTTATCATTTTCTAAGTTAATTTCTTCTTCTGTAAATGTAAATTCATTAGGAAATGCTTTAAATTTAGAAAGATATTTGTCTTCGTACCTTTGTTCAACATATGGTACAATATTTATATCAGTATTTTCTTTTTCTTTTTCTTTTTCTTTTTCATCTCCTTGTTCTTCTGATATATCCATTATAATATCATTATAATCAATTATGGTAGGATTATTTTCATTTAAAAATTTCATAAAACAAGTTAATAGATTAATGTACATAGACACTTTTTCATAAAAAAAAGGATATTTGATTTTTATTTTTTCAGAAATTATAGGTGAATAAATATATGTTAACCATAACAATCCAAATGTTACTAGAAGTTCTTTATTATACATTTAATTATAATATATAATAATTATTATTTTTTAAGTTGTTTTATACAGATACCTCTTTTTTTCTCTCTTCAAAAAGATCGTCAATTTCTTTGGTTAAAATTGGTACATCTAATAATTCATAGTTTTGTTCCTCTGACTCAGGATGTAATCTAACTAAACATAATTTTGTAACCTTTTTTCCATATTTTTGTTCAAGAATTGCTTTGTATGTATTTAATTGTAGTGCATAATGCCAAAAATTTGAATCAGGTAGATGACAAATTAAAGGGTTAATAGCGAATTTATCCCAATTGTTTATTTTGGTAATTTCTTTGCTTCTTTTCCAATCATAAATAGATATCGAACCGTCAGGATTTTCATACACCATATCAATTGATCCAGCCAATTTAAGTTGTTCATGAAATATCATCCATTCAGTACGATATGGTTTTAATTCTGGATGATCTTTAACAAAGTTGATAAAATATTTCCATTCAATTGCTTCATCAGGATTATCCTTATGTTCTGTTTTATACCAATCATAAAGTTGTTGATTTGTGTAATCAAAATAAAAATCGTCATTATTCATAAAATGTTCAATGCGTTCATGCAAGTTGGTTCCAGCAGTTGATACATTGTCACCATTAGTTTTCCAACTGGATTTAATTTGTTCTGGAGTCATTCCCCAATATTTATTTGATTGATTCCAATTTTTACCTTTCATTATATTGGCTATTACAGCATCTGCATCAAATTTTGGAAAATGTTTATGATTCCAAGTTGTAACAGATGTATACTTAGAGTTTGGATCAGTAGTTATTTCATATTTGTGTCCGCGTTGGTAAAATTTAATCTGAGAATCTCTCTCATGATAAAATTTTTTAGATAATATTGGTTTTGGTCTTAATGACATCATTTATATTAAGTAATTTCATATCTTTAAATTACTATTAAATTATTCAATTTTTTCTAAATTAGAAACTCTTTTTTTTAATTCTTGTACTTCTTTGATTAAAAGTCCTATTAACCCTACATAATTAACCGATTGAAAATCTTCTCCATCTTTTTCTCCATTTACTAAAAATGGAAATATTTCTTGTAGTTCATGTGCCAATACACCTAGATTAATTTGTTCAGTTTTTTTGTGCTTAAAGATAATTGGATTAATTCTATCTATATTATAAGCATCTAATAATAAAGGAACAATATCCTTTTTAAGACGATAATCAGAGTATGTGTTTACTGTATTAAAATTTGAGTTACCACCAGAATCAATGTACCAGGCTGCTGAAGTTGTATTTGGAGGTCCATATAAATAACCATTACTTGAAAAAGACCAAGTGTAACTAGAAGGTTGTATATTATTTAAATTAGTTCCATTCCATGTCCAGAATACAGATGCAGAAGGTCCAGTTGGACCTACTGGTCCTGTTGGTCCAGTATTTCCTTGAGGTCCTGTAGGTCCTGTTGGTCCAGCAACTATAACTCCTGTAGATATAGTTACCTTAGTATAATAATTTGTTAATTGATAGTACATATATACATCAGAAGAACTGGATACGTCGTCATTTAGCATTGTAAATTCAACATCTATAGTTGAAGATGCTGGAATTTCCGTATTGTATGGATTAGTAATTCCAGCAACAATTGTTTTAGGTACTGATGTTGAAGGTGTTGAAACGCTAATGCTTGCTGGAGTACAACTATTTAATATAGAAAGGGAACTACCGCCAAAAGGATTAACAATTATATCTGTAATAGTAATAAGCATAGAAGCATGATTTGTGGAGCAAAAAAAATCACAACTAAACTCTCCAGCCGTTAACCTATCAATTTTATTTGCAAGAGTAAACCTAAAAGTAATTGTTTGTGACCCTGGTGTGGAACCAATTTTAGCAGGTATACTATATGTAATATAATCCTTTCCTGAGTTTACTCCTTCTATCTGAGCCGCTGTAAAAGAAACAGGAGTAGTAGAAAGTAAATAAGGAGATCCAGATGGTGCAACTGGTGATGATCCGTTACCCCAATAATTATATAATAAAATTATACCAGTACCTCCTGGTTCTCCTTGAGGTCCAGTTGGTCCAGTTGTTCCAGTAGGTCCACTAGGTCCAGTTGGTCCAGTTGTTCCAGTAGGTCCACTAGGTCCAGTTGGTCCAGTTGTTCCAGTAGGTCCACTTGGTCCAGTTGGTCCGCTAGCACCTGGTAATCCTATAGGTCCCGTAGGTCCCGTAGGTCCGCTGGCTCCAGTAGGTCCAGTTGTTCCCTGAGCGCCAGTTGGTCCTGTGGCGCCTGTAAGTCCTGTGGCGCCTCTAGGTCCAGTTGGTCCAGTAATTCCTCTAGGTCCAGTGACTCCTTGAGGACCAGTGGCTCCAGTAGCACCAGGTGCTCCTTGAGCGCCTATATTTCCAGCAGTAGACATAGAAGTACCATCCTGAAAATATACGGTTTGTGTATGTAATATAGAATTTCCACTTAAATCAATGTGACTAGCAAAGGTCTCTTTTGAATTTGGTAGTCCTGAATAATTATTTATATTCATTTGTTCAGAATTTGAAATATATGATCTAACAACATTATTAGTCGCAGAACTATTTATTCCTCCATATCTTCTAAATGTAGACATTAATATATAATAAGTTTTAATAATTTAAAAAAAAAGTTTTTTCTAAAACATAGAAGTAAAGATTATGTAGGCAAAATTATGCTACATAAACAAAAAAACCGTAAAAAATGTAAAAATATTTAGTAATAGTAGTATGGGGTATATTGTAGAAATTTCTGTAAATGTGATGAAGGAAACAAAATATTCTGATATTGAAATGTATATTCAAGAGATAGCAACATATTATAATTGTTCAAATATTTATGTTATATCAGAAGAAGATGGAACGCAAAAAATTCCAAGATATCATAATGTGATAACAATTGTTTTTTCTGAAGAACAAATAGAAAATTTGATAAAATTTATAAAAATAATAAAAAATAACAGAAAAGGATATGTAGAATGTATTTATAATGATTTAATTTATAAAGTGATTTATGCCTCATCATATTATTTAAAAAATTTGACTATTGAAACTTCCAATAAGTACAAAAAATTTATAAATTCTAAACAATTTACAGAAAATGAGAATAAATTATTAAGAGTACTAACACATCCAAATTGTATTATTTAGTTTCGGTATCTATGTGTAATTTTATGATGTTTATGTTTTTTATGTCTTTTATGTCTTCGTTTGGTTTTTTTAGATGGTAATAATGCACCCTCTAAAGGAATAGATGGATAACTATCTCTCGGATAAAAATCATGTATTAATCTTTGTTCTAATGGTATAGAAACAGGTTGTATTCCTAATAAATTCATTAGATCGTTATTATCAAGTTGTATATTAATATCTTGTGTATGTCCATTATCATTAATATTGATATTGACATCAGCAAGATTTCCGTCATAATGTCCTTTCCATTTAATTTCGTTTTCTTTAACTTGGTTATTATTAGAAATATATGTTTTAGTAAAGCCATAATTTTGTATAGATGGATTCATTATATAAAATAGATATATATATTTTTGAGTATAAATATAAATAAAAAAATATGTGTGTTAGTTATAATGGAGTTAAATATTTCTGAAATAGATGATGAAAGTGTCCAATTTGAAGAAATTTATTCAAATGAAACAGATTTTATAGAAAATAATTATTTACATAATGTTTCTCCAGAAGATAATTATCCTGTAAAACGCGTACATTTTGAAGTGCCAGAAACTGCTCCTCTTAGACCTATGAAACAGAGTATTCCTAGGACTCAAGCAAGAGTAACAAGACCATATGTTCCTCCTCCAAAACCTAAAATATCTTATGATGACATATTGGCAAAAATGGGAATGTTTGTAGCAGATGGTAAATTGCATTTAATAGATGAAAATCCTCAATCAAAAAAGCAAATACAGAAGCAAATACAAAAGCAGACCCAAAAGCAAGTACCTCAACAAACTCAAGTAAAACCTTCGTATGAAGAAAATATTCCTCAAAATAGTTATATTTATAATAAATACTTTAAGGATCATGTTCAAGAACAAGTATCAAATAGACCATTAACTCCGCAGCAATATAAAGATATGTTGGTAAAAACAATAATTCAAAAGTATAAAATAAAACAGATGAAATCAACAAAATTAATAATGCCTGTGTCTAATATAAATGTTGCTTATGGTAATGCAAATTTAAATAAATTGTTTAATTTTTCAAAAAGATAATATATAATTAAAATATATGGAAAATAAAAAAAAAACAAGAAAGGTAAAACCAAAACCATTAGAATTAGAAATAATAGATAGTCCAAGTTCCTCATCAAAAACTAAAAAATCAAATTTACAATCAATATCATCATTGACGTGGTCATCATCTTCATTGTCTTCAAAAAAGAAAAGATGTAAAAAAGGTACAAAAAAATTTAAGCCTTTAGGTGAAGATTGTTTTACACAAGATGAAATAAATGCATATAAAATAATAAAATCATTAGAAAGAGAGGAAAAAAAGGTATCAAAAGAAAAAAAAGTAGTAAAACGAAAAACAAAGAAAAAGATGATAGAATTTGAAATAGTGGAAGAAGAAGTACCTAAAATTTCATCGCCGATAATTCCAGTGTCAGTGCCAATTTCTTCACAAGAAATAATTGAAAATAATTTTAAAGTAGTATCGCCAGAAAGAAATTTAAAGACACCAGTAATACTAGAGATAATGGAAGAAGATAAACCGCAACGTTATAATGAGAAATTTATAGATTTAATGGAGCAGTTGAGTAGTATAATGTTTAAACAAGGTGAACCATTTCGTGGTAGAGCGTATCAAAAAGCACAAGAAACAATAATGGCATATCCAGATGATATTTTATCTCCAATGCAATTAAAAGGATTACCGGGTATAGGTTCAACAATAATGGAAAAACTGGAAGAATATGTAAAAACAGGTACATTAAGAATATTAGAACGCGAAAAAGAAAATCCAGTAAATATTTTGGGTGAAATTTATGGTGTAGGTCCAAAGAAAGCACAAGAATTAGTGAAGGCAGGTGTAAAAACAATAGAAGATTTACGTATAAGACAAAATGAATTGTTAAATGATATCCAAAAAACAGGTTTAAAATATCATGACGATATTCAACAACGTATTCCTCGTTCTGAAATAGAAGAATATGATCATATATTTAAATCAATATTTTCAAAGTGTTGTGAAAAATCGGGAGAAGATAAATTTGAAATAGTAGGTTCATATCGTAGAGGTGCGTTAACATCAGGTGATATTGATGTAATAATAACTGGTAAGACAGGTTCAGTGTACAAAGATTTTATAGACGAATTATTAAAGACAGGAATAATTGTGGAAGTTTTATCAAGGGGTCAGTCAAAGACTTTGGTGATATGTCGTTTGCCAGTTGATAGTGTAGCAAGAAGAGTAGATTTCTTGTATGCTCCTTTAGATGAGTATGCGTTTGCAATTTTGTATTTTACAGGTTCAAAAATATTTAATACAGTAATGAGACAACATGGTTTGAATAAAGGATATACGTTTAATGAACATGGAATATACAATATGTCTAACAAGAAAAAAGGTGAAAAGGTGAATAAAAATTTCAAAACAGAAAAAGATATATTTGATTTCTTGGGTCTGCAGTATAAGAGACCGTTAGAGCGAAAAGACGGTCGGTCTGTAGTCTTGAAAATTGGTTCGCCCTACATGGATGTAGCAGAAGAGGAGCCTATTGTACCAGTACATGTTCCCTACATGGATGTAGCAAAAACCTCCATAAAACAACCTGAAGACACATTTGAAATTGTACCTAAACCAAAAAACAAAACACTTAAAAAAAAAATTATTAAAAAAGGGAAACCTACGGTTGAACTTGAAATTATTGAAGAACCAGAACACTTACCAACCGAATCAAATATTTTAGAGATTATTCAACAATTCCAACACAGCGGATTACCTGTTTTAGAAAGCCTTAATGAAAAGCAACTTACCGATATAATGAGAATTTCTAGCAAAAAATATTACAATCAAATACCTATCATGACTGATAATCAATACGACATTGTCAAAGAATTTATTCAACAAAAATACCCAAATAATCTTGTTATAAATGAAATCGGAGCAGAAGTAGAAAGAAATAAGGCTACTTTACCATACGAAATGGCTTCCATGGATAAAATTAAACCTGATACACAAGAATTGACTAAATGGATGCATAAATATTCGGGACCATATGTCATTTCTGCTAAACTTGATGGAGTTAGTGGACTTTATACTACTGAAGATAAGAAACCTAAACTTTATACTAGAGGAAATGGAAAAGTCGGACAAGATATTAGTCATTTAATACCATTTTTACGATTACCTAAAACTAAAGGTCTCGTTATCAGAGGAGAATTTATTATTCCTAAAGATGTGTTTACACAAAAATATAGTACCAAATTTGCTAATCCTAGAAATATGGTCGCTGGATTAGTCAATCATAAAACTATTAATGAGGCTGTTAATGATTTACATTTTGTAGCATATGAAGTAATTAAACCTCAACTAAAACCATCTGAACAAATGAAGTTTCTAGGAACTTTAAATATAGAACCTGTAAAATATGAACTTGTTGAGACACTTTCTAATGAAATGTTGTCACAAACTCTTGTTGATTGGAGAAAAAATTATATTTATGAAATTGATGGAATAATTGTTACTGATGATAAAATATATCCACGAAAGTCTGGAAATCCTGAACATGCCTTTGCTTTCAAAATGATTTTATCTGATCAAGTAGCCGAAGCAAAAGTAGTTGATGTATTATGGACACCTAGTAAAGATGGATATTTAAAACCGCGCGTTCAAATTGAACCAATAAATTTAGGAGGAGTACAAATAACATATGCTACTGGATTTAACGCAAAATTTATTAAAGATAATAAAATTGGAATTGGGGCTTTGATTGAATTAATTAGAAGTGGAGATGTCATTCCACATATTAAATCTGTTGCAGAACCTGCTACAGAAGCCAAAATGCCCGATGTTCCGTTTCAATGGAATGATACACATGTAGATATTATGTTACAAAATGCTGCTGAAGATCCCACTGTAAAAGAAAAAAATATCACAGGATTCTTCAGAGGCATTGGTGTTGAAGGTTTAAGCAGTGGTAACATATTACGACTTATCAAGGCAGGATATGATACAGTACCAAAAATTATCAAAATGAATGAAGACGATTTTCTTACTGTTGAAGGTTTTAAAGGAAAATTAGCCAATAAAATATATACAGGAATACAACAGAAAATACACGATGCATCTATTGTATCATTAATGGCTGCTTCAAACATATTTGGAAGAGGTTTTAGTGAAAAAAAAATGGAACTAATAATAACAGAATTACCTGATATTTTAGTATCTAAAGATTCTATACAAAATAAAATTAAAAGTGTAACATCAATTAAGGGAATGGCTTCTAAAACAGCGGAAGCATTTGTAGATAAAATCCCTGATTTTGTTTCATTTATAGATGAATGTGGATTAGAAAATAAATTACACGAAACACCTAGTAAAAAACAATTAGACACAAAACATCCATTATTCGGAAAAACTATTGTTTTAACAGGAACTAGAGATAAAGATATTATTGATTTTCTAAAAAATATTGGAGCCAATCAAGGTACAAATGTTAGTAAGAATACAGACTTCGTTATCGCCAAGTCAAAAGATGAAGATACTGGTAAAGCAGAAGAAGCAAGAAAATTAAATATACCCATTTTATCAATTGATGAGTTTAAACAAAATTTCAATTTGTAATATTTTATTGCGTTAAAAATATCATTGTAGCAATTTCAACACTTGCTTTTGCAGATGGTTCTATATCATATACAAAATCTTCTGGACTTTTTAATAATTTATATATATCTAAAACGTTGTAATATTCACCTACATTTGTTGAATTTTTTGATATTAAATTATTCCATGTTTGTACCATGCTACGGTACGTTTCAAAACGTGGATTAGAAGGAACATAAAGATTTAGTACATTTAAATTTATATTTGGAAACTTTGTTTTAATATCACCTAATAATTTAATATATTCATTAAACAATAAATTTAATGATTGATCATCCATTTGCACTCTAGTATTTAAAATATTATTACCACCTGCTGAAATAAAAAAATATGTATTATTATTATTTAAATCCATTGGAATTTCATTTAATTGATCATAGCAATCCTTTATAGTTGCCTCATCTTTAGCGTAACTATATAAATTTTTTGTCTTTTGTTTTAGGATATCTAGAACAGATTTTCCAGCAGGAACATAATTAGAATTATTTAAAATGCTATCACCTAATAGAACTATATTATTATTATTTGTTAAAGTTTCTTTCAAAGTTTTTACTGAAGCACAATACAATATTATTGCTATACTAACAAATATTAACACATATGACCAATAGTTCATGTATATAGTTGATATATTTTTATTAAATACATCAACTAATTATAATTATAATTTATAATATAAAATATATATAAATAATGTCTTCTATACCAGCATCAGAAGTTGTAGATCCAGGAGTTGGAGTACTACCAGCAGCAGCAAATACAGGATTTTCCGAAACAATAATTTCTCCTCCAAAAAGTATTTCAATTGCTTCTTTACCCAATTCTCCAAAGGTTTGTCGCGAGATGACTAATTTTGTAAAAGTATCTCAAAAAAACCCCAAATATTCTAATATAAATTTTTTTACTGATTTACCTCAAATACAAAAAAGTACAGATGAAGAAAAAAGCGTAAAAAAAGGTGGTAAAAAAATGTCAAAACGACGATTTAAAAATAAAAGAATAATAAAAAAAAAAATAACAAAAAAAAATAAATCAAATAGATCTTCCAGAAGATTGCATAGCCACCCATGAAGTACCATCACTTACTAATGTGATACTGGCTCCAATAAAGCCAGCAAGAAATAGTTCACCAGATTTATCATTATTACTAAGAAGTATAACTGGATTGTTATCAACATTGTAGTTAGAACCATTTTTGAACATAAGTTCTCTTCCAACATATTGACTTGCTGATGGTAGTTGAATAGTTAAATAATTAAGTTGAGGAGGATCACAAATTAGCCAATTGTCATATATAATTTGATTTAAAGAATTTTTTCTAGAGTCACATACATATACAGTTTCATTAGTTGGTATGGTATAAGGTGCACCTCTACTGAAAGTTCCGTTAACAAATAATCCTGCAGGATTAGAATTAGTAATAGTTTGATTTGGATTTATCATCCAATTACCACTTGCGTTATCAATTGTATAATTAACAATATTAGAGCCATTAGAACCATTGAAAACCTGAACAGTATATGTGCCTGCTGGTAAAGTGGAGGGTACATAAAAATCTAGTTGAGTAGAATTGATAAAATATACATTAGGACTGTAAGTACTAAACCGTACATTAGAATAGGAAAAAAAGTTAAGGCCTTTTATACTAACTAGACTAGTGGATGCTGCGGGACTGTAATAACTAGATAATCCAGCAATCTGAGGTCCGAAATATAGATCATTAGGATTGATCCATCCTCTGCATCTAGTAAGAGAATTTTGATAAAGCAATCCAGCCATTATATAATATAAAAATAAATAATTTTAAAATAAAAACTACGTATTATATATATTATAAAAATGTTAGTTTTTTATATATTTTTGTTATTTTATATAGGTATAAATGGTTTAGATTTGAATCAAGCGAAAATAAGTGTATATTTATCAGGTGCTGCTTATTGTGGAAAAGAAAATTATAAAACGATGAAATTGATAGGTCCAGCATCAGGATTCGTATATGAAGATACTTTATATGATGTAAAAACAGATTTACAGGGTTTTATAGGTGTGTTATCTTCAACAAAAACAATTTATGTTTCAATGCGTGGTTCTTCAAGTGTAATGAATTGGTTAGATGATGCTGAGGTAAAATTAGTAGATTATAAAACGTGGTCAGAATGTAATTGTAAGGTACACAATGGTTTCTACAGATCAGCATTGGGAGTATCAAATAAGACAATAGAAGTTGTGAAGTTGTTAAGCAAACGTTATCCAAGTTATTCAGTGTTAGTAACAGGTCATTCATATGGTGCTTCAACTAGTCAACTCTTAGGAATGGAGTTAGAAAGGATGGGTATAAAGGTTTCTATATATGATTTTGGTCAGCCGCGAGTAGGTGATTCAAAATATGGTGGTTTTGTGAATACAATAATAAATGATAATTGGCGTTTTACTCATAACAAAGATGTGGTTCCTCATGTTCCTCCCCAGTCGGTATTTGGTTACCTACATTCATGTAGGGAGGTTTTTGAGGATCAATCAGGTAATTTAAAAGTATGTAGCGAATCAAATTGCGAGGATCCTACATGCGCTGATCAGTTTTCTATTTATCAAACTAACAGCGATGATCACAGTTATTATCTATCACATCGCCTTGATTGTTCCAGCAGTACTACTATTTAATTATATATGATTAATATTACAATTATATATAATTTACAAACGTCTTCTACGACCTAAATATGCTGCAGCACTTGTTCCTACCATACCATATGCTGTATGGGGTTTATAAATAAATGTACCTTTACTCCAAGTATAACATAGAGTATTTGAACAATTATTATATTGCTTATTATAGGGTAATATAGTAGTGTCAAAAAATGTTATAAAATTACCACTACGATGCAATGAATTTTGGGGATATGCGGTTATATTACTTGAATCTGGACCAGAACCTATTGCTATTGAATCTATTATTGATCTACTCATTTATATTATTACAATATATTATAAATATTTTATTTTACACTTTTCTATGTAACTTTTTTACCACATGCACTGCAACCTGGTTTTGCTCTATATACGCGATCTATCATTGGAGCATTTAATGATGTTGGATTTTTACGATTAGGCATATCACTTATGTTCGCTTGATATGACGCTAAAGCTCGTTGACGAGCAACTCTAAAATTATCATTTCCGAAAGACATTTTAAAACGGCCTTGCATATATTCTATACAAATATTTTAATTTTATTTTTTACATCTAAAGTAGTTCGCCGGCCGCTGCGGCATTTAGCGCAGAACACAACGGTACTGGATCTGTTGTGCCATCATTTATATTTAACAATTGATCAAACACGGATATATTATCTAAACCTTGACAATTATTACATTCAAAAAATAATAGTAATTCGCTCTTTGGAAGAACAAGTCTTGTATTATCTTCTACAGTTTGTACTACTGCTAATTCATTTTCTATTGATTTTATAATTGCTTTATAGAATACACTATCCGATTGTGATTTCTTCACCCATACAAAGTCACCAATATGGAATTTATATGTTACATTCAAGATTTCATCTTGAATAGCATTGTTAGCATTTTCATAAATATATTTATCTCCCAATATTTCTTCTGGACAATTACAAGTATTAACAATTCCTGTTTTAAGCACTTTACCACCATAAATTGGATAAGCACGAATAAATGGATATGGTACACCATAATCGGGAGGAATAGTACCACGTCTTAGTGGACCTCTGCCTTTTAATTTATTTAAATATCTATCATAAGAATTATGTTTTATATCTACACCTATACCACCAGGTGACAATGCTCCTGGTCTATCCCTTACAATTGTACGTCTAGTACTAGCGGCTCTATAAATTGAACCAGGACTAGTTACAGCAGTTTGAACTGATGGAATTGCTCGGTCACTCATTTGATTCCAATAGACACGTGGAGGAGCAAAATATGCTGTTCCTGCTTGTTCTACTTTTACAAATCTATCTAATGGTCTTTGATAACTACTTAATGCCCCTAAATTCATTGTGTACAAAGAAGCATAGACTCTCACGGTATTTTGTATTATTTTTTGACGCTGGTATTGACTAGCAGGATCCATTCCAGCCAAGTTCTTATTGCAACCACGACAACTTCCTAGTTCGGTAGGAAACCCCGTTTCTTGTGTACTACCATTCCAAGTTTGAAACTGATCCACCGGAGTTTGATAAAACAATAATGGGGATAAAAATTCTATATTTGCCATTTATATACATAATTATTATTATTTTATTATAAAAAATTGATTCCTTTATTCAAATATATATTTTGTTTCATACTATTTTTGAAAATGAATTCTAGTATACAAGAATTAAAAACCTCTAATACATTTTATTGTACTGGTTGTAACAAAAAATATACCCGAAAACATTTGTATGATAAGCATGTAATATTATGTAATTTTAAAATGCGAACACAAAGAGAAAAAGAGGCAGATTTTGAACAAATTGGGGATACAGTTGATCACTGTAATTTGGTAAAAATTGTGCAAGAACTATCATTGAAAATTATAAAAATGGAAGAAAAAATGACAGAAATGCAAAAATGGATTAGTAAAAAGAAACAAAAACTAAATGTTATTCAATGGTTAAATGATAATATTGTTCCTACTGTTGGTTTCTTAGAATGGATTACTTATTTAAAGACTGAACAAGTACATTTTGAATCTTTGATGGAAAATAATCTTATTTATACTATTGAACAAGTATTTGAGTATAATTTACAAAATTCGGAATTTGTATATCCAATTAGATGTTTTACAGAAAAAACAAATATATTTTACATATGTGAAAAAAATATTAGTGGCGTTTCTGAATGGAAGCAATTGTCTTTACCTGATCTAATTTTATTATTAAAAAATGTTAATCAACGTATTATGAAAGAGTTGATTATATGGAAAAATGCAAATCAACATAAATTTGATGATAATGATAGAGTTGCCGAATTATTTAATAAAGCAGTTATAAAGTTAATGGACATGAAGTACACACAAGATGCAACCCTGACTCGTATTAAAAATAATTTATATAATTATTTAAAAACTGATCTAAAATCACTTATTGAATATGACTTTGAATCTTAAATTATATAAATTTAAACGCTTGGAAAAGACGGATCCATAGCAATACCACAAATTCCTGCATCATTTGTGGAAGATGAACGAGCAATTTTTACATAGCCTTTATCACCCCATGTTGTACCCCAACTATTTTTTACTAACCAATAGTCTTGTCCATTTTCACTACCATATCCAACAATGAGAACACCATGATCCAAAGTTGTTCCACAACTTGAAGATGTTAGTACACCACTAGAATATGATTGAAAGTAACGAGTATCGGCTTCAATTGCAATAGCAACTGGTTGTTGAGCAACAGCAGCCTTTAAAGATAATTGATCATTTGGTTTAACATCTGAACATGAAGAAATATGAACAATTGCAGAGCATTTTTGACAATTTCCTCCAGTCTTTGTTACACCAGAGGTATAAGGATAAGAAGAAAGTGAACATTGACCATTTTCTACAACAAACTTGAATGCTCCTTCCATTTGTCCACCATTGCAACCATGAGAACCATAAGAAACTCCAGTTGCACAATCAACTAACTCTTGTTCAGATAAATCAATTAATTGTCCTTTAGATATAGCCCATGCTCCCTCAACCGCACCAGTTGCGGAAAATGTCCAACATGAACCACATTGTCCTTGATCTTTAACGGATGTAACTGCTCCCTTAGTACGCCAATCAATTGATGAAGGAGTACCAGAAGCACTAGATGAAAATGATTTACAACCATAACTACCAACTTCGGCCTTTAATCCTCCAACATATTGGATTTTGAATTCTTCTGGTGTTAAATCAGTAAATTGATTTACTCCCATAGTAAAATTTTGTTTTAGGTCAGCATTGTGTTCTAGAATTGTAATAAAATTTTTTCTAAAAATGGCAAAACGAGTTTCTAACTCTTCAAGATTTGAATACCGCTTGCTAAATCTTTCTTGAAAATTTGTAAATTCTTTCCAATGAAACGAATCATCGTTGCTTGAAGACAAATCTAATGATCCTCTCAATTTAACTTGAGCACAAACATTAGCGAAAAGAACTAATAATAATACAATTGGTATCATTTAATATATATATCTATAAAAAATCTTTATTATCTTTAAAAATATATTATTAGTATTTATTATGATAGATATTTTTTTTGATTTAATTCACTATCTTATAGGTTTGATTATAGTCGCATTTATACTATGGTGTTTAATAAAAATACATATATATTTTAGTAAAGATAATGTACCAATATTGAATCCAGAAAATAGTCGTTAATAAAAAATATTGTTATCAAAAATATATTTCTCTATAAAGTTCATAATTATTCTAATACAGTTCATTATATGAATACTAAAATGTGACGGTTGATAAGAAGTTAACTTTTTATTTCTCAATATAAAATTTGAATTTGTTTTATTTGCCTCACCAAGCGTAATTAAAATTTCTTTACAAAATTGTTGACAGTTATTTTCAAAAATTTTCCAATTAAAGAATTTATCAATACCCATTCTTTTTTTGGTTTTTTTTAATATTTTATTTAACGTATGCGTTTTGTTTTTTTTAGAATTAATTTGTATTTCCATAAATTCATCTTTATTGATTATCATAAAATTTTCTGAAAGATTTATACAATAATTTTTATCTAGAAGTATTAATTTATTGCTGTTATTATAACTTATTTCAAAAATAATTCCAACATGATAAGGAAAATTTTCTTTAGATTGAATAATAATTTGATTATACTGAAATAATGTAACTAGGTTAAATATAAAACCATTTACATTACTTATAGGATGACGTACTATATATATTTTGTTAATTTTTTCATCTCCGTATTTATCTAAAATTTTTTGACATTTTTTATTGTATTGATTAAAAAATATACTATCGTCCCATGTCAATTTCAGTATTCTTAGTATACCATAACTAACAATAATAAAAGTTATAAACCCTAAGATAATAAAAATAATAATTATTATTATACTTAAATTATAGTTATAAATTTTATAATTAATAATATTTTCAAATATGTTCATATTATTAACAAAGTGAAAATTAGTAAAAATTTTCGGAATATTTTACATTCAAGATAATATTGTTTTGTTTTTCATTATATGATTACAAATGAAGTACCATTTTTGTAAATTTTAGTTTTATAAATTATTTGTCTCTATAGTAAATTAACATTTGATAACCATGCAATAAATCCCATTTTAAAGGTTTTCCATTAGTATTGTTTGAACCTTCAAATCCCCAAGAGTAATCAGAATTTATATATTTTTTCCATTCTAAATTTACTAAACGATGATAACTTAATCCATCATATGCCATCTCTTTGCCTTCACATGTTAGTAGTGCAGAAAAATGCTGTTGAGTTGTGTCTCGTATTACACAACTATCTAAAACATATTTTGCTCCTTTAACATAAAAACTTCTAGCCTTGTTAGTTACTTGACCAGATGTTCCAGCAGTTTGATTAATGCCATCATAAATTTCAATAATAATAAAATGTGGTAAATGTTTTGTTTTATTTATTTCGTTTTTAGTCTTTTCTAGCCATTTTTGGTCAGCGCTTTTTAAAAACAGGTATTCTAAAGAATTATCATGTAAGTAATTAATTAAACTACCATAATACCGCATCGGATTACCGGCTTCATCTACAGGTGTAATATATGGAAGAATTTTTTTATAATTTTCAGGAACAGCATTATATATTGTTCTAATTATAGCATTTGTATCTAAAATATATGCATACTTGTTACCTGTCAAACAAGATTCTATACTATAGTTTAGTAATGCAAAAGCATTTCTTAAATTGGAAGGAATGATAGTACCATTTGATTGTTTTCCTTCTATCATTAATTGTCTGAAAAAATGAAAAAATTTACGTCCTTTATCACTAACAAATAATACCACAAACATAGTATTAAACCAGCAGTTGGATTGACTTTGAATAGGAGGTACAATTTTAGATGGATTAACATGTTTATTTGCTGATAAATTTTTTAATAAGAACTTTGTTGCTTCCGGTGAGTAATATGGATAACAAGTTTTTCCATATAATAAACCTGGAATACCAATTTGTAAAGGTTCTTTTAATTCATATGCTAATTCATTGTTACAATTTGATACATGTTGTCTTTCAATTGATTGCAGTAAAACTAATTCTTTATTTACAGTGGGAGAGTATGAACCAGATGATTTATCTTCCTCTATAACTGATACAGAATCGGGTATATTTGTTGGCATTTTTTTAGGAGCGTTTCTATATATCATCATGCTCAATTCATTGATATGCTTTGGAGTTTTATTAGGTAATTTAATGTATTTTTTATGATTTCGTTTCTTAATAGTTTTATGGTGTCTATTTTTTTTATGTTTTTGAGTATAAGATTTCATAACTATATACTATATAGATTAAAATAAAATATTACAAAAATATATGGGAGCATCTATATTGCCAGTTACTATACATAAAGGTAAGGTAAGATTTTTGTTTGGAAAAGAAAGAGTTATTGATGTAAATCCAGGTTGGAGTGATTTTGGTGGAGGTACTGATAATAATGAGACTTTTATGGAAACAGCAATTAGAGAAGGATCAGAAGAATTAACAGGTTTCTTAGGCAGTGAAACAGATATAAAGCACATGCTAAATAAATATGGAACTTACAATATAGATTTTAACTCACAAGGTCACACTACTTATCGTTGTCATATATTTCCAATGGTTTATGATGAATATTTACCTTATTATTATAATAATAATCAACGTTTTTTACAGAAAAAATTGGATCCTAACGTAATAAAAAATACAAAAATATTTGAAAAAACACAAATAAAATGGTTCTCTTTTGATGAAATAAAACATTCAAAAAAAAAGTTTAGAAATTTTTATCAGAATATTGTACAAATGATACTGGATGATAGAAATAAAATAGAATCATTTGTTAGAGGATCGTTAAAAAAATCCAAAACATTTAAAAAAAGAACTAACAAAAATAATACTAGAAAAAAAATATAATAATTTTAAAACAATTTAAAGGGCTTTAAATTGTTTTAAATATAATATTATTTTAGCCAAATACCTTATAAAATGGATCTACAATTTTCTGTTACTTTTATGGTTATTGGCAGTTTCATTATTCAAATGATCTTTATGAGTTTTATTATGACTAATTACCCACAAAATATCACATTCAGTACCGGCAAATTTTATATGTCTTGTATTATGGGATTATTAATGGGACTACTTGAAGTTTTAATGCACGATGTTTATATGATTACTATCAGCATCTATTATTATTTATTTTTTATTTTCTTTCTTTTCATTTTTGTATATTTATATCGAAATCAAATGTACATAGAAGATAAAGATTATCTAAATGAAATGATTGAACATCATTCTATGGCTTTATTAACAAGTGAAGAAATATTGCAAAAACAACCTTCTGAACGCGTAAAAAAATTGGCAGAAAATATTATTTCAACGCAAGAAAAAGAAATTGAATATATGAGACAATTAATTAAATATGAATAAGTTTAAATAAAAATTTATACATCTTAAAATATTGTATGGAGAATTTGTTAATTGATTATGATTTGTTTATTTTTGACTTAGATGATACAATAGTAAAAACTGAAAAATATCACTATGAGGCATGGATTAAAACACTTCAACATTTTGTTACTTCTGATTTCAATATTTCATATGATTTTTTTTGTTCAAAATTTCATTCTATCATTGAAAATAGTATTAAGTTATATTTAGTAAATGAATTAAAAATAGATCCAAATATGTTTGAAGAAATTTGTACCTTTAAGACACAAACATATTTAGGATTATTAAATAATTATTATAAAAATCAGTTGAAATTTATAGAGGGATTAGAAATATTTTTAAATAAAATAATAGAATTACAGAAAGAATTTGTTATAGTAACTAACACCAATAAATGTAATCTTGATTTTTTTATAGAAACATTTCCTATATTAAAAAAAGCAACTAGAAATTATTATAAAGAATTGTTTGTTCATAAAAAACCAAACCCAGAATGTTATTTGAAAGTTGTATCTGATTTTCCAGATAAGAAAAAAGTTGCGTTTGAAGATAGTATTACGGGCATTCATGCTTTATCATTAGTACCAAATATTGCTACTGTTTTTATTAATACAAGTGATTATTACCATTTTCATTACATACAAAGCAATTACAGATTAGCAAAAACAATCACAAATTATATATTATGAATATAATAATCTAATAATATTATATATTATTATAAATGGATAAATTACAAAAAATTTTATTACAATTAAAAACTTTAGGATGCTCTGGTATCAAAATATCTTACGAAGATGAAGGTGCGCTTTTGAATGAAATCATGACAATGCGATATTTAACAGCATCTGTTGATTTAGGATTATCTATTAAAATTGGTGGATGTGAGGCCAAAAGAGATATTGTTGATTGTATTGATATTGGTTGTGATACGATTGTTGCACCAATGATAGAAAGTGCTTTTTCTTTAAAGAAATTTTTGAATTCTTTAGAGCAATATAATTACAACAGAGAGAAAGGATTTAATCTTGAGACAATTAATGCGTACAAATGGTTAGATGAATTATCAAATGAATTTTCTAAATTGGATTTTGTAACTGTCGGAAGAGTTGATTTTGTTGGATCATTAGGTAAAGATAGAACTTTTGTAAATACTGATGAAATGTTTGAATTTGTTGAAAAAGTATTTAAAAAGGCTAGAGAGAAAAATACCAAATGTTATTTGGGTGGGGCGATAAGTGTTGATTCCAAAGAATTTATTGGTAAATTAATATCCAATAATTTATTAGATAAATTTGAAACACGGTACATCATTTTTGATATTAATAAGATTGATTTCAACAAATTTGACGAATTATTATTTATTGCCAATGTCTTTGAAGTTGAGTGGTTGAAGTACGTTAATTCAAAATATTCTTTATTGGCTAATAAAGATATTCAACGAATTAAAATGATTGAAGATAGAATTAATAAAAATAAAAAATAAAAATTATATTAGTTCTTATATAAATAAATAATTACTTATATATTTATATGAAAATTAAAGTTAGCGATTATATTGTTGAATTTTTCTATAAAAATGGCATTGATACATTATTTACAATTACAGGAGGTTTTGCTATGCATTTGAATGATTCATTTGGAAAACATGGAAAATACAATATATATTACCAACATCACGAACAAGCATGTGGATATGCTGCTACCGGATATAGTAAAACTAATTCTAAACCTGTTATCGTTTGTACTACAGCAGGATGTGCTGCAACAAATGCTATAAGTCCTTGTTTAGTTGCTCATCAAGATAGTTTACCTGTACTTTTTATTTCAGGACAAGTTAAATCTACTGAATCTATTAAAGCACTTAATACTGATACCATGAAAATGAGACATTACGCAGGAGCCGATTGTGATATTATATCAGTTGTGAGTGAAATAACTAAATATAGTCATGAAATTTTAGATTTAAATTATTTAAACAATATTCTTATAGAAGCATTTAAACATTTGATTAATGGACGACCTGGACCTGTTTGGTTATCTATTCCAGTAGATATACAGGGGTTTTACATTGATGAGATAGAAATACCTATTATTGTACAAGATATAATGTCAGCAGTAGTTTCAAGAGATGATTTATGTTCTATTCATAATGAGTTAATTAAAGCAGAAAGACCTCTAATTATTGCTGGGAATGGAATAAAATTAGGTAATTGTTATGAAAAATTTAAAGATTTTTTAAAAAATTATAATGTACCGGTTGTTGTTACTTTTCACGGAACTGATTTAATTGAAACCGATGATCCATTATATTGTGGAAAAATAGGTTTAATTGGAGATAGGTCTGGAAATTTTACATTACAAAATTGTGATCTTTTAATTTCTCTTGGTTGTAGAATGTCTCAGGGAATTATTGGTTATAGATCTGATTGGTTTGCTAGAGAAGCGAAAATTATATATATAGATAATGATCCGAATGAATTAGAAAAAAAAAATTTAAATTATCATTTAAAAATTAATATGGATTTAAATTTATTTTTTGATAATTATGATTTCGTTAGCAAAGATTATAGTGAATGGATAAATAAGTGTTTACATTGGAAAAATAAATGGTTCTTTGAGACTCCTAATTTATCGGATGAAAAAGGCATAAACCCTTATTATGCTTTAAAAGAATTTTTTACAATTGCGCCTCCAAATAAAATTACACTTGTTTCATCTGGATCTATTATTACTAATGCTTGGCATATGACAAATATTAAAAAAGGAGATAAATTTATTATTAGCAGTCAAGGTGATATGGGTTTTGAATTACCCGCATCTATTGGTGCACAAATTGCTGCACCAGACAAAATGGTTGTACCTATTTTAGGAGAAGGATCTTTTCAGTTAAACATACAAGAACTACAAACCATAATTCAATATAAACTACCGATTAAAATTCTATTGTTTAACAATGGTGCTTATGGTGCTATTGAAATAACTCAAACAAATTTCTTTAAAAACAAGTTTGGAGTAGATTATAGTAGCGGATTGTCATTTCCAAATACAGAAAAAATAGCAAATGCATATGGGTTAAAATATATAAGTTCAACAAAAAACGAAGAAGTTCAAGACGCAATAAACCGTTTTTTGATATGTACGGAACCAGTAATTTTAGAAATTTTTTGCTGCATACAAGGCAGATATCCAAGACTTAACTCAATAAAAAATGACGATGGTACTTTTACAAATAGACCATTTGAGGATATGGATCCATTTTTACCTAGAGAAGAATTTATTAAAGAAATGGTTGTAAAAATTGTTTGATTAATTATAAGTCATTTACAGATAAAACTGTTAAATTTTTTTCTAACATATTTAATTTCTTTTTAATAATATCATCGTAAATTAATGTTGTTAGTAAAATAACATCATCATTTGTACATATTTTTTCATATGTTTCATAGTTAATTATATTTACATTTTTTATTTTTTTGTTTAGATAGCAAGGGTTATCATCAATTATATTTATTATATTTGTATTAGCAGTTATAATGTCAAAAATTTTAAACAAAAATTGACCACATCCATAAATATAAATATTGTTATATTTTTTTAAACTACAGAAGTTATACTTATAAATAGTATTAATACCCTGATCAATGTAATTTTTTAACGATACATTATTTGTGTTTTTTTTGAAAATACCTCTTATTACATAATATTTATAATCTTTTATTTTAAAATAATCGTCAATTAAAGACACTGTATGAAAACCATATTTTACTAGTAATTTATTCAATGAAAATTTTGAAAAAAAATTTATATGTTCAATATTTATTTCTTGTAAAGGAGTAATTTCTGCTATTTTATCATAAAATTCTGAATTTGGTACTTCTATATATAACAAACCATTTTCATTAATATTGAATTTTATTTTATTGATAAATTCATTTATATTATAAATGTGTTCTAAAACATGAGATAATATAAGACAATCATATTTTTTTATATTTTTCGGCATTCCAATATCATACTCATCTACAACATATTTTTCAGATAATAATTTTTTTAATTCACCATTTCCAGAACCATAATCTAAAATATTATTTACATTTTCTAACTTATCTTGTAAATATAAATTACATCTTTCATCTTTATCAGAATAAATAACATAATTTTTATAGTTATTAAAAGTTTTATAATAGTTGTCATAATCATTTTGATTGTTGTTGGAGTCTGAATAAAAAAAGTTACACTCCTCACAATAATATATATTAATCATATTATTCAATTCTATATCATCTACTAATGATAAATTAATATTATAAATAGACAATTCTTGTTTGGTTCCACAACATCTACAATTTGTCATAATATTAATTTATATTTTTTATTTTTGATTATAAACGCTATTAACAGTTGGAATATTAACTGGTAATGAGTTAAAATAATTATAGACATCCTCTAAAAAAACATCTACAGATTTTGATAAGTTGTTTAAATAATTAATTAAATCATTCAAATCGTTTGCAGTATAGTTAATACTTGACAAATCTTCTTCCCCCCATGCAAAAAAACAATTTATTTTTTCAAAATCACGAAATACAGATTCAGAAATATACTCACTTTTATTTCTGGAATCTGGTACTAAAATTACTTTACAACCACAAATTATAGCACCTATAATAAAAAACGTTTTTAAATCATAACAATAAAATTTTTCGTATTTATTAAATGCATCTACAATAACATTTTTTGATAAATTATCAATACATAGAGCATCAGGTGGATGAACTGTACTGATAGTACTCTCATAAAATAGTCTCTTTTTAATTAAATAGCATGATGAATTGTATTTTCTTGGAATATTATTATTTTTAAATATATCGTCTATAACACAAGTATTCAAAATTTTTGTATTTTTACTTATATTTGATGCTTCCCAATGATATACTAAATCATTTTGTTTCCATGTTTTACAAATATCGTAAGGTCTATATGTTGTTCCTATTTCTAATAATATCCATCTCATTACATTTTTAGCATTTAATGGGTTGCCATAATTTCCGTCTGGATAAATAACTAATGTTCTAGAATTAATTTCTGTTCTACAAGCAAAAAAATTACAAAAAGGATTTGGGTTATTTTGTTCTACAAGTACCAACATTTTTGCATATATATTTTTGTGTTTTTTTTCATTTATTAATTTTCCCAAATTATATAATGCTTTGTTTCCACCTGTAGCAAAACTGCCATTATCATTCCATGGATCGCAGCAAATTACTATTTTTATGCCATTATTATATGATCTTCCTTCATATCTACCTTTATTATAGTAGTGTGTAATTAGTTCGTTATTATTTAAGGTTTTTAGATCTGGATTCAAAGTTTTATAAATTTGCGGTTTAAAATCCCAAAAATATTTATTGAATTCATTTAAATTAAAATTTTCTGGTAATTTTTGTGGGTTTCTTTTAATTTTTTTTTTTGTGTGTATAATTATTGGTTGATTTTTATTTTTTGTTGGGTTTTTATTGAGAAAATAAGCATGATTTGCAAGAAAATAATTTTGATTTATTATATTAATCATTTAATTTATATTATACTATTAACATAAATTAAATTATTATTTACAGTAATTTTATTTTAAAAAATTCTCTGATTTTTGAACATACATAATCTACGTCTTCTACCGTCATACCATGATGAGCGCCTAATAAAAATCCTTCAGCCATTATTCTATCTGAATTTGGAAATACCTCTAAAAATTCACGATAAACCGGATGTCTAGTTACATTTCCGGCAAAGCATACTCTCGTTTGAATATTATTTTCTTCTAAAAATGTTAATAATTCAAGACGATATGGTGTCATAAATGGTATTGCTAACCAATCACTTTTAAATGTATTTATTGGCATGACCAATTTATCCGTTAAATCCTTTAAATTTTCTAAATATCTATTAAAAACAGTTTGTCTTTTTTGACTAATTTCTTCTAATCTTGCTATTTGTACCAAACCAAAAGCAGCATTTAACTCAGATGATTTCATATTATATCCAACCGCACCATATAAAAATTTATAATCATAAGGAATTCCATCAATACTGAATTCAAAACGTGTTTTAACATCTTCAGAATTGTCTCCAATTCTACCCCAATCTCTAAACATTGTAGCGCGTTTTAATAGTTTTTCATCATTAAACATTACCATTCCTCCAGAACCAGCAGCAGTAATTAGATGACTAGAATAGAAACTAGTGATTGCTATATCCGTTTCAGGAGTTGAAGTAATGGTGTCCGCTGAGTCTTCAAAAAGAATAATATTTGGACCTACTTTTTCTCTAATTTTTGCCCAATCTGGTTTGGAACCAATTAAGTTTGGTAATAATATTACTTTGGTATTTTCTGTAATTTTTTCATATATTTGATCCGCTGTTGGAACATATGTGCCGATTTCAACATCACAAAAAATTGGTTTTAACCCACATTGAATAATAGGTGCTAAGGTTGTTGAAAATGTACAAGCAGGAGTTATAACTTCATCAGTAGATTTTAAATTTAAAGCATTTAAGCCTAATAAAATTGCTGATGAACCACTATTTACAAATAATCCATGTTTTTTAGAAAACAGTTTTGAGACCTTTTCTTCAAATTCTATTGTTCTTGGACCAAAACCTGCTAACCATCCATCATTCAAACAATCAATTACTGCTTTTATTTCTTCATCTCCATATGCTTCTTTTTTATTAGGTGCATACCAAATTTTTTTTGAACTCATTATTATATAATAGTTTTATAATTATTTTTTTTTTATTAACTCATATAAATATTTTGTACAGTATTTTTACAATTTTCAAAATTTCTTATATCATCTAATAATGGAAGAACTGTTTTATTAATCATATATTTTTGGATATTGGACCATTGATCTTTTACCAAATGTAAACTCTGTTTGGCCCATTTTAATTCGTCTATTCCGTATGCTATTCCGTACAGTCTATCTAAATTATTATCTCTGAGATATGGATATATTGCTAAAGTTTTTATCCATTGTTGTCTATTTATAAAACCATTTTTTACTATTACACTTGCACAACCACATAAGGCAGCAAAAGGTGCTAAAAAGGTTAATAGGTCATAGCATATAAATGCATGCGTTCTATTAAATATATTGATACAGTCATCTTGTGTATTATTCCTGGTTATTTCTAAAGAACCTACTGGAGGGGCTATTTTATGATCTTTTTTTATTTTATTTCTTCTAAAAGCGTGACAATATTTACGCTGTCTGGGTAATTTATTATTACGTATTTTGGGATTTATGTATATACAAGTTAATTGCTTGTATATTTCTGGTTTTAATAAACTTTTTTCATAAATAGAGTCGTCATGGTTAAAAAAATAGACTAAATCATTGGGGCACCATGTTTTCCATATATCTATATCAGCAATTTTACCGAGAGGAGCCAATATCCATCTTAACACATTAGGAGCATTTATTGGATTTCCTTGGATTGTTTCAGCATAAATAACTAATGTTTTATTTAAATCTAAGTCATCATTATAGTAGTCATTAAAAATATGGTTTTGAATTTGTTTGGGTGCATATATTTTTACATTTGACCCTAAAAATTTTAAAATACTACACAAGTAATATTGTACAACTAAACCACCACAATCAAAATTAAAAGGTGATTGTGTATAAAATAAAATATTAGACACTATTTTTTCGTTTGTTGACATCTTTTATAATATTATACGATAATATAGTTATGAATTTACTCATTACGGGAGGAAATGGTAACATTGCTAAAATGATTAAACAAAATCTATCAAACGAATTTAATATAGATGTTATAACGAGGGATAATTTTGATTTACTTGATTATGATTCATTAAAAGAATATTTTAAAAATAGGAGTTACGATATACTAATTCATACGGCTGTTGTAGGTGGAAGAAGAATAAACGAGGATTCGTCAGAGATTGTGTATAAAAATTTACTGATGTTGGAAAACTTGTTACATTTTCGTAATAAATTTAAATATATATTTAATTTTGATTCAGGAGCCATTTATGACCGAAGTACTAACATATACAACAAGAGGGAAGATGAACTCTCTACTGTACCTAAAGATTTTTATGGATTTTCAAAATATCTTATATATAAACGTATTATGAATGATAATTGTATATACAATTTTCGTATTTTTAATATTTTTCATGTGAATGAAGAACAACAACGATTTATCAAATCTTGTTTTATATCTAAAAAAAATAAACAAAAGGTCACTATATTCAATGATAAATTCTTTGATTTTATGTATGAAGACGATTTTATTAAAGTTATTAAATACTATATTGAGAATATAAATCATACATTTCTTCCAAAAACTATTAATTTATCTTACAAAAAAAAATATAAATTGTCTGACATAGCGAATATGATTATTAATGATCCTGATCAAATAATTGTACAAGATAATATTTATTCTTTTAATTACTGTGGAGATGGAACACTTTTATCTTGTTTACCAATTGAGTTAGATGGATTAGATGTTAGTTTGCAAAAGTATGAAAATGAACTTAAAAAAATATAATTATAAAAAATATAATAAAAATATTTATATTTAATTTTATAAGAGTAGTGTAAATAATGGAAAATTCAGTCTCTTCTGAAAATTTAAATTATTCAAATAAAGATAAGCATGAAGATGAAAATGAAGAAGAATATACTAAAAATATTATTAATAAATTATCTCCATCATTAATTAAGTATTTCAATATAAATACAAATGTCAATAGTAATTTGCATACCGACTGGACTCCACCTGATTCTCCTGGGTTGAAAAACTCATTTGTAATTATACCTGGGTACTATCAAGATAAAAAAAATAGTTCATTATTAGATGTTGATTATTATAATATTATATTAGATGATATACGAAATTTAAGAAAATTAAATGAATATCAGTTAGAATATATAAGACAATTGGATGATGATAGTAAACAAAAATTATTTATGGAATTTAATAAATTATTTGACGTTATTGACACTCTTTTAGTATCTTACACCTTTGGACATTTAAAACGCCGATTATGTATAACAAAATAATTTAAAAATAAAAATATAATATCATTAATGAAGCAAAAATATTATATTGGTGAATTAGAATTTAAAACCAAAAAAGAGTGTGAAAATTATACAAGAAATATAATTAATAATTTAGGTTGTTGTATAATAAATAAAGACCATACACATTTTAGTTTTTTTGATAATTTAATTCAAAATCATCCAGAATGTGATGATAAAAAGGGTATTGGTATAGATTATTTTTATATTCAACATAATTCCTTAGTTAGAAAATATTATCAAACGATGATAAAAAGATTAGATGGAAGCGAAATAGATTTTAGTTGGGTTTATTGTTGTCAATTTAAAGAACGAACTACGAGTGATGATTTGTTAAGGGCAATGAGAGAAGCAATTAAATATGATACAATTAAATATAAACAAAAACAAAGTAAATTAATTTGTAATTTTTGTAAAACCGAAAATGAACTTTACGAAAATTACCACGTAGACCACCACAATCCATCATTTCAAACATTAAAGGATAATTTTTTACAATTAACAAAAAAACAAATACCATTATCATTTGGGGATTGTAAAATATATAAATTAACTATTTTTAAAGACGAAGACGAAGATTTTAAAAATGATTGGGTTGATTATCATAATAAAAATTGTAATTTTCAAATATTGTGTAGAGATTGTAATTTAAGAAAGAAGAAAACTTAATCGGCGTTTTAAATGTCCAAAGGTGTAATATAATCTATTGTTTAACCTTGTTAGTTATTTTTTATAGATTCATCATTTAAAGATTCATATATTTTTTTTGCTTCTTCATCTTCTAGTACAACTTTTGGTGGTTCTGACCATTCACTATATGATTTTGCTTTTGAAGTGGGTCTTTCTAATTCTAACAATTGTTTTAATGCAATCATACGTCTATGTAATGGTGGAACACTTAAAGGTATATTTCTTGATAGTTGCTTCCAACGCCATTCAAATTGTAAGGCAGCCTGCCAATCTGGAAAGCCTTCAATATGTGCGGCTCTTATCCATATTTCTCCTCTTTTTACCTTTGTTGTAGTTGCTACTGCACCACCTTTTATCTCAGTGTTGTGTTGTCTTAGACGACGATTTAAATCTACTGTAGCACCTACGTAGGTTGAATTATCACTTGATAATAATAAATATACAAAAAAACTCATTTATATATTTATTGTTTATTTGGTTTTAATTATTTTTAATTAAAATTAAGAGAATTTTTAAAAAAATAATATTGATGGAATTCATAATGTATAATCTTGGTAGAGGCATGTGGCGTCGTGTTGGTGATTATGAGAGGGGGCAAAATTCATCAATTAAGATGTATAATGATATGATGGTTGAAAGAAAGATGCAAATAATTCAAAGACAAATAGCAATAAATGCATATCGTCAAGAAATGTTAAAAAAAATAAATGCTCCACAATTCAATACTACATTAGAACCAATGCAAATGGAAGTACAAAAAGATGATATAATTATTGAGAAAAGCCCAATTAGCAATAGAGAAGATTCAGAGATTGATTCTGTTATTGAAAATGAAATGACAAGTACTAATGAAACAATTGCTATTGCTAATGAATCAATTTCTAATGAATCAATTTCTAATGAATCAATTGCTAGTGAAACAATTTTTCATCAAGTAGACACTCTTGAAACTGAGACAAAGAATAAAAAAAGAAAAAAAAATAAAAATAAACAGTAATATTAGTTTTCGTTCATAATTTTAGATTATATTCATTGTTAATTACAATGGAGCCTATATTTACTATTATTTATGAAAAATGCATTTGGGGTGATAATAAAAATATAAAATATAAAGGAAGTAGCGGATATGGTAGTGGAGTTGAGTACAATAAAACAACATATGTTCCTTTTTTGAGGGAGTTTATTATAAAAAATAACATTAAGAGTGTAGTTGATTTAGGATGTGGTGATTTTAGATGTGGTCCATTAATATACGGTGATCTGAATCTAACTTATGCTGGTTATGATATCTATAAAAAAGTCGTAGAATTTAACTCCAAACAATTGCCAGATTCTAAATACAATTTTTTACATTTAGATTTTTGTAATAAAAAAGAAGAGATTATTAATGGTGAACTCTGTATTTTGAAAGATGTTATACAACATTGGCCTTTAGATGACATATACAAATTTTTAGATTACATTGTTGAAAATAAAAAATTTAAATATATTTTGATAACTAATTGTTGTAATCAAACGCAAGATGATACTGATATTTTAACAGGTGAATGGAGAGCATTAAGTTGTGATTATTTGCCATTAAAAAAATATAGTCCAAAAAAACTATTCAAGTACGATACAAAAGAAGTATCTCTTATAGAAATAATTTAATTATAAAGGATTATAAATATTATTTATAATCATTTGATTCTTTTAGTTGTCAGGATAAAATATGTTCCTCACCTCTGGTAACTAAGTTTGATACATTTTTTTGAGGTTTTAAATATTGAATCATAACTTCTTCATATTTTTTATAATCACAAGAAGTACCACATGTAAATAGGTCTGTAAATAATGAATTATGTTCAGGATATGTGTGAATACTACAATGACTTTCAGTTAATAAAAATAATATAGTATATCCATCATTTTCAAATCGTTTTTCAGTATAATTAATAATAGTTGCACCACATTTTTTTATGGCTTCAATCATAATTTCTTTTAAATTATCAATATTTGTTAGATTTTTACTATCACAATCTAAGAAACTTGCTAAATAATGAGTTCCATAGAAATCATATGTCTTCACATCATCAGATTTCATTATATAATAGATTAGTATATTTTAAATTCTAATTATGAGATATATAAAATAATTTAAATATATAATGATATTATTTATTATTTATTGAATGTCAAGTACATACGTTGATTTTTATAGGAGAAATGTTTTACATATTCAAAATACTGGTCTTTTATGTGTTAGTATGTTATCAACAATTTCCTGTGTTTCCTTTTATTATAATAAACATTTATTTTTTCCTTCTAATTTTATATCATCAATAATTCTTGGATATTCTGTTTTAGATTTATTAAATAATAAACCGACTGATTTGAAAATTCATCATTATTCAGTGATAGGAATAATATTTTATAAATTTTACTACCGCGTATCAGATTCAGATATTGAAACTTTCTTGTGTTCTTTTTATAAGGTAGAAATATCATCTATATTTTATGTTTTAAAATATTATGTAAATAAAAAAAGTTACTTATATCACATAAATCTGCTATTATTCTATCTATTATTTTTAAAATTCAGAGTCTGTGATTTTTACTATAATATCATAAGTTATGAATCTTCTTTATATACAATAATGTATGATTATTCATCAAATAATATTTTATTGTCGGGTATATTGTTATCAAGTTGTTATACGTTGTATATGTTGAATTTATATTGGTTTTTTTTAATGAATAAATTATTATATAAGCAAATTACTAACAATAGTAAATAATATTATGGATAAAATAAAAATTGATTATTTTATACATATAAAGAAAAATTAATAAATATATATACATGAAACGTACATGCGAAATTTGTAATAGTATATTTAAAAACAAAAAGGAGTTAGATAATCATAAAAAAACTCATTCAATTGAGTTTGTTGTACTTGAAAATGAAGAAACAAATAGTTTGAATTTTATAGATTTATTTAGTGGTATAGGTGGGTTTCATGAAGCATTAAGTTCTCTTGGACATAAATGTGTATTGGCATGTGATGTTGATAAAGAATGCAGAATTATATATGAAAGAAACTACGGTATAAAACCAAAAGAAGATATTACAAAATTAGATGAAAAAACAATACCTAATTTTGATATTTTATGTGCAGGGTTCCCATGTGTAGCATTTTCAAAATCAGGACATCAAAAGGGTTTTGAAGACTCACGAGGTCAATTGTTCTTTGACGTATGTAGAATTGCAAATTATCACAAACCAAAATATATGATTTTAGAAAATGTAAGTAATCTAACAAGTCATGATAATGGACATACATGGTCAGTAATATATTCATTAATAGATGAATTAGGTTACTATACGTACAAAGAACCTTTGGTTTTAAATGTGCTTCATTTTAATATTCCACAAAATAGAGAACGTGTAATTATTTTATGTAAAAGAAAGGATCTAGGGTTACTTGAAGAAAAACCTGTTATTCCAACAAATCCAAAGCAGAAACTAACTAACAAACTAGTTAATATAATTGAAGAAAATGTTACTTCTGTTATTAACCCATTAGATACTAAGATGAAAGAAGTATCAAAAATATGGGATAAATTTATAAAAATTATGGTAACAAATAATATTCAAATACCAAAATTTCCAATTTGGACAGATTGGTGGGACAATGATATAAATGATGATATTACATTTTATAATAAGTATAAAAATTGGATTACAAAAAATAGAGAGTTTTATTTAAGTAATAAGAGTATATTAGAATCATGGTTAAAAGAATCAAGAGATAATTCTCAATGGTTTGGTGCTGTTCGTAAATTTGAATGGCAGGCAGGTGATACATTGTCATCGGATGGTATGAATTCAGTATTATGGACGGCTCGTAGTTCAGGTATAAGAGTAAAACGTCCAGATTATATTCCGACACTTGTAGCAATGAGTCATATACCAGTTTATGGTCCTTTAAATAGAAAATTAATACCTCGGGAATTATTACGTTTACAGTCATTTCCTAATACATTTCAATACAATGAAAAAAGTATATTTAAACAAGTTGGTAATGCTGTGAATGTGGAAATGATAAAACGTTGTACAGAATTTTTAATTAATAACAAACCTCTATTTAGTTAAGGGTGACTACATAAATTCAGATAATGAGTTGGCAATAGTTTGTATGATTTTTTCTCTAAGGTTAAAATCAGTTGCAATCTGTGGTTCTTTTATATCACTTGGTGTGAAGATGAATTGCATTTGATCGGTTGGTATAGTTGCTGTAATAGAGTCCCCTTTAATTTCAATATAGTTGGCTAATGTATTTTTATCAATAAGTGCTGCTCCTCTTTGTCCAACAACGAGTAAGAAGTCAGCATAAGTATCAGGCAATTTAGAATGCGTGTTAGTTCCTTTGCTATTTAAGAGTGTAATAGATTTCGTTTGTTTTCTTGGTATAATGGATTTTGCTGTGTATAAAACATCTTCTGTGTATTTCATTTCAATTTTGGTATTATTAAAGGATGGAATAATAAAATCGCATCCCTCTTGTGCAACGTACTTGATAAGTCCTCCACTAAATTTTTCAACTGCTGTCTCAAATATAACAGCCTTAAAGAATCTCCATTGTGCATCATTAAATTGAGTACCAACGCTTGCGCATAAATTGACAAATTTTTGCCAATCAACATTTTTTTTTAAAAAATCTGCGATGATAGTAACGTCTTCAATAATTTCAAATTCCATTTTGCGGTAATAGGTATAATATATACTATATCTTTAAATGAAAAGCATTTCAATTTTAATTTGCTATATTGTCAATCCAAAAAGCCCCTGATCATCTCCTAAATGTCCTTTAACAAAGACATTAAAAGCAATGCTAATTCGTTCATCATTAGATTTTGTATTTTCAACCATGTGTTCAACAGAAGAGTTAAATAAAATTAGTTGTCCTGTTTCTACAGGAATCCACCATGAAGGAGAATTATATGGATTAAAATTTTTTACTGGTATACTGATTCTGTGGTACGAAGTATTGTAAAAAGTGATAGTATCTTTGTCTTTGTCTGCATTTATGTAAAGACATCCAGATATTAAACTATTTGGATGTGTATGTTTATGATGATGATTTCCTGGTTGGGTATAATTAGTCCACGATTGTGTAATATAAAAATTTAATTCTTGATTTAAAGGAGATAGAATAGCATCAACGTATGTTTTGATTCCAGTTTCAATAAATGTTTTAATATTTTTTAATTCTGGATTTTCTAAAATATTATCACTGACAGATCTATCATTTCCAATATTTTTTTTTTTTTCAATATTTTTAATAAAATCAATTTCTTTTTGTTCAAAAAGATAATTTGATTTAGATTTAATAACAGGAATAGAAAATAAATGTTGTACTTCAAATTCCATATAATAAGGTATTTTCTTTATTTAAGTATTAATTTTTAAATTGATTTATTTTGTAGCAGATTTATATAAATTATAAAACAAGTTGTATATAAAAATATGGATATTAATAAAGAACACTGGATAATAAGGGTTGCAGATGGTGTCAATTTTCGTAACAGTAAGTATCCATTTTGGGGTGTAAAACGTGGTAAAAATGGATGTATAAAAACGCTGGTTAAAAGAATAAAGATAGGAGATATTTTGTGGTTTATGACAAGTAAAAAATATGGTGGTAAGATAATAGGAATGAGTGAGTACATTGGTTTTTATGATAGAAATGATGAACCATTAGTTTCTGTAAATACTTTATCGAATGAGGAACAGAATTGGATAGGTGATGAATTATGGGATATTCAAATCCACTATTGTAAATTATATAATACAGAAAAACAAAATATTGGTGCATGTATTCAATGTGCAGGCATAATTTTTAAATATGATAAATTCAAGGAGAAAATAAGTGGTGATTTAATAGAACATTATAAAAATTTTAGATACTATTCAGAACCAGTAAAAACAAAAGATATGTATAGTTTAGTATTGTAAAATATTTGGTGATATGTACTCTAGTAATGAGTTTGTATAATAAAAACTCAAAAAATTGGGTATTTTCTTTAAGTTGTTTTAAAAATAATATATATTGTTGCAACTTTTTAAAATAAAAGTCGGCGAGGTTTTCGATTTTGGACATTTTTTTTTGTCCAAAATAGAAAAACTGAATCATTTTATAACTTCGAAGTCACTTGTGACTGACATCGTCACAAACCCGTTTTTTATGTGTTTTTTTTGTGATGATAATTTTTTTTTATTTTTGCGTAAAATGATTTAGGAACTTTTTCTGTTGATAAAATATCAACAAATGTCAACAAAAAGTTGCGAAAAAGTTGCGCCTGTTTTTTACTGTGTTATTTGTGACTATACAACATCACGTAAAAGTAGTTATGATAAACATGTTTTAACCGATAAGCATAAAATCAATATTCTGTCAACAAAAAGTTTCAAAAAGTTGCAAAATATAGGGATGTTCACCTGTAAAATATGTAGTAAGGCATATAAAGAAAGAAGTGGTTTATGGAGACATAATAAAAAATGTACTAACACACAAGTAAATTCAAGTGATACTGATAATATAGATAGTCTTTCAGATAAAGAACTAATAACTATGTTAGTTAAACAGAATGAGAAGTTAATGAATATTGTAGAAAATGGTACTCATAATACCAATAATACTAACAATACTAATACAAATTGCAATAACACAACAAATAATACCGCGTTCAATTTGAATTTTTTCTTAAATGAGACATGTAAAGATGCTCTGAATATTACCGATTTTGTTAGTTCAATAAAATTATCATTAGAGGATTTGGAGTACACTGGAAGAAGAGGTTATATAGAAGGTATGACTAATATAATTTTAAAAAATTTAAAAGGATTAGAGCAACATCAAAGACCAATTCATTGTTCAGATATAAAACGAGAAGTACTTTATATAAAAGAAAAAAATAAATGGGAAAAGGAGAATGATGAAAAACATATACTAACAAATGCAATAAAAGTAATAGCAAATGAAAACATAAAACAAATCCAAGGATGGAAAGAACAAAATCCAGATTGTACAGATTCAGATTCAAAGAAAAATAATTTATATTTAAAAATTGTTAGTAACTCAATGAGTGGATTAGATAAGGATGAAACTAACAAAAATATAAACAAAATAATTAGTAATGTTGCTAAGGAAACAATGATTCAAAAAGATAGAGAATAAATTTGTAAAAAACTAATATGAATTTGTTAGTTTGTAAAATATTATAAAGAGAAAATATAATATATTATAGAATGACAACAAAAATAATAAATATAGTCGTACCTATTGATTGGAATTGTCCAGATATAATGAGTACATTAAATTCCGAAGAAAATGCGTTTATTTTAAATACAGGATGTGAAATGATGAAAGAAGCCCGTAATTTGGTTGCTGGACTAAGTCAAAAGGATATATATAATAAAATACGTGAAGAATCAAAATCAGAATTACAAAAATTAGAATTAGATTTGTTAGTTCAAAAAGAATTAAATAGTGAAATAGATTCAGTTATTAGAAGTTACTATGAAAAACAGTTGGAACAGATGAAGAAGCAAATAGAAGAATTAAAAACACAAATAATAAAATATGAGTCTGAAAATAAACATGTAATAAATTCAGAGGTGAGTAAAGTAGAATTAAAATTAAATGCTGTAATTGAATCAAAAGATAAATCAATAGAAAGTTTGTCTACAACATATCAAAACTTGTATACAACAATTCAATCACATAAAAGTACATCTCATAAAGGAAAGGAAGGAGAAAAATTGTTTGAATATTATGCAAATGATACATTTAGAGATTTTAATGGATATAATTTGATAGATAAACATACTCAAGGTGGTGCAGGAGATTTTCATATGTTATTTGAAGACTTTGATGTGTTAGTAGACGCAAAAAATTATAAGAAAAAGGTTCCAATTGAACAAAGAGATAAAATAAAAAAAGATCTAATAAAAAATGAACATTTACATTTTGCTTGGTTAGTATCTTTATATACAGATATTGATAAATATGATAAATCTCCTGTGATGTATGAATGGATCAATACAAAGCAATGTATAGTGTACATAAATAATTTAACTGAATACGAAGATCCTCGTAAAATATTACGAGTAGTTTGGTTTACATGTAAAGAATTGTATAAATTTGTAGAAGAAGTGAATGTTGATAATGAGGAATTACAAGAATTAAAAAACAATAAATTTAAGTTAATTGATAAAATAACAAAAATTAGAAAAAGAATTCGCGAGGTTAATACATCAATTAATAGTACAAAAAATTTAGTTCAGTTAATGGATGAAGAATTGAAAGAAATATTATCAAATGAAACATCAAATATAGTTGAATCAAATTATGGTGTATTTGATGAGTGGTGGGATAATAATATAGAACTAACAAATGATGTTGAAACATTATTAACAACAGAAATGTGGGTAAAATTTAGACAAGAAAATAAACAATTAATAAAAGATAGTGAAATAACAGTAGATAAATTTAAACAATATATAAAAATAAAGTTGCCACATTCAAAGATAATAATAAAAAGTAAAAATGCGAACAGTGCATATGAATTAAAAGGTTTAAAGTTTAAAGATAAAAACCCGGAAATAATAAAAAAAATAGCAAGCAAACTTGAAAATGATAAAATAGAATTAGTTTTAAATGATATACCAAATTTAGAAAAAAAAGTTCAGAAAAAAGTTTGACGCAAATTGGTTTGATGTTTAGGAACAGTTGGGTACGGGCCCCAACTTAGCAAAAACGTGTTTTTGCGTTCCTAAACATCATCGCTTTCAATTTTATCGCTTAAGCACGATATGAGCGCAGATAATAATTTTTAATTTGCAGAACTTGAGACGACGAAATTCATTCTCCTACAATGTAATAATTTATGATGATAATTGGATTCAAATTATTATCATATGTAAATATCTCTGATGCTAAATGGTGTCCGAGACCATGAGACCATAAGGCTAATTGGAAATAAAATATTTTGTGACGATAAATGCTCACAAATAAT
>Ga0209358_10000016_pt1 | contig 190383 bp, 222 predicted proteins | sample LauGreFa1BDMLBSN_2_FD_187574 | JGI IMG/M metagenome (GOLD analysis project Ga0209358, IMG submission 187574) | Freshwater lake microbial communities from Lake Michigan, USA - Fa13.BD.MLB.SN (SPAdes) (version 2) | ecosystem: Environmental > Aquatic > Freshwater > Lake | place: Lake Michigan... | reverse complement strand
GTGAGTTAAAGTTAACTATTTTTTCTTTCAAAAATGCCGTAGGCTTATAGACGCCTTCAGCATTTAACTGGTCACTCGCAAGACTGGCCATTGTATCAGAGAGTTCATTAGATCTCTTGAACGCCTCATAGTCAGCTAGCGTGTTACTAGATTTATTGATGTTATTCATGATATTTTGAATGTCTTCGTCCGGGGAACGATACTTTGGATAGCCTGGCAAACTTAATTCAGACCCTCTTTCTGTACTAGGAAATCCCGTAGTCACAGGAACAACTCCAGAAGTATAAAGCCAGTGCGGTTTACCATAAAAAATTGTAGATCTATCTTCAAATGGTCTAATTGCAACAATATAGTTTGGAAGCAATCGGGCACAAACTTGGAAAAGATCCCAAACAGTTCTCATGTATGTTTGCGCTCTAAATGAAACCTCATCAAAACCAGGTAGGTCGTCGTCAGCATTTGGTGCGATAATTCCCATTAACCTAAAGAAGTTTGTTCCGCCTCTTCCTCTGAGAATTCCAAAAAGACCTCCCCCAGAAATTCCTGCTCCAGCAGCAAAACTTACTCCAGGTATCAATCCAATAGAACCAGCTAAGCCACCCATAAGTATATTTTTTGTAGCGTTAGCCCTACCTTCAGCAGCTACAAGCTTGTTGCCAGCTGTCATTGTTCCTATGGCCGTCCTCGCTGAAACAGACTCATTTTGAGCTTCAACTATAAGTCGATTCCACGATCTATCGACACCTCTTTCAAGGTACCCCTGTCCCTTTAATTTCTTGTCATCCTGTTCGACAAGAGAGGATGCAGTAAGCCATCCATCATCTATATCTCCACCTAGGAATTGGGCAAAACCTGTTCCATTTCCAGGATAAATATTTCTCTTAAATATTTCCAAGTCTACTTCGGCACAGAAGTTTGACATGAGTTGCCCCATGCTTGTCATAATTCTTCCATCTCCGAAAAATGTACTAACAGGGTTGTTTGTGAAAACATTTGTAGCTAACTTAAATGATGCCGCATTAGCGGCACCGCCTACGTCACCCTGTCCAAGGTTAGAGTAAACACTAGCAACTACATTTCTAATTCCATCAGCTCTTGCTCTTTCAGATTCGCTTAATGGTTCATATAACGTTGAACCAAAATGACGAATTCCAAATCTATTTTCAGAAAAAACAGTTCCATTTGTGGCTCTAGCAAAAGCTTCTCTAAATCTTGACGCACCCATAGAAAGAAGTCTCACCATAAGATCTCTAGGCTCAGAAAGATACATTCCCGTATCTATTCCACCATCTATTTTTCCAGTGTCGCCTTTTTTGTTTGTAGAGTTAACTATTGCGCCAAGCTCAATAGCATCAGACTGCGCAGTAACTGTTACAATTTCTCCCTGCTCAACATTTGTTATGACGCCATTGAAAACTGTTTGTAGAGAATTTGGATTTGCTCCATATCCGACTCTTAAATGAACACGAACACCAGGCTTTAGTCTAATATTATTAATATCAATTACATAATCGTTTCTCATTCCAGAAACAATATTTTTAGCTATATTCAAAGTTCTATCCAAGATGGATTCAATGCCCTGAGTAAAATCTATTGGCGCATCGCTTGGTTGATTGTCTCTAGAATTAAATATTTCTGTAGAAGGACGAGTGGTCAACTTTGAATACATGTTGGATACTCTAAATATTAACGTGTCCCCTAGAAGATCCTCTGAAGATACAACAGAAAAGTCTACTATAGATTGCATTCCATAAAAATTGTCAAACAGCTTAACTCCAGCAAAGAAGCCACCTTCGTCAATTAGCCACAGCATGTAGGTGGGAAATGCTCTAATCATTCTTCCAGAAATATCTCGATACTGAACATCATTCATCATCTTCTGTATGTGGCCACCAAAGGATCCATCATAAGCTTTTTGATATTTATCTAGAGACTGCACACCCTCAACTCCAGTAAGCGTATTTGTGCAACCCCTATCTGGAGTTTGTGTATCTTCTACATGATTTTCTGCCAGTCTCTTATCCCCGTTATCATCTATGTGAACATTTGAGCCATCGACTGTTAGATAGAATCTTCCATTATCTTTATTGATATAACCAAAATGGGTACCCAATGCCGACTGCATCATTGCAGGTACATCTGATTCTGATCCAGATTCCTGAGGATTAGTTGCCGGAATCATGTATATGACTTTATGGAAGTCTACTTCATCTGGATTAAAGCTAACTTCTGTTTCATTTGCCAAGTGTGAATCTGACAAAACTTCTTTAATTAGATTTAAAGTTTCTGCGCCTGAATATTTTAGATCGCCAACAGAATAGCCTGCTCCAGCAATTTCTTCAAATACTGGACTATCTTCTGTAGATTGCGCTGCAATAAAGATATAGTCAGTTAATAGGCCTTGTTTTTCTGAAGTTTCAAATTCAGAAGTTTGAGCTTGTATAACTTCTTGAAACAAAGAAACAAAATTATGAACACTTATACCGCTACTGTTAACGTAGCTAATAATTTCATTTATTAATGTCTGATTATTGCTAGCTCTTTGGGCTGCGGCAAATGGTTCGCTTCCAACATCCCTATAGGCGTAGCGTCTAAGGAAATCTGTAATTCTATTTTTAACTTGATTTTTTCTGATCTCTATAGCGCGAGCATCCCCGAGCTTTGCCCAATCATCACTGTAATCAAATTTGAATTCTTTTGTTATATCTGGTTGGTAAATGAAGTTATTAATAACATCTTTATCGAACATTTCAAAGCTTCTGAAATAAAAATCTGGATCTAAGTTTCCAACGATTTCATCATTCTGATCCCGAACCTCTAGTGGCATGTCAGGATAGGCATTAAACGCTCCCCATAGCTGTTTGATTCTTAGAAATGGATTTCTCTTTGAACCAAAATGTTCAATAAAATCACTTTGTTGTTTTGATGAAAGCTTTTCTCTTTGCTGCTGGAATATATCAAAGTCAACAAAACTCAATTGCACATTGTATACATGTGGATAATTTGGTATGGTATCAACTTTAAAATTTAAAGGAATAACATATTTAATTCCGCACAATGCGGTAATAACATTTTTCATTCCCAAGAAACCAATAACACCAGTTGAGTGCTCAAGCCTAGCTAAGGAGTTAATATGATCAAAGATTGCCCTAATCTTATAAAGCTCTCTTTCGCCAAAAACAGTCATTGATATATTGATATAAGAATCTTTTCCACCTATATATTGATATGTCGGCTCATCCTGCATTTGAACCTGTAGCTTTGCAAGATTATTACCAAGACTTATGCTAACGCCGTTGACTATAGCTTTTTTAGGATCTAAATCAACCCGATTCATGGGAACTTCCCATTCCTGGAAATGGTAATCTCCCTCTCTTAAACGCTTAGCCTCCATAAGATTCTGCACATAACCGTCTGAAAAGAAACGATTATACAAGGAAAGCATGAATGCATCAGTTACTTGCTGTCGCACCTTTTCTTCGTCAGGAACAGCTATTTCGACACCTAAAACTTTTCTTCTTTCAACTTCTTCAATGACTAAAGTATCTATGATATTGCCTGATTGAAAAACAGAATTCCATATACTTCTTTTAATGAAGTTTAAGCTAACATTATCATTTTCATCATTAAAAACTGGATCATTTAAAATGTATGATCCCTCTGTTGGATATTGCGAGAAGTAATCTGCATCGTAAGGCATCTCATCTGGACTAAGGTATTTTAGTAGCCATTCCTTTTCTTCAGCGCTTAATTTAATTAAGTTGCTGGAAATAAAGGATTGCATTTTATATCTATAGATACCAGCCCTGTAATCGGACTGACTGACTCCGGCAGTCATAATATCTACTGCTTGACGAACAAACGTTGCCGTAGAAGCAGCGAATGTTGGCTCCAAAGAAAGAGACTTAACTTGGTTTATATCTTTAATTGCTGGCGTATTAGGAGAAATCTCAATTCCAAACTTTGCCAATAAACCATTCCATAGACCATAACTTTGTTGATCTAGAATTTTTTCTTGTTCACTTCTAAAAGAAGTAGTGTCTGGCAAGAACATTTTTGTCTGAGTTTCAGCTGGAGTATAAAAAGTTAAGTTACTTCCATCTCTCCACTGAGAAACTATATTTGTATACAAAACATCATTCTCATAAGTATTGAGCAATTCAACTGTATCATCAGTCAAGGAAGAGTCAACAATTGCCGATTCGCTTGTCACTGAAGAACCATAAGGGCTAGTCTGATATATGTAATCCCCGCTGCGAATCAAACCAGTATTATCTTCGCTTTCTTCAGAATTTCTATTATCTGAAGTCTTCAACAAGAAAGATTCATTGGCATATTTGTGCATTGCGCCAGCAGCCTTGCCCATGTACTGCCTATATTTACCCCAATGAATGGCCTGATTAAAATCTTTAACCATAGGCAGAAATGGCTTATGATTATAGCTAAGTAACTCAAGATCAACCATTAAGGAAAAAGGATAATTGGGCACTGTTGAAATAGACATAGAGGATAAAGCCACAGCTGTAATTCCGTGAACAGAATTTATATAATCATTTTTTATTGGAAGTATAGGCGAATATTTAAACGCTGCAATTAGACCTCGCAAAGAAGAAAGAAACTTATCTATTTTTTCTTCTGAATCACCACTAGTCTTAAAGTCTATTTTAAAGTTTTCTTTCAAATTTATTGATGAAGCGTCACTTATGTGCATGCCCCATATTTCTTGATAGTTTGGAAAAAATAGTCTTAGAGAAATTGAAGTCTCTTTATATCCTGCATTATATTTGGGTGTATTTCTTTGCCTAATTGCCCCACCAGTAAGTGATCCCGTTTTAAAAGCAGAATTGATTGTGACAGAAATGGGCGGAACATAAAAGTTTGCTGCGCCTAAACGAAGATGGAATATATCAGGCTTTTTAGGAGGTATATTTGCTCTAAATGGAAAATCTTCTATAGCCTTACGAATTCTTGCTGAAGTATTTCCGCCATTAATTCTAAACGCCATTGTAAATATTGGTTCGCCATTTGGTGCTACACCAAAAGCCTTCTCTAACTCTTCAATCGCGTCTTCTTCTCTATTGAGAGTATCTTCCCTTCCCCCACCTTTGCCGGCATTAGAATAGTCGCCAGTGACAGCTAGTGCGTCGAAAACGAAAGTCATTAATCCTGGAAGGTAATGATTGATAATAGAAAAAGATATTGGATCTGCTTGCAGACTGTAAACCACTTGGCTCAAAAGAGTTAACCATTGGGTATCTACAGCTGGGTCCACATGGTAATCCAAGGACTTTTGGGTCATGTAAACATTTTGAAGCCTTTTTTTGGCAAATTCGCTTATTTCATAGGCAAACGATGCAAGATATAGCAGGCCTGTTGACTCTAGTCTCTTATATAAATTAATTAAGAGAGCGCCATCATCAACAAGAGAAGATAATGTTCCGCCAGAAGTAAATACCCTACTGGTTGCTTCAATTCTTTTTTCATAATTGTCTGTATCGGATTTAAAATCCTCTGCTCCACCTGGACCATCAAAACTTTTGAAGTCTGGAATAACATCTGGTCTTGTTAGAGAAAAAAACCTCTTGATTGCTTCAGCTGGATTATCTGTAATATTATCAATATTATTAGTTAAGCCAAGCGGGCCAATCATCATCATATTCATAAAAGCCTTTTGGCTATAGTCATATGACAATGGATCAGAAGAGTTTAGATTCTGTTCTCCTTCATTTTCTGACTGCTCAACATTAGACATAATTCACCTTAGACAAACGCCATATTATTTTTAATAATTTTAGATAATCTTTCACTTGAAGAATCCTTCATCGTAGAAGAACTATAGTTATCTATTATACTACTTTTTGTTTCTTTTGTAAAAGAATTAAAGTTAAAATTGCCACCTAATTTTGTATTAATATTTTTAGAATATCTAGCTTTCTGATGCCTTTTTCCACTATATCCACTTTCATTCATGATGATATGAGCTGGAGAAGAATTTTCTAAACCTTCAAAAGAACCTCGGACCTTATCTGACTGACCTGTTGCCTGAATTTTTTGACGAGACTCAGACACTACATTTTTAGAAGGACTTTTACTAGAAGCTATCTTTGCAGCATACTTGTTTGCTGTAATGCTTCTGTGAGATGTATCTTTTGGCTGTTTTGCAGCGGAGGCTAAAGTTTTATTTTGATCTTTAACACTTAATATCATTTAATTAACCTTAAAATGAACTAGCGAGCTGCTGATATGGATCAGACGTTACACTGGGAATCCTGTTATACATAGTACTGTTAACTGATCCATTAGTAACTCCTGAAGCTGCTTGCTGAAATCTTTCTACCTCTTCCCTAGAACCATATAGAGAAACTTTATAACTCATTCCAGAAGAATAGCCCCCTCCGGCAACTTGGGGCATGGATACATTTGGGCTAGGGTAGCCCTCTTCGTACGCTGATCCACCTGGAAGCAATGGTGGACCAGCTGCATCTTCTGCTGTTCTATCTTTTTTGTTCTGATATAAAAAGCTTCCAGCTATTAGCAAGCCAGCTCCAATGGCAGCTTTTTGAACAGATGGTTTAGAGAACTGTTCAGTTAAATAATCCATGTCTAAGCGTTTAAATTTTGATGGATTTACATTTGAAGGAGATTGATCCCCCAGCTCTCTTAAAACATCTCGCACTATACCAGTTGGTCCATCTTTAGGACCGACTACTTTATCTGCAGATATTTGCCCGTTCAAAAAGTCATCTACTGCTGGATCTAAAATCTGCGTTTCGTACAAGGCTCTAGATCTTATTGCATTTGCTATGGTTGCAATATTTTGATCTGTAGTATCCATTACCCCTTCATTGAGGGCTGCCCTTAATTGAGTAGCATCAATGTTAATACCACTAGCAGAAAAAACGTTAGTAACATCACCATATTGTGATAAATCCAAAAGAGTACCTCCAACAATATCTCCTAGTAGCAGATCTCTCATTGAAGAAGTGGTGGCAAAAAAATTGTCCACCATAGACTGAACCTGTAAATTAGAAGTAGCTTTCATATAAGCTGCTTTTTGCCTTTTAGCTATATTTACTCTAGCAAAGAAGTTTGCAAATTCTTCATTAGAATTTTCGGTTAGATCCTGTAGTCCTTCAAAAACATATGGGCTCATCCCCCTATCTAAGGCCTCTAATTGAAGTGCATTAAGTAAATTAAATCCGGTCAACGGCCTTTGTGATCTAACCTCATTAATGCCACTAAGTAAATTGTCGCCCAATTCAGTTTTTAATCCTTCTGCTCTTAGCCTAGCGCCTTCAAAACCTATCGACAATTCTTCTCTTCTAGCAGCACTGATAAAATTACCCTTTTCTATCCCAGAGTTAAGAATCTCTTGAGCCTCTCTATATTTTTTAGTTGAATCATTTAACTCTTTAAAAATTTCTTTATTTGCATCCAATATAACCCTTGCTGACTCTCTAGCCTCCGTAGCATTTTTGCCCATGCCAGCAGTTAAAGTATCTCTTAGTTCATTTAGGTTATCGGAAAATCTTTTCCTTGTTGCGTTTAAATAGTCAAATGCTTCTTTTGCCACAGAAATTGTCTCAGATAAGTTTCCCCTTCCAATAATACCAGTTTGCGTCAACGCATCTATTAACTGGCGCTTACCAGGTGCGTCTCCCTTATTAAAAAGCGCTTTTATGGTACTTAGATCTTCTTCTATTCCTATACCTTCTGCAATCCTTTCTTCAGCACCAGCTATGTAAGACTCTGCAAAGGATCTTAAGTCTTCTGTATTAAGTTTGCCAAATTCTAGTAAGGCCTTATCAAGAGTAAAAGTTTTTCCTTCTCTATTTTGCAGGTAACCAAACATTTTTCCATATCTACTAACGCTGTCTGCCCCATGCTCTTCTAGGTCAAAGTTATTTCCATACATTCTCTTAAAAATATCCATACCATATCGCAGGTCTGCTGCTGTTTCGGCTTCAGCTTTTAGCGTTAGTCTTCCAGAGGTAAATGTCTGAGTCATGTCAACAGCAGTTTCTGATGCGGGGAGACCAATAACATAACCCTTACTGCGCAAAGCGTCGTTTATTGCTTGATTGGATCCAAATGCTTTTTCGAATTGATTCAAGCCATCTGCAATTACGGTGGCTCTGTTGACGTGTCTACCAAGATTATTTCCATTTTCAGTGGCTGCTTTTTCCATTGCTTCCAAATAATATTTGTTCATTGCAATAGCTCTTTTGTCTTTATCTAAACCAAATCCATCCAGTGTTTTATAAAAGTCTTTTGAAGCTTTAGATAAATTTGTTTGAGCCTCTTCCAGCGCAGCTACTTGTGAAGGATCGTCGTACAATGAACCAGGTATAGCCCTACCAGCATATGCTGGTTCTTTTAGTTGCTCAATTTGATTCCTAATGGCCCCTAGTTGAGTTTTTTGCTGATCTGTCATCAAATGTTCTAAGGCTGTAAAGACGTCATTTTCAAGATTTAGAGTCATTACTTCAGTTTTTAACTTTTGAAAACCTAAAGAAGCTAAACCTGGATCAACTCCAGCAAAATCAACAAGCCTTGATCCTGCAAAAAAATTGACTGTACTTTCGCCTTGCTTTAATACGCCGAGAGCTTCAAAATATGATCTATTAAAAGTTCTAGCTTTGCCACCATACAGTCTATCTCTAACATCTATTATTGTTTCTTCCAGCTGATCTAATATACCTGACTCATCAATTCGAGTCATGTCTTCAGCTGTAAGTTTACCTGTTAAATTTTCTTTTAATATATTCAATCGTTGTAATGCCGGAGAGCCACCAGAACCCTGAAGGTATGCCAACTTTTCTTCTTCGTCTAAAATCATTTGATCCAATGTCTTAAGGAAGTCTTTATTATGACCAAATAATTCTCTATAGCTTTCTACGTCTCTAAATTCAACAAATCCTACCATTTCTCCTGCGCCCGTAGGCTGGCGAGCCATTGCCATAGCCAAGCGTCTTTTACCGTTAGACATATATGTACCAAGTACTGGTAGGCCCTTATCGTCAAGGTCGAACCCACCAAGTGCATGATGGAATCTTATTACGTCTCTTTCGGTCATCAATAGGTTGTGATTAGAAAATCTTACCCTAGTAGTATTTATACTAAATCCTTCATCCATGGCTATATTAGAATCGGCCATATCTAGGAACATTCTTCCACCAGAAATTCCAACCTGAGTTGACTCTGCATTTAAGGCAAATCTGTAAACATCGGGCATTACTGGTAGGGGAATTCCTTTCTTTAGTTTAAAAAATTCTTTCTGAGCAAAGTCTAAAATTCTATTCATGGCCCTAGGATGCTGATCCAACGGAACTCCACTCTTGTGTATTGCCAATATTTCTTGAGCCAACGTCCTGTGCATAAGCTGTGAATATTGTTGAGTTTCTAATAGATCGCTAGACATTTCATTAGCAGCTCTTTGTAAAGACTGGAAGAAGGTGCTACTTTCGTCAATTCTATTTGCCTTCAACATTGCGTTTAGTTCTTTTTGTACTTGCTGTGAATATTCTCTGCCCAACTTTTGTGATTGCGTTGAACCGAATACTGCAGAGTGAAATGCATCAAGCATCGGGTCTGCGTAGACTGCACCCTTGGACTCCCCAGTTCCGCTTATATTTAGTATATCTCTAACTCCAGATATTCTTGTTTCTCTCTTTGTTGTAGCTTTAGGTGCAACAATTGAGTACTTGGTATACCTTCCGGTAAATTCAACATCCATTGCTGCACCTTTTAGAGAAAATATTCTTGCAGGCCTAGTTGCATCACCCTCGTCAAATACGACGTTGCCACGAACAGTTATTTGAGATAAGCCTTTTGATTCATCTAATTGGCTCATCGCTTTTTGAATTTCTCTTTTCTTTAAAAGAATATCTTCTTTTTCTAGTCTATTTTTAGCTTGTGAATAAAGCTTATCTAACTCATCTAATTCGGCCTGATAACCCCTTTGAATAGCTTTAGTATATGGAGTATTGATCAACATTGAGCCATCTGATCCTTTTTCAATTTCATCCAGAAGAATATCAATTATGCTAAATTTTTGATCTATTGCTTCAAGAGCAGCTTCGCTGCCTCCTGCTTTTTTTTCAAGAGTTTCTTTTAACGAGCCTAATTTTTTCTTTAAAACATCTGTACCATATTTGCCTACTGTAATATCAACATCTCCACTGTCTATCGCATCTTGCATTGCGATCTTCAGGTAGCTTGTAACGTCTGCGTATATTTGGCTTTCTTTTCCAGCCAACTTTTTTGAAGGACCGCTTTGGCCCTGAATAACTTCATCTAATATTATTTTATAAAACTCTTTAGATCTATCAGTTCCTTTGATCATCCAGGAATCTCTTATTCTTTGTGCAGCGTCTGCGGCTTTTTCGGCATTTTTCATTGTAGAAACATTTTTTAATGTATCTACATCTAGAGCCAATCCTAATGCTTCATAAACCGGATCAGTATTAAGAATTGAGTCAGCAAATGACATCCCTGGCTTACCTACTTCATCAAGGACCCTTCTCATTGCGTCGCCAGCAATAGAAATTTCTCTTGGTGACAACACTCCGCGCAATCTCTTGTCCAACTTTTGAATCAAGGAGGCGAGTTTTTTGTTACCAGATCTCATTGCTTCTTCTAAAACATCTGGGTCTATGATAGAAACATTCGCTGATTGCATTACCTCTAAAGTTTGCTCCAGATTTAAAACCTGTCTTTTTCCTGCAATTGTTGCAACAAGATTCATTGCTACACCCCCCTCATCAGTAGGCAGGAGTAGACCATATCCTTTTTCTTTTTGCGTTTTAAAGAAAGCCTTTAGCGCCTCATTGCCCTGCTGAGAATCCATTTGCCCTTTATGAATAGCAATGTTCATTTCTAAACCTTCTATTCCAAACAGATTTTGTGCAATAGCATTTCTTTCTATATCCTTCAAAACTTCCGCATAGCCTCTATAAACAACTGGAACATCTTGTTTAGATATTCTATAAACTTCTGTTATCTGTAGAGAAGAAAAATACTGAATAGCATCATCAACGGTATCAAAAACTTTTCTACCAATTGCAGGATCCGGATCATCATAAGCTGATCTATACTTTAAAATATTATCAGAAGGATCAACAAATGGTTCTATTAGCTTTTTCTGTCCAGTAGGAATTTTACCTAAAATTCTTCTGGCGGCTCTAACTTGTTTTTCTGGAGAAAGAGGAGACAAATAGGAGGCTAAATAATCGTTAATAGATTCATATTCCGGAATCTGTTCTCGTCTCCCTTGTAAAAAGGACGCTATTTTTCCTATCATATTTATCTAACTCCTGCACTTATGTCAACTTGTTGACCACCAAATGGATTCATCACAGGCGTTACGGAACCAGTAACCCCCATGCCATTCATTAAAGATCGCAATCTATATGCTACGTCTGCATTGGAGTCCGAAGAGTAACCGAACCGAGGATAGCTTGGATTGGCAAGATTTGCTTCTCTTATCTGTTGTGGATAGTAACCCATTTGAGACATTTCAAGACCCATGTGTTGGCCTATTTTAATTTTAACAGAATCCATATTAGTATTAGGATGCCACCCTTCCCAGCCTTCATCTGGCAGTTCGTGTCTGCTGAAATAGTCTGTTAATTCTGGGCGCTTTTCCACCTGCATGCCCCACGCAGCTTCGTATATTCTTCTTTCTAATCTGCCAGCTGTTGAAAGTATTCTTTCTCTATCTTGCTCTGGAGCATTTATCATTGCCTTAAAGTGTTCTCTTTTTCTTTTAGGAATAGCAAGAGAAAGAGATTCAACATCTGTTCCATATTTTCCAGTGCCAATATCCTGTATGGGCGCACCATACATTGTTCTTTTTGCTGCAGAACTAAACTGGAAAGCTGCCGCTGCATCACCAGATGCTTCAGCCATATTGGCTAGTCTTGTATTTTTGACATAAGTTAAGATATCAGAATATTCTTCAAGAGCTAGTTCTTTCTTTCTTTCGGTTGGAATAAATCTATCCCCAGTTATTGCCTCCTGAAGATTTGCCCCGGCGGAAGCTGCTAGTCCAGTCACTGCACCCAAGCCAGACATGACCAACTTACCTGGCTGAGTCCTGCCAGCAAAAAGGCCTGCAGCAGCCAAGCTTGCAGAAGCGGCTATTGGATTGCGGTCTGCTGCTTTATTTATCATTGGCTCCACAAAGCTTTCAAAAGGCCTTTGCCATTCTGGGAAAGTTGCGCCATAAACATTGTTTCTTTCCCAATCCTCAACCGCAGTTTGTTTATTAATAAACTTTCTATTTATAAAAGTATCTCTATGCGCAATATATTCTGCTGCACGAGATATATTATGAATTAAAGGATTTGTTCCAGCCTCTGCTGCTGTTTTACCAACATGACTATATTCGGAGAAGTTTTCTTTTTGCTGTATAGAGGCTACTCTATTTCTAATGTTATCTGCCTCTAATTTTTCCGAAGGGTCGTTAAGATAACTATCTATTTTTTTATCTAAATATCTATATTGTTTAGAGTAGGGCGCAACATCTCCTAAGATCTTAAATTGATCTAATAAACCATATCTTCCAGTTTCATCAGAACGAAGTTGATTTAGCCTTTCGTATGCCACTCCTGGCAAACGCAATTCTCCTTCTTGGACTTTAGTGAACGGATCTCCTCTAGTAAAGTCTAAGTAATATTCTGGGCCTGGTAAAAATGGATACTGTTGTCCCATTGTATTTTGTATAGGATTAAGATAATCAACTCCAGTTCTTTCTTTTGGTATAAATCTTCTAGTTATTTCAGAAAATTCTATTGAACCAAAGTTCCTTCCACCCAACATCGGAACGTCACCAAGTCCTCCAAGGTTATAGTCCCAAAACTGTCTACTCATTCCGTAAGCTTTAGATGCAGACTGAAGAACTGCCCTTTGGGGCTCAAAGTCACCCTGACCATAACCAAAGGATTCCCTAAATGCTGCGCCAGCAAAACCATATATACCCAAGGCTTCCTGTGTTCTATAGCCAAATTCTTGTATCTGAACCTGTGGATCACCAACAGAAATTGGCGATCCTGCACCAACTATTCTTGGTGGCATCATGCCAGGAGTTTTCGGCGGACCATATGCCATTTGGGCATACTGACTATTTATCTGCCCTATATTTTGCATCGTTGAATATTTAGCTGTATTCAAAGCTCCAGCTCTACCCGCTAGCTCGGCGTTTGATGATGCCTGCATGCCCGGACCAGGTCCGCCAGAAGACATACCCATAGACATAATTGGTCCTGCTCCCTGCATAGCGCCGCCAATTGACGCTTGACCAAACTGTTGCTGCGGAACCTGCCCAGGGAGCATGGGCATTGAGATTTGTCGCAAATAAGCGCTAGCATCATATGCGCCAGATTGTCCTGCCGGGGCATAATTTGATAATGCTTGAGAGACCTCTTGCTCATGCATTTTTATTTGTGGCTTTAGTATTCTTCCAACAGTAGCATTTAAGGCGGGAGTCAGCGGACCAAATGGACCAGAAAAATATTCTCCAGTAATAGGATACGGTCTATCTTCATAGTGTTTTCTTTCGAAACGATAAGGATCTAAAGGACGCAATGGCGATATATCGGTATAGAATAAAGCTCTTTCAATAGGCGAACCATAGGTATCAGACGTAAACATCGCGCCAGTTTCAATCTTGCGATAAATACTGGGCCTATAATACATTATCTTTCCGCCCATAAAGGGTGTATTGCCCAAGGGCCAAAAACGACCCTGTCTTATGGGAACCTCTCCTTCAAAAAGCTGCTCTCTCTTTTCTTCGTAGCTCATACCGCCGGGCATAGCTCCAGCTCCTAGGGCGTGAATTTCTCCAACAGCTTTTGCGGCAGCTCCGACAAAAAATGGAGAATAAACTCTTTCTCCTCTTGCATCTTTTTCGTTGACCATCCCGCCAATTGTTCTGTCAGCGGTCATAAAGGCCATGCCACCAGCGTAAAGTGGCAAAACCCTCTTGCCTACCATGCCCCTAGCAAACAAGTCTAATGGCGAACCATACTGATTAACGTCTAGCTGTAAGCCTACTGTTCCAAAGTATTTGTTTAATCTTTCAACACCATGAGAAACTGCGGCTGATAAATTTGAATAATTCTCTGGGCTACTGTATGTATTAATGCCAGCAACGCTTTTGAGAGCCCCTATTGGATTTCTAGAAAATACGCTACCAAAAGTAGGAACTAGTAAGACGTCAGCACCAGGGCCAGTTGCGGAACCAAGTGGGTCTGTTGCTAGATGAGATATTTTGAAAGAAGCTGTACTTAATGATGGATATAATAATTTTTTAAATAAACCAAGTCTTCCTATTTCCCCAACTCGTTCAATGGAACCACTAATAAATGGTTGCGCCAATTCTGGAGCAGACTCTAAAGATTCAATAACGTTTGCTAACGCTCTTCTTTGAACTTCAATCTCTTTTAAGAAAGATCTATTTGCTCTTACCGAGTTAAGGTTAGTTAGTGCACCGAAGGCTGCAGCTTGTGCTTCAGCTAGTTCACCAGCTGGTATTTCTTTTGCCATGCTTGTCAGTGCTTGGTTTATTTTAATAAAGTTTTGACCAAATGTTTGTCTAGTGCTATTTGAAACTAATTCATTTCTTTGAATTAGAAACTTGAACATTTCATCTGTTAATTGATCTTCTCTTGTGATAATTGTTGGACTAACAGAACGAATTTGAGAACCAGACAATAAATCTGCTTCCTCTAATGTTTTCCTAATTCTGTATCCGCTTTGATATAGTGCAGCAGGATCAATGCCTTGTCTTCTAAGAATATTTGCATCTCTGTCTACGCCTCTAAGCAGGACGTTAGCAAAATCTATTTTTTCCTGAACATTTTGAAGATCGGTAATTTTTTGTCCATGATAAGTAGCTAATGCTGGGTCAGCTTCTTCAATTTGCTTCATTGCACGACGAGAAAAACCAGCTACACGAGTTCTTCTTCTAAATCCTTCAAAAGCTTCTAATAAGGCTTTTTCTGAAACCATTTCTTCGCCAGAGGCAACATCGATTACATTAATTTTTTCTACAGTTCCATCAGCGCTTTTTACTATATTTCTTTTTGCTGTACCAGCTTTGGTAGGGATTTCCTTGCCAGTCATCACTTGTGCAAGGAATCTTGGATTTTCTGGATCAATATTTCTTCTAGAGAATCTAGACAAGAAGCCAAATACAGAGTTTGGCTGATCATAGTTAATATCAAAAAATTCTCTAAACCTAAATTCTCTTTCTGGCGTCATTCCAAATCTTGATAGGCCAGAAAAGAATCTGCTTCTAAATGTACCTTCTTGATAACTTAAAGAGTTTAATGACTCAGCATCTCTTTCCGCTGCAGCGTTTCTTGCTGCCCTCGTTAACAATTGCGAGCTATTCTTAGCTAAAGGTCTAAACGTACCATCTAAAGTCCTGGAAGTATATTGCTGGGCCATGACATTATAATTAAATGCCATAACATTACCTTTTGTTCTTCCTCCGCTGTAGAACAAATAGAAATCAGCCGACTTATCAGCGCCCTGTAAAAATGGCTGAGAAACTCTACCTTGAATAAACTGGAACGGAGCCCTTCCGGACATTTCATTAAAAGATTGCTTAGCCGCCAAATCTGCCGGATTAAATCCAAGAACTGGTATTCTTAAATCGTTAGCTAAAAAGTTTCCAACATTTCTTGCAGACTGTCTTATTCCAGAAACATCTAAAATACTACCAGTCTTAGTTATAAATACATCTGGAAGAACAGAAACGCTAGCAGCGGTTGTCGTTGGATCAGCCCTTACCATGCTGGAAGACATTTGATTTATAACGCGCTTGGTCTCATCGTCTACATTTGCAAAAACTCCGCGTTGATTTGCTTCATCAACAGTGATTCTTCTTAATCCAAGAAGGTTAAAACCACTAGCAAAAACTCCCGAACTTATTTGTTTTTCTCTAACAAGAAAACTTCTTAATTGACCGGCATCTTTTATGTTAAGGCCGACCTTACCTAAAGACTCCCCTAATTCTCCTCTTGTTAAATCTCTGCCATCAGCTGTCTTTAGCCTCATGCCTAATCTTTGAGCTGATCTTTTAACTAAGAAATCTTTTTGTGCGTAAGAAAGATTATCTAAATCTAGGAAATCTTCAAAATCTGCTTTTTTAGTTTTTAAGACTTTTCCAGCTACCTTAACCATTCCTTGTTCTTGGAATGCCTTATAAGCTTTGTTTATCTTTCCTTTTAATGCTGCCTGGAATTGTGCGCCAGTAAAAAGCCTGTTAGCGTCGATAATAGAATCTTTTAGTACATCAGAATTTCCGACTTTTTGTACGAACTCATCGGCCCTAGTTTTTGCAAGAGTGCCCTTGAATCTATTTATGATTTCATCAAATGGCTCATCTCCATCGAGTAGTATCTTGGTTTCGCCTATAGTTATTCTTCTAGAGGGCTCCATTGCAGTTTTGTTAACGTCAATGTCGTCAACAAATTTTGCTATTGTTCTTGCAAACTCATCTCTATCTGAAGTTGCAGTTCTTTCCATTAAGGATTTATATAAAACTTTTTTATATTCAGTTTGTTCTATTCCCTTATAAAACTCTGACGCATAGAAGTTATCTGATCCAGCCGGACCACCAAATGTTCTAGCAATCTTGCTAGCCATAGCCGTCATTCTGTTAGAAGAGTTCGCCTGAAGGTTGCCAACTATTCCTTTTAGTTCCGTTCTAAAAGCATTTGGATTAGCTGCGCCATATCTCTGTACGGCAGCATCAAAGTCAATAGCTCTCGTTATTACGTCGTAGCCGTAGCCAACTTTACGAAACTGATTTACGCCCTGCCTTACGGCGCTTCCAACACCTCTTAGTCCCGGAAATAAATCTAAATACCCAGAATTGCCACTGGCGTCATTACCAAACGCATACTGCGTTGCTACGTTTCTAGCTCTTTTTAATTTTGAGCCCTTAGAATCTTCATAGATTTGTTTTGCTCTTAAGTTTCTTGTTCGCGAAAGAATTGCATTAATGTCAACTCTTTGCTGACTATACTCTGTGGTTGCAGCTTTAATTGCTCCACTAGTTTGAGCAGAAACCTTTAAACCTTTTTGGGTTATGTCTGCCAGGTCGTGACCAACCTCTGACAACATGTCGGCTAGATTGACAAATGCCCTTGAAGATCTTGTTTTTAAATCAGTTGTACCGGTAGACCTAGCTAGGTCTGACATAGAATATCTAAAATTAGATAAGGATGACCTTGCGTTGCCAATGGCAGCGCCACCAACCTCCATTGGAATCATCATGGTAACTAGGTTAATGGTAGATTCCTTAACGAAGTCCGTAACTACGTCTACAGGATTGTACCATTTGACCTTAGAATCGTCTCTACCGCCAAAAATTGGATCAGTTATAGCTTTCTGGCCAACATACATTGCTGGCAGCTCATAGGGCATTCTACGGGCCATAGAGACCAAACGGGACTGAGCTTCTTCTCGGAAGCCCCATATTCCCGCAGTCTCGTATTCTATACCCTTACCACTTTTGCTGATTTCTCCAGCAGTCCAGTGATAGCCTCTATCTGTATGCTTAATGACGCCGGTAGTTAATTTACCTTCTGCGGTTTCAAAAACAAGTCTCGAATAAGGATCTATTTGATCAGGGGTATTTCCATCTATCATTCGGCTAACGCCAGAAAGTTCGTCTAACTCTCTTCTGATTTTAGGAAATACATTAACAATATTTGAAGCAAATCTGCTTGCTCCACTATCGGCTCTGTCTTGAACTGTTTTGGCTAGTTTTAGGCCACCTTGTTTTGTTATCTTGGACAAAACAAAAGCTGAAGCCAGGGTAGTGGCTGTCGTAGATACAAATCTTAAAACAGGGTGATTATTTAAGGCCTTTGAGATAAAAGACGAATTAGGGGCATCGCCCCTTTCTTCGTCTATCATTGTAGGAACATCTCTGGATGTTACGCTATAACCTAAGTTATGAATAGGCCCTGGATCTCTAATCAACTTTGTTTCCTACCTATTTCATACCCCACAGCTTTTGAGCGATAGGATCTTCATATTGAGCCTCTCCATCTTTCTTAGAAAGATTATGCCTAGCTGCAGAAATTTTTCTCTTTTGCTCTTCCTCTTCAGGATCAATTAACTGAATCTTTAGATCAGTAGATTCCATGCCATTGGCATTCTGTTTTATCTCAATAATCTTTTCAGATAAAGCTACTTTTTCTGCTAATTCAGAAAATGTCATATCCTCCAAGTCTTCTGGAGCATATGATGTTATAGTAGCCAAAACAAAGGCTTTCATTAAATTCTTAACATCATTTGCTTCAACTCTTTTTTCTTCAAGAATTCTTTTAGCAATCGATGCGCTAAAGAAACCGGAAATATCAAGTATTTCCGAAGAGAGATTAGCAACTATACCGGGAGGTATTGTCATAGTGTCAAAACCCTCTGGGTATATGACAGCATATTCAAGTATGATGTCTTCTATATCAGAGGAGTCAATATCTTCTAACGTTTTTAGATAAAGAATTTTATCATATTCTTTAAAAGTTAATTCTCTAAAAACAACAGTTTGATTTTTTATATCAACACTATAAATGTTGCCGTATTTATTTTTTAAAGAAAAAATAATATCAGCTGTTAACATTTTATAACTGTCTTACCTCTAGGGCTACGAAACCGGAAGCTTCTAGTACTTCTTGGGATATTAATGATGGCAGTCCGGCCATAAAGCCAACAGAGTTATTTTTATCAAATCTAGGATAGAGCATGCATAGTTCTGCTATGGTTTCTTCGTTCCATAGATTTGCCTCTGCAGTAGAAAGCTGTCCAGATTGTACTAGCTGCTCCATTTTTTTGACGATCTGCTTATATTCTGCTCTATTTAATACTCTCCAGACAACATGCTTATCGTATGTAATTGAAGTTACATAAATATCGCCATATTGTTTTTTCCACTCTTTAACAAGACCGGCCTTGGGACCATTTTTCCAAATTTCCTCTTCATCCGGCACTTCTTCTATGTCAGTATACTGCTTGTCTTCGTTGTCGTCGGCAATGTCGTCTAGGAATTGCTGATCATCCTCAAGCTCAACATCAATAGCATTAGGATCATCTGATCCAGACAATGTGAAGTTAATTTCTTGAGCGCTTGTAGTGTCTTCAATCTCTAGATTTTGCAGAACAACTTTTCTTTTACTATCCATGATATCTCCTTAAACTAATCATTGTACATTATATCATAATCATATTATAGGGGCTAAACCACCTAACGTTTGACCCCAATTTGTTACATAATTTAAATTCTCCGCAATTGCCAAAGGAGCCAATGGACCAGAAGACACATTTGCAGCAGATGCTCTCTTTATGAAGGTCGTATCTACTTCTGTAAAATAATGGTCTCTTGCCATAAATTGATATGTCTCCACAACTGGCTGCCCACCGGGCGCATAGACTGTCGACATATTAATTAAATTGACTTCTTGAACAACAATTTTCATTGGAGAACTTAAAGAAGTAGACTTTACAACTCTTTGATTAACATCTGACAACATTGTCCTAGACAAATTATCTAGGGAGCCATTAAATTCTACATCATTTGTATCTGTTTGAAACAGATTTTTTGGCGACAAAGCCACCTCTTCCATACCGTAAACTATAACAAAGTTAAATGGCGGATGAGCACTAAAAATATTCTTATCGGAATCTAAAACGTTTTTAGCAAAAGGGTCCTCTGTGATTCTATCTAATTGGCCCATTTCCCAATATTTATTCATTAAAGCTTCGTCTTCTTCTGTTTCTAACTGACTTCTTAAATTAGACAATATTCTTCCAGGAGCTCTTTTGTCTGTTGCCAATTCAGATCTCGTTATTGCAGCTTTCTCTAAAAGATCTGTCATTCTTCTGGGATATCTTGTATATAGGGCAATTTCTCCAGTTATAATTCTGGTGCCATACATTATTGCATCGTAATTGTATGACCAGAAACCATACAGTGGCTGCTTTTCCTGGCGCACATTAAAAGCAAAAGTTGCTATATCTAATTCATCATCAGGATGGAACAAGCCATCAATAAAGATTCTAATATCTTCTCCGCTGAAATAATAATCATAATAATTACTAAATCTTTTATCGGTATTAGTTCCGCCACTCCAAGTTAAATCAAGCTTTTCGTTTACGGGATTAAATTCTTTTCTAGCGTTATTTGAAAATACCCCAGGAAAAACCTGAGCTATTGGTGCAGGCATATCTTTACCTTTCTATAGGTGTAATCTTCCAGGTGGCATAACCTGGGCTGGAACTGTGGGTTTATTATATTTTGTATTATAATAAGCTGTTTCTTCAGCTTGGCTTTGTAACTCAGCAAGATCCGTTATAATCAAATCGCCAAAAACATTTGTACTAATTTGATCCCTAGCCTTCATTTCATCTGTATAAGAAGTGTCTCTTGATACAGTGCTGTCGTTTGGCATTCTTACTAGGGGTTGTATTCCTCTGGCCATGTAAGTGTATGTCTGTTCTGTAATTAAGTCGTCTACAGACAGGGTTTGGCCTTCGTCAACTATTGTTACTCCGAATATTTTCATTTTTGAACCGAGACCGTATTCATTGAAAAATGTAATAACAATATCAAATGGCGGCAACATATCCGCTAGAGGGGCAAAGTATCCAGTTTTTCTTGCCAGATATTGCTTAAATTCTTTTATTCTATAAAAAGCGTATTCGTTAAATACTGTAAAGATGAGGCTGCCAGCTATAGTTCTTCCACCCTTAATAAAGCCCCGAACATTAACGTGACCAAGAGTTCTTACTGGGGAATTTTCTCTGTGGACAGAATATGATATAGTCTGCAACTCTCCTAGATTTATAGAATCGCCTTGAGACTCAACATTTCCATCTGGACCGATAATCGGTAAAACGATTGTCGCAACAGCGTCTGCCCCAGAGTATGACATCGTTGATAGATATTTTTCCCAGTCATAAAGGTCATTACCACTTTGCTGAACTGCTTCTTCTTGTTTACTTTTTCTAAAAGTAAATGTCTTAATTTCTGCCATTAAAATCTCCAAAAAATAAATAAGTGCATGGAAGATACCTCCCATGCACCTATTCTTACGACACTAAAGACTATCAGGGTCTGATAATTGTTGTGTTCAATCCCTCGGGTGTTATTCCTACCAAATTGGTTGGATCAACAAGAGTGTCATTTCTGATTGTGTACATAGGACCAAGTTCACGAGCAACATAAGTCATGGTTTCTTCGATGACAATGTCGTCCATGGAAGCGCCAGAACCTTCGTTAAGAAGTTCTACGCCGAATATTGATCTAACAGCTGCCTGACCATACTCGTTGGCAAATGTTACGGTAATGTCAAAAGGTGGAATCTGGTCAGCGTAGAAAGGAACCTTTTTTACAACGCCAGTCTTCTGTTCGTTGACATCAGCAATACCTCTTCTGTGACCATTGTCGCCAGGAAGTGTATTGTGGCTTCTGGTGTAGAAGTCCATTGGTCTATTTTGCGAATAGTTCTGATCTAACATCTTATATAGAGCTGGGCGATCAAATACTGTGAAGATCAATGAACCAGCTATACCTCTTTTGCCTCTTGAGAAAGAGCGAGGATTGGGTGATCCCATGGTGTAGATTGGAGCCTTTTCTCTAGTGACGGAGAAGGTGATACCCGAAAGCGCACCTATTTCCACTCCACCAAATGTAGCTACAATGTCTGCACCTGAGAATGTGGTATAAGTATTGAGATACTTATTTACTGATGTATATTCCTCTGCGGCCATTTTGTTTTACCCTCCTAATCGGTAATTATTATAGATTAATGGCTACTCTGACTTCGATCTCTTTGAGTTCGAAGGCAGGTGTTAAAATGAGGTCTACAATCGCCTTGTTTTCATTTGGTATGTACGAGACTGTAAAGTCACTACCAAGCAAGGCTCCTACAATTTGCATTCCTCTCAAGCCAGAAGTGATTGCTGTCTCCATCGCATTTCTTGTTTGAATGTTTGATGGTTCGCCAACAAATCTCTGGCAGGCTTGTCTTACAACTGATGTGGCGTCGTCTACAATTCTCTTTGTTGAGAGACGGGTGTAGTCTGATGTTGCCCAACCAAATGTTAAACCTTCTCCGAATACTGGAATCTTATTAAAGTTAATAACAACAGTATTAACACCCTTAGTAGCGAGAGCAGTCTGCTGAGTTCTAGAAGGGGCATAACGAACAGCCTCTATATTGTAGAGAGCCTTATTTACTAGTGAACTATATGAAGGAAGCAAGCTTAAAGCGCCAGCAACATGAGCGGCTCCGTTAGCGTAACCAAACTCTGTTGTTCCAGACTGATAGTTTACGGGCTTGACTTCCGCAGCAACTACAACCACATATGGGCCAACTTCCTTAAAGGATGCGCTAGCATTTCTGTCAGGAAGATCTGTCAGTGCCAAATGTGTAGAAACTTGACCAGGAGTCATAGTTTCTGTTGTTGAATAGTATGGGCTAACTCCCATGATTGCGATGCAAGGGTTAATGTTTTCAGAAATATCCTTCACCTTTGCGGCTACCTGATAGGCCCAGTTGCTTGATACGGTTGACGTATTATCTGCAACGAAGCCAATTTTTGCGTCATCGCTGGGCGTAGCTGGGCTCTGCCAATCGTCTGGGTGAGCGCCTCTTCCCCAAGGAATGATAATGTCGGGAATAGCAGCTTCTGCTGCAATAAAGGCAGCGTCGAAAACCGAGCCACCATAACTTACGCTAGTTACAGTTCCAGTGGCTACAGGGTCAGCCGTATCAGTGTCCCACTTTGTATCAGAAGGAAGTGGTACAATATAAATTCTTCCAGCTCCAGCCAAAACTAGCTCTAGATATGCACGGTGAGCATCTGATCCCTCTCCAAAAGCAGTGATCGCATCAGCCTCGTTAGTTACTCTTACAACGTCAAGATCTGCTACTGAACCGGTATTGTTAGCCGTGCTACGACGTGCTATCGCCACTATTCTAGGACCAACAGGTGTATCCTGACGTGACACACTGTAGAAGCGATCTCTAATTAATGTTTTTACTCCAGGTATAGCCATATTGGTTTCAATCCTCCAAATAATAAACTTTTTTGAATCTTCAGTTATAGTAACACATAACTTATAAAAACAACTACAAAGTTAAACTGGCAGGATTTTTCTATACACCATTTCAGACGTTAGGAGTTGCAGTCTGGAATAGATCGATAATATTTCCAGTTGTACCCTCATAATTAGGGGTAGCTAACTGATCTCTAAGTAATTGCTTCTCATATGCCATCCAGGTTCTAGCGTCAACTACAATCTGCTCAATTCTTCTATTGGACATTGCAAAAGTCTTTTCCGTAGTTAACATATATGTAACAGTTCTCTTATGAACGTCTTTTCCTTCACGATTAATTTCCGAATCAGACAAACGTCTAGAATAGACTAATTCAGATGCTCCAGCAGATTTAAAAATTGATGTATACTCCAACATGAAATCTTCAAACGCTTCAATTACCTGATCACATAGAACTGCTGCATCTAGGTCATCTCTAGTTGTTGCTCCATTGGAACCCTGAAAGGTGCCAACTTTAGACATTACAGTAAAGCCAACAATATTTTGAAAACGTTGACCATAAATAGTGACCGTGTTAGATAAGACATTTTGTCTCATTCTTGGTTTTGGCTCTGTTGTGTGAGCCTTTCTTAACTCTAAGTGATATCCTATAATTGCAGGAAACTCATCTAGGCCAACATAGGTTGAAGACGGGGCAGAAGAGAGATCTCCAGAAGTAACGTCGGTTCCACCATTATCTTTATAAGTTACAGAAGTTTCTCTATTTACACTTAGTGGCAATATTGGTATTGCTGGATAGCTTTCTTCCCAAAGTTTTTTAACTAAACCAATGAAATCTAGATAGCTTAGATTGCCAGAATATACTTCCTCTACACCATCTTGATCTAATCTTCTATATCCAGGGGCTTGAAGCTGAGGATAACCGTATCTAAGGTTTTCTGAAAAACTAGGAAAATCTCTATTAATGTATGCCATATCAAGCTCCTGGACCAGCTGCTAAAGAAAAGTTAATCTTTTTAATAGCAAAATATGATATTAATTCAATATCAAAAATTAATTTTTCCTTTGTTGTATCAGAAAATCTTGCATTAAAAGAATAATCTAGTATAGCTTTATTAGTTTTTAAATATTGTAAATATTTTTTAGTATCATCTATAATACTGTCAAATGCTAGCAAATCATGACCAGAAGCTGCTATTCCCTTAATTTCGCTAACAACTGCAGCAACTAGTCTCATTTGGAAGAGTTTGCTAAAGACAGATTCCTCATGGGCCATAGTATACTCATTGGTAACATATATCTCAAAAGGAACAGCTCTTCTGGTTTTTCTTCCCCTATAGACAGTGTTTACTCCTATAGCTTCTAATCTCTCATAATCTGAATATGTTAAATCTGTCCCAAATAAAGATAGCGCTCCTGGCACTCTAGTGCGAATAATTGCCTTAGCTTGCTGATTGGCTGCGATCATGCCAGCGTATGCTGCTGCGGCGCTGGAGGTATAGCTAATTTTAATTTGTGGATGCTGGAAAACCAATTCGCCATAAATCGGAACCACGTATCTACCTTTATCAGACGCTATTTGGCCATCTAGATAAGTAGTGAATTTATTAGTAAATAATGGATTAGCTTCCAAAATAGATATGTCCGAAGACTTTACTCCATCAGATCTTGAACCAATAACTCCCATCTGAATAAAGCCAGTAGAATTATGAAAAGAAGAACAGTAATTAGCCAATTGAGTAACAAAATCTACTCCACCAGTATTCATAATACTAGCTTCTAATGGAATTACAATATCAACAAAATCTAAATCAATTATATCTGCGTATGCTTGCTCTAGGCGGTCATAGTATCTTTCATAGAAAGTGCTTTGAGTACCTGGCGTAGCGTCGTTGATAGAAAATACTGTTGTGGATAAGTTTCTTTGAGCGTAGCTGTCCACATATTCCGACATTGGAGCGACAGCGCAAATCATAATATCTCTAGCCCCACATGAATAGGCGTCTAAGACTCCTCTCAAAAGAGGGCTATTTGTATTGGCGCCCATCAAATCAACTGCATGTTGAATCGAATTAATTCTAATAGGATAATTTAATCTCATGCCGTCAGCGTGACCAAGCAATAATATTGTGCTTGTGTTTCTTCTATCTAACTGCTGATAGGTTGGCTTATAGTTGACGACAGATGATTTTGGTGAAGTTATTGTTACCGAAGAAACAGATGTTACAGAATTTTTTACCTGAAAAGTCGCTGTAGCGTTTATGTTTTGCGCAGTACTGCTTGTTCTGGCTATTATTGTGTAAACATATTCATATAAATTTTCTGGAACTTTATATGTAAAGGTGTACTCGCCAACTGCTGATCTGACTATTGAATTATCATTTTCATTTCCATTATCTAGAAGAAGGGAGAATGGACCATCAATTACGGGGCCAGAACCAGTGTCGCCTCTTAATACATAAACTACAACATCTACTGGAGTAGAAAGATTTGCTGGATCATAGATAGATCCATCATAGTCTGTAAAAATAAATTTAAATTGTGCCGTCTGACCTTTTGATAAAACTATCATTTTACTTCTCTCTTGTAGCGCCCACGACCCAATAGTCTATCTTACCCATGCGTCCCCTCATTGCAGTAACAGCGTCTACTGTAAACATGGTGTAATTTTTATTTACTTTTAAAGAAAAATTTTCGTATATTCTGTCGCCCTCTTTTGGATTAATGTGGTCTTCAAAATAATAGACTGCATCGTATTTTGTAAACAAACCATCTTGTGCTTCTGTGGTGGATAGCGAATTACTTACTCCAGATTGACCAACTTGTCGAGTTGTGACTCTTTCGAATTTGCTTGAATGATTACCATTTGATAATATTCTTTGTATATAAACATCATGGCCCCATTCTCGAAGAACTTTTTTAAAACTTCTTTTTATATCAATCATACTTCTTGAAACCTCTTCTTGGCATGGGGTCGTCTTGAGGTGGGACGCTTCTTCCTGGGCCGTACAATTCTCTATCCGACAAGTAAACTATTTTGCCAGTTTCCACTTCTGGAATCTTGCCTGAAGTCACTGGGAGCCCTCCGCTGGGCAGATTCTTCATTTGGAACCCCTTTGGGCCCACTTTTCCAGCTAATATTTCCTTTCTTAAAGAAGCAGCTATTTGACACCATGTCGTTGCGTTATCTCTGGTTACCTTGGCTCTTGGTACTGATCTATTAGTTAGCGAAAAATCACCTAAACGAACAGAAACCTCATCATCTCCACCAAATCCATAAGTTCTACTAAGCTCACATGCTGCTGATGCCTTAATGTATTCTAATACAGTAAAAGATAAACCAGAGCCATCTTCTTCATCTAGGAGATTATATAAAGCTTTAACTTCATTAGAGTAATTATGCACTATTTCGCCTATCTCCAATAACGAAGCGTCTGGGAAATACGGAATTAACTCTTCCGGATCTAAATATAGCGGAGTAACATCTGGTGCAAAAATAATTGTTTCATCAGATTTGAGGGTTATTGTTGGCTGATATTCTGTGACTGTTGAGCTAACATACAATTTTTGCTCAACAACAACCGAGTTGCCACTACTTAAAGTTCCGGTAAATTTAACAGAATACGTATCTGCAGAAGATGCCGTAAAATCATATATATAAACAGAAGAAGAACTAGCAGTAGCATTACCAGATTCAACTATGCTGCCTGCTGAATTTTTTATAACAACAGTTACAGGTGGAACTGGAGATAGGTCAACTTCATTACCTGAAGTGTCTATATCTTTAAACTTAACCGTTATTCTGACTGTATCATTTATTACAATTCTGTCTGTAGACATAAAACCCCTTATTTATTTATACGTTAGATATAATAGTAACGTCTATTGTTCCAGCAGAATTTTTATCAAAAACTATAGTATCTGCAGTTGCAAATGCATAGGATTCATTTTTATCTACGGATATAGCTATATAACCAGAACTATCTGGATTAATTCCTTGCGAACCAGATATTGCATATGCGTCTGCGTTAATTTTATCAAATTCTATTGATCCGTATCCATTAAATGCAGAAAAATCTATTGATGAAGAAGTTTCTGAATTTTCTATAACACCCGTTGGTATTATTACCGAAGGAGAAGGAACAAAAACTAATGTACTTGTTATAGAAGGTGGCTTTAATACAATTACTTTTAATAAATTTAAATTACCAAATGTAGGAGTTAGACCAAAGGCCTGCGGAGATACTACATATAATCCATTATACTGATAATGTTCTTGATTATATGTTATATCACCATCATATTTCATTCATATTCCTTTAACGTCAGAATGTCCCACCATCTATTGTGATTCCATCAATTGATCCACCTGTAATTGAAACGTTGTTTGAGTTTTGTGTAGCAATTGTCCCTAATCCTAGAGTTGTTCTTGCAGCAGATGCGTCTGCATCATCGACTAGTGATCTACCAAATGAAGTAAATGTAGCAAGTGCGGCTGTACCAGAACCAGTAAAGTATGGAAGTCTATCTGCTGCTGATGTTAGTCCAGCTATGGCAGCCAGTTCAGCATCGTATGCCTGAACGTTTGTTCCAATAGCAAGACCTAATGCAGTTCTTGCATCTGATGCATTAGTTGAGCCAGTTCCACCATTGGCTATCGCTATAGTTGTACCATTCCATGTGCCTGTTGTAATTGTCCCTAAGGTAGTAATGCTCGACTGTCCGGCATAAGTTGAAGCAATATCTATTGCGTCTGAAGTTACAGATATTCTGTCAGAAGTTCCACCAACAGCAATGACGCCATTGCTAAAAGTTAAACCATTTCCAGCTATTGTGCTATTTACCTGTAATTCATCTGACGTAATTAATAAGCCACTGTTTGTAGCTAAATTGATATTAAAAGTAGAACCATCTAATACTAATCCGGTTCCAGCAAGATATGTTCCTGCACCGGAGAATTGAGTCCAGTTAACAGCATCGGACCCAACGGTAGTAACTTCGTCAGAGCAAACCCAGCCAGTATTACCGTAATTATCACCACTGTCAACAAATACAAAGTCGCCACCAGCAATTTCTATTGCGCTATCAAAGTCAGTAGCTCTAGTAAGAACCGTTCCACCAGTAGCCCAAGTGTAAATACCGTTGTGAGCTGCAGTTGCCTGATTTTTAACTAGGATTCTATCTCCATTTTGGAGGTTATAATTATCTAGTGCAGTAAGTGCTGTACCTAGCGTAAGAGTTGCGCCAACACCGTCTGTCCCATTGCTATACGTAACTGAGCCACCAGTTATAGTGGCCAAGGTTGCTCCCGTAGCAGCTTTTACAGTTGCATGAATATGCAAACCTTGGGTTGCAGAATCAACATAAGCTTTAGTGGCGGCATCTTGGGGATTTTCTGGATTTGCAAGATTTTCTATTCTTGCACTATTAACAGAAACGTGACCTGTTCCATTTGGGTCCAATGAAATTCCACCATTAGTATCAGTTGCTGAAATTGTGTTTCCATCAATACGAATATTATCAATATCAATTTGCTGAAGACCAGCAAGGCTTAACGAGGTTGAGCCTAATGATGTTGCAGTTGTGCCAATTGTGATAGACGAATTAACCAATTGAGTATTTGATACTCCACCTGATTTTATAGTTACTGCTCCAGAACTAACGGAGAAACTGTCAGAGCTAAAAGAGGCGATTCCTTTATTTGATGTAGTTGCATCTTCTCCGGATATCGTAATAGTATTATTTGTTACAGCTGTATCAATTCCTTCTCCACCAGCAAATGTCAATGTATCGGTCGCTAGAGCCACTGCGTCTGCGGTCCCAGTGTCTGCGCCGACTGTTAGAGAAGTAGAAATAGAAGCTGTTCCTGCTGCAGTCAAACGACCTTGAGCGTCAACTGTAAAAGTTGGGATTGCACTAGCTGAACCATATGAACCAGCAGTGACTGTTGTATTGTCAAGATTTAGAGTTATGGTATTTGTAGATGATGCTATTGACGAAAGCCCAGTTCCACCTGATATAGTTACTGTCTCTGCGTCATCAATTGTCTGACTAGTCCCAGAATCTCCAGCGAGTGTAAAGTTATATATAGATGAAGTTATGGCGGAATCTACATAACCAGTTGTTGCGACTTTTGTGCTATTATCTCCTGCTGTTTGTGTTGTTGCAGTTGCAGAAGATCCTAAAGCTACTGTTCCAGAAAATGTTTTATTTCCAGTAATAGTTTGAGTTCCAGCTAGTCCGACATACGCACCCTTACCACCAATTGCCTCAATAGTAGTAGCAGATCCTCCGACACCACCAGTGCCTTTGCCATAATAAAGGGTATCGTCTACCTCATTATATGCTAGTTCTGCGTTTTCCAGGCTGCTGGGTGCGCCAGATGCGCCAGATGCTCTTCTTCTAATTCTGATTGTATTAGCCATTGTTAAAAGTTTCCTCCATCAACAAGATTTTCTTCATCATAATTTACCCAAGCTGAGCCGTTGTAACGCAGAACATCACCTGGATTTGCTGATGTTATAGTAACATCAGTTAAACCATTTAAAACCGATTGGGCAGCTATAGCTGATTCTGCTGAAATTATTCTATCTTTAACCGTTAAATGCACTCCTGCCGGACTTAAGCCCAGGACAGTTTCGATTGCTTCTACGGCATCGTTTAAATCTGTGTGCTGCTTATGGTGTGGAACAATAACTGAATTAAGCATGTCCGTTGCTGAAGGATTCGTAAAATTATCAAGACTAGCGGGATAGGCGGTGCTCATATTTTTTTCCTTATAAACTAAATATTTTATATTGATCATTACTCCAATTAATCGTAATGGAGATTGGATCTGCCGTGGAAGATACTGGCAAACCTGTAGCAGTATCTATATAAGCTAAAAGTCTAGATGTAGATCTAGTTCCTGTATCTCTATATAAAACTAAGTAAGAAAATCCACTTGTTCCATAATTTTCTATTGTTATATTATCTGCGTCAAAGATTCCAGATGCTGTTGTTTTGCCGGATAATAAAGCTGTAGTTGCTGCTATTGCTGATTCAGCTATATCAGAAAGAAATTCATGTGTTGCAATATTAACTGAATATGTGTTTTTAACTAGGGCAACTTTGATATTGTTATCAGTCAAATCAAATAGACCTTCTAATAAGGCCTCTTTAGCTTTAGCGTAAAGCGCGTTAGCCATCACGGACCAACTTCTGAAGAAACAATTACCCTATACTTATATCCAGACTCGAAATATGTTTTACCATCTGTAGAGTAAACTGGCGTTGCGTCGTCAGATGGAAAATCTACATAGACATCTGCTCTCCATGAGTGCATTGATACTTGTGCGTCAACGGATTCCCATCTAGAAGGTGTTTTTTGTATCTTCTTTCTTTGAGCCTTAAAATACTTTGAAGTTAAAAAGTTTGATGCGGGACGGGAACTAAAGTTTATGGTAACTCTTCCATTGTTTTCGTCATTATTTAAATAGAAACTGCCGGTTGAAGGATCTGTTGAAATAATATAAAAGTCTGGATTTTTTGCTAATATTTGATAACCAGTTTCTATATCAACTCGAACTGACTTGTCTTCAATGAGAACTTCATTAAGAACAGTTCCCTGAGTTTCCTGCAGAACTGATGGAGTAGCTGAATTTGTTTGGCTAGTAAAACTGATTTGCTCTTGCGGTACAGTGAGACCAGAGGAATCAACTAAATTAGAAACTTTTACAATATAATCTGAATTAGAAGAAAGTACAACATTCCAATAAAGAGTTAAAGTTCTGCTGATTTGATTATAATCTGTTATTGTATTTATTGTTCTAAAAGGGGAACTAATTTGAACCGGCGTTGCAGTGTCTGTGAAAAGGGTAAAATTTGCATTAACTAATGATGCTATTTTTATTGTTCTACCAAATTTAATATTAACTGTATTAACAGTTACGGTAGCGTTGTCTATCAGATACAAGCTCACTCAACACACTCCATCAATAAAATCTATTTTAATAGTAATAAACAAAACAGAATAAAAGCAGAGGGGGTGGCGGATTTCTCCACCACCCCCAAGCTTTAGGGTAATTTGTAACTATAACGACCCTAAGGTTTGTTTATCAGGTTGCCTCGTTAGTAACCATGATTTCATAGTTACGGCTGAGTCTGACGTTCTTGGCTACGGTAATACCCTCGCCATCGCCAAGCATTACGATGTCGTAACGCTCCTTCATCTTAAGTGAACGAAGATCACGGCTAGGATCGTCAAACTGATCGGTGCTCATGTCATCCTTGACCAAAAGTGTTCCCACTTCGTTACGGTCAATGAGGAATAGGTCTGACTTAGCTGCTGTTGCGCCACTCTTAGCGGTGAAGCTTACGAATGGTGAAACAAGAACATTTAGACCCATTGGGGCTGTTGCGTTAAGGGCGCCGTCAGCTGACTGAGGACGATATCCCCAGCTTGTGCCAACTCCTGAAGCTGCACCACCGGCGTGGAAGATGGAATCCTTAAGGAATACCGACCACATGAGGGGGTGGAGAATAAAGTCTGTTGGTACATGATTTTCAGCCATAAGTACAGCAGCCATGTCTACAATGTCGTCCCAGGTGATTGTTTTATTGGCAACGCCGTTAATGTCAAGACCTGTTGTGTCATCATATGAACCGCTATCGTTATCAAAAACGATAGTAGCTGCATCCTTGAAGCGACTAAGAGCGATTTGCTCTTTTAGGCGAGCCATAGCGCGACCGGCTGCGCGAACATGTAGACCGACAATGTCCCAAAGTGAGTCAGCGATAACTTCCTCGGTGAAAGCTAGCTTTACACCTTTCTTTGAAACCTTGCCCTCTACCTGCTTTGCGAAGGCGAGTGCTTGCTCTGGATATTCTTGGCCTTCTGGAATCTCAGCCGCTTGGATAGCATTGACTGCTGGGAACTCCAAAGAACGCCCCTTACCGAGACGAACTGTGGAAAGCAGGGGGGTCACAAGAAGCTGTGGCTCAGCTGCTTCTCTTAGCGTACGAGAGAGAACCTTGGGGAAAAGGGCTGCTGCATCTGGTGAAGCAAAAGCCTCCTTAATGGTTACTCTGTTGTCTGCATCGATATACCCGTCCTCAGTCAGTGCAGTCTCCCAAGCTGGGAGACCAGAGAGGAGCTCTTGGATTGTCTTACTCATCTTAGGAATATTCCTCCTGTGTTGTTGTTTTTATTAGAGTGTCAAATTGACGCGGAATGCACCAATGACATTGTATACGTCCAAGTTAGCACGAATACCGAGCTTGCCACTGTAGCTTCCGCTACGGGTAAGTTCGTATACTGTCTTTAGTGCACCTGGATCTGATGGAAGCTGCATGTAGCTAAGGAGGCCATCGTCAAAGTTTGTAGCAAACTTTTCGACTTCGACAACCTTACCTACCTGCAAGTAGCTGTAAACAGCGCTGCTATTATAGAAATCGGCAGCTGCTGCGGCTACTGGGCGTCCCATGAAGTCGGAACGGATTAGTGAACCGACTGTTACGTCGTCATTAATGCCAGCAACCATTGGATACTCCACATAGCCGTGAGTGATAAAGCCAGCACCTTGCGATGTGCCTTTGTCAAATGGTCTGTAGAGATCATATTGTGCGCAACCAATCGGAATTGACCGAGCTGCTACAGTAACTGTGTCAGATGATCCACTCGTTGATGTTGGCGTAGCGCCATCTAGTGGGTCCCAAGAAGGCATTACGTCGCCCCAGCTCTTGCTTGAAGATGTTCCGTTAGCTGGAACAATACGAGCATCACCGTTGGCGTCGGCAACCACTGAAAGAATAGTACCCTTTGGAATAACGATCTCAAAGCGATCATCTTCACTGTCCAAATACCATGTTGGCAAGCCGGGGTGGGGCAGTAAGTATGCACTGGGGGCTACACCCTCAGAAACAACGAAGCGACCAGCACCTGTCTTGCTATGAACCTTGCGGAACTTTGCTAAACTCATTTTTTATCTCCTTAATTATTAAAGTTTACGTCTACCCATAAGGGCATCTACTAGAACTTGCTCAAAAGAATCTACAGGAGAACCAGGCTTGCTGATTTCCTCTTCTTTGTCAAGAGTCAATACATTATCTTCGGATTCAGTTACCTCTGCTTCAGAAGTAACCTCAGGCATGCCAGCAAAATTAGAAAGTCTCTTATTTACTTTTACTGGAGTCTTAGCTAAATCTCTGAGAGTATCAGCCAATGAAGAAGCTGTGCGAGTAGCATGCTCTTCAATAAGCTTTTCGCGATCATCAACAGACTCTAAGCCCAAGCCGACCTTAGTATCAACAACTCTTTCAACTAGAGTTCTATGCAGAGCGCTTTTGAGCTTTGCATTTTCTTCTTCAAGAAGCTTAATTCTTGCCTTAAGTGTGTCAGCATCTTGCTCAACGCCCTCTTTGTTATCGCTGAGCTCACTGGCCTCTTCGGCATCTTCTTGACTCTCATCAGTCTTTTCGACCGATGACTCTTCTGGCTTTTCAGCATTTTCGGAATCTACAGTTTGTACATCCGCCTCTTCTGAATCGTCAGCTGAGTTCTCTTCTTCCGAGCCTGTTTCTGCAGACTCTTCTGAAACCTCTTCAGTCTTTTCTTCTGAAGCCTCTTGGACAACCTTTTCGTCAGTTGTAGCTGAAGGCTCTTCGGAAGAAGAAGCTGCTATATTAGAGAGATCCTCGCTTAGCCCTTCGGCTACAGCTAGAATATCTTCTTCTTTATTAACATCTTTCATGCTATGAGTCTCCTCAGAATTATTTTTTTCAGAATCTTCATTGGATAGTAATGAATTAGCATTACTTATATAACTTTCACTTTCCTGAAGGGCCAAGGCAGTTAAAAATGCGCCCTTTAAATGTAAGTAAATGGGTTTCGATTCCTTCTTCTTCATATCGGAAAGAATTGATCTATTTTCCTCAATTGAAATAATATCTTCATTATCCATGCTGAGGACAAACGCAGCGCTTTTTGCAATCCAACCTTCAGAGTCTGAGATTTCGGTTTTTCCATCTTGCATTTTTGTGGATCTCACTCCGGATTTTTGATCTGCTGGCTGATTTACAAAAGAGTATTCCTTAAAGGAAATATCCTGCATATCAATGTATGCTAGTTTACCCTTGTAAACCTTACCCTTTTTAAACTTAGGCATACGGGGACGACCTGAGTCATCTTCTCTCGCTAGATCTTCACCAGAAATACTACAAACAGCCTTTGTAGCCCTTCCTCCAACCGAACCCGTCAAGTATCTCTTATCGATAACCTTTTGGGCTGCAACAGGATCAGTGATTGCAATTTGCAATCTAACAAAAGCGCTTCCATCTGACTCTTTGTCCATCTTGGCAGCCATTACCCTGCCAATAGGCTCTGTATTTAAGTCATGATTAAGAATGATTGGCTTTGGATAAGGCTCAACCCATGATTGAAGTGCCTTCTCTAACTCTATGGCTGAATAATGATTATAGTTAGAAGTCAAGCCCTCGTGTATTGCGGCGACCTCTATAATCAAGCCGTGCCTGGAGTTAAATGATTCTGAAAAATCTATATCTGATTTTGAAAAATCAGGAAGCTGTAATGTAAAGTTTTCTACAAAATCAAAAGACATGTATTCCCCTATTTATTAATATCTATTTTAATAGTAAGTTTGTTTTTATAACATTGAACAATTTTATATAAATATATCACACTTTAGTATAGTTTTCAAATATTAGCGCTGATCTTTCATCCCCATGCTTTAAAAATGACCCATACATCAACTCAGACATTATGTGCGGAGCATAAATGTATGAAGCGCAGAATAAATTATAACCAGCCTCTTTACACTCCCATGACCAACCTACATCCTCACCTTGCTCATGGACACTATAATCTATATTTGAATATACTTTCTTGTTCATCATTTTTGCAGCCATGATTACGTCAGACTTAAAATAAGTTCCAAGAGAATACTTTTCCTGTCTAAATGCTTTTCTAGTCATACCCTCTCTCCATGTCATCACACTCGGATACATTGTGCCGAAAGGGGTCATGAACATAAGAGGGTTAACTGCGTCAGCACCAGACTTAATATGTGCAATTAACAGCTCTAAAGTATTTGGATTTGTTAATAATATATCAGAATCTAAACTAAAGTAGTATTCTGGAGAAACATCTCTAACAGTAGTGAGTAAAGAGTTTCTTAAGGAAACCATATTTTGATACTTAGATAATGTCCACTGTCTTCCATTGTTTTCGTGCTGAAAGTGCGGTATATCTTTTCTTATTTTTATATTGAAATAAGGTATCCTATTATCGTATTTTTTCCATGCCTCTAAAGATTGGATTGTTTCAGTATCATCTGGAGAAACCTCAAAAACAAAACCAATATCTTCAATAGGAAGAGACTGATTAACGATACAGCGAATCCAATGAGGTAATATCCAAGATCTCTTGTACATTGGACATCCTATTAAAAGTTTCATTTAGAAGCTTTAATTTCCTCAGACTTTGTCGCTACAGCTTCATCGGACTTTGATTGATCCTTTTCAGCTTTTACCGAAGACTCTAACTTTGGAGGAGTCTGGGTTTCAATGACTACTTCGCTAGCGGCCAATACTTCCTCCGGCTCATCTTCAACCGGATTAACTTTTTCCTCTAGGGCAAAAAGTCTTTCTGTTAGCTCCGATACAATCTCAAGAACTACCTGAAGAGCAAGTCTAGACTGACCATTGTCTACTGTTTTTTCTAAGGCGCGAATTGAATCATTTGTTGCTAAATAAGAAATTAGCTGTTCATTCTTTAGTGTCAGATCTGTCGACATTATCAATTTCCTTTTCCTCTTTTGTATAGACTATAGTATACTCTGATTCAAGGGCATTTTCAACTAATGTCAACCATGCATTGTCTGATCTTCTGATATTTGGTGAAGTATTTCTACCTTGCTGATTTGCTGGACGTGTTGCATTTCCGACGCCACGTCTTTGATTTGGCAAGTTTCTTTGGCCTTTTTGTGCCGGAGCTTGTTTATCGCCATCTATAACAGCGTCTTTAGGAGCCGACTTTGTCATTGTTAATTCTGCTTGGTTTTTTGCTAAATCCATTTGAACTTTACCCTGTATGGCAGCAAACATTTCATCTTCTTCATAATCAGGATTAATACCAAGCTCTAGTCTTGCTTCTTTGATTGAAATAATATTATTAACATATTTTTGTATAACATGCGTTTCTTTTTTAACTTGAGTATCAACGTCTATTTCGTTAAACTTGAAATAGCATCTGTCAGAAGAACCTTCTTCCAAGGGATTAGTTACGGGGTCAAATCCGCCTTCAAGTAAAAGTTCATTAAAAATATGAACCCTAATCATTTCTGCCATTATCTTCTGATACTGCTTAACCTTATCATACAGAGCGGTATCCAAACGATCAGTCACTGATCTGTTTCCACCATTCATCATCATACCTAGATGATGAGGGGCAACCCCAAGCCCAACTGCAACTCTTTCTTTAAAGTGCTCCAGGTATTGCGAAGCTTCAAGTGCGCTATTGTTGGCACCGATAACTTCAATATTATGTCTGTAAGGAAGAATTAGGCCACCCTCCGCTCTTAGGGATTCTATTTCAGATGCTGCGTTAGAGATTTCCTGAGGTTCTGCTGGCTGGTCTGCGGTGCCTATAGTGTATTTGTATAATGGAAAAAGTTCTCTATGAACGAGGTTCTGGATATCTTCTTCAATCTGACGAAGAGCAACAACATCATCTAGAACAGAACTTAAAAACGGAGTACCGAAAGCTCGACCCGACTTCTTATCCAAATACATATGAATAACACGATCAGCTGACCATACAGGGTCTCGTTCTGATGGCATGTAGGTCAGAGGATCTGTAGCCTGCTGATAGGATCTTGGTCTATTAAACTTATCTCTTAGAATTCTAACTTGTTCCGTAGGAATTAAATAATAACCCACTACAGGCTGCGGTGCATTTACTCCTGATATTGCAGTTGGAAAATACTCCGATATGTCACCTCTAGCCTTAACTATGAAAACATTCGCATACTTTACAATATGTTCAGTAATTTCGATTAAAAAATCTAAGAATGGCCTTTTCATGGCCATTTCCATATAATCTATTCTTTGATACAAGTAAGATACAGCTTCTGGATTTTCTCCGACTATTGACCAGCTTTCTTTCCAGAACAATTCTTTATATTTATTTATTGCCTGTTTAACATAAGAATCTGTATCTGCAGCTTGCATGATACGATCAAAATCATAGGGAGAAGGTTCAAATGTAGCTCTATTATTGTAATAGTATGTATTGCCCTGAAAACCAAGTGCAAGGGCAGCGACTTTCATCGCTTTGCTTACAGATTTAATTTCTTCTGGTTTAAGAGCTTTTGCTACAATATTATTCTTTTTATCAACTTGCCGAAAAGGCAAAAAATCGAGAACTGCCATTTATCTTCTCCAATATAAAAGCTATCATAATAGTAGCCTTATGGATTTTTTTTTATAAGTTACTGACCAGATTGCTGCGATCTAGCAAACGCGTTATTTAGAATAAGCGTTTTGACAGACTCCATCCAAAATACTGTTTCAGCTTCATTGAAATCGCTCTTATACTGCAAATTTGCATCTGAGATCTTAATCTCGATGGTGAATTCCTTTTTTGCTTCAACTGCTTCATTTACATCAATTACATCTGACATTTTATTTACCTCACTCAAATTCATCTGTTTTTGTTTTTGTTGTTTTTACTGTTTTTTGCTGCGCAGCCAGTTGCTCAATCTGAGCTGTTAACTGCTTAATAGTGGCTTCTTTGATGACAATCTCTGTCATCATTTGGGCCATTCGCTCATTAAAGGTTTGAACTAATATATTAATATCAAGATCATTGTTCATTTTTTCTCCTTAAATAGGAGTCTATTATATCACTTATTTTCTAAACTCTCTACTCTAGAGGAAAGTTCTTTAACGGCATTAATGAGTAGCGGGGTAATTAGTGCGTAATTCACGCTTTGTAGTTGCCCTTTTGACAAATCTCCAGATACCAGCCATGGTGCAACTAATTCAACTTCATCTGCTATTAAACCAATAATTGTAACTTCATCATGGATTCCATCTACAATTGGTTTTCCATCTTCAAAACTTGAAACTTTTAAAGGATTATAAGATACTGTATTTAAATTATTAATGATTGATAATCCAGTATTTGTAGATGCAATGTTTGCCTTTAATCTTCTATCCGATGTCGTTCCTAATACGATAGAGTTAGCATTATCTACGTGACCCATTATGGAACCATAAGCACTAATCCATGTCATGCCCATTTGATTCGCTGTTCCTCCCCAGCCAGTTAGTCCATTATATGAAATACCATTTCCGTTTACTGACATAGTTCCTAATGCCATATTTGCATATGCAGTATCATTAGCTCTTCTAACATAAAGAGTTGCGTCATTATTAGATGCCCTAAGTTGTATATGAGTGTCATAACACCGCAAAGCAAAGTTGCATTCATTAACACCTGCAACAGATAGATGAGAATACTTAGCAAGATCAGATTCTTCATTACCTTGTATAACAGTTCCATATGATCCATAGATGTATGTTCCAGGATCTAAATCTGGCCTAAGACCAACCCTAACTTCACCACTACCTGAATACCCTCTCATTCTAATTGTTCCATCGGAAACTATAGAATTACTATATATTGTGCTACCTGAAAAATTAATATTACTAACGTCATTGCCGTTATAATATAATGTTATATCATTAGTATTGATATGAACCCTATTTCCAGCTGAAGCTGTTGTGAGAGTTGAACCAGTAATAGTTGCACCAGTTATTGCTCCTCCAGAGATTGTTCCGCTAGCAGTTATTGTCCCACTAAATGTTCCGGAAGTTGCATTGATAGCTCCAGTCACAGAAAGGCTAGCCCCATCCCATGTCAATTTATTGCCTGCGGAATTGCCTATGGAAAACTTGTATGCTGCCCCTGAATACCCTAAGAAAAATCCCGTTCCAGTGTCATAAGCTGTTTGTCCTCCTTTAATATTTCCTCCAGAACTCAACGTTATTCCTCCGCCAGTTATTGTTGTTCCAGCAATTAATCCAGTTTGCGTTTGGTTTTGGGGACTTAAATTAGAAACATTACCTAAGCTTTGATTCCATGCACTTGAGCCATAAATGTAAGATCTATTATCGCCACTAGTTGAGTTATACCAAATTGAAAATTCTGGTATTTGACCTGCCACAACTTCTGCTCCAACAGAATAAATTGGATTAAATGTTCCAGTGGCGGAACTAGTGACAGTAAATGTATATGTTGTTACCGCGGTAACATATTGATTTTTTAAATTATACTGACTTGGAACAACGTTATTTAATGATACTATTTTACCGACAGATAAACCATGAGCTGTTGTCCCAGTAGTATATGTAACCGATGTTCCATTTCCTGATATTGCTGAAATTAATTTTGCGGTAAATGGACTAGGAATAGATGGTTGTGTGGCCCCATAAAAAATTGATCCAGGTGCAGAACCGTCTATAAATTGCAACGTTCCACGTATTGTCGCATTATTAAACTCTGCGCGTCCGTCTCCAGAAATAATCCAACCAGCTGTTCCACTAGTCCATGTGTCTGTCGTATTATTATAAGAACCATTATAATCTGAAGATCTTAAAATAGCCTTATTATCAGGGCTGGTGATTGTTGTTGCAGTTCCGGGTTGAGTTAATATTATTTCATGTGCGCCAATTGTTCCGGCAGTTATTTTTCCTGCCGTCAATGAACCTATGAACTCTTCGTCAATCAGTGGGGTATCACCAGAAGCAACTATAGATGTCCATCCGCTAATATTGCCAGCTGTATCAATTGTCCTCACTCTTCCATAATACTTAACGGGATTAGTTGTGGAAGAGGTACTTGTTGTTGTGCTGTTATCATCTACTGAAACGACAAAAACATTTGTTTGAACATATCCAGTTCTATGTGGTGTTTCGCCAGAAATAACTTGATACTGTGCGCTGATTAGTTCTACTTGATCTTGTTTATATAATTCATACTCATATTTTGCGGCATCTTCGTCAATACTGTCTGTATACTTAAATAATACATTTAAGAATGACGCTGCTAAAACTAAATTTGTTGGAGCACCTGGAATAGTCGAATCTGTTGGAGTGGAAAATCTTACAGAATCAGTATAGGCAGAAACGACATTAACATCATTGTTTTTGCTTCTAACCGTAACGATATATTCTTTATTTGGTTTTAGATTTTCTATATTTACAGGTATAATAGCCATTATCTAACTCCACCAATCTTTGCAAAACTATTATCTGTTTGATTTATTATTTCACTTCCAACTTTAAGGTAAACATTATAACTAAAAGAGTAAGAAGATATTTTAATATTATTACCTCTAGAGGATATGTTTTTGTCATACAATAACTCTAGCTCGGCTACATAATCTCTTTCTTGAAAATCATTTTTAGAAAATAAATTAATATTATCTATTTGACTAGAGGAGAAACAGTCGATAGTCTGCCAATCTAGATCTATGACTGCTGAACTTTCGCCATTTTGTAAAGCTGTAAACTTAATTCTAAACTTTCCATAATTGATACCCTTAGAACCATACAGTGTAAACTTTGGTCCAGAAAAATTCATATAAAGCTTTGATCCAGGTTTATTGGATAGCCCATTATCCCAATCTGTCATAGAGTTAATGAATGAAAAGTTATAACTTGAAGATGAATTTAAATCTACTAGATATTGATCTGTATTTACATTGGAATAGAATCCGTAATAAGGATTGGAATATGTCACTGTCATTGTGGCTCACCTTCTTGCTGCATAGGGGCGGGTGCTTCAATTTCTATCCAGGAAATAGTTTCTTCATTCCACTCATAAAATTTTCCATCATTTGGAAATTCAATCGGTGGTTGCCAATCAAAATTAATGTCAAGCGCCCAAGATGCAAATGGTTGAGGTTTAATGAAAACATCTGCCTCTGAATTATAAGAATATCCAATGCCTGCATATTGCTTTCTTATATTATGATTATAAGAAGTTTGAATCCAAGTACCACCAAGATTTAAATCTTCTGCCAAAAACTCTTGACCACGATGTTCTTGTTCGTCTGAAACGACTAGAACTCTAATAACTATATTATTTTCATCTATTTCAGCGAAATGACTCATGTTAAATACCTCACTATTACACAACCAGAACTTCCAGATCCGCCATTTGCGTATCGCCATACATAAATGACATAACTAAACGCTGAAGCAGCGCCTCCGCCACCAGATCCCTTATTTACGGTTCCTGATGTTGCGTTAACAATGGTTACATTATAATCTAGCATAGCTCCTGAACCACCAATGCTGCTTCCTCCAGATCCACCACCATTATACCCAGCGCCACCTCCACCACCAGCTAAATAACCGTCTAATGAAGAACCCCATGTAAAAGTTTGTCCAGTTCCACCATTTGCACCTACATTGGTTGAACCGTTACCATTAGATCCAGTAGAGCCTTTTCCTCCACCACCACCGCCACTACCTACGGCACCGCTCCCTCCAGAGTTTCCTTCACCACTTGTGCCTGATGCTCCAGATCCACTACTGCTAGTGGTTCCCCATCCTCCGCCACCAGAACCACCTGAACCAGCGCCAGAACTCCAACCACCACCACGTCCACCAGCACTTCCTATAACATATCCTGGACTACTGACAATATTTAATGAAAGAATAGTTCCTTCTGAATTGACTGCTCCTCCACCACCAACGGTAACAACATATGAAGATGATGAGGAATAAGCGGCTGATAATGTATCACTTGCAGTTTTTAAGCCACCAGCTCCACCACCTCCAGACCATATGTACCCAGTGGTCCCAGCTGCATTGTTGCCACCGCCACCACCACCGCCAACAACAATATACTCCACACTCTTAGAGCCAGAATTTACGGTAAAGTTTCCACTGGAAGTAAAGGTATGAACTGTATAGCCCCCACTAGTTGTTACCGTTCCACCACTAGCAGAGAATGGAATGGCAATAACCCAAGTAAACGCTTGCTCTACATTACCGACACTATTCGTTGCGCGAATTGTAAAATTATATGTAAATGAAGAATTATTAATTGGATATGTATATGTTCCAGTAACAGCACCAGTGGAATTATTTAGGCTAAATCCAGCTGGAAGTGAACCAGAACTTATTGTGTAGTACGCGGCATCATAACCATCAGCGGTAACTCCATTGGAATATGAAACATTATAAGTTGGTGTTGTTAACGTTGAATCTGTCCAGAATGGAGCTCTATATATTGCTCCAGAAAAGTTTTGAGTTACACTACCAGTTTCATTTTCTGCTTTAATTTGAAATGAATAAGTTCCATAATAGGTAGGAGTTCCAGTGACTGCTCCACTTGAAGAATTAAGACTTAAACCAGTTGGTAGCGATCCACTAGAAATAGTATATGTTGGCGATCCGGTTGCCGAAACACCATCAGAATAAGCGGTATTATAGGTAAAGGCGACAAGCGTGTTATCGGTCCACGATGGAGTGACGAACAAACTATCCGTAAACATTTGAGTAACACTGCCTGCAGCATTCTCTGCTTTAATTGTAAAACTATATGAGCCAGCTGTTGATGATGTACCGGTTATTGTCCCAGTAGAGCTATTCAAAGTAATGCCTGATGGTAGTGCGCCAGCAGAAACAGAATATGTAACAGCTGGATAGCCAGAAGCAGTAACTCCATCACTATAAGCTTGACCATAAATCATATTGGCAATTGAACTATCAGTCCAGGCTGGAATTTCATAGATTGTTCCACTAAAAGATTTTTCGACATACCCCCAAGAGTTCGTTGCGCGAATCATAAAACTATAAGATCCACTTGCAGCTGTAGTTCCGGTAATTGCACCTGTTGAAGTGTTTAATGAAATACTTGAAGGAAGCGAGCCAGAATAAACCGAATATGTTATTGGGCTAGTTCCAGTAGCTGAAACTCCATCACTATATGCTACTGCTTTTGTAATAATTCCGAGTGTTTCATCAGACCAAGATGGTGGTGTTTGCACTGTTCCGGAAAAAGACTGAGTAACAGATCCAAGCTGATTTTCTGCTTTAATCACAAAAGAATATGGACCACTAGCTGTGCTCAAACCACTAACTAGACCAGTTGTTGAATTTAGTGTTATTCCAGATGGTAAAGCTCCAGAAGAAATTGAGTAGGTTACAGCTGGATAAGCGTCTGCCCAAACCGAATTTGAATAGGATGTATTATAATCAATATTGGACAAAGTAGAATCTACCCATTCTGGATATTCGTAAACTGTTCCAGAAAATGATGCTTCATTGTAATATTTTCCATCATCAGTTGTAGCTCGAACTGTAAAAGAATATGTTCCCGTCGAAGTAACTGTTCCGGTTATTTGCCCAGTAGATGAATTAATGGAAATTCCTGTTGGTAATGATCCAGAAGAAATAGAATAAACTGTTCCAATAGCAGAAACGCTATCAGAATAAAAATCGCCATAAATAAATGGACTCAATTCGATTGATTCCCAAACTGGGGCCAAATTGACTTGGTAATCATCAGTACCCGCATTGTCGACTTCATTTATTTTTCTCAAGTTTGGTGTTGAATAATATATAAAATATGAACCCTGTATTTCTGTCGCAACAGGATGTTCTTCTGCGGTTTGGAAATAAATATAATCACCCTCTATAACTGTTTTAACCGGAGTGAGTACTGTTCCTTTTTCATACACTACAACATAGGAATTAGCGTCTTGTAAAGTTTGCAGCGTAGAACTTTTATATGTATTAATATTTAAATCTTTTATATTTGCGAATAACCAGAAACCAACGCTAAGAGTATCCCTTGGCGTGAACTTTGCGATTCCCCTTTTGCAATATGGGTATGAGTAATTATAATTAGGCGTTGCAGAATTAATAATTTCATCTGACTTAAAATATTTAAACCATGCCATATTAATTTACTTCCGTATAAATAATTTCATATTCATAATTATCTATTATATCATCAGTTACTTCTATATTTATAACCGCATCGCATCTAGGCAGGCCATTAACGATGTCTACATTAAATTGACCAACACTAACAGACACAGGTTTTTTAGCAGCATCTTGTGCATAATCTGAGCTTCTAGCTAAACCGTAATCAATATCAAGTGAAGATATTTTTCTGGATCCATCCGCACCAGTATGAGCGTGATCACTGAGATCTACGCCGTCTATAGTAATGCCTTCTGCGACTTGTATATCACCAATAATTTGTCCACCGTCTCTTAAAAGATATTGAGGATGATCATTCTCGTCCAATCCAGATAAAAGCTGGTGATCAGATTTAAGCGTGTCTTTTCTAGTTAAACTAATCATTGCTCCACTAAAAATCTGAGCATAAACGTCATTAGTAACATTTAATAAAACGTTAGGTTTTGGTAAACCTTTTATGGAAAGCTGAGATATATAGTTCGCATATTTTCTTTTCTCATGAATTAGCTGCATTAGGGCGTCTGTCTTGCCCATAACAATATGATGTCTATCAACAACGTCAGCCATAATAGAAGTAAAGTTTCCTTTTAAAAGCGCTGAAGCTATTAACATTTCCTCAGTTAAAAATGGAAATCTCTTTTTAAAAGAAGTTGTTTGATAATCTAAATCAAAAGGACTTCCTATTTCAGAGGAAAACTTTAAACCTGGAGCTAAATATCTTGTATAAAAAATTAGAGAATTTTCTTCCAAATCTCTCTTAAGAGATTGTAATATATCCTCTATTTCAGAATCTACAGCGTTTAATTTAATCGCAAAAAAAGCTTGGAATTTAGCGGCATGTTCTTTTGAGATTTTATCCAATTCGGTTGAAGGAATCGCTCCTGGTTTGGATATGATTGTTTTTGCAATCCTGCTCGAATAATGTTTTGCCGTTTTGCACCATGCGTCGTAGTGTGCTGCGACTTTTTGCTGTAGTTCATTTTCATAAACCTCCCTAAAATCTTGATTTAAAGATAACTGTATTGAATATACTTCTCTTTGAAGAGACTTTAATAATTTTCTGAATTGCAAAAAATACGAAAAGGTAGAGTGTGCTATTGCATAATAAAATTCTTCCAAAAACTTTCTTGAAGTAGTTGAATTAATTTTTTCTGCAAAGTTTATTTCCTCAAAATTAATGTGACCAGGAATTGGGATTCTGACTTTAACCATTTCATCTTTTCTATCCTTATAGGCATCGCTACTTGGAGGTGGAAATGGCAGAATCGTTACTATGCCATCAGATTCCTGTAAGTCTTTTTCGGATATGTCAATTCCATTTGACTGTGGTAAATTTTCAACTGAATTTATTTTCAATGAATCTATAACGCGATTATTGTAAACAGAAACAGCTTGAGGTTGTGTTGTATATAAATTTTTATGTAATTCATCCCAAAGATTTTGATGCGCAACCAAAAGATCATTATTGATATTCGGATTTATATAAACCTTCTTCATTAGGTTTTCAATATCATTAATTGTATCAGTTATAAGAATTTGAGCAGATTCTGCTTCTCTTTTAACAAAATCTATAGGTATTGAATATGCCTGTTTTATGCTTGTATCCGCATTTCTGTTATATGCATTTCTACCTACGGCTTTGTAAGCGGTTGCGCCAGTGGGATTTGTGAATAAAGAATCTTGGAATTTGTAGTCTCCATAAATATTATTAGAAACTTCAGAATACTGCTCTTGAGAATTTACGCCTATATCACTCATTAAAACATCCTTCTAACTCTTTTTGTAGAAGTAGATCTACGAAAACCTTTTGACGGATTTAATGCGTCAGCCCGTCCTGTAATCACAATTTTATTTTTTTCATCATCTTCTTTATCTATTTTTTTAGTATCTGGAACAAAAAAATGATTAGAAAAACTTTCAGTATTTGTTGCATAATGCGCTTGTGAAAACTCGCCATAATTTTGAGTAATAGCTAAAAGCGCTAACATCAAAGCATCATGAGCATGGTCCATTGCTGATCCGGCTGCCTCAAAAACGGGTCGACCAGTTTGCGTTGTTCTAACCACAACGTAAGATATTAATTGCATATATAGTTCTTCATCAGAATCTGGAATCATTAGTTTTTCTTTTTCTAAAAATTGACGAAGATTATCAACCATAAATGGTTTCATTTCTTTTTTGATCATCAACTTCGTATAAGGATCTCTGACATCTATGCTCTCGCCAAATGCAACTCCTTTTATTTTTTCTTTTAAGCCAGATCTGGGATTTTCGACTCCATACTTTTTTAATAGCTCTACCTGCACTTCGCCATATCCGCGGTCAACATAAATATGTTTAGGATTAAATCTTTCATTTAGTTCAATAATTCTATCAACTGCTTTAGTTAAAGTATATTCAGATCTAGCTATCTCTTCTCTATAACAGATTTTTGTTTTACCTCTAAATCTAGATTCTTCATAATTATCAGAGCATACTTCGACAACCACAATATTTGTTCCAGCACCATATTTGTCCCAGTCAACGCCTATAGTATGGAAAGATCTGGCTGAAGTTATTTCAGGTATATAATCCCATGCTGGCGAAATAAAAGCTCTGTCAACAAATTTTCTAGGATATACACCTTCTGAGTCTTCGCCCCAATCAGCTTCAATTTCGTGTCGATATCCACTTGGCGAATATTGTTCCCGGAATTCTTCTTCTTGCTCCTTAGAAAAATATGGGTTGCAATATGAGGGAAACCAAAATTCGGTAAACCTAGGTGATCTGCACCATTCCCAAAATCTTTCTCTACGGCCAGTTGGCGTAGAAGCGCCGATCATAACTTTATCTGGCTGATCTTCTGCGGTTTTCTGTAACATGGCGTATAGAGCGTCAAGGTCGTCTGCATGCATGTAGTCCATTTCGTCAAGAATAATAAGATGAGCTTCCTGACCACGAGCAACGTCAGACTTACCTCCGCTCTTCATTCCAGAGGTAAAGAATCTAATAGTTGAACCGTTGGAGAATTGAATCATAAACTGAGGGCTTGTGACTTTTCTTGTTATAGAATTCATCACTACTTCATTCTTAGAAGCAATTCTTAATATTTCCTGATAAATCAGTTCAACTTGAGTTTTCATTGGCGCAATAACTAATGATCTACCATCTTTATGCGTATAACTGTAGTGCAACAGCTGCACTGCCAAGCTGAATGTCTTACCTAAACGACGACCAGCTCTTAATACTTTTCTTAAAGATGGATCACGCAATATGAGAATTTGATATACACGCAAATTTGCTTCTAGAAATTGTTTTGCCCAAACAACTGGATCCTTAGAAACATGCAGCTGTCTTTGATGCTCCGCACTAATTCCATCTGCTAATAAATCCAAATCGACTTCAAATGGCTCATCAATTAAAAGGGCTAATTCCCTATTTGTCATTCTTCTTTCTAAAACAGGAGTTCCATCATTCCAAGCTAAATGAGATAGTTTATTTTCAAATACCCATTCAATTCTATTAACCTGCTTAATTAACTCAGGATCTTGAATTCGAATAATATCAAGCAAATCTTCTCTAGAGAGTTTTTCTAAAGCGTTTCTAAATTCTTGTGTTTTTGTAAATATACTCATAATCATCCATAATGCGCAGCCATCATTGCGCCTTCTGTCCCAAGCATGCTTCTAGCATTAAGTCTAGAGTTCTGTATCGCCTGAACCCCTCTAGCTCTTGATGTAGCAGCTGCTTCAGTGTCTCTGTATCCCATTCCAAATGTAGGCTTAGCTATTGATCCTTGTAAAGATTTATTGGCATCTCTGGTAAAATTAATTCCACTCTTAACTAACTCTCCACCCATTTTAGCAAGATCGTATGCTAAAGATGCAGCCGCTACAACGTTAAGTCCAGGTATAGCTAATGCTCCTGCTCTCATTGCCATCATTCCGGCTGCACCTTTACCGCCTAATTTTAACGCTGTCTTTGCTCCAACTTGGGAAAAAAATTTTCCTCCACCAGTAGACCGTAAGAATGCTATTGCCTCATCGGCGCCCTTCAAAACTTGCCCGCTTGCCAGCTTTATTCCATCATCCCCAAAAGAGCCAACTGCCTTAGCGAAAGCTTTTTCTGCAGAGGCCGCACCTTTCGCTGCTCTGCCCTCTAGTCCTTCTAGGCCTCCAAAGCCAAGTGCGCCACTAGCGTATCCAGCCATGTATCCTGTTGCTGCACCGGTTAACGCAGAGGCTTGCAAGTTACCCCTAACTCCCATCGCTCCAGTTTGACCGTAAGATGCGCCAACTATTTGATTACTCAAAGTTGCCACCCCACCAGAAGACCCTAATGTCGGTGCTACAAATTTTGAAGCCAGCGCTGGATTATTCATTCTCAGCATTGAGGCGGTTGCATTATCTATTCTTGCTAGCTTTGCTGCTGCTCTAGAGGAACCTTTCATGGCTCTTCTTTCTAAGGCGTCTGTTTTAACTCTAGCGGATATTCCAGAAAGAAGGCCTGGACCAAAAGCTTTTTCTCCATCCATTAAGTCAGCGCCCATAATTTTAGATGCTAAACGTTCGCCATATTTATTATTCAACAGCCTGTATCCACCAAACATCGAATATGCGCCAGCTTTATCTCCGGCAAAGACGCTTTGAGAGTGTGCTCTAAAAAAAGCTCTAGGATTTGCTGTTATATTATTAACTCTTGAAGATCTTAAAAATGGCGTTTTTCCAGCTGCGCGGGCGCTTGCGGTCCTTGATGCTGAACCAACAAAATGAGAATTTGACGCACTAGACAGTTGTCCGCCGACCATGATTCTATGTTTAGAGGCTCTTTTTGCTAGTCTTTTTTGGCGTCTTGCGCTTAATACTTTTTGCGGATCTCCAAGATCATCCATGAATCCACCATACATCATGGTGTTTGAACCTCTCATTGAGCCAAACATTACCGTAGTACTTAGACCAGGTAGATGTTCCATCATTCTAAATCCAAGTGGAGTATCTGGAGTATCTACAAATGTTGATTCATTAAGGGGTCCAATTTCACCCATGTCACCTGTATACATCATGGACATAATCAATAACCTCTTCTTGAGTTATGCATTCCGAGAACTATATCTCCGCTAGCATTTAGCGCGCTTTGTGTAGACCTGGTGGAAGAATACGGAGAGTTTTGAAAGAACTCTCTATTATTGTTCATATACGCTCCGACACCAAGAGCAGGCAAAAGAATTCCAAGGTTTGCGCCAACAACACCGCCAACTAGTCCGCCACCAACTTTTCCTATTTTAGAACCAGTTTTTCCAAAACCAGAGCCAAGAAACGCTCCTGCTGCTGCCCCCATAGTTCCAGTAACTGGACCTGTAGCTGTTCTAGCTGCAACTATTGAGGCTGCAAATGTATCAGAATTTATTGGGGGGTTTGCAGCAAAATAATCTCCGGGCGCGCTAGCTTGCAGCAAGCCGCCACCAACTCCGCCCATTAAACTGCCAGCTAAAAATCTTGCATCTAAATCTCTTCCAGTAAAATATCTATCTGCTTCGGTATCGTCAAATGCAGCTTCTAAAGCTGCGTCTTTTATTGGCTGCCCAATGGAAGATCCAAATCCAACTGCACCAGCACCAATAGCTACTCCAGCTATGCCGGCCTTACTTGTGCCAACCTTATTCAAGGCGCTACCCAATCCAGATGCTGCCCCACGAACAGCCCTTCCGCTTCGACCTTGAGAAAAGGCTTCAGCTGTTCCTTCTAACTTTGGAATAAATTCTTCGTCCAATCTTTTTCCAACTGATTCAGACACATCATCAAATGTTTGCTTTGCTCTGCCACGAATTTCTCCAGTCGCAGTAGATGCCCTTGCTCGACTACTTTGAGCGACTGGCTTCACTGTATCATCAATATATGATTTAACTCTTTTTCCCAAAGAAGACAAATTAACTGGCATTATTACTGTCCTCCATAAAGGTGATTGTATTTGTTATTTCCCATTTTTGTGTGTCCAATTTTATTTCTATCTAAATTACCAACAACTCCAGCTGTTACCAGTGGATCCCTTCTTGAGGAAGGTAAAGATGTTATAGATGATGTGTAGGCGTTTATAACGTTATTTTGATTATATGTTTCTACAGGTTGCTGCTCAAGCGTTTCGTTGTATAAATCTCTTTCATCTTTCTTCTTGGTTAAATAGTAACCACCAATCATGGCTGCTGCACCCAATGCGATTAACCCAGCGTGGGGCTTAATGTTATTATATACTTCAACGCTTTTTGAAATATCCTGTTTTCTAGTTCCAGCTTTAATATTTTGCATAGCGGTTTTTAATAAATCGCTATCACCAGATAACCTTTCGGCAACGTCGTTAGCTCCCTTTACTGATGCCTTAGCGATTGCATGCATATTCCTGGTAAAAGTGGTTCCACTTGGAGTGGTGGCTCTTGCTGTGGTTTCATCAAAGAAAAATGCTCTAAGCACACCAGTAGAATCATCTATTATATTGCCAAGCATTTTGTTGCCAGTATCTCTAGTGAGATCTACGCCCATAGATCCAGCATTCTGAACCAGTTTTGCTATTGGGCTATCTGCTCCCATATCTTGCATGTAGCCTGCAACGATGCCTCTTTTAGCTAATCCTTCCAATTCTAAAATTGCAGACGCTCTACCTTCTGGTGTTTTGTCGGAAAAAAGAGTTTTTAAGTTTTCTATTTCACTTCTTAAACGGTCGCCTGGTTCTTTAATAATATTTTTATAATTATCTGTTTCAATAAAATCTTCATATAACTTTTCTGCTATTCTCCTTGATGTAAGACCAGAATCATCCCTACTCTCTTGCCATGTTAAGTTTAGTATATTATGCACTTCATCTTGACCAGTAGTGGGACTAGTTATAGTTTTATTAACATAGCTTAAAGACATATTAACTTTGCCTTGAGCTATAGCCTCACCCATGTTAGCAGCGCCTGAATCCGATGCCAATTCAATTGACTTAAAATATTCATATGGCAGTATTAGCTTTTTTCCTAGCGATTTCTGTGTCTGGGATTCCATGATTCTTAAAGTATCTTGGAATTGGAAATGAGTTATACCAAACTGAGAAACGACATCCCCTATTTCTTGAGATGCTGCGTAACGCATAGAGCTTCTTAAGATTGCACTTTCCTTGTCTGGCAGAGGGTTAACTTGTGGATCCAAAGAGCCCATTCTACCTCTAGCCACGCCAGCGGTTGCTCTTGACATTAAATCTCCAAATGCAAGTTCGGTTGGACTAAAAATTGCATTAGCCATTCCCAATCCAGACATTGTCTGGCCGTGAGAAACATATTCTGCCAATATTTGAGATGCAGATCGTGCATTCATGTTGAATCCCATTGAAAATGTGGGCTTAGGATTCATTAATGATGCCACCTGCTGCATTGCGCTTCTAATTTTTCCGCCTGCAGGATCACCAATTACCCTTGGATTATCTGCAAAGTTTTCATAGAAATTACCAACATTATGAATATAAGAATCTACATCTACAGATCCAATATTTGTTGGCATCCCTATTTGATCTATGAGATGTTGTGCTATTAGGATATTGGAGTTCTCTCTTCTTGTTAAACCAAGACTCATTATTTGTCTTTCAAAAGGATTGATTCTTGGCGCAGTAGCGCTAGAAGAGATTGTTGAAGCTGGCGTTCCAGGGGCATTTAAGTTGATAACTTGTTCATAACTACTATCTTGAGCTTTAGTTATAACATCTCTTAAATATGTTTTAGCTTGTGCATTATCTAGTTCTATTGGATTTCCTGCTCCAGTAAAAATCCTATATGATCCTTTATCATACTTTATGAAGCCAGACTGAACCTCTTGCTCTGCGCCGGCTTCATCCAATGCTTTACCAAGACTTTCTATACCAAAAGAAGTTTTTGCCTGTTCTGCTGTAATCATTACTCTTGCGCCGGTCAAACCTTCATCTGTTTGAATATACCTAAGGGCTGCTTGAGATAATTGTTGTGGATCAGATATGTTTGCTTCTGGAACAATAGCCGAAGACTTCAATGCTGTTAATCTTGCAATATTAATTGCTTCTTCAGATATCTTTTTGCCCTGAACTGTTGAATGCTGTTTGCGAAAATCCAATTTACCTTGATGAATATATTTTAACATGTAGTCCTGCAACATCGTGTCGGTCTCAGCAACGTGTGAACCACCAAATATTTTTTCAAAGACAGCTGGAGCATGATCCTCAGCTGCTACTAAGTCTAATAGATTTGTATTCATAATAAAGTTTTCCATAGCAGCATATGTTGCTTTTCCGCCACGAGAAATATCAGCTAATGTTTCCTCTGCAAAAAAGCTTTTAATAAACTGCTGCCCCCTTGCTATGGAGTCTAATTGGGGATCCATATTTTCTTGTAATATGTTCCTCATATATTGACGACCAATTTCAAGTGTGTCTACCATAAAGGTCGGATTGTTATTTACTCTATCTAAGAATTTATCAACAACTGTATTTAAAGCTTTATTTTGACCATACCCTTTCATTGATCTAGTGGTATCAAGAAGGGTATTGATGTCATAACCAATATTGTGTCCAGTAAGGAAATCTACATTGTTTTCATCAGAAAGATAACCAAATAGCTTTGTCATCTTTTCCATGAATTCATCTTCATTTCCAATAATCTTTCCTGTTTCAGCGAAACCTTCTTGTTTAGCTATGAAATCAGTTAACGTCATGCTTTCACTTGCCAATACTCCAGATAATCTTGGAGAGCGAAACATAAAATCTATATCCTCAAAACCAGGAGCCGATATCTGTCCGGCTGCAGCATCTAGGCCAGTTCTTTGTATTAGAGATAGAGATCTAGCCTGAGAACCAAACATTAAACCTGTAGATTCAATGTCTATGGTTGCTATCTTTGATGTTTGGGTAAAAAGCGTCCCATTAGAAAGGGCAGACATTTGCGCCATATTTCTCTGTATTTGAGAAGAGGACATAATGTTTTGCGTATTAAATGTCATGTCAGATATAGATTCTGACATTGGGTCAACGTTGAATATCATTTTATTTAGAACTGTAAAAACAGGATGCTCCATTTTCTGATCTATATCAAAGAGCACACCAAGCCTGACATCGTTTGCTCCTTCTGGGAGCATGATACTTGGGAAGCCAACATTAGAGATTAGCTTATCTAACTGAAGAACATTTTGTCTATATTGCCCCATTAAAGTTCTTTTGGCTTGAAAATTAAAATAAGAGAAATCAATCTTGCCCATTTTACGAATATGATCTACATCAACAACATTTGCCATTCCAGGTTTTAGATTTTCTGGCTCAGCCAGCATTCTGTAATACTGGTCTTCAAATTGCTTTTGCTGCTGCATGAAGTCGTCTGCGGATCCGTAAATTGCGGATGCCATCTGGTCATTTAGCATGAACTCGCCAATTCCAGCAGATCTACCCGTGTTCTTTCTCAGAAGACCATGTGTTGTAGCACTAACTAATCTAGATAATCTTTGAAAAAGTTCTTCGGACATTAATCAATATCTTTCGGCAAATCTATCTCAATATAATCATCTTTATCATAAATGCCCAACTTTTGCTTGAGAACTTTCTCTCTTTGATTCTCTAAAGATTGAACTTTATAAAGTATGTCAGATATTGCTTGCGCACTATCGAGCTGCGCTTGACCAACCTTTGCTTTAGCCTCTCTAGTTGCAAGGAGTTGATTTCTTAAATCTTTTCTACGCTTATGTAATCTGTCTTCTAAATCTACAGCTAAGTGTAACTCTTTCTTCAATATTGGCTGACCATCATTGTCTACACCTATAATATTTTCTTGAATAAAATGTTCTTTAGCCAAAAGTTTTGTTTTACGAATATACTGCACTTCTTGATCTACAAGATCTCTGACCATTGAAACCTCTACTAAGTTGTCGGGATGAACATCAAGTTGCTCCATATACTCTTTAGTGAACTGAGCTACTATAGACATTTCTATAGGGCAGGGCTTTCCTCTTGGAGCAAGGTTTTCTTTTAGCAAAGGGCATGTGTCCGCGAATGTGCATTTATGCGCTTCACAATTCATCGGAATAGACGAGAACATTGACGTTCTGGTTTTTTGTGGCCGGACTAATTCAACGGCCTTTTCTTTTTCTTCATCTGTCCATGTTTCAGGAAAGAACAAATCTGGTCGCAGGGATTCAAAATCTTTTAAAAATTTTCCCTTGTCACTCTTTTCTATGTTGCTCATTTAAATCAATCCACTCACTATCATAAGAACTATCGGAATGAAACCTCTCTATTGTAACACTTTTGCAACGTGAACAATATGTGTCTCTTACTAAATATTGTTTTGCAAAGTCAAAATATTCAGTTACAGTTTGGACCATGCCATTACATCTCGGACAATTCATCTAGAGCCTTCATTAAACCCTTCTGTAGTTTACTGGCTACTTCTGCATTCTGGATTGCGTTATAGAAAATGCCCACTTCTCTGATTTCATCTGATGTTAAATAGGGAGATATCTTGTATCTTGACCCTTTGCATATTTCGCAATAAAAATCTTTTTCTTCATTAAAGCACGAGCACTTTTCGATTATGTCAAAGAACTCAAAAGAGTCAGCTATTTCAAACCATTTAGATTTAAAGAGCTTTTTAGTTTGTTCTTTAAACGCACGAAGTTTCTGAGGATCATTAGAAAGTAGTGTCCCCATATCTAAAGACTGTTTCATTAAATCATTTATTGTTTTATACAGAAAATTTGCTAACTGAAAATCACCATTAACATCTGTAAACTTCTTCCAATCATTCATCATAATTCCTAACTATTGTTTTTAGTATTTGTACATTGACTGTCTTCCTGACGAAGCGCCTTCTCCTCTTCTATTCATTGCCACGCCAGCTGCAACACCTAATCCTAATCCCACTCCCAATAGTGTCTTTCTAGAAAACCGTGGATTCTTTGGACCAGGAATTTTATCAGCTCCCGGCAATTCCTTGAGGGCAGCAGATCTCGCTCTTGCTGCATCGATTCCCGCCTGTCTTTTTGGAGTCATGACGGTTCTTTTCATGTCCATTGCTGAACCGGGTGCATTTCTTGGGTTAAAACCTGGCAAAAAGGGCTGATTGCTAATCCTTGCAGATGTTCCTCCCATGGCACGTCTTTTCGGAACAGAGTGAGGAGAGGTTTTTGTAGCTGCCGGTCCAAAATCTTCCATTCCAGGAAACTGCATCTGGCTACCTGTGCCAGGAACCCTTGTCTTTTTCACTGCTGCTCGTCTAGAGTATGGTACTCCGGTTAATCCTGGATTTTCAAATATGTTCATTATATTTCCTTTTTCACACTTACTTGTTTTCTTGTTGGTTTTTGAAAATCAAAAGTAAAACTATCATCAAGATAGTCAATATAAAATATAGTACCTTTTGGTATGCTGCTATTAACAATTGTTTTAGCTAATGGCGTTTCTATAACATCTCTTCTTATCTGAGAGATGCCTCTTGCTCCTTTTACTGTATCTATACCCTTGTCTATCAGGGCGTTTATAACATTGTCAGTGTATGCGATTGACAAGCCTTTTCTGGATAATTTATCTGCTATAAGATTCATTTCCATTTGTGCTATTTTTTGGCAATTTTCATAATTTAAATGATTAAAAATAACAATTTTATCTAATCTATTTATAAGTTCTGGTTTAAAGTATTTATTAATTGCTTCATTAGCATTTTTCTGCACAACTGATCTTGCTGGAACTTCTCTGGTTTCTCTTTTGAAAACAACGTTACGGGTAAAGCCGGCGCCGGTAGAAATCATATGATCAACTGTTTTATCATTTCCTAGATTGGTAGTTAAAATAATAATACAATTTCTGAAGTTGACAGTTTCACCCTTAGAGTCTGTAACCATTCCTTCGTCAAATATTCTTAAAAATGTATTCCAGATATCAGCGTGCGCTTTTTCTACTTCGTCAATCAAAACGACTGTGTTTGGGTTTTTCTTAATTTGATTAGTAAGCTGGCCACCATCATCATGGCCTATGTATCCTGGTGGTGAACCCAGAAGCTTTTGGTTTTCATGCTTATGCTGATACTCTCCACAGTCTATTCTGACCATGGATGATTCGCTGTCAAAAAGATATTTATGTAGAGCATTAGCTAAATGAGTTTTTCCAACACCTGAGCTTCCGGCAAATAGGAAAACACCTAGTGGTCTATTGGGATCATTTAGATCTGCCTGAGACCTAAACAGAGCTGAAACAACTTCATCAATTGCCTCGTCCTGCCCTATCACATTGTCTTTAAGATATTGCTCTAACCCTAGGAACTTTTGCTTGTTTAGTTTCTTCACCTTAGATGGTGTAGGTGTAGATTTTGTTTTTGCTTCTGCCTGACGTAGAAATTTTTTAATTTGATCAATATTATAATCTTTACCTGGTCCATCGGAAAACTTGGCTGGATTTGTTGAGTAAGCTATGTTTAACCAGTATTCAACATCCAAACTTGGATTCAACATAACGCAGCCAGCGTAAACAGCTTCTAGTGCTCGTTCTGCTGCTTCTCTAGACATTGAGGCTAAGGCGGCAGCAACATCTGTTGTTAAATTATAAACAATGAATTGTAATATCTTTTTTCTTAAATCTTTTGCGCTCTTATTTTTTTTAACAAACTCTTCTAGATCTTTTACTGGTAAAACTTTAAATTTAACATTAGTGCCGAGTTCGGGTATGAATATTTGATAGATGTTCATCGACTACCTCTTTCATGGGCACGTTCTCTTATATAGAGTATATTATTATATATTACCATATAAGTATATAGGTATATAGTAACTATATATGTATATAGTAAGGGGGGAAGGGGGGAAGGGGGGATCATGGCTAGCTTATCACAGTGTGTCAAGTTCAATCAACACAAAGCGCAAAATGTTGTTAGTTTCTTTCTGGAGAAAAATCTTCTATAGAAGGATGAGCTTCTAGACATGGCCCGGAAAAAGCCCAATACTTAATTAAGTCAACCGGTGTGTCAAAACGGTTCTTCAGAAGATACAATGCTAGGTGTAGCTGTTCGTCAACTCTAATTTTCTTTTCCATATAACTCCTAATCGATAATGTAAAAACTATGGTATATTATACCATCAGTCCTGGACATTTGGTTGGGGACGTCTAGCTTTTCGTGGTATAATCTATGTGTCATCAAGCTGAGGATTGGTAGGATCTAATGACAGAAGAAACAACGTCCGTTGAAAATGAAAACGCTTCGGGCATCAAGAAAACTCTCAAAGAAGACTCAAAAGCTTTAGAGCTAGCAATTGCGCAACTGCAGAAGCAGTATGGTTCTGGCGCAGTCATCAAACTTGGTTCAACAAACGTTAAGCCATGGTCATCGATTCCAACAGGGGCACTAACACTTGACCACGCTTTAGGCATTGGAGGATTGCCTCGTGGTAGAGTTGTAGAGATATTTGGACCAGAGTCCTCGGGTAAGTCTACGCTTGCTCTGACAGCTGTCGCCAAGGCCCAGCAAATGGGCCTCACGTGCGCATACATCGACGCTGAGCATGCTCTTGACCCTGTGTACATGCAGGCCGTTGGAATCGATTTAGATAACCTTCTGCTTGCACAGCCTGACTATGGCGAGCAAGGATTCGACATCGCTGATAGATTGCTGAGAACTGGCGACATAGGTCTCATTGTTATTGACTCTGTCGCTGCTCTTGTTCCCAAGGCAGAGCTTGATGGAGAGATGGAACAAATGCAGATGGGACTACAGGCACGCATGATGGCTAAGGCTATGCGTAAGCTTACTGGTTTAGCTTCTCAGCATGATACTTTAATTATTTTCATTAATCAGCTAAGAAACAAGATTGGTGTAATGTTCGGCAATCCGGAGACAACTCCTGGTGGTTTTGCATTGAAGTATGCAGCTTCTGTTCGCATTGATGTCCGCAAGAAAGAAGATCTGAAAGATAAGCACGGCGATCCTACTGGTATCAAAGTCAAGGCTAAGATCATTAAGAATAAGATGGCTCCGCCAATGAAAGTCGTTGAATTCGATATTGTTTACGCACGTGGCATTGATGAGTTTGGATGTATTTTTGATCTAGGAATTGATAAGGGAATTCTTACTCAAAAAGGCGCATGGGTTTACTATAACAGTGAAAACTTTTCTCAAGGTAGAGATAATGCTATTGAGAAGTTGAAGGATTCTCCAGAGATAGTGAGTGCGATCAAAGGCTAGCAATGAAGTTTGAACCTATAACTTGTTCAGAATGTTCTTATCCTCCCAATTTTATTATTTCCTCGGGAAATGACAACGGTCAGAAAATTTTTTTTATAAAATGTAGAGACTGTGGTGATTGTTGGGAGGAAGCTGATGACTCAGATGATGAGTGAAGCTGATTTGCAGGTTGCTGCGTATTTAAGGGTTTTGTTGTTGTTTAGTTCTGTTCGTGATATTGTAGGCTGATTTACGGTACTATATTCCATAACTAAGGGTGGTGTTATGGATTTTGTTCGTAGAATACTTGATTTCTTTAAAGACAAGGTTAATGCTGACCCTGCTGAGTTTTATTCGTTCGCCCATTTTCTGGAAGATAACCAGTCTGAGTATGTTGTGACTGTTCAGGGTGAACCTGATGGTTATTTGGTTTTCTGTATTTTTTCTCATGATGAGTGGGCTATGGTTATGGATATTTGTGAATTGACATGTCGTGATGTTTGCGATGTTGTTCGTGAGCTTGCCGATGACAATGTGATTATGAATATTGTTATTGATCCTAGAGATATGAGCTGACCATGGCCAGTAACCCTAAGTTGGATGAGCTGAATAAGCTTGGTTTGCAGTATTTCGATAACTGGAAAGATTATGCTGCCGCTGTAGCTAATGCTTCGCCGGGTCAAGTTATTGGTGGTGTTAATAAAAAAGGTAAGCTTGTTTTTCATCAGGGTGGTATTGGTGAAATAAACATTAAACAGGCTAAAGCGGAGCTGAGTTCACTAAAGAGTGCTTCTGCGCCTTCTCAGGCGCCTGCTTCTGCTGTTTCCCAGGCTGTGGCTTCTCAGCCTTCTAAGCCAATACAGGATATGTCTTGGTTATATAAATTTGCAACCCAAGAAGATATTGACAGACTTAATAGAACACTTGGTCTTGCTGCTCCTAGTGTTCAACAAAACATTCCTGATCCTCAACAGGTGAATCCGTCGACTAAAACTATCGATGATGCTTTGAAATCTCCGAAAAGTAAAAGTACAAAAAAAGATACTACTTTAAAAACTGGTAAAAAAACTCCTCCTTCCATCAATCGTAGTGAAGCTTTAATTAAACTTGTAAATAATCCTGAAGCTGAACAGGAGATGATGGATATTGTTGCTCGATCTGTTGGAACAAGAAGGGGTAGATCTATTTTCAATAACCAAGTAAAGTCAGCTAGAGGAACTTTAGGTAAACCTGATCCTGGACCCAAATCCTCACAAGGGTACATCGATGCCATAGACAGTAGAAACTTTTTTATAGATGAGGGCAGAGACAATAGAAGAAATTTATTGCGTCAAAGGATCGCTGAACAAAATCCTGGTATCAGCAAAAATGAGATGAGAAAACTTTTAGGTAAAGAAATGTCAACTTTTAGCGATGAAGCCTTTTTTGACATTGGTGTAGAAGCTAACAGGAAAATTGTTGAAGACGCTTATATTGAAAACGAAATATTCTATGAACAAAACAGATTACTTAATATGAGCCCAGAACAAAGACTTGATGTTTTTCAAGGCGCAAAACAAAGAACTATACGCGGAAAAAGAGTTTCCATCAACAACATTTCTGATAGACAAGTTTTAGATCTATCCCAAAGATATTTGAAACAATATGAAAGACTAGAAGTTGGAGACAGCAGAATCGCTGGTGCTCTCACGAAAGCTGGTGAAAGGCTACGTGGCGGTATCGCATACGGTGACCTAACATATCATCCCGGATATGCTGCCATAGAACAATCCTTAGACGAAGCCTCTCAACGCAGAATAGCTAGCAAAGCCTTAGGTTCAACAGCTGCAGCCATAGACGACTCTTCCCAAGTCGCCGGACAAATATCATCAGCTCTCTCAGCTGCCGGTAACATGTTAGACGACTCAGCTCAAGCCATCAACAAGGTAACCAGTAAAAAGCCCATCTCTGCTAGAACAGTACAAAAATTGATGTCATCACACTCACTATCAGCTGGAGTGGTAGCCGGAGGACTAGGACTACTGTATGGAATAAATAGACGTAGAGGAGAACAACAAGTAGGCTAAATATAGTTATTCGGCGGCAAAAAATTTTTAAGGGGTAGGAGTAACAGTAACGTTGCTCCTACCCCTTTTCGTTTTGTCTAGAGACTATTAGAGAAAAAACTCAGTAGTCGTAGCCAGATTCCCAGCCCATCTCCTCGTACACCTCATTGCTTGATACATGAGAATTATATTGATCAAGAACAGCAAACTCTGTGTTTGCCATACCACCAAACTGGTTGATCCACTGGAAGCAGTCAGGGCAACGTACGTTAGAGCCAATAAGCTCTTCGTTCATAATAAACTCTGTACCACAGTGTGGGCAATCCATATATGAATTCATTATTATTCCTTTTCTATGTTAAGCATTGAGTGAGTGATGTTCGCCGGCCTCAATAACCGGACATGTAGAACTATAGCCACCTACAGCATTACTTGCAACACATATGCGAATAATATCCAAAAAAATTTCTTGCGGGCGATTCTGTGTAGGGAAAAATTTTTGAACCGAAACGAATCTCACATGTTGCGAGCTTTTCCAAACTCCAGGGTGTATAAACATATATAGTCTTATTAAGATAAAAATAAGAAAAAAAATATAGGGGGGAGATAATGGGTATATATGTGTCTCTTAAAGTTTTAACGAGGCCACCCCCCCATGGGGTATACCCTTGCTAGGAACGACAATGAGCGGTCGTCCACTCCCTACAGTGGTGCAGGTATGCAGCATAAAAGGACAGCTCCGATGAACACGTTGCTATCGTTAAAGAAATGTGTAACAAACAAGAAAGGTAGGTAGTCATGTCTCACATTTTGCAGTTTGTAGACGTGATCGGTAAGTATGCGACAGATTGGGAGGGCAAGTCTCTTCCTTCTCGTCGTACATGGACGGGGAGGTTTTCTTCCCATAGTGGCACCCAGGTATCGATGCACTCCACCCTGCCAGGAGCGGACTCATTTGATTTTCAGGTGTTTAAGCACTACCACACGCAGCCCAACTGGTTCAACGCAGAGTTCAGTGGTCGCATGATCACTGTGACCCAGGAGTTGAAGTACGACTACCACAGTGGCATGTGGTATTACACCAACACGGTTACCCCTGCTTAATTAGGTAGTGGTAATCACATGGTAGGGCATGTGGAAGAGTTGTTCCCCTGGGATCTTCGGATCCTGGGGGAACTTCTTTTTTGAGGATAGGCCAACCGCGCCAGTCCAAGGGCATGAGTCACAGCCCTGCCAACACCGGCAAAGTGACAAAGGAGGTCGAGATGAAACTCGATATCCAATGGTGGGCAACCACCTCCAATGCCATCGTGGGATTAATACCCCTTGATGGCAAGACCATCGTAATCAAAGAGGATTACGATGGTAGCTTCATTGGCTATCAAGCCGATGAGGTGTCCCTTCAACACCTAACCATTGCAGGCGATGAATTTCGCCTCTATGCTACGTGTAAGAGGGGAAACAGGGTTGAGGACATTCGTCTTCTCAATCCTGTGTTTATGGACTTGTTGGGTGTTGATCCCAATGAGATCATAAAGAACACTACCTTTATCTGAGGTAGTGGAGCAAAAAGGTTGTTTCCCCTGGGGTCTTCGGATCCTGGGGGAAACTTCTTTTTTGAGGATAGACACTGGGTCAAATCCCAACACCAAAGAAAGGAGGTGTGCAATGTTGCAGATTCCGATGTACATCGTCGGCGTTGGTCTCTTCGCCTTTGCTCAGGTCACGTTCTTCGTGGACCTGTTCAAGAAGAAGGGCTGATCCCGTACTGTCACCATAGGGTGACCGAGCAGTAGTGACGCTTGGGAACAGAATAATCACTAAAAGAGATTGATTCCTTCGGGAATCTTTTTCTTTGAGGATAGACCATTGTCCTTGCTGGTAGCCGGAATGCAGGCATAAAACCAGCCCGGGTGACGCCGGTACATCAGTCAACGTAATAATCATGTCCGATACGTTAAGTCGGATACTTATCATGATTAGGAGAAATCATGAACGCATTCATCAACATCAATGGAGAATGGATGTTTATCCGGATCACCCAGCACTCTTGGGTGACCCAGATGGAGGACCGTGATGGTCTCATCATCGAACCATCCATCAATCCCGAGTCGGTGAAGTTTGAGAACGGCGTTCTCAGCTACACCACTCTGCCCGGATACGGGAACAATCCCATCCAAAATGTCAAGTGGCAGGCCCGTAAGGGGATCTTCCGCGACTGACAACTACGGGTGATGGTCCACCCATGAAGAAAGATGTCCTCTTGAGCCTCTCGTATGGGCTCGGGGGGACTTTTTTCTTTGAGGATAGACCGTTGTCCTCTCTGGCAGCCGGAAGTTAGGCATAAGACCAGCGTCCCTTGTCAGGATGTCAGCGCCCTCGGGCTTAAATGACAAACGTAATAATCACGTTCGGTACGTTAAGCCGGACAAAAACATGTTTCCAGGAGGAATCATGAACGCAATCAATAATCGGATCACCTTCGTGGTGGCCGCGGTGTTGGCAGTGCTCCTCGTTTTGGAGCCGACAAGTGATTTGGTGGTGACGATTGTATCGTTGCCCATCCAGATCACCCGGATGGTGCTGGGCTTCGTGCTCGGCATCATCGACTGGCCCATGCTGGTGATGGTGGCCATTGGCTTCACCGTCGCCTACGTGGCGAAAACACGGTACGTCAATTGGACGTACATCAAGGGCCTCTTCAACAACAAAGAGGTCTGATTACCCACGGGTGACGGTCCACCCGTGAAGAAAGATGTTCCCCTGGGATCTTCGGATCCTGGGGGAATTTCTTTTGAGATAGACCAACCGGGTTTATCTACGATCCCAGTACAAAGGATTCAACCAATCCACTGGGAGAAAGGGAGGCATCATGCAAAAGCTGCCCAAGCGAGTGTACGTCAAAAGGCGTATCCTCGTGGCTGCTTTCACGGTGTTCTTTCTGATCGCCGGATGTGGCATGGTTAAGGAAGTGACGAGTCCGTCGTTCACTTGCCAAGACCGTACGCACACGGTTCTTCAGGGAGATACTCTTTGGGGCATTGCTGCGAAGCATTGCACCGGAGACATGCTTGTTGCACGTTACCAGCTGACACGTACCTACGGGGACGTCATTCAGCCTGGTGATGTCATCGAGCTCCCGTGAGAGCAAGGCTCATCACTGAACCAGCAGTAAACTGGGAAGTCGCAACACACGACTAAAGATAGTAGTCCATATGAAGTTGGCATTGGTTACCTGCCTTATATAAGTATGGATGAATTATTATGTGTTTAATTTGCGGGAAAACCCCGGGACTTGTATGAATCCGAAGGGCGCACCGATGGGTGTGTAATTCATGCAGGTTCTGGGGTTTTCTCTTTGCCAATAGGCCCCGAAACGGAAGTAAGGGCGAAGGAGGCACAACCATGGAACTCGTAATTGAGTTCATCACCGCCGTAGTGGTGGGCAAGAAACAGGACGACCTGGTCGTCTTCGGACCTGCCGTCACCATCAACGGCAAGTCCATCACGCTCCAGGCGTGGGTTCCCAAGACCAAGAAGGCTCGCAAGGGCGCCAAGGTCACCGGTTCTCCCACCATTGGTGTGCGTGAAGACGCCAAGATCGTCACCACCTACACCACGAAGGAGGGCGAGACGAAGGCATACGCCAACCCTCGCCTCACCGTGGTCCTTGGTGGGGAGTACGAGTTCGAGTTCAGCGAGGCCAAAGTGGTCTCGTTGAGCGAGTTCTTTAACTCCTGACGGCTAGGCATAGGGCACCGTCTTACCTAGGCACACCGGCCAAAGACGGATCAACGGGCGACCGGGACAAGGAGGAGACCCCCTTCACAGGGGGTTTTCTCTTTGCCAATAGGCCCCGAAACGGAAGTAAGGGCGAAGGAGGCACAACCATGGAACTCGTAATTGAGTTCATCACCGCCGTAGTGGTGGGCAAGAAACAGGACGACCTGGTCGTCTTCGGACCTGCCGTCACCATCAACGGCAAGTCCATCACGCTCCAGGCGTGGGTTCCCAAGACCAAGAAGGCTCGCAAGGGCGCCAAGGTCACCGGTTCTCCCACCATTGGTGTGCGTGAAGACGCCAAGATCGTCACCACCTACACCACGAAGGAGGGCGAGACGAAGGCATACGCCAACCCTCGCCTCACCGTGGTCCTTGGTGGGGAGTACGAGTTCGAGTTCAGCGAGGCCAAAGTGGTCTCGTTGAGCGAGTTCTTTAACTCCTGACGGCTAGGCATAGGGCACCGTCTTACCTAGGCACACCGGCCAAAGACGGATCAACGGGCGACCGGGACAAGGAGGAGACCCCCTTCACAGGGGGTTTTCTCTTTGGGGATAGACACTCAGTCAAATCCCATTCACCAAAGAAAGGAGGTGAAACATGTCCATCACCAGGACCCAGTTGGGCGAGGAGCGTTTGCTCGTTCACACTGAGTCGGGCAGGCTCGTGCGAGCCAGGTTGTATCGTGAGATTAGCCTGGGCTGCAAGGGCTACCGGCTGATCCTGAAGGGTAGCGCTTCTTCTAGCTGGAAGAAGCACGACCTGGAGGCTCAGACGGATGACAACGCCAAGGCTGAGGCCAATGAGCTCGTTAAGAGCTTCGGCCTCAAGCTGGCGAAGTCCGCCTGACCAGGGGTCAAACAGCCACGACACGGGTGGCCGGGCCAATCTCCAGCCTGGGAACAGAAGGAGTCAAACCACCATCCCTGCCTCGGGGCCTTCGGGCTCCGGGGTGGGGAGAAAGGAGTTGTTTTTTGAGGATAGACCGCATCCTTACGGCTACGAGCCGATTTGCTACCACTAATTAGTGGTGACCGTAGGGTCCTAGCATTCGGGTACTGCCGTCCGCAAACTACGTGAGCGGATTCCAACAGGGTAACTGGGCCACATATTCGCCTAGCCTGAAGGAGACCAATACCGTGGAAACGTGATAACCAAGTCCGGTACGTTAAGCCGGACACAAAAAAGGAGAACCCAAATGAAGAAGAACTACCAAATCCATGAGGAAGGCGGCCTGAAACACTGGGCTGCCGAGGAGGCATCATGTGACACGCGCATTGCGTGTGACCTGATGCCCATGGCAGATTATCTCGAAGACATCGACTGTGTCGATTGTCTGAAGATGATCATCGCCACCCTGCTTCCTGATCCGGCAACAACGAATCAGGAAGTCTGACAACCAGTTCCGGCGGTAAGCGGTCAACCGTCGGACAAGGAGGAGGCCCCCTGGGAAGGGGGTTTTCTCTTTGAGGATAGACCCCCAAAATTTAATTCAATACCATAGTCCTTGAAACAAAAGTAAAGGATAGAAGGGAGAGTTATGGCATATAACTATCATAACGAGCATTGCCACCAGTGTGGCGAGTTTGTTTACAAGGGAGAAGGGAAAAGGATATGGGTTCCCCTTTTCGAGTGGGTGACGATGTGCAAACCCTGTGCATCGTCTCGCACGAAGAACAAGAGCAAGGCAGTTAGCAGGAAGGCTCTTCATAAGAGTCAACCTACCTTGTTCTGATGAAGATTGTTCATTCCCCGGGGAGGTTTGCTCCTCGGGGAAAGGACATCTTTTATATTATAGATCTATAATTAAATTTAGATCTTTTGGACTAGAACCCTAGTCTTTAGTTTACGGGCATTAGTAGTCCGTATTCTAAATTCAAGTTGTGGGATTGAACTAGGACTACACCTGGGTCCCAAGAAGCCTAAGGAGGCACAATGAACACCAAGAAGTACCAAGTCAACTGGGCAGGAACCGCCAAGGGAGCCTTCGGCACCTTCGGAAACCTGCTGGTCACTCCTCTGGGTCACACCGAGGAGGCCGACAAGGTCACCATCCGCACCACGGAAGTCGTGGCTCTCAAGGTTGCCAAGAAGCTCTCGGAGCTGAAGGGAACCGACAAGATCCTCACGGTCTCCGCAGACTTCAACGAGGTCATTTTCGCGGACGGCACCTCGGGGCCCCGCGAGGAGCGCTGGACCAACAAGGCTGGCGAAGAGGTTTCCCAGATCGCGGTTTACTACCGCATGGCAACCACGCCCACCTGGGGCACAGAGGTCGGCAAGAACGACGAGGGCAACCTCGGCGACCTCTGAGAGGCACGCGAGCCAGTCGGGAACCTGTTGGTGGTTCTCGGCTGGCTTAGCCTCAAAAAGTTCTAAAAAGAACTAGCACCTCAAATCGGGCATCCTCAAGCTTTCATTGGCTACAGAATAGCAATGTTTGTGCCGCGGTTTCCGCACGAGGAGACAGTGTCATTGCTGTCCGCAGGCTGCAATCTGCGTAATCACAGTGACCAAGTGAGTCTGGAACCCTCAAAGCTAGGGGGTTCCAGGCTCACGGGTTTTCACAGAAAGCACGCGAGCCACACCAGGCACGCGAGGCTTCAAAAAGTTGTAAAAAGCAAGTAGACCCACAATCGTCAGGAGGCGACTAATGCACTGGTGCAATTGCATGGAAGTAAAATCCACCCGTGGTGGTTTGGCTGATTTGTTCAGCCGGCGACTCGTAGATGGAAAGAAAGTCGGAGAACTTTGGGAGTTGTTTGAGGTTCGTTCTAAAAGCGAACTCTTGGATGAACTATCAGATATCTCTTGGGGTATCGGAAGGATTATCGGTGGAATAACCGGTAAACCCTACATTCGCATGATTGGTGACAAGCGTCACTATCAGAAAGTCGCAAACCGTATGGATGACTACGGTTGTATCAGATCCCGTCGATTTCTGATTGACGGAAAATGTCCAAAAAACAAGAAGGAGGCTCAATCATGAGCGACCAGCAAGAAACCATGGAAACAAAGATCAAGGAACTTCGCGAGGCAGCAAGAAATGCCAACAGCATCGCGGAATCCCTCCGTCTGCATGCCGAGGCATGCGTCCTCGAAGAGCGACTCATTCACACGGATCGCTGATCAAACGACCTGCACGTCGTTAAACTGCATAAATCCATCTCATTGGGAGATGGCGGTGTTCTCAAACGCAGGTATGAGAACTCGTAGATGCCCTGCACACGACCTAAGCATGTCGTAAAACTGCTTGATCTCTCGGGTGGGAGTAACGAGAGAGCTCCTAGCTCCCCGTAAGTCCCCCTGGCATGCCTTCGGGTGTGTCAGGGGGCTTATAGTTATAAAAAGTTGTAAAAACTATCTAGCCCTATAAGGAGAAATAGAAATGATGCAGATTGTTTGGACGTGCGCCGTGTTCCTCTTGGGATTCAGCGCCTACACAATTCAATATCACGTCAAGTCGGCTATCACAAATCGTCGTCTTTACGGAAAGAAGGTCATGGTTGGACAAAAGCGTGCCGGTCACGTTGTGATCATCCGATACAACGGATGCAAGAAGTACATGTGTGTGAATGAAATGGGTAACCTTTGTAAGGAAACCTATTGGAATCGTGATGATGCTATTGAAGCATGTCGTAATGCTTTCAGTGAAACACATCCCAAGCAGACTTCATTTGCGCGGGCGGTCTGATCATGAGAGAATACTTTCGTGATATCAGAACGTTTCAACGCAAACATTGGAAGAAAAGCTTGTTCTTCGGCCTAACCTTGGGTCTGCTAGAAGTGTGGGCGAAAAACTCGACTAAGCGAGTATAAACCGTTTTAGGCTTAGTGCGTTCCCCTGCTCACGCGGGGGAGGTAACGAGTACCCGCACACATACCAGTGTGTGTCCTGGCCGATTCTAAATCGGAAAAATGGATTGAGAGTCTGGATAACTCTCTTTGGGATATTATATTATGATATGGTCTTGTCGTAATATAAAAACTTATGTGCAGACGAGAATCTGCTCGCAATAAAGCGATATAAAGATACAGGTGTAATCAGTTCTAGTTCAGGATTACATCGGCATAGATATAACTAGAGGGCTATCTTGTATACGGATGTCCAAAGAACATATTGTTCGGCCTGATCAGCCAGTATGCAAGGGGAGCACCCAGTCCCCCTAGAGATAATGTACGCATTATCAACTGGGCTATTCGCATGGCGCCTCCCGGTGGCTCCACTCGCTCACATATCAGCGGGTGGACCACTGGCGCCAATGGTTTCACATTCTAAAAAATAGCTGCGAGTCCTAAGACTTGCAGCACAAACAAAGGAGAAAACATGCAAGCAAACATGACAAGGCCACGGCCTCGCTGTGACTACAAAACAATGGAAATGTTGCATCAAGTCGAAGCTGCGATCAGGATCTATGAAGCAGAAGGCGACTTGAAGAGCATGATCCTCGCTATGGCTGAGAAAGAAGATCTTCTCAAGCAAGCGATTCAAGAGTCAAGCGATTGGGCTCGACGTAACACCCGCAAAGAAAGCTGATGTTCGAAATATTGTTCGGATGGTTCTTTGATCTTATCGACTCCATTTTTGGAGATAATTAACCACAAAACAGAAAGAGGGTAACAGCATGAAGCTGAACATTATTCAAAAGACTGGCAAAGTAACCGGCAAGTTGGTGTCTGCTACCAAAGCAGCTCCTACAAAGACCAAGAATGGTCTTTCTTCCGCAAAGAACCAGTTCAAGAATGGGTTCAACGCCGGCATCTCGTCGGACAGCTGAACATACAGAAACCTGGAGTTGGGTCTATCACAGGCCCTTCTCCAGGTTTCAACAAATAAATAAAATCAAATAGTCCCTTTAGAAAAACACTGTAAGTAAACTTAGCAAAAGGAAACAAACACACTATGAGTATCTTTACTGATTTCAATATTGATTTTGACTTGTTCTCTGCCGTGGCCGACACCCCGGAAATGTTCGAGTCAACTGGCAAGACAAACACGCTTCGTGTTGGACGCGAGATTTCCTTCAAGGGCAGCATCAATGGCATTGAAGTGCCGGCTTCGGCTGTTCTTCACGATGCCAAGCTGACTCGCCTGACCCTTCTCAAGCAGGTCAGCCCGAACACTGGCAAGGAATACTTCCTGGTTACCGGCATCATGCGTCCTGTGCGTATGGACTTGTTTGTGACGTTGGACGGTGAGAAGATGAATATCATCGATGTTCTCACTGCTGCAATCAACGAGAAGTCCATGAACAAGATCACTCGTGAGCAGTTCTTGGAAACCGCTCGCAAGATTGGTCTGAACCTCACGGATGGTATGCCGTACTTCTTCCAGCAGTTCGGTGCTAGCATCGACGGTTGGACGAAGGCTCGTGAGGCTTTCGTAGCTGCTGGCGCCAAGGATGTCATCGGTTCGATGAATAATCCTGGTCGCATCGAAGCTGCGTATCAGCACAACGATGGTGTTCCCGTCACTGCTTTCGAGGTTGGCACTGTGGATCGTGAGAAGTCACGTACCAAGCAGGGCTTCTTGAACCTCATTGACGCAACTGTCGCCAACTTTGAGCGTGTTGTTCAGCTTCGTAAGGAGAGCAAGCTTCTCCGCGTGAAGGTGGACACTGCTACTGGTTGGTCGCAGGAGAAGACTCAGAAGGCTCGCGAGCATGCTGATCTTCTTTCGGCAATGAGCCGTCAGTGGGTGTCGAACTGGTCTGGTGCGCAGCAGCGTATCGTTGTCCAGTCCAATGGCAAGCAGGAAACTCAGAATGTTTGGGATCCGGTAAATGCTCCGTGTGGGCGTTTCACTATGCTCGTCGACAACAATCCTGTTGAAGTCGATCTGTGGACGAACTCCGCTCGTGCTAATACGTCGAATACGACGGTTGGCTCTAGCGACAACGGTTCAGATCCCGACCCCTTCTGACCCCCAGTTAGACACAGTTTGTCCGTTCTGTGTAAAAAAAACGGACGTTTACCCTATCTAACTTGGAGAGAAGGTATCCCAATGGAGAGTACAAGTTAAGATACTCTAGTAAAGTCTGATTGAAGAAGTATCCGAGCAATAATAGATCAGATAGGCTGCGCTTGTCTTTAGTGAAGCGTCAGGATTGGTAGCGACCTGCTTACTATGTCTCGTCTGGTATATGCGAGCCACATGGCTACCAATATACCACCAACTCGGTTGCAAGAGTATAAACAGTGTAACCTTGGGGTCTGATACGAGCCCGACATGATCATGGATACCTGGTATATGTATCTAAAACGTCGTATCAATATACCACCCCCTTGGGGCTAATGGTTACAAGTATCTGGTTTAAAGCATAATGCAATGGTATGTAATCTTTACATACTACATTGTATATTATGGACATCATGTCTTCGTGCAAAACCATTTCAGAGAGGTTCGATTCCTCTGGCTCCACTAAAAAAAATATTTCTTAATAGTTCATACAAAAGAGAAAAGGAATCATCATGCCCGAATACAAGTATCTCTGCTACTTTGAGACGTGGTCCGGCTTCATGGACGGCGATCTCACTCATCCCGATGGAACCATCGAAATATACGATTTCGTTGACTCCGACAACAAAGATTCAGACAAAGACATTGTACTGAATCCCTTCACTGAAGACAGCGCCCGTCAGCACTTTGCTGATAAGGGCATCACCAACATCAAGTTTGTCTACGCATAGGAGTAACACATGACATACGAAATGCATCTCTGCGAAACAGAGCCCTGTCGGCACAAGTGTGAACAAGAAGGCTGCGATAGCATGATCCTGTATCATGACGAACCGTATTGCTTCACGCACTCGCCAGATGAAGGCTCATCATTCCGTAACTACGATTCCCGTACAGGAGGCTGGAAATGACAACTAAGCTCAGCAAAATCCCCACACCCAGGTGTTTCCAGTGTGGCAAAGAAGGTGAACTGGAGATCCCCACAGAAATCTGGTTCGCCGGCATCAAAAAGAGTCAAGAAGGTGCTCTTATTCAAGACGCCTTCCCAACTCTCAGCAGTGACCAACGCGAGCAACTTCTCACAGGCATTCATCCCGAATGCTGGAAGAAAATGTTCGCATGACAAACATCTATCAGAGGAGTATATGGGTACCTTATGGTATCTGTATACTCCTCTGTATGTGTATAATAAAAAATATCTTAATAGACTTTTGGGGGGGACCCGGCGAAGCCGGGGGGGACCCATATGATAAGATATTATAAGCGCAGTAGCAATGGCTATTTGTGTAAAAAAAAATAACAAATAGGCCTATAGCTGCAAGCGGGATTTTTATGATTTGGGTAATCGTAGAAAAAGATAAGGAAAGTGTAGTCGTACATGGTCCATTCTACTCTCAGTATGGAGCATCTGTATATAAGACTAAACTTGAGTCTTTTTCGCCGGCGCCCAACTATAAAATCCAATACCTTATCCCAGAAAAAAACCTACGAAGATAGGTTGCATTTCTATAGAGAGATGATATACTGGATGCCCGGAAGGAAAATCCAATACACATCTCGAAGGAGTACAAACAAGATGCCTAGACAGCATCAATCAAAAACAATGAAACAAGTCTTCAAAGAACTTGAAAGACTAGGATTCAATGTAATACATAAGAAGTCCGGATCCTACAGTATCTACCCTCCCTCCACGATACAAGGACCCATGTACACAACTCATGGAACGGAATCCGCAATCCACCCCATGAGAAGAGACTTCAAGAGACTCTATAATGTCGAGTTGACCGTGTAGGATTCTCCTACCAACTGGAGAGTCACGGTAGGGTTCAGGTGGTGTCCCTACCGTGGCCTCTAGCATTTTTGTTTCACAACAGAAAAAAATCAGACCTCTCATGGGGGAACCCATTATAAAAAAAAAAGGTATCCTTACCTTGCTCTGCACACCAGAGAATCATATTATAATTATCGAAGTATTGTACATACAAAACAGTAGACTCATCATCCCCCGTTAGGGGGATGTCTTGTTTATTCTGTCTATATATATTATCTCTATACAATATATATCATTTTGTTTTTGCCGGCGATTTAGCTGGCATACTCCCCCCTCTCTTACAACCCCTAACCCTACACCTATACACTATCTACCTACCCTAAACTAAAGGATAAAAACATGTCCCAAAACAACATGGTAAACTTCATCACCCTTACAGATCTTGACCAAGATAAAATCGAACTCAACCCTGCTTTCATCGTCATGATGAGAAGAGACACTTATGAGCCTGAAGATGACGTTGAAATGCCCTTCACTAGGGTTTATCTCAGCACCAATCAGCGCATTGATGCTTTGGAAACTCCAGAGCAGATTGCCCAGCTTCAGATGGATGGCGTCAAGAATCTCATGAAATCCGTCATGAATAACACTATCAACATGTTCGAAGAACTTGAAAAGCTCGAAGACGAAGAACAAGAATAAGGAGACATCCCTTGATTTCTAAGAAACAACTCACTTTGGCAGAACAAGAACATTGGGACCACACGCGCAACACAGTTGACGAGTGGGCCAAAAACAATGTTCCGGATCAGTACGCCTACAATAGTCGTTCAGCTTATTGGGGATCAGCTCTCCTAGCTGGAATCATCAATAACGACATGTACGACTATGCTCGTACCCGTTACGGTAATCTTTGGGATTACGTAGGAGATTGACTTGCTAGAGTTATTCAATACCTTATCATTCATTCTGATGGTATATCTTATTCTCCGCATTTCATTCAAAGGTTAAAACATGACTACTTTAATTTGCACTATGTGCGAAAATCCAGTTCATAACGAGTTTCAAGAACACAATGCAAATATTCAGCCTTCAGGCGGACTCCATTTGGCTATTCATACAGGCTATGGCATGATGGCAGATCCGATAGACGAAGCTTCTTTTCAAGCTTTAACATCCATCTGTCTATGTCATGATTGCTCTATTAAGGTTATCGATATGTTTCCGCAGGAATTCAAAGACAATTTCTTTGCCGGCGGACATCCAGTCGAAACCTGCAGAGTACAATCTGACACCCATCCTGATGGCTGCCATTATTCCTGGTGCTAAATGCCTAAATATTCAATGACACTCAATCAAAAAGTCCATCGTAACCACGCCATATTCCAAGACTATATTTCTGGGAGATCTATCATCAAGATTTCTCGGAAATATGGTCTGACATATGATCGTACACGCACTATCATTAAGGAGCATACCATGCGACAATATTTTGTCATTGATCACGCAGACGATTTTGTCCTTTACCGTGGCACTCTTGAGCAATGTGAAACAGTACTTCAAGAAAGCTACGCTGGACTAATGATCGTCGGATATCGGGATCTTACTCCCGGTATGATCAAAAGTTTAGACCTACTAAATCTTAAACAAAATCCCACATCATGAACCCCAAACAAACATCACACATTTGGATAAATTTCGATGACAAACGTCGCTGCATAGTCTGCGATATTTCTTGGCATCCTGCCAGAGATAAATCCAAATGTTCTTCCACCAACACGCTCCCCCCTACTTACCTAAAGGAATCCCACGATGAGCACCACAATTAACGTACATCTCTCACATAACTCTTCCAACATTCGTTCATCATTCACCACCTATGATGAACCCGTAAAGTTCTCTACAATTACCATCAATGTGTCAGATAGCAATACCACGTATTTCTTCACTGACACTGAGCAACTCGCAGAGTTCATTAATTCCCTTATTCCCGTCATCAATCACGCAACTTACCATATCAATGATTGCCTGATAAACGGTGAATCTCTGCCGAAAATTGAAGAATCTCCCTTCTGAAATTCTTCTAAATCTGGTATAATATACCGGATGCTCCTGTAGCTCAGCTGGATAGAGCAACGGACTTCTAATCCGTTGGTCGTACGTTCGAATCGTACCGGGAGCGCTATACCACAATGCACAAATAAAAATAAGGTGTACTACACGCCAATTTATAATTCTATAACATTATATTAACTACTATAATCAGGAGATTTGCATGTCAAAATTTCTAGCAACATTTAAGGTCAATGTCAACACTACGATCCGCTTGAATGCTCCCAGCATTCTAGCAGAGACTAGCTTCTGACATAACAGATGTCGGTTGGTCTCCGTGAGCGTTCTCCATTGCCCCCAGTGAGAATGATCATGGTCGGAGTTTAGCCTCCTTTTACGAAGACCATTTTGCTTTTAGCAAGCGGGGACTGACCGACAGCCCTGGTTCATATAAACACATGAACCAGAAAGGCAACCATGGTAAACGACACTACTTTAATGGAAGCAGAATCACTCTTCTATGAATCCCTAGCCCAGATTTCATCTAAGGCTAATCTACTTCAAGAATACTCTCATCTTGTCAATTTCACCTCAACTGATCAATCAGCTGTAGATTTCAGAAAGACATTTTATGGTCTTATGAATCGTATCGGTGAAATTACTTACAAGACAACTGAGATGTTCGAACTCATTTGTCAGTCTCATTACAGTGAATACAAATGACCAAATTTGTTGAGTGCTTAGATTTATATATGTTTGATGTCAATCATACATATAAATATATGATTTGTAATCGACATATATAGATAACGCAACAAATTTCATAAACTTTATAATTATACTTGCAATTTTATATAACCTTATACAGCTATTTAAGGAGTATTTATGTCAAAGCAGCAAGTAATCGAAGATTACATCAACACAATTATTGGAGGAACTGTCAGTACAACTGCACTTGTGCAGGCTACCAACTGCAGTCTTCCAACTGTGTTGTCGTATATAAAGAATAACCCTTCTCGTTTCGAGAAGGTTAAGCGTGGTACATACCTCATCAAAGCCAGTACTGTGACATCCGTCTCCAATACTGACACAAATGACTCAATTACTTGGTGATAATTAAATTTGGTGAGTACTATTATGCTACCTTAGAAATAAGGTTAGCAGGAGTGGCTGTGCATAAGCGGGCGGAACCCTTATGCCACTCCTTTGGAACCGATCCACTCTTACGGAGGTTAACATGTCAGATTATTTCATGACAAATGGATTTACTCGGGATTTCAATAATCTCCTTAAATCTATTCTGTTAATCTCCAAGAAGCTCGAAGAGCTAACGGACGAAGTTCGTGCTCTTCGGGAGCAACATGCAGTGGATCCTAACAAGGAGAATTCCACTGAAAACATTGTTGTTACACCACCAAATCCATGATATAATAACACATGCCCTAACGGGCACGGGATACTAATTCCCACATGTAGCAAGAATACTTGTGAAATGAGGAAAAACTTACCGCTGCCAATTAGATAGGCATGTAGACCTTGTTTCGCAACCTGCGATATACATACACTGGAAATTCCAGAGTATGCTTACCGAAAGGAGCGAACCATGGATAATCGGTTCAAACATATATATCAACATTTATCCAAGTATAAGCTAAGACTTGTCTATGCTATAGCTGGATTGTTGACTGTCGTTTCGTTAGCTTCTTGTCTTTCAGACAAAGACACTAGCAAAACTCTAACACCAGTCTCTACAATCCCGGCTGTAACAACGACAAATCCACCTATACAAACTACGACCATCCCTTCCCAAACAACAACTACACTTCCAGATTTATCTGGCGTAGATTTTGTTGCTTTGGCCAGAGCAACCTATGGCAAATGTGGTGAATACCACGATCTTGCTATTCAAGTTGGATGGCCTGAAGAGGAATGGCCACGTCTTCAGCAAGTAATGTGGCGCGAGTCACGTTGCATTACTGATTCATGGAATGGAGCTGATGCGGGTCTCACCCAAATCAATCAAGTCCATTCTCAGTGGCTTTCCGACATGGGATGGTCTCACCCCGATGATATGTTTAATCCAGAATATAATCTAACATTTGCTTTCCGCCTGTGGGAAACCTCAGGATGGAAACCATGGAGATTTTCTGGCACAACATGGGGTGATTGATTATGACTAATAACAAGTTAGTTGTAATCATTTCCGCGTTGATTTTATCTACCGGAATTCTATTCACATCAAACCAGCCTATATCGGCATACTCTCCTAAAAGTTCGGATACTCCAATTGACTTTTCTCAAGTAAATTGGACTGAACTAGGAAGACTTATCTATGGAAGATGTGGCGAGTATCATGATCTTGCTATTCAAGCAGGCTGGCCAGAATCACAATGGCCAACTCTTAGCAAGGTAATGTATCGTGAATCTCGCTGTAATACATTTTCCTTCAACAAGTCTGATCCTAACGGAGGTAGCCGTGGTCTCATTCAGATTAATGGATATTGGTGCAGAAAAAACAAATACAACCCTAACGGTTGGCTGCAACAAAAATCCATCCTCAACACATGCGAAGATCTGTTTGATCCACTAACCAACCTGCGTGCAGGATGGGCAATGTGGCAATACAGTCAAGATCGCAATGGTTGTGGCTGGAGACCTTGGGCTACAAGATGTAAATAGTATTTAATCACAACCTACAGTCCATACAAAGGACGAGGACACCTCTGCTAGCAGGGGCAAGTCCTCGTCTTTTGCTATATCCAAAAAAACACCATCTATGATCGGAGATCAATGTTCGCATTTATGATGATGCTCGCTATCGCTTCAGCGATTGTCGAGCTTACCTTTGCATCCAAGTTTCCAGCTTGGCGCCGTGCAGCAAAGAAGAATAAAGCAGTCAACCTTGCAATATCTATTGCCTTATCATTTGTCTTGGGTATTATGTTTGGTGCAGCTGGCCTTATTGCCATGGCTGCAGCAATCATTTCTACTGTTATTGCTGTTCCTGGTTATGCCGTCTTGGAATGGGCTTATGACTCTCCAGAAGCTCAAGCCAAAGGTGGCAACCTTATCAAGTATTATTCTGATAAAACCAAAACAGTTACCAAAGACACTCTTCATCTTATCTATAAGATTTTGAGAATCATTACCTTTCCAATTTGGGCTTCTCGTTCCATTCTTGAAAAGCTTCAACTTTACATGAATAAGTATCGTGCCTTCAAGGCACGTCATGCATCTCGTAATCAAGCTTAATAAATATTTGTTTATACAAAAGACAGGACACCTTACCTAAGGGGGTATTATGGAAGAAATTTACACACCCAAGTTGCGTTTGCAGTCAGAATATCAAGGACCTCTCCGTGGTGGAGAACGCTATCGTTTCGGATTCTACGACGCTGGAGTTCTCCGCGAGATTCTAAACCACGTTGCAGCCGGCGAATACAAAGTCTTTACTCTTCCCATTCCTAAGAATGAAAAGCAGTTTAACTATGCTGTTTCGCTGGTCAATAACCCCAAGGTGCAGTACGCCCTTGTCGATAAGAACAAAGTTGTCTTTGTTGTTGTTGACGGGCGTCCCGGTTGGATGTCTGTCGTCAATGAACTTGGTTACAACGTTCATTCTGGCGACAAGACCAATAAGCGTCTCAAGTCATTCCACCGACCCACTCTGCTCAACGCTCATTTCGACAATCTCAACATTCGTTATGTTGAGCCTACCGAATATTCCCGCTACAATTTCCAAGACAGCAATGCCGAAAACGGTGTTGCCTCTTGGCTTTCTGCTCCAGAAACTGTAGCACGACTCCTTGATGGCGGTTTCGTCATCAGTCGTAGAATCATCCAGGAATCGGTGAAGAACATTCCGTTCCACCTCTCCATGGATAAGATGGAGGATCATGATTATTATTATGATCCTCGTGTTTACCAGCAAATGGTAGACGATCTTCTGAATTCTACAGTCGTTAATGCGCGCCTCATTTTCGCTGACGGACTCCTGAAGGGTAATGCCTTTGTGGCAGATTTGCCCGAAGGAGTTGACGTCATCACCTCTCGTGAGAACATCAAGAAGGAAGTCACTTATGACAAAGGCTATCGGTTCCTCGCCGAACCTCAAGGCCCGAAGTCCCGAGTGATTACCGATGACCAAACCGTCATCAACCTTCCCAAACTGTTCCGCAAGAGCGACATGGAAATGTGGCTTAGTGAAGATTACAAGAAGCTCTTTGAGCAAGCTACTAGCGGTAATCTTCTTACTAACTGGAAGTACATTTATCAGCGCAAATGGCAAGACTCCAAGAAGAATGAATCTAACGTTGATCTAGCAGAAGAGCACGAAGCGCGAGCCCGCATGGCATATGTGGGCTATCGCTGGGCTGCTGCTGGCTTCAAGGTTACTCAGTCTCCTTGGTTGTTCGAAACCGTTGCTATCAGTCACGCAAAGCCATTGCAAACTAAGATTGTTATTCCCTGTTCAGTCTACGAACAGATCATTCCGGAAAGCCTTGCTCGCATGGCAGGATATGATATGATCGTTGAAGAGGATACAATCGTACGTTGCAATGCTCTTGGTTGTCACGTCGTTAACGATTGCGATTGGCTCGAAATGTATGAGAGCCATGGTGGTATGGATGAAGATGACTTCTTCAAGCTCTTCTACCGCACCATGCAAGGCGGAGATTATGACGGAGAGAAAGTCGTTGTAGCCACTCGTTCACCAAATGGCTACGGCGAATACACCATCTTCCGCTATGTGGAGGGCTCTTGGGCCCCCACGTGGCATAAGGCAGATGGTACTCCCGTCATGTTCCCCGAAGTTAACGGTCGTGGATGGCCTCCTCGCTTGTCTAGCTCAATCTTTGCGAATAAGATCCAGTATACTGGACTTCCTTCCGAAGCATTGCCTAAGGTAAAGCGAACTGGCCCTTACACTCAAGATGATGTCATTCGTGACATCAAAATTGCTATGGCTGGTGGTAACGTCGGTGGATTCGTCAACGCCGCAATGGCCCATTCTATGGTCATTGCTAAGCATCGACCTGTCCAATTGTGCACTTTGGAAACTGCTATCGATAAGTGCATTAATCCCGACAACGCCGCTGATGTCCTTGCTATTGATCGTGAAGCCGAACAGATGATGCGTGAAGTCATCAAATCCGGCAAACCGATTGATGAGGACTTTTGGTACAAGCGTGGAATGAAGCGATTCCTTAAGCGAGGCGAAACCGTGGAACTTTATCACGGTAAGCTCTCGCAGCTGAACGCACTATGTGACACTTATTTCAAGCGTTACGTAAACAGCGTTCGTGATTGGTCTCAGAAGAACGCCCGTCCTGATGAGATCATTCACCAACTTGGCAATCGTCTTCGCCATCATGCTTATCCAGTTCTTCGCCAATTCCGAATGAACCTGTACAATACTAATTCCACAGAAGTAACGAAGAGCTCTGGAGCAATCCAGCGTTCTTCGTGGGAACATTTGTATTCAGATATTGTTGACAAGATCAATTCTTATGAGCGAATTCTCGATTCATATGACTTTGTGATTGCACTCTATTCTGAATCAATCAAGAACCCTACTTCTACTGGTAAGGTCACTGACCAGGTTGTGATGAACAGATTCGTCTTTCCGTATCTTGAAGAAGCTCTTCAGTATTACGGAATTGCTCGTTCTGCCCATCGCGAACTTGTCAAAGATCGCATGAAGATTGTTACAGATATCAAGAAGAGTTGGCTCTGGAAGGATGCCCAAGGCATCGAAGTGGAATATACTGATCCGCTTGAGTTTCAGAGAGCTCACGCGGAGCAGTCTCCTATCGTCTTCGTCAGCCCTAAGCCTCCTGTCAGAAAGCTGGAGAAGTCGCTGTACTAAACAGCATGTTCATACAAAGTTGTGGAGGGACCTGCCCTATCGGGTCCCTCCACAACTTTTTTCTACATACATAAAAGAATCGCTATATAATAAAAAAATTTGTTAATAGACTTAAGGAGTATTTATGACTTCCGCAGAATTCCACATTAATGACAATGAAATCCATGAAGATGATCATCTTCTTGATGATATTCTTGAAGATCAAACTCATCCTGACGACATTGTTCGTCAAGCATTCGATTTCTTTCAATTCAATCAGCGAGTCCTCAATAAGGATGTTCGCAAGATGGAAGTTGATCTTGATCGACGCTCCGCACGCGAACTTGTCTCGCTTTATTATGACTTGCAGAAAGCACGCCTTGGTTATAACAACCAAGTCCGTGACTTGACTAAGGCTGGTAGTCCTCATGAACTGCTCAGCTATTATGCAACTGTTATTGAGATGCTAGAGAAGTCACTTGTCTCTCCGCTTGATCACTTTGGTGATCAGTTCGTAGTCGGCAACTGGGCTAAAAGCCAGTATGGCATTGGACCAGTTATTACTGCTGGACTCGTTGCTCATATTGACATCGAGAAGGCACCGACTGCTGGAGCAATCTGGCGTTACGCTGGTATTGATCCTACTATCAAGTGGGAAAAAGGCCAGAAGCGCCCCTTCAACGCACAGTTGAAGACTCTCACTTGGAAGATTGGTCAGAGCTTCATGAAGTTCTCCAATAAAGATCAGTGCTTCTACGGTCATCTCTACAAGCAGGATAAGGCTCGCCGCATCGAAAAGAACGAAGCTGGAGATTATGCAGAATTTGCTAAGCAGATTCTTACCACTAAGAAGTGGGGCAATAATCCTACTCGTACCTGTCTCGAATCAGGCAAGCTTCCTCCTGCACAGATTGATGCACAAGCACGACGCTTTGCTGCCAAGATCTTCCTGAGCCACTATCACGCAGTGGCATATCAGGCTCATCATGGCACACCTGCGCCTCGCCCGTACATCATTGAACATGGTGGACACGTACATGAAATTGCTATTCCTAACAATCCATTTGCATGACTAGTGTTTGTTGCCGGGGTATATCCAGAAATATGGGTGTACCTCGGTATACAAATTTTTTATAATAAAATTTAAATCAATGGGCCCGATTAGTAACAGCGCGAATGAATGAATCATTCTGACCGATTAGTAACAACGAAAGCGAATGAATCAAAAAGCGTAATTAGTAACAAGTTGCCAGAATGAATCAAATGGAAAAATTAGTAACAGCCGAATTGAATGAATCACGATATGGAATTAGTAACATCGACCGCGAATGAATCAAAAGGATAGATTAGTAACATCATCTAAGAATGAATCATCAAATATGATTAATAACAAATCGGACGAATGAATTATACTCAATGATTTGTAACACTCACAATAAATGAATTATTTTCTAAGATTAGTATCATTGTTGATGAATGAATCAAACCCAAAAATAAATATCACACTTCATGAATGAATCACCTTCCATGAACTGTATCAATTGTTCAGAATGAATCACTCTATCCGAATTGTATTATAGCTCTAGAATGAATCAGCCTTTTTGACTTGTATTATATTGAACGAATGAATCAAATGGAAAAATTAGTAACAGCGTACCCGAATGAATCATCATGAATAATTAGTAACAAGCAGAAAGAATGAATCACGCAGTACGAATTGTAACATCCCAGTAGAATGAATCAAATCTTCAGAATTGTAACACCCAGTTTGAATGAATTATCGCGAGCGATTTATATCATTTGGGTCGAATGAATCAATACCGTTGACTTATATTAAGATACCAGAATGAATCAAGCGCGTGCAATTGTAACAACGCCTGGAAATGAACCATACAACACGATTACGTAACATGAAGATTAAGTGTTTTTAAAAAATAATAGTTCATACAAAAATCTGAACCTTTTATTTTATTTGGGAGAAATATATATTATGGAAGAGTATATTAAAACAATTTCTGCAGATAATCAAAAATCTATTGTTGATTATCTTAACGAAACTATCCTACCTCACATGATCATTAATAGCCAAGGAGCTGCTAAGGGTCGTCGTCAGCTTTGGATCCAAACTGCACCACCCCTTACATCTTCTGCTACTTGGCACGTAGGATTTGAAGACGAAAGAATTATGAATTATATTCGTCTTATTTCTCCTCCAGGATTTACTCCTGAAGCAGTTCTTGTCACTAAGGGTGGCAATATTAGGCGTCATCGTGATGCGCGTTACGCTGATTACCGAGGTATGTCTATCAATCTTGGTAAAGTTACTTGGTACTATGAGCGTTCTAATGACCAATATTTTTGGCAACCCGGCCTTCATGAATCAGTGCCCGTAGGGCGTTATGATTTAACAGGCGGAGAGGTTTTTATGTTTAATACTAAAAATCCTCACTGGGTAGAGAATGCTCATCCAGATCGTTGGGGCATTAATGTTTGGCAGATCTCCAAAAATACTCGTGATGACTACGACAAATTTATGGAAAATCGTGCCAACGGAAATCTGACAGAAGAGCAACTCGATTATAAAGTCGCAGGATATTAAAATGAATATTAATGATTACACTCCTGATAATTTTCATCCAGACAAATTTCATGCATTGAAGTGCCTGTGGCTTTTCCGTCGTAAACAGGATTTGTTCATCTATTATATGAATCAAATTACTGATAGTACTACTGAAGCTTTTCTTAAAGTAAGACCAGTTCATGCTGCTCATGAACATCTTCAAAGAGAAACTGGTTTGTCTGATGAAGATATTTATCATTATACTCTTATCGGAAATTATATTAATGAATATGCCGAAACTCTTCAAATGACTCCTGAACAACTTCAGGAGCATATTGACATCTATGAACAAGATCATGAAGTTCCTGAAGATCTTAAAGACGATCTTGAAGAGCTCGCTCAGCAGATCGTTGATGTCATTAAACAGAATCGCGAAAGAGATAAAACTTTTAGGAATATTATTAATGATAATTTTAACAATCAAGAAAAATCCACAGACAGCTAGTGGTCGTACACGAAACCGTATCAATGAAGCTGGTCCTGATTTTGAATTCATTGAGAATTCAAATCGGCAGGGATCTATTCTTCTAAAAAGTCTCAAGACAAATTGGTTTGGATGGCTTCCTCAAAATGAAATAATTATTCAAAAACGAAAGGAAGTTTTATGAATACTATTAATGCTCTTGTTCAAATGCATAATCCAACTATTGCTACCGGAAACGCTTATACGTATACCTATGCTTTAGCTGTCCCTGCTAAGAAAAATAAAAACATCTTTCATAAGCTTGGTAAAGCTCTTGGAAAGTCTATTGCCTTTTTTCGTAAAGACGAAACAAAAGCTGCTTCACTAATCAGCTATTGGGCTGTAGAAACAGTATTGTTCTCTATCATTATGTTGACAGCTTCCAGTTCTTTTGTTTTCTTCTCCGCTTTATTCCTTTATCTTTATGGAACCTACGCACTTTTTAGTGCTATAATGGTTCTTTTATAGGACAGATATGACATACGATCTAGAAAAAATTAAAGAAGAATGTGCAATTATTGATGAAGAAATTAATATTCTTCAAAATGTTTTGATGGATACAGCATCTCGTGATGCTAAATACCATCCTATGATAACATTTTTTAAGAATGAAAAAACTCGTCAAGTAGTTGTCACTCCTGCTCCTCAGCAGTCTTTTTCCAATACTTTATCTAAGCTCGCTGAAGCACTTTATCTTTATCCTTGTTTAGATTCTAGCTGTGCTTTAATTTCCTTGGATTCTATTATTAAAAATTCTGATAATCAAGAAATTGATTGTCTACAACTTTTTCTTATTTCAGAATACCGAGGATATATAATTCAGCTTCCATATACAAAAAATCAAGATAAAACTATCACTTGGCACTCTGATCATTTTACTACTCAGAACCTTCTTGACACAAACTTTGAAGGTCCTACAAAAGATATGATTAATCTTTTTTTTATGTTCACTCACTTAGATTCCTCGCCATATACTGTTCACGAATGTCTTTCGTATCTTAGTTATTCTGGAGCTTCGCTTCAGATATTTGATTCCCTTAAAATTGCATATTATAGTGCAATTCATCAGTAACATAGAAAATGAATAATAATGCAAGACAAAGAAATTAAATACATTGCCGTTACCAACTGTAGCGCAAACAAATATCAAACTCCCCATATGGTAAAATCATATGTTATGTCAGATGAGGAGTTTGAGCAAAACATCAGACGCCTTATGGACTCTGAATATTATTTAACAGAACTTGAATTCAACTAAACCGTTAGGGGGGACATCATGTTGCAACTCAGACCATACCAACAAGAAGCTTTAGATTCTGTTGTATCTTTTTCTGAAAAGGGTATAGTCCGTCAACTTGTTGTCCTCCCTACTGGTGCAGGGAAAACTGTTATCTTTTCCCACCTTCCACAGTTCAAACAAAAAAGCCTACCTATGCTTGTTCTAGCTCACAGAGAAGAACTTCTTCATCAGGCAAAAGAAAAAATATCTTGGTCTAATCCTGATTTAACTGTAGAAATTGAACAAGGCGAAAACCATGCTGGACATGTAGATGTTGTTGTAGCTAGTGTTCCAACTCTTGGTAGAGCTCAATCAACTCGAATACAAAAGTATCCACCTGACTACTTTAATAGCATAGTTATAGATGAGGCACATCATGCAGCGGCTCCTACGTATCGTCGTATCCTGGATTACTTCAATCCGTCGTTTCTACTTGGAGTAACAGCTACTCCACAACGTAGTGACAGTGTTCGTCTTACTGATGTTTTTCAAGAAATAGTATATTATAAAACAATTCAAGATCTTATACAAGACGGATATCTATCTCCTCTGGTAGGATATAGGATTAAAACAGACACAGATATTTCAGGAGTAGAAACAAATGATGGAGACTACAACCAATCACAACTTGAAGATGTTATTGATAATCCTCAGCGCAATGCTACCATTGTTGCTGCTTATAATGATCTGGTCCCTAATGCGAAAGCCCTTGTTTTCGCTGCCGGAGTCAGACATGCCCAAAACCTGGCCCTATCCTTTGGGCAAGCGCAAATAACAAATGAGGTAATATTAGGTGTTTCTAGTACAGATGATCGTAGAGATATTCTGGCGCGTTTTGCTAGCGGTGAAACGCGAGTCCTCATCAATGTTGGAGTTCTTACGGAAGGATTCGACGAACCATCCGTAGAAGCAATTTTACTTGCTAGACCTACTAGATCTACTCTCTTATATACGCAAATTGTTGGTAGAGGCACAAGACTATATGAAGGAAAACCTCATTGCACCATTTTAGATTTTGCCGACACCACAAAGGGTCGCAAACCTATTGGCCTTCCATCTCTTCTCGGCCTACCCCCAGAATTCGATTTACAAGGCCAATCATTAACAGACGTAGCGAATAAATATAAAGAGCTCGAAGATTATTGTCCTGGTGAAGCCGTTAGGGTATTAGCACCTGATGATATAGAACTAGCTTATAAGCGTATTAATCTTTTTATGCCGCCCCCACCAAACGAATTTGTTCAACAATATTCTCGTTTTGTTTGGGCTGAAGTAGCAGAAAATGATTATCATCTTGGTATAGATAATAATAATTCTCTTAGAATATATGTTGATACTTTAGGAAGATGGACCGTTGAACATAGGCATCGTACATCTGAAGGATTAAAAACTACATTCTTAGGTTATCCTGAAGATATGCGAGATGCTTTTGTTCGTAGCGACAAATGGATCATGAAAAGATTTGATACAAAGCTTATTGATTCTGATGCAGCTTGGCGATCTGATGGTCCAACTGACGCACAGAAAAAACTTCTTAAAAGAATTGGTGTTCCCGTTACTTCTGATATGACTAAAGGAACTGCTAGTCAAATCATTTCTAAATATTATGAAGCCAATCCAAGACCAGCTTGGTTGGATAACAAAATTAAATATTCACGATCTAAGTGGTAATCTGATATAATGGAACACATGTCAAGGTTTACTAATTACTATTCTCGTCAAGTCAATAATCCTTATACTGATTATATTTTTGTTCAAGATACTCTTAGCAATAATGATGTTTCTTTTTTATCAGCTACAGCTAAGATCGCTACTACTTCTCAATATCGTTTTCGTATTGCAGCAATGGTTGTCAAATCAGGTAGAGTTCTTGGCGCTGATGTAAACATGCCAAAAATATCTCCTAGTACACCTCCTAATAGAGTGAGCACACATGCCGAAGTTCGCGTTCTTAAAAACACCCGTAACGTACGAGGAGCAACTCTCTATGTTGCTCGTCTACGTTCAAAAGATATTCCTGCTTTAGCTAGACCATGTTCATGGTGTATGCAAGAGATTGTCGATGCCGGAATATCAAGAGTTGTTTTTACTACAAACGATGAAATAGGCTCATCATTTTATACTGACATGATTACATGGAAGGACACCAATAGTGACTAACGAAGAATATTGGCAGTCTTATTTATCTAAAATTAACTCTACTACCTTGCGTCAACAAGTTCTTTTAAACACTCCTTCTATTCTTGATTTACTATCAAGATTTAATCCTAACTTTCCTACACATCTAGATGTAGGTCCAGGTTGGATCCATCTTATTGCCCAGCTTAACACAGACATATCTTATATTGATCCTCATTATAAGATTGCTCAAGTCAAAGAAAAATTCGGTGGATTAAGATACTATGTAGATCTATCCATTCATCAAGGTCAAGATACCGCACGTCATATTATTGAAGTGCTTATCAACCATGCCGAATCCCAATCTTTTTCTATCTGTGAAAACTGTGGGCAATTAGGAAAACTTACTAATTCTTTTTGGCGCAAAACTCTATGTGATTCTTGTGCTCTATAACAATTATCATCCTATTATTTCTCCAGAGCTTTATGATAGTTCTGGAAAAATAAAATCATTACATATATCTCCATCTATAAACCGCACTCCTACAGTCATACATGACACATATGAAAATGCTATATCATATGTATTTTCTACTAATGAGATCAAAATAATTCATCCACATCCAGATTTCTTAATCTGTTTTGATCCTCTTTTGCAATATTCTATATTCTATGCTAATCATGTTGCAACACAGTTGTTAAGACATTCTTTCTCTACATACTTTGGCGCAACTGTTACCGATGCTGTTTATGGAGATGTTCTTATCTTTGGTTCTTACAATTATAAAACAAGTATGCACGATGAACACTTTCATTCTATTCCATATCACATAGTTGAGCAGGTAACAAAAATATATGAAAACTCCTCAGAATACATCAAGGACATTTAACAAATCTCTTAAATGTTCTGATTGTTCTTTGAAAAGTAAGGATGTTTATCATTCTAATAGATTTAAAAAAAATCTTTGTCTTGATTGTCTAACTGCCAATCTTCTTAGCCAAATTCGCCAAGATAAAAATATCAATTAGTATATTCAAAGACAAGAGAGGGGGATATCAAAACAAAATAACAATAAGGAAAAAACATCATGTCACTTTCAGTAATCATTGGTTCCGAAATTGAAGACATCAACAATATCAAAAACACCATAGAACTTCTAAAGTTCACTAAGATCATTGTTTCCGACAGTGTTCTCTCAATGCCAGATCATGAAAATATTGACTCTGAAAAGCTAGATAATATTATCACTTGGTATACTGGTATTCATAATATTCTTACTGATCCCGCTTCGTTTCCTTCTTACGAAGAATAATTTAATGGTTTCAAGGGTCTCGGGCCTGTAGCCCAACGGCAGAGGCAGAGGACTTAAAATCCTTCCAGTGTGGGTTCGAAACCCACCAGGCCCACAGGGCGGCGAAGTTCTACTCCTTTCTGGCTTCGCTGCCCGCCTTGCCCTTTTAGCTCAGTTGGTAGAGCAGTGGACTTTTAATCCATTGGTCGCAGGTTCGAACCCTGCAGGGGGCACTATGTCTAATAAAGAATTTATTGATCTGCCACAAGATAAACAACTTGATCTTATTAAAGAAGCTTTCAATTATCTTTGTTCACAAGGATTAGTTCCACATGGAATTCAATCCGGTGACGATGATACTTGGGACAACTATGCTCCAGCAATTGAACTTGCTTCTGAATGGTATCAAGAATCCTAACTAATTCTTCTAAGGAATTTTATGAACACTCATAACGAAGACTCTAATAAACCTTTTCTTCAACTAATTATCAACGAAGAATATAATTCTGAATCTAATTCACAAGAATTAAATATTCAAGAATATCTTGAAAACAACGAAGAGCTTTTACAGTATACTCATGCTTTCGGCGATCTTATGATTAAGATACTTGCAAACATGTATACCATGAGAATGAATAATCTTTCTTATTATGTTAAGCATTATATTAATTCTGACCGCGTTGAAGATCCTTACTTAACTGACTGCATTGACGCTTTACGTTGGTTGTGTTCCACTATTAATGACAAGAAAGAAGAAGTCCTTCCTGAGGATCTTCTTTCTGAAGCTCTAAATTACAGAGCTCGTCTTGTTTCTAATATGTTTCCAAAACGTTAACTAAGGATTATCAATATGCAAACTGAAACCATTCAGCAAATTACTAATTTAGTTGACAAAGCTATCAATGATATTTCTGGTAGAAAACTTGTATCTACAGAAGAAATGACAGATCTATTATTAGATATTCGTTTACGTATCATGATTGATCAAGAATCTTCAAAGGATTTAAACGTATGAAAGTTAAAGTAAATATTGAGCTTATCGTGCAGATTCCTGGTGAGCTTCAAAATGATTTTCAAGCCGTTGATGTTATAGATCAAGCCTTACGAGATATGCTTTATGTCGGAGTTCACTCTGATGAACTTGAAGAAGGCTCTGAATATTTAATTATTGATGACTTAACTCTACGTACCTACAAAGTTTTAACCGGGAGAATTCCGACATGACTCATTCAATGTTATTTATTAGCGACCAAGAAAAAGAGCAACTTGTTCAGATTCGCATTATGGCTGATAACATTTGTTCTGCTCTTGATAATCTTTCTTCTGAAATTAAAGAATTTATTAATTCTGAAATACAGGTTTTTAAAACTCAGACAGAGCATTTTGCAGACATGCTACAAGGACTTTGATTTATATAGATTAATCTCATGCAGAGACATAAAATCTATCTTGTATCTTGGGGAGAGGTTTCGGTTTGCGTGTCCTCCATGCAGTAGCTAAACGTCAAGCGAAGTGCCCCTATGAAGGCGTGACAGTCGGAGAGACGATATGGGACGATAGCTCAGTTGGTTAGAGCATGGGACTCATAATCCCCGGGTCGCGGGTTCAATTCCTGCTCGTCCCACTGGATGCTGTTATAATACCCAAAAAATAAGAGCGCAAGTAAAAACAACTACTATTGTCTGTTGAGCCTACTACGGGGCGCTCGCGTTATAACAGCATCCTTCATTTTGGAAATATTCAACGTGCGAGTACGTCTGAGATTTTTCTTCTTTTTAAGAAGATTAATCAATAGTGTCCGAAAGACTTTAACAATATTTCCTTGCTATTACTTAATACGTAAAGTCTTTTATATATTACGGAAAAGCGGTTGCGAAGTACGTAGGATAGAATACCTGCAGTATTTTTGTAATAGCTAAACTTTAGGAGATTATATGTCACTTGCAAAATTTAGAAAAGTATTTAAAGGCCATAAGAAGCCATCTACCCCTTCACCGAAGGTTTCTCCCGACAATACTGACAATAAGCAACAAGATGATAAATAAGCTCCTAGCCGGATTAGCTCAGTGGTAGAGCAACGCACTTGTAATGCGTAGGTCCTCAGTTCAATCCTGAGATCCGGCTCTAGTAGTAGCCAACGTCCTCAAATCATTTGGGGGGAACGAAAAAATCGTGTATAATGTTGGTGGACCCATATCTCCAACACGACTACTACTTTATTCTGAAAGGATAAAATAAAAATGAAAAAGATTATTATTGGCGCATGTGCACTTATTGCATTAACAGCATGTGGTGGCACTAAGACTGTATACGTTACAGATACCGAAGTACCAAACAGTCCTGAAAAAACTGTTGTTAAGACTACAGATGCACCAGTTGCAACTCCCGCTCCTACCACTCAAGCTCCGTGGACAGAAGAAGATGAGTTCATCTACGACATTGAAAGTAACTACCCCAGAACAATCTATGTTACTCGTTCTCAAATGATTGAGACTGGTAGAATTGTTTGCGACTACCTTCTTGATGGAATGACTGGACAAGAAGTGGTATGGGCTATCGAAAACGCTGGTGGAGACCTTGAGTTTGTTCAGTTAGTAGCTTTATCTGCAGTAGCAAACTTTTGTCCCAGTCAAGTTTATAAATTTGATGGACTCTGATGCGTTTAACTTTTTTTGTTATAGCTCTCTTCCTCGTTGGTTGCTCGTCGGGGGCAAGCAGCGAGGAGGGAGCAACTATCCTTCAATCCTCAACATCATTCACCCAACAGAATCTCCCTGCTGAAGAAATCACTTATACTCCTTTAGAGTATGCTTTCTTTGATGATGTTGAATATTATTATGGATTTGTTTCTGAAACATACAAGCAAACTGCATTAGAAACTGGATATCTTCTTTGTACTTTAATGGACGAAGGAATGACAGATGTAGATATAGTTGAACGTATAAATGAATCTGGAACTAACGGACCTGATCGTCAACTTCAGTTTGCTATAGCTATAGCTTCTACCACTGTTTTGTGTAGACAGCACATACAAAATGCGGAGTATATATCTCTTAATTATCCTGTTTCCTAAAATATTCTATTGGAGAATTTATGTCCTATGAAGTTTTATTTAATAAATTCCAAAAAGACTATGAGACTACTAATGATTGGAATAGTTCTTCTAGTCTTTGGGTGTTAAATGGAAACAATTGGGAATCAATAGAAGAATCTGAAGATGCTTATGAGTTAATGATTTCGTTTGCTGCTTATGGATATTTAAAAAGAGCAATCCTTGTCACTCATGGTTGGGCTTTCCCAATAGATGATTCACATACTCCTTCAAAACATCCAGAAAAGAAGAGAGTAAGAGTTTGTATTCATCTTGAAGGTGAAAATTTTGTAACCTGTATGCAGGTAAAAGATGAGACAGAATTATTTATCCAAGATGATCCTTCTGGAAATCTTATAGATACTGCATTAAAATATGTTAATCGCGCTAGAGATTTTGTCAATCAACAAAATACTAATAAAGCTCTTTAAGGATAAACTTTTGAAAAAATATATTACACCTATTTTACTGTCCAGTGCAGCTACATTAGTTTTAATAATTACTTTATTAATTTATACTTCTGTAGATGCAGTTGTAACTTCTTCTCCTTCAACTACTCAACTTTCACCTTTAAGTAGTTCAACTTCTAATTCAACTACCACTTCAATTCCATCTCTAGATGATTTACCAATAGGTATTTCTCAAAAAGATCTTCAAATTTATTTTCTCGCAAAAACTAAACAAATTTACGGCAGTGCCTTTATTCCATTATCTGATCAAGACATTGTCGGATACGGACTACTCTGGTGCGATGCAATTAATCTTGGAATGAAATCTTCCGATGTCGAAGAGCGCATTAACGAAGGCGCAATTGACAACGAAGACGCTGCACTTCAACGCGCAATTGTTGCATCAGCTGTTTTATATTTTTGCCCTAACCCTGATTTCTGATGGAAAACCTTCTTCAATCTACACCATATAAATTAACTATTGAGTGGTTAACTCAGTATATTCAAAACAATCCTTCAGCCGATTTGCATTTCCGCAGTATTATGTCTATACTGAAGCAAGAGAAAAACTATTATGTTAAATGTGTTCTTCTTGACAATAGATATTTATACGGCTCATTCTTAGCTACAGCTAAAGAAAGTATTTCTTCATGATTCTTATTACCGATAAACCAAATCATCCTTCTATTCTTTCCCATAAAAGCAAAGGCTATATGAAGTTTGCTAGTGGCGAAATTGTACCTTTTGATGAACTTCTTTATTTTGAAGAAAGTTTAGAATGGCCCGCTGAAGAAGCTCCATATTATTTTGTCTGGCGTAAAGCAGACAATTACAGATGCGGTTATTCTGTTAATGATGTTACTGCAATCTATTTTACTGATGATCGAATATCCGAGGCTAGCATTTAATTTTATTTGCTAGCCCTCGTCGTCTACTGGTTAGGACAAGACTCTTATAAAGTCTCAAAGGTGGTTCGATTCCACCCGGGGGTACCATGAATCCACTTCAATACTTTGATGAAGAATACTCTTCATTTGAAAAATCACTAAACTCTATCCAATCTATCCTTCTTCAATCTCATGATATTTACTCTAAGATACAGAGCATACAAAAAAGAATGAGAACTGTAGATAAAAATAACAAGCTGTCTGTTGAAGAAGTTTCTCAGTTTTTAGATGATCTCTCTGTTCTTTCATCTCTATCTTCTGAAATTCTATCTTCTGTGCAAAAAATAAAATCTTCAATAGTTTTTAGATCGGAACTTGATGGATTCTAATCCCACTTCTCCCATTACTTCTCGTAGAGGTTCTCCCAAAAACGTTGCTAATCTTTATGAGTGCTTTGACGATTTAGGTTCTCTATGGAGAGAAAAAGCTCTTTGTAGAAACGGATCTTTATCGACAGATCATTTCTTTTCTATTAACAGCGACAATAAATCTGCATCCTCTGCAGCCAAAGCTATAAGCATGTGTTCTGCTTGTCCTGTACAAGTAGAGTGTTTACATGAAGCTATTAAATATAATTATGATGGTGTTTGGGGCGGAACCATATATCGTCAACGCTTATATTTTATTAGGCAATATCTTAATAACGACCTTCTCAACTTAACCATTGAAAAAGCTAAACAGTTTGTTCAAATGGCCAAGATTGAAAATCTTAGAATTATCAGTCCTAAACGCAAATACCGCAGAAAGACTACCACCAAAAATGACCTACTCCCAGAATGATGATGATCTCTTCGAATATGATCCAGAGGTAGATGCAGAAGATTCTTCTGCTGCTCTTCAATCTGAAGCTTATTCGCCATCTTCCTCCAATAAAAATAAAACTATAGAAGACTTCATTTCTTCTGCTAAGCAGCTTGTTGATGAAATTTCTTCTGATGAGAACTCTCCTATTGATGAAGAAAAAGTAAAGCTTGCCGCTAGTTTTCATGCAGCAACATCTGCTTATTATCAAAAGGTACAAACTCCTTCCTATATCAAAGCTATTTCTATCACTCTTAATACTCTTACTAATGGTGATTTCGCTAAGATACAAATGTTTAATCATAAGGAAGCCTTAATTATTCAAAGACTTCGCTATCTTTCTATGATGAACAAAGTCTTTATTAATGCTGACGCAGATGAGAATGTTGTTAAAGAATTATTTGATCTTCTTAAGATAGAATATTCTTTAGAACATGTTCAAACTTTTTATTTGTCAAGTGTAAACATTTCTATGTTTTGCCTAAACCTTGATAGAGCTATCTACAAGCATTTAGGTAAGCAGCTTAATCTCCCCGTAAAGGAGTATTTGCTTGACGATAGCCATATTCAAGATGGCGATAAATACTTTGATCAGCTCAATGATCCGGTTGACAATGATTATGTTTCTGAAAGTTATGCTTTTCTATTTTCCGCTATGGCAAATGAAGGCTTACTCAAAGATCTTTCAGAAATTTATAATGTTCCATTTGATCTCGTGGTTAACACATGAAAAAAATAAAAGCTTTCTTTTCCAAAATACCAAAGATAACTTGGACTATAGCTACAGCTTCTGCGGTAGCTGCAGTTAATTATTCTATTATACATAGTCCATTTGTTTTCTTTGCTCTCCTAGTTCTTTTTGCTCATGAAATATCTCATTATTTTATGGCCAGAAAACTTGGTTCAAAAGCTTCATTGCCAATTTTTATTCCTCTTCCACTATTTGCTATAGCATTTATTCGTGCTCCAGGTTTATCCAATGAGTCAAAACTAAAAGTTGCTTTATCGGGTCCTATTGTAGGCTCACTTACTGCTTTTATATTATTCCTTTTAAATATTATTTTTAACTTCACAACATCACTCGGTCTCGGTGTTCTTGCTGTCAGTGAACTCTTATTGAATTTTATAGGAACTGATGGCGCAAAATACCGCTCCGCAAAAAGGAATATTGCATTATGCACCTCTTAATTCTTCCATTTGTCTTAGCAGGTTTATCTGCTAAAGTTTTTAATAATAGACTGAAGAATAAAACCCCCGAAAAACAGATTGACATTATACTAGCTAGTTTTTTCACGACAGTAACACCACAACACTTTGGGGAATTTAATGAAGACATCAAAGATGAATTTACAACGTCAACAGAAGAAGGAACAATTACGTACCAAAATATCTGATCTTTTAGAAGATTCTTATTTTGACGTTCAAGGACTTGCGCCAGGTTCTGCTTCTTCTATGGATGAACAGTACTTGGCTAGAGTTCTTACAAAGCTAGCGATAGGTTCGGCTACCGTATGGTGGTCGATACTTGAGGTTAAAGATTTTATTATCTTACGCAAGCTAAGCAAAGGAGTTAAGCGTGACGCACCCAGATAATTTGCCCCCCGCATCTAAAATCGCTATGGATAATTTCAACTTTTCTTTTTCTATGGCAAACAAGGTTAAAGCTGAAATACAAAACTCTTATGATACTTTAGACGAAAGAATAAATGCCATAATTGAATCAGAAAAGTTTTATGTTTCTGGCATTCCAGTACTAAGAAATATTCTTATGCTAGGTGCAAATAAAAATGATCTTAAAAAACTTTCCAAGGCACTTTCTCGTTTGTCTGATCTAGTCGAAGCTCATGATCAACTTGAAACTAAATTGAATGTCGTTAAAATAATTAACGATGATCCTCACTGGTTTGCTTGGGCTTTTGGTGATTTTTCTAAAGACGTTGACGAAGGCATCGACAGCATCTTCAAAGAAATAGAAGAATAAACTATATTTAAGGATTTTATAATGAGCAACGTTCAATATTCATTCGTTAACACCGAAGACGGAAATCTAACTTTTCGTTCTTCTGTTAACTCTTTTGGTTTAGATCATGTCACCGATAAAGACATGACATCTTTTTATACTTCATTTTCTTCGTATTCTTATGTCGACACTGGCTTAATGCCTGTTGATGGTTCTGGTTTGCTTGCACTTCGTTCTGCTGGAAATCATACTCAAGTTGTTTATCAGCATAAGCCTGGCATGTATTATATCAACTGGGGCCAATACGAAGGAGATCGTTCTGCTGTTAAGTATTACGTTGCTCAGCCCTACAGAATTGTTATTGCCGATCTTATGGACGGCAACATTTATGGAGCTAGAACATTTTATTCTCCTGTTCCCATAACTTATCCCGCTGCTCCGCTTTACCACGTAAACCTTCCTAATATTAATTGTAAGGGTTACCGCGGAAATGGTGTTGGCTGGATTTGCTTGTATCACAACGAAGACATATCTTCTTATCCTTTCGGTGAAAAGCTCGCTAAAATTTTAGACCGATGCTCTGGAACCGAAGCTTACAACGATCAAAATATGTCAGAGACTGATGGTCCTCGTTTTTACTCTTCTCATAAAAAGCCATCTTATCTTTACGATCCTTCCGAGTGGCAGTCATACTCTGCCGACAATGGATATGAGTGGACTCTTGATCCAGAGTTGTGGATACCTGTTTTAGTTAAGGATCGAGACAATCAGGATAAACACTATCCTAATGGTCAACCTTTGACTGTAGCAGACGCTATAACCGGTAATTATCAGGCATACTATACTGATACAACTATTCCAAAACCTGTTAATCAAATACTTCGTTCTGATTATACTTTGCCCGACAAAAAAGTTTTTGATTGGTTCAAGCAGGCTTACAATGCCTCTACTAATCAACCTCCTGTTATCAATGTTATCGCAAACTCTGAAGCTGTAAAAATTAATCAGAGTATAGCCGCTCCTGTCTTTTCTCAAGAAGAAGACGAGGAGGATGATAGCTGGATGTGTGATAGTTGTGAAGAGTATTATTCCGAGAACTCCTCTCCCAATACCACAAATAATTCAGCCTTCATATGCGACGGTTGCTTTGAAGAATATGTCTACTGTATAAATACAGAAAATTACCATCATCCTGACTATGGTGATATTCTGTATTTGAACAAGTCTGATTGTTGGATATCATTAACTGATGCTACTTCTTTGCAATATAAGTATTGCGGTGAATGCGATAATGGCATTTGGCATACTCATCCTATGTTTGATTCATTTATTTTAAATGATGATGGCTATTGTCTCAACTGCTCCACTCCTGAAGTTCCAGTTGAACAATCGCCCGATTCTCCTCAATTTATTGAAGAATCACCTTTTTAATATATTTATTACACACATACAAATAACTAGAAATATTAATATTAAGGAGAAATAATGTCCGAACAGCAAACTCTTCCTTTTGATCAGGAAGAAGAAGACTATCTTACTCTAGAAGATCTCAATCCCCTCTGGATTACTAACGATGGTCTTCCTACTTTTATCGCCGATAGAGACGATATTTGTGAGTGTGTTGAATCTTTTGGTTTCAATATTTATTATTTGATTGCAAACCAAGAAACTGAAATTAAGCCAACAAATACATCTGCCCCTAAGTCTGGTACTGTCACTTACAATAACACTAACAAAACTGCTGCTATAGCGCCCCCTCCTGTTATTGTAAAATCTTCTCAGATCTATAGAGTTGTTAACAACTTTGTTGGTCGTTCCGTATCCGCTGTTCGCCCAGAACTAAGCGCCGAATTCATCAGTCTTGAAGAAGAGGCTATCTACAATATGCCTCCCATTCCTCATTTGCTTATTGAAAAGCTTGATCAGTTCTTTAGATTGGTCGATGCTCAGCATGGCACTGAGTCTATTGTCATGCTTACTTTTGACCAGGATAAAGAAGGTTCTGATGGTTGGGGAATTTTAGTTCCTGACCAAGTTAATACTTCTGTTCACTGCAATTATGATCCCGACAGCATTGCTCAGGTGAAGCCTGACAATGTTATTATCGTTGGCTCAGTTCACAGTCATCCAGGAATGAGCGCTTACGCTTCAGGCACTGATCACGCTGACCAAGCTGACTTTGACGGCATCCATATCACATTTGGTTGGCAGAAGTCTGTCAACAATGGAGCAACTCAGTATTATATCGAAATGCAGATGGCCGGTAAAGCTTACAAGCTTGATCCAGAAGATGTTTTTGAGGGCTATACCATAGAAAGAGCTCCAGATCCCGAAGTTGTAGGGTGGACTGATAAAGTAAAAAAAGTCAGCCCCCCCAATATGGGGGGTACTCGCACGGCCAATCTTGGACAGCCTCATCCACAAACCCAAATTCCTACTCAGCCTACTACGGCGGCTGGGCCTAATAACACTCAGTTAACTAATTTTGTTAACTATTCACCCCATATTCTTGATATTATAGAGGAAGCAATAGGATATGAACAGCAAGCTATTCTTGTCTGCGAAGCAAGCTCCACTATTGAAAAAGGCAAATTCTCCTGCCCATCTTGCTTTTCGTATCTCCCTATTAATTCTATCTATGTTGACCACTGCTGCGCTATTTGTGATGTTCCCTTATGTGAGCCGGACACGCCAGTAGATCAAGTTGTTTACGATGTTGGCGAATATTGCCGTCAAAGAAACATCTCTCAAGATGTAGCTTTATACATGTTGGGTAAAGATGTTGAAAACAACTATTTGCTACTTAGACTGACTCCAGATATCATAAGCACCTATCTTGATTCTCAGTGGAAATCATCTGACATATCTCTTTCAGATGAAAATCTTACACTTTGTTGTAATCAAAAAATCATCGACTGTTACTGTCAAGTACAAGTAACTAGCTTGGATGCTTTTGACTTTGATAATTTTATGGGCAAATTTGATGTTTATGCTTCGCAATCCGAATGCCATAAATGCGAACATTATTACACAACCATGTGCCCAAGATATTCATCTACAATAATCAATTTTATATCTTCACCCAAAGACAAAGAGCCGGAAAACTATGCTGATACCATAACTTCCGATGGGTGTAATTTATATTCTGAATATTTTACAGAAAGAGATATATATGAATCCGAATGATTCTAAACGTTTTATTCTTGTTGGAGCCGGCGGCATTGGCACATGGCTTGCTGCTGGTCTCGTTCGTCTTCTTGAGTGGAAGTTCCCTGGATCTGCTCTTATTATTGTTGACGGCGATACCTATGAGGAAAAGAATAAAGAGCGTCAAGACTTCACTAAACTTGGTAACAAAGCTGTCGTTAAAGCTACTGAGCTAGTTCCCCAGTTTCCTAAGACCACTATAATTCCAGTGGCTAAGTGGGTTGTTGACGATAACTTTTCTGGCGTTACAGACGAAGAAAGTCCCAAGATCAAAGCAAGTGATCTTATTAGAGACAATGATGTTGTCTTTGCTGTTGTTGACAACTTTGCTGCAAGAAAAATTATTTTCGACGCTGCTTCAAAGTTGAGCAACGTTGACGTCTTCACTGGCGGTAATGACGATGCTCTTTTCGGTTCCATATATCATTATCAGAAACGCGATGGCGTTGAGATAACAGCCCATCCAGCTGAGTTTCATCCAGAGTATCATAATCCTCCGGATAAGAATCCTGGTGAACTTAGCTGTCAAGAGCGTTCTGAGATTGAAGGTGGAACCCAGCTTCTTGCTACTAACATGGCGGTTGCATCGTTTATTCTAGGTAGAGTTCAGAAAACAATAGTGTCCAATCAGAGTCCAGAAGAGACAGAGATCTTCTTCGATCTTGGTATTGGCAAGTCTGAACCATACGACAGAATGCACTCATCTTTAAATCAACCAGTTAACGTATAATATAAATAGGAGATAATACACAATGGAAACTTCCAATAATTCCGGCGCTCAGCCAAACCGTTCCACTGGAATGGCAAACATCCGTTATGGTGTTTACAACCAGCCTAGCAACATTGCTGGCAAGAGCGTTAAAGAAGTCCGTGAGCAGTTCAGCAAGATCTGGGGCATCCCCACTGACGCTGTTGCCTACTGTGGCAAGGACAAGCTTGATGAGAACGCGGTAATCCAGCCTGGCCAGAACGTCGAGTTCCATCGTCGTGCTGGCGAGAAGGGCTGATTGCCCACTTACGAACAGTTGTTTTTAACGCTGTTCGGCGGGGGGAGGGTTACTCTTTATGAGTGCCCTCCCCCCACCCCCTATATTTTTTGAAAAGCCTACAACTAGTATTACGGTGATACCACAATGTTTGATAAAATTAAACTCGGATATCCTAACCTTTGGGTTCACTCATCTGATCCCTCTAGAGTTACCGATATCATTACTTCTACTATTTCTCGAAATTTTTATACTATAGATTTTCTCAATGGCTTTTCTAAATTTGTTGATGGCAAATGGAAGCCTATTCTTGTTGAAAATCCTACTTATCCAGAGATGAGTTCAGAAAGTCATATTGTAACTTTTGATCCTCAGATAGCTCTTCACTATCTTACTACTGAGAAATCTCTTACTCGTTCTACTTATATTGTAAATATTGCTTCTTCTCCGGCAGATGCAATCTCTCCATACTCTTCTATTCTTTCTCACTTTAAGTCTGCTTACCGTTCAGCTTTTTGGTCTGATGATATTGCAGCTATGCCGCTTCAATTTATTTTCGTTTCTTCTCTTGAGTGCCCTGAGGATTTTCTCCATCTTTTCAATGTTTTAGAGGATTCTATTCCAACACCTCAAGAGCTAGCAACAATAGTCAATCATATCAATACCGCTTCTCATGATCGACTTCTTAATAATGTTTCTGTAAAAGATGTCGTCAATGCTGGTATTGGTCTATGTGAGTCGCAGTTTATTGATCTTTGCTTGATGTCTGTTGTTAATAACTCTACAATTGACCCCAAGTATATTTATGACGTCAAGATGGCAAATATAAAGAAGAATGGTATTCTTGAAATAGTTAAGCCTGCAATATCTTTTTCTGATATTGGTGGTCTTGATAATATTAAAGATATCATTCGCCGTACTGCCATTCTTCGCAAAGACCAGCAGCGCACTGCTTCTTTCGGCGTCACTCCAATTAGAAGACTGTTGATGGTTGGCGTTCCTGGTACTGGCAAGTCTGCTATTTGTCAGGCAACCGCCAAAGAGCTTGATCTTGATCTTGCTCGCACTGGTATCAGTCAGGTTATGAATTCTTTCATTGGCCAATCGGAGGCTAACATGCGTGCAGTCTTTAAGCAGATTCGCGCTATGTCTCCTTTGTGCGTTTGGATTGACGAGTTTGGTCGAGATCTTAGTGGTGGCTCCAGCTCTTCCCATGTTGATGGTGGCACCACTGATCGTGTGCATGGAGAGTTCCTAACTGGTCTTCAGGAATTGCCAGAGGATACTTTCCTTCTTTGTGCAGCTAACTCTCTTGATTCTTTGAGACCAGAGATGTTGCGTGCCGACCGCTTTGATAAGATTATGTTTGTTGGTCTTCCTTCTTATGAGGAACGCAAACACATCTTCCAGATACATCTTTCTAAGATTGACACCGATCACTCTTATGATTACGACGCTCTTGCTCAATCCACTCAGTATATGACTGGTGCAGAGATAGTTTCTTTGATTAGAGAGACTAAGTTTTATGTTGTTTCCGATTCCCTTCGCCCAATTGAAACAAATGATATTCTTACTTATGCTCCAAAGATGAAGAATATTATTTGGATGAAGCACCATGAGACAGTTGTATCTATGTATAAATATGCTCTTGAGCAGTGGGATTGGGCATCCACAGAACAGATGGATGATGCTATACTAATGCTCTCTAAGACTTCAACGCAAAAGCAACCAGCATCAGTGACATGGAAATAAAAAGGAGAAACAATGACTGATAATGTTTACAGCAATGTTGAGGATTTTTTATCCTCTCTTGATGACGATGGTTCACCATCTGATACCATTAAGAACTCTGATAATAAAGAGTTTAATCAAGAGCTATACAAAAAGTGGTTTAGATCTAAAACTCAGTCTGGCTTTCTAGCTATTCGTCCATGGCATCAAGCTCTTAAAATGAAACTTGATATTGGCAAAACTTCTCCCGAAGGTAAGCTTATTAGTAGCACTGCTGTTTTCGTAGATGCTATAGACTTCGCTGCTTACCTTAAGTCTATTACTACCGGAAATGCTGTAACCAATTATCCTCAAAACGAAAAGATGGGCGTTCCTACTAACGAAGGCTTTGTTTCTTATGGTGGCGCCGTTATCGATGGCAAGCCCATATCTAGAATATTTAAAGCACATTACTGGCAGTCCAGCGAATCTTATGATTCCACTTCATTTGTTTGGAAGTGTGGGCACTTTGCAGCCCGCAAGAGTGACAGCGGTGCTTTTATTCCTGATATGAAATCTCCTTTATCTGTAGATCAAATCAAGGTAACTCGTCAAGATATTTGTTCTATCTCATATCTTATGGATTTATCCTTGACTTCTTATGTCACTAACAATCAAGATTGGTATGAAATATGACAGACAACAACGAATACCTTGATAAAACAACAGCTGAGTTTCTTACAAAATTCTTTCAAGATATTATTAATGGTCTAGCAGCTCAGGTTGAAGACCGTCTCAAGACTCTTGAAACATCTGTCGAATCCATTGAAAAGCAAGTGGCTACACTTGTTATTAGCTATGGTGAGCAGGCAGTTTTTACTGAAGCTTTAGTTGGGCAACTTGCTTTTGCTACTGACGAAGCTCGTAAAGCTTTTCATGAAACTTTGCAGCAATCGCGCAAACAAATGCTAGAGGTAATGCAAAATGCATCAAAAGGAATCTTGGCTGACGAAAATCCTAGAGTTGCCTCAGCCGTTAACAACTTGGCTGAAGAAAAGCTATCTGATTCAGACGCCTGATTCTTCTTGCGTATTGTTTGTAGATAGTTATTCCAAACTTCTTTTACAAAACATAACTTATCTTAGTCAAATATATCCTTTAGCTAAATCTATTTATCCAACAATAACGTCTTTGCACGTAGCTTCAACTACTCTTCAAGAGTTCATAAAAACTGGCAAAGTTGAACTATACTCCATAGAGGTAATCTCATGACCGTAATACATCGTTTTAATGATTTGACTCATTTATCTAATTACTTTGAATCATCTATTTTTTCAAGTAATCCAATAAAACTTACATCAGATAATGTTCAACTCTATGCTGAGACTTATTCTCTTCATTCATCTATTATTAATGAAGTATCTCAGTCTTCTTATTCTTTTTATCTTTATACTTGTTCTAAAACATCTTATCGCAAAACAGTTCATCCCTTTTTGCCCAATGTTCTTTACAAAAGATTTTATAACAACTTAAAAATATTTAATGTTATTCGTGAAGCTTCTGGCTCAATAGTTCTTATACATCATATACCATTTACTGAAGAACTATTTAATTCCATCGACAATGCTTCTAATTTAGATAATATTAAAATACTTAATCAAGTTATAGATAACTTCTCTAATGCTTCTGCTGATAATCAGTATTATATTGATTACATTAAATCCTTAGAGCTTAAATGCTCCGAGCTTCAGCAGCAGAATGAAGATTTACTTATGCAGATTCAAAACTCCAAACTTATTACTTGGTACTGATATTTATGTCTGATGAATTTATTTCTTTTTCTGATAAATTTTCTGCTATTAAATCAGAATCTACAGCTTTAGAAAATCTCATTTCTGCTATTCTTAATCCTTCAAATGTTGATATAGATGATTCAGCTTTTAAAAAAGCTTTTAAAACTATTACTAATTCACCACTAAAGGCGAGCTTACCAATGTCTAATTATCCCGTTACTCACCATTCTAACAATGTATACAAAGCTGTTATACAGCCTTACATTTCTCCAGAAAATACTCCTTTAGATCTTAATCTTTTTATTAATCATGACTCATCTATACCTGGTGGAACTTTTGTTATAGATTATTTTAATTCCGGAGAATTATACTGCAACCTTTCTCTTGTCAATTTAGTTGAAGCTACAAATAGCCTAAACAAACTTTATGCTCGCTATTTAGGCAAAGGTGATTTTGCCAATACCGAACTTCCCATTGGCTATTCACACTCCATTTTATCTTTTGCTACTGTATGCAAATCTCCCACTAATCCAAATTCTATAGCTTGGTCATTTCCTACAATTACATTTTTTAACTACACCACTATTGCTCAAGATGTTCCACTTTGTGAATATTATTCACATACATCTTCAGACAATTCAGTTCCTGTAGTTATATCTTCTCACTATAAATATGCTAATACTATTAGCGATTTTCATTCGTGCTCTCATCCAAAACTTGCTAGTGAATCTTTTACTTCTTGTGGCAGTTTTAATTCTTTTTCTTCTTGCCCACTTTATTCTCCTATCAAGACTGAGATACTTTCAAATACTATAGCCTCTTCTCACTCTTCTTCTTCTATTAACTTTTCCTTAAATCATTCATTAACAGCTGCGGGTAATCATGTATTTATTATTAATAATGATACACTCAATCAGTCTGTTAATACTTTAAATTATCCATCAACTATTTCTTATGATGAGTGTCTACAAGAAGCTACTTCAATATACACTCAATATATTGATCCTTATCTATCTACTTCTCATTCTATTTCCGAAAATGAAAAAAGTGAAATTTCTGATTCAAACAAAGATGTAGAAAAAGAAAGTTATATTACTTCACTATTGGCAGGTTAAAATGTCTTTCCAATCTCAATTTTGCAGTTCTTTTTATTCAGTAATTAATTCTGAAGATATCTCTTCTTACGAGATTCATTATAATAATAATCCTAGTTCTTCTAGTGCCAGTATTAGCTCCTATTATGCATACGTTCATGCTGCTAATAATACTGGTTATAGAGCTGCAGTTTATTGTACTGTAGAATCTTTCAAGTCACAGTACACAACTCAGTCTCATGTGCTTGAAGAAATAGATAGCATATTCTCTCCTGCTTATCCTTTAGATAAAGTTAAATTTGATAAACTAAAAAAGGATAACAATTCAACACCTTTTTCTCCTCCTTCTTTAGTGCAAGCTAAAATTTCTCGCTTATGTTCAATTCCAACCGAGGATTTAACTAAATCTTATAACGAGTCTTTTCAATCTTTTATTCCTAAATCCGCTTATCCAATAGCAACAAGATACATTTCTTCTGACGGCACTATATTTGTTGAGCGTCCTCCTTTTCAAGCCATAGTAGATTATAAGCCCGGCGGTGCTTCTGCGTATAAAAAAAAGCTTCCACCAAAAACTGTTTGGATACCTTGGACAATCTATGTCTTTAATCCAAATTATCCTGGTGGATCTCAGTACATGTATTTTTCTCATAAGTCTTTGACTTCAATGTCCGATAACTACTATCCGACATATCTTCCAAATACTTATACTGATTCAAGAATATGCTATTCCGGCAGTCTCTCTGACCTTCCATTAGAAAACGCTAATACAACTCCTGCTTCATTGTATTCCTATATGATCAACGAGTTTTTTGCTGGTTCTTGGAATGCAGATCTCACTAATGCTTGGTTATATCTTTATACTTATAAATTTTATCACCAACTTAACGCTAAAAATCCTAATCCTAAATTTCTTTCTTCTATTCCTAATCTAATTAAACTTTTTTCCCCAGATGAAGAAACTATGGAAAAAGCAGGATTAAATAAAATCTCTAAGATATATTCCATATATAAATCTGCCCCTTCTAAGTTTTTTACTAATTTACCTTCTGAATATTCTCATTATGCAATATTGTCTATAATTTCTACTTTTACACTTTCTGAGGTTTTAGCTCTTCTTGAAGAAATAGATTTTATGTATCAAGATATAGATAAGAATAAAGACAATTCTATATTTGCATCAAATCATCATAATTCTTCTGCTTTTAAGCCTATTTCTTTTGAGTCTATTACGTCTCAACATAGGAATTATCGTGTTCTAGATAGTTCTTACATTCGTAATTTAATCAGTTCCATTTCCGCTAAAAACATGTCTTATGCGGAATTTGATTCCAATACTACTAATATTATTTTAGTTAATTCTCCAGTTGCTTACAGTCCTATGAACTATCTTAACAACCACTTAAGTAATGGAGATATTCCTATTAATATTAATAAGTCTGTTTTAGATTCTCTTCAAAATTCTTCTATTCCTATTTATAATTTTGAAAATTCTAAAATCTATTTTGTTAATCCTTCTTCTTCCGATCTGACTCTTCATGATCTTTATTTGGAAATGTTAAAAGTTTATATTGAAAACGATTTTTATTTCCCTTGTCAATCAACCGCATTGTATGATGTAGTTTCTAAGGATGAATATGTCAAACTTTAATTACATTTCCTCTTCTTATAGAAGCTTTTCTTTTAATCATCCCAACTATGAAGATACTATAGGCTACGATTGTTATCGCAATAGTTTGTCTGTTAATTCTCTTTTTGTAGATATTTCCCCCGAATTAATATCTCCTGTTATCAACTATCTAAACAAATCAAATGATAACTCTTTACTTCATTTTGATACTGGAATACTTCCTCCGGGATTAATTCATATTGATAATAAAGTTGTTATCTTTGAACGTCCTCCTACGTATAATAACATACAAGTAATCCCTGCTGTTATTGACAATATTGATTATGATAATTCTAAGAATTATATATACAGACTTCCAATTCCTTGGACTGTTTATTTTGTTTCATATTCCGTTTTTAATGGAGTACATTATCCCAATCAAATAGCTATGTACTTCATGTCTCATTCTTTACAGGGTGCTGACTTTTCTTCTTCAAGACTTTATTTGCCACCACTTCTTAATTTTTATAATAATGCCACTTTGTGCAATCCTATGTTTGATAGCATGGAAGAAATAAATCGCTATGATAATAGCGTTTCTGGCGTTGTTAACGCAGCATATAATTGGATATGGAACTCTGGATCAAACCTTGATCTTACAATGAACATTGCTGAATGCATTTTTCAAATTAACCGTCGCTCTGAATTTTCGGCTAACCCATTTTATCCTCTCGCTTCACCGATTAGTCCTTTTACTTTTTATATAGATTATTCTTTTATATCTCATGTCTTTTCTGCTTGGGAGAAAATATCTCTTAATGATATATCTTCCATTCCTTGGCCGAATCCCTGTACCTCTGAAAGAGTTCATTCAACTATTCAAGAAATTGGCACATCAAGAATTCTTGATTATTTTGACCATTACGGAATTGATCCTGATGATGTTCGCCTTTCCCATGAAGAGTCCGAAGATTCTGGAAATCTATATGACTATAATGAGAATAGATACTACAAGTATCTTCGTTCTCTTCAGTCTCCACCTTTGTATTTTGATGAGGCTGTTAAGAACTTTATTAACAACTCTGAAACAACTTTTCAGAATCATTCTTCAATAGATAAAGTTATTTCTGACGTTTTTGTTTCTCTTTCTTCTCTCATTTGACTTGAATTATCTCTTATTTTTTGCTACTATATATTTATATAAACATAAATAAAGGTAGAAAAATTTGACTAAAACATACACTTCAGAACCAATCTTTACAAGATCTGAGGTTGCTCAAATTCTCAATGTTACTACGCTCACCGTATCAAACAGAGAAAAAAACCAAAAGTATCCTGCTCCTCGTAGAGATTTAAACAATTATAGAATTTATACTCTCAACGATGTTTTTAATCTTCAATTAATTACATACAACCATATTGACCCTAAACCTATTATTTCCATATTGTATGATAAAGGTTATAATGATATTAAAGCTTTAGGTCAAATGATTGATACCGCACTATCAAAGAGAGTTAAATAATGCAAAATAATGAAGATGAGAAATATTCTCTCATAGATGAACAACCAGACTATATTCCTACTGATATAATTATGGATCTTAAATCTGGTATCTACAATTTATTTGTTTCCATGATCAACCATAATATTATGGAACATGGTCCAGAAAAAGCTGTAGTAATATCAGTTAATTATCTCAAAGAGATTGTAGATCATTTTGAGAAAGCAATAGAAACCAATGAACAGGAGAAACCATGATAGACCCTAATAACCTAATTAATATTACAGGAGGACTGGTTGCAGATCCAGAACTCGTTAACGGAAAGATACTGAAGCTCAGAATAGGGGTTGATTATTCTGGTTCCGATAAGGATACTGACAATAACTCTGGCTATTTTGATGTAGTTTACTACCTCAAGGACAGCTCTGGATTTGTCAGCAAGAACGCCACTTTTGTTGGCACTCAGATTGACCAGTCGAAGCTCAAGAAGGGCTCTACAATTTCTATTGTAGGACGCCTTGTTCAGGAGCGCTGGAAGCAGGACGATCAGGCCCGTTCCAGAATCGTCATTGTTGCTGAGCACCTTACCTATTCTGGTAGAGCCGCAAAGCCAGCTGCCGATGGCGCTACAAAGGCTTCAGCTCCTCAGTCTAGCGCTTCTATTCCTTCGAGCTTCTGATGGAAGATTTCGATGAGCTAGATCTTCAAAAGCTTATCGAAAATGCCCTATCCCAAAAAGAAGATCATCATCCATTTGGTAGCTCAGAAGCATATTTAGGTTTTGCTGAAACAGATATTTTATCTCTTATCTATTCTAGGCTAGAAAATAGAATGGCAATATCTGAAATTACTCAACTTTTTCATGATATTCGTGTTGATATTTTATCTAGAAAAATTTCTACAAATATTAAAGATTTACATACCGTAACTAAAAATTGTAGAAAATGCAAGATTGATAGTGTTCCTGAGCTACCAAAATGGAATGTGGAAAATCCAGATGTAGTTATAGTTGTTGATTCTCCTTCTATATCCCCTGAAGCAATAACCTTAATGGTTAATGCTTTCAAGGAAGCTGGATTTTCTTCAGATCAACTTTGTTTAACTTATGTCAATAGATGTCCAGTAAGAAGAAAGTATGAAGAACAGGAAGTTATTAATTGTTCTCCATACCTTCATCTTGAACTGCAATTGTTAAATCCAAAGTTGATCCTTTGCCTTGGCGCCACTCCGGCATCTGTTCTTTTTGGTTCACAAATAAAAATTAAAGAGACTCGCGGAAATATAATGTGGCTTGGCTATTGGCCAATACTTGTTACATATTCCCCAATGTATATACTAAAGTCTGGTGGTAATACACCAGAGCATTTTTCTATTGACATAAAACAAGCTTATGATTTTATTCATAAGCGGTAAGGTAAAAAATGACTGATATATGGAGCACTTCTCACATATCTGAATTAACCGATAGTGATCTTAAATCTTTTCAAGATATAGTTTTGCGTGACGTAAAAAATAAGCCTTGCACTTCTGAAGAAAAAACTATACTTTTTAATAATCTTGATCTTTGGCTTTTTTGTCTTCGCAATCTTCGCAAGGAACTAGAGCTTCAGCTTACTCAATTCAAAGCAAACACTAAAGCTGAAATCAAAAATATGCGTGATAACTATGCTTCCCAAGATCAAATCGAAGAATATATTATTGAAGAAAATCAATGGCGCAACAATGCTATAAAATTTCTTACTGCTATTGAACGTAAAACTTTATATGTAAAACTTATTATTTCATCCGAGTGATATTATGATAGATCCTCTTATAAAAACATTGCATACTGTGCATCTTGTTGAGTCTGATATAGACGAAGAGGAATCATACTTATATCTTCAGCACAACTATCTTAATAACTATTTACATTACAGATATAGTGCTCCAGATATATATACTTTTGATGAGATTGACAAAATGTCGTCTGAATTTTGTCTCTTTTTTGGCAAAGTTCAAGACAAAACTGGTCAATATCTATTTTCTCCAATACCTCTTTTTACTTTCCGCTATTTAATGTTGGAAGATGGTTCTCCATCACCATATTATGCCGTGAGAAAAAAACAAGGTTATGTTGTTGAAGGTTTTTCTTGGTCTAATGGTTTGACATATCAAGTTCGTCAAGATGTAAAAGTTATTAATGGTGAGTATGTTTCTCCATTTGAGATATATCAAAGAGTACTCTACGTTGATCATGCTACTAAAACTGTGCACAACTACCCATAGGATTCTTAATGTCAATTTATATAAATGAACCTAAAGATAGTTCTTTTATAAAGTCTATTGGATGGAGCTCGCTTGCTATGACATTAGTCATAGAATTTAAGAGTGGCTCCATTTGGGCTTATCATAGAGTTCCTAAAAAAGTTTATGAATCTCTTATATCAGCCCCTTCTGTGGGTAATTATTTTAATCTCACAATAAGAGACACTTATTCTTCTGAAAGAATATCTTTTGCATCCGAACAGTCTGGACCGGTGAACATTGAGCAAGAGACGAAAAAGCAAGAACAAAGCCAGACATAAAAACACTTTATTTTTAACTCCCAGCGATTATTACAGCAACTCTGATGAAATCCATAATATAGCCAAAATTGTCTTTGGTACAACTTATTATGTAAATTATGATTCTTTGACCAAAACTAATTAGTTTTTTGGTATAATATACATTAATAGCTATATTATCCTAGGAGACTAATATGTCAAAGAGAATTGAAGAACCTCAGCAATCCGCAGAAAATATATTACCTATCGAGCAAGTTAGTGAAAAAAAAGTAAAATCTTTTATTAAAAAAGATAAAATTAAATCACTAACAAAAGATGCCCCTGTTTACCATATTATTTGGAGAGACGCTTTTTCCGAAACTGATGACTGGCATGATTGTTCTTCCATAGAAAGAGAAGACTACATTTGTCATACTGTAGGCTATCTTATTTCTGACAATGGAAAATCAAATTATTACACTATAGCTTCTACTGTTACTATAGATAATTACTTTTGTATGGTCATAAACATACCTAAAGCTATGGTAATATCAAAGGAAAAAATAAACTTTTCTCGTTAATTAAAGGATTCTTATGGAGGAAGAACTTACTTGCATTTCTTGCTCTTCCACTTGGAAAAGAACTAGACTCCGTGGAAGAAAACCGCTACTTTGCCCTGCGTGCATTTCTTTGGAAAGCACAGCTATAAAGCTTGCGCCGCCAGAAGTAAAAATATCTGAACCACAAGTTGCACCCAAAAATAACTCCTCTGAACTTTCTGATCTTTCAGTTTCCAAAGTTCATAGCATGCTGCATCCTAAACCAGTCAACTATCAAGATATGTTAGAATCTACTAAAAAAGGTTCTAAATGGAAATGTCCAGGATGCGGATCTATTCTCACTATGCTTGTTGGAATTAGTGATGTTCCAACCCATAGATGCACTCCAAATATGGTTACTCTTAAACTTATGGAAAGAATTGAATAGACACAACCTCACAAAGGAAAAAAGATGCTCAAAGACTTTTCGTCAAAGCTTAAATTATTTTTGATTAAATTGATGAAAAGTATTAAAGAGTTTCAGTCTATACTTAAACTTATGGAGACTCTTATCTCCATAATAATGTTTTATATTACTCGTAAGAAAATTTCTTTTTCATACAGCTGAACTTGATTGTAAACCCTATCCGAGATAGCTCAGTTGGCAGAGCAGCTGACTGTTAATCAGCGGGTCGCAGGTTCGAGCCCTGCTCTCGGAGCAAAACACTGGAGGTAACCATGGGAATGGATGTTTTCGGAAAGAATCCAAAAACAGAAAAAGGATCCTATTTTCGTAACAATGTTTGGTATTGGCACCCTTTGTGGGATTACTGTATTCATGTTCTTCCTGATATAGCCAATAAAGTTAAGTACGCTCACAGTAATGATGGTGATGGTCTTAATTCTGTTAATTCTCGCAAGCTTGGTTTTGCTTTGCGCAAATCAATAGAGTCTGGTGAAGCTCAAGAATACATAGATAAACGTCAAGATTATTTGGATAATCTTTCCAATCAGCCGTGTCATTGTACTGGCGTTTCTCTTTTAGAGTCTTTTGTTCACGATGGAGAAATACCCTTTCCTAAAACTCAACCTAAAGATCCTAATCCAGAATGCCATTCGTGCAAAGGTACTGGTACTATTCCTAACTTTGAAACATCATATCATCTTAGTTTAGATAATATATCAAACTTTTCAGAGTTTTTACTTGATTGTGGCGGTTTTCAAATATGTTAAACAAACCAATATGCCCAAGATGTCTAGCTTATATTCCTAATAATATTACTCCTGGCAAATATATGGGCGCTATTTCTCGTATTGTTAATGAAGAAATTTGTTCAGATTGTGGAACAGAAGAAGCTGTAGTTGCTCTTATACCTAGAGATCAATGGCCTATTAATCGTTATGACCACAAATATACATCAGATGCCCGTTTTCGCTGGCTTGAAAGAATTTATTTAGAGGAAGAAAATGAAAAAAAAATCTCTCAATGATATGCCACTCATAGTGTATATATCATTTATTTTTTTCGCTATAGCTACTCTGGGTAGAAGCATCTACCGTAAGGTAAAAGATTACTGATGGATCATCTTGCTATGAAACAAGCTATGATAAATGCTCTTACCCATAAGGTTTCTATTTTGGAAGAAAACAACAAAAATTATTTTATACAAATAGAAGATTCTAACATTATCATGAATGCTCTCGCAGATGCATTGCAGATATGGATAAATTCTTTCGATAACAATGTCACTCCTATGCTAGGAGACATAGCTTATTGTCGTCAAGTTTTACAGATTTACACTAGATATTCTAATGATTTGTCTACTGTAGAAAAAGTCGCTGATCTTCATAATCAGATTATTAAATTAGTTAGCGAATATAATGACTGATAATTATGAATCATTATAAAGGAGAACTTTTGTTTCGCGAACCAATTGAAGAACCAGAATATGAAAATCAATTAATCACAGTTAATAACACTTGTTCTAACTGCATTTATTACGAAACGTATTCTGCACAGAAGTTAAACGAATGTCGTAGGCATGCCCCAATTATTGTCGTAGGCCTAGGTACAAAGTGGCCACATGTTGAAAGTAACGAGTGGTGTGGAGACTGGGAGCTCTGCAATGACTGACGATCAAGATGACATTGTAGATATGTTGCGTTCAGCCGCTGAATCTACGTGGCCAAACCATTTACTTACAGCATCTGCTAAAGAGATTGAACGACTGCGACAACAATTAGCTACAGAAAACCTTGAACTTCAGCGCATTCGCAAAGTAATAAGTAATTATTGCGAAATAGAAAACCATTATTCTCAAGCTTGGGATAATGACCCTAATAATGCTATTCTTTTAAGGCAAGATTGGCAAAACGCTTGGCAAGCTTTAGAAGATGAAGCTTTGCGTGTTATAATAGATAATATAGATCACATTAACTTTGGTTAGGAGTTAACATGAATTTTTTTACCGGATTCTTTTTTGCAACAACTCTTATTTTAGGTAATATATTTGTTATCAAAAACTTTCTTGATAAGAGCAAGTAATGGATGAGTCTCACGCAATAATTCAAGATCTTCAAGTTTCAGTTTCTCGTGCTCAAGAAGATGTAAAATATTGGGAAAGAGAAGCTAATCGTTGGAGATTTGTTGCTGAAGAATATTTTAAACTTTGGTATATCGATGCTCGGGACATGCAAGTTACCAGAAAGCAGATCGACCATGAAATGGCTCTTTTTTACAAAGAAAACTTTGAAGATAACTGATGGCCTACAGTAGATATCCTTCAAGATATGAAAAGCCAAAACCAATACCTCCTGATTTTTTAGTCAAAAAATGGCAAAGAATTGGTGTTCTTGGATCTCAACTAGCTATGGCTGTTGCTTCTAATGCTCCGCAAGAAGAAATAATCAAGCTAGCTAATCAGTATAATGTATTATACGCAGAGGCTATTAATTCCTAATATGACTGAAACATATCTTACTTGTGTTTACTGTGGTAAACCCAATATTCACCCAGAGCGTCTTTATCGCTATTGCACAAATGATTCTTGTGTAAAAGATGCCCAAGCAATGGTTTTTCCAAAATATCCAACTACAGCTATCTCAAACAACACCGCTGAAATTATAGAACGAAATATTTTTTTATCTGAAGCTTTAGATTCTACAAATGATCAAATAAAAAATCAAGAGCAGCAGATACAAAAATTAAAGAATGCTGTTATTGATTTAGTTATAAGAGAACGACGAAATATTGAGTCAGAATGCAGAGTTGCTCGTTGGGATGTTATTCGTTTTATCATTAAGCAGCATCAGAATTTAGAGATGGGCTTGGAGATAATCAAAGACAACCCTGGCAAAGGTGATCTCTTTGAAGATATCTATCGTGAGCACATTACTTTTTATGATCATGGTTTGAAAAGATTAGGTATTAAATCAGCCGGACAATTTGGCGAACAAGTCTCAGTAGATCACGCTTGTCATGACTCTGATCATCCACAAGGTACTCCTGCAGTAATTATTAAACATGGTTATTACTTTCCCGAAGACGATTATTATATCGAAAAACCACTTGTAATTAGTCTTCAAGAATGGAAAAGAAGAAACTCTCAACAAAAGGACATTTTATGAAAACATGGAGAGACATTGGCAGAGAAAATGCCAAAACTGCAAATGAAGAGTTGCGTCATCGCTCTCAAGAAATGGCTTCCCAAAATCAATCTGACTTACTTTCAGATGTAGTTGAGGAGCTTAAAGAAATCAAAGGGCTTTTAAAACAATTGCTTGCCCAAGTTAGTAAATTATAATTAACAACTTATAGTGCAATAAAACATATGGACAAACCCCTTAACAAGGAGAAATGAACATGGCTATTCAGCCCAGTGTTGAGACTCAAATAGAGTCAAACCCCCGTAAGTTTGGAATCTCAGAGCCCACAAAGCTCCTCACCAGGATTAAAGGTGAGCCCCCCATGAACAGTGGTAAGGGTCGTCGTCGCAACCCTGTTATCAGCACCATTTACAGTGAGCTGATCACCAATCGTAACGAATGGTTCCATGTGAACATTCCGATTACCTCAAAGCAGCAGCTTGCTTCGCTTCGTGTATCTTTGTATACGCGCGCCAAAAAAGACAACTTGACCATTTCATCATCTTCTCTTTACAACGAGACAACAAAGATGTTTGATCTTTGGGTCATGCTTGGCTGATTATGTATTTGCCGTTACTATCTTTCTTGAATCTCTAATTTAGGGAAGATATTTATGGCTAAATATATTGTTCGTATTACAAGGACACTCGTTGTAGAAGCGGACTCCGAGGGGGAGGCTACAACGATGTCCTTGTATGCGACAGCTTATCCAGACCACATTACCGGTATAGAATATATTAACCATGATGCGAAAGCTGTTTCCAAAGAAAATGAAGCGTTCAAAGAATTACAAGATTGGCCAGAGAATTCGGGCAATTAAAATTGAGGATCCTTACACCGATATAGAATCAGGTGCCACTGGGACCATAGCGTTTATAGACGATTTTGACACACTTCATGTTGACTGGGATGACGGTCATCGTTTGGGAATTATACCTGGTATTGATAAATTTAATATGATTGATGACGAAGAAACAATAGCTCATCAAACTCATACTCTGTATTTATGATATAATATTACTATCTTTATATAAAGGATGGTATTATGATAGCTCAACAAGCCCCCAATATATTTAGCATGACTTTAACTTTCTTAGCTATTCTTTTTTCCTCAACTATACTTATAAAAACTTTAGCTTCTGTGTTCAGAAAAGAAATTGAAAATCAACAGAAAATAGACAAAAATGATTGACTTTATTACTGGCCTATTACTAGCTACAAGTCTTATTTTTATTTCTTCCTTTTTCTTTGGAAAAAATTAATTTCTTTATTATACATACAAAAAAGATAAGTCTAATTATTAATTATTAAAAAAAAATAGACCTAAGATCGGGGCCCCAAATGGGAATGTTTGATTCAATATATGTACAATATGATCTTCCCAAAATCATTGTAGATGACCAGGAGTTGTCATTTTCGCCCGGGCACGAATTCCAGAGCAAAGATCTGCATTGTATGATGGACAGTTACTTAATATCTACTTCAGGAAGACTTTTATACAGAGAACTTAGCTGGTCAGATAAGCGCAGCATGGAGTTGTCTCCATATAAAGATGTGGATTTTCACGGATTTCTCAATTTCTATACAACATATAAAAATGACGATACTATTCATATTATAGACTTTATAGCAAAGTTTACTGACGGAAATATCGTTACTATAGATTATATTATGAACAAGTATTAGTCAAGGAGAACAAGAAATGCCTGGTTTTGGAAATAGTAGATTGTCAAGAGCTGGAATGAGAATGATGGGAGCATTTCAAGATGTTATGTCGCCCGGTGGTGGCGGAGGAAGGGCTATTAACGATTTCATGGGCCAAACCGCTGGTCAGGCCAGGAGAATGCCAAGAGCCCCAATGAGCCCTAGTACAATGGTTACCAGAAGTCCACGTGGTCGTGGCGGAATGTTTGGTTCTACTACAACTTATGATAATCCAAACTTCCTTAAAACAGACACAAGAAAAGGTCTTTTTGGACTAGGTGGTCGTAGTGGCTCTTTGCAGGTGCGCAGACCACCCATGGACTAAAGCCCTATATAGGGTAAAATCAGAAAAAAATTTTGAAGCCCAAATTCATTTTGGGTGTTTTTTTTAATTTTGAAAATCAATTCGGGTGTGCATGAAACTCTGGTTCACATTCTAGGAAAGAACTTAGAATTAATTTGTCTGATGATTCAGGAACAAGTGACTCATGTGGATACATCCAGTGCGCCGGAAAAATAACGACTCCACCTTTTTTTGGTTTAATCTTTAAATCTTGATAGGCAAAGTATGTTTCTCCGCCATCTTCAACTGTATTAACATAACAAACGATGCCACAAATTCTACGGTGCACTCGATAAACCCACTGCTGTCCGTCAACATGTTCGCGATAATAACCATCGCCTTTTACATACATCTGCCATAGATAGCCTGTATCATTAACACCAGGCGCTTCTCCAAGATATTTAAAAGAATCTAGATATGCTGACACCACAGGACGAAGTTCTTGATATATTAACTCATCAATTCTAGAGCGTTCGGCCTTAATAGACAAGTCAATTCCCGGGTCATTCCAGTAACCTTCTTGATCTATTGTATTTTTCCAACGCTCACCAGAAGGAGTTAGTGGCTTTCCGGAGATTGTGACACCCGGCTTAGTAAATTCTAAATTATCGTAGTAAAATGACCAAATAGTATCGCACAATTGATCACTAAGTCCATTGTCATAAAAAATGATACCATTCCCATAATCATGAATGTTCATTTGTTCTATCTCCATATATTTTTTAGTTTGAAATTGCCCGATAAAAGGTTGTTATGTTTGGATAGAGCATCTTCGTTTTCAGCCATATTTTTGTTAGACTAGTCATAGCGCCAAGTTCAGAAACTGCTGGTTGCATTCTAGCATCTGTATCGCCACGAAGATACCTATAAACATGCATTGGTCCATTATTTGAGTTTATTTCATTTCTTATTTGTTCCGTTATGCCAAGTTTTTGAAAGAATATTTTACATGCTACTGCAACTTCTTCAGTTGAATTCCAAGGGTCATTTGTCATAGATTCCCACTCAAGAAGAAGCTTAAGTAAAGGAAATATACTTCTAGATGCCGTTGGAAGATCACTTTCATTTGTCTCAAATTCTTCATTTGAATCGTTTTGACCTTCAAAATATTTCACGTAAATTAGATGAGCTATACCATCAACGGAAAGTAAAGAAAAATAAACTTCAAGATCATCAAGGGACATTGGGCGAAGACTATTGACAGCTGTACCGATTGGCACTTGACCATCTCTTATGAACACAGAGGGGCCATTCCTCGCAGCATCACACCTATCGGAATTAAGTCTACCGGCGGGTTTTGAATCCATAAATTTAAAGAATCCGTTAACCGTCTGTGGTTCCCATTCTAGAAGATGACTTACCTCTTGATAGTGAACATAGTTGATATAGTATTCAGTGCTTTGATAATTTAATATCATATTATATGTCTTTAGAATATCGGTAATTCCCAAAAATATATTGCCTCGTTCATCTATGAAAACACCATACATATCTCTTGGAATCAGTCTGTTGCCCGCTGTATTGACCAAGGTTAATTCATCATATTCAACTTTCGTAAACTCATTTGAACGAACCGTAGACAAGTCATGAACGACCGCATACACATAGTTATAGTGAGAAATTTCCATAACTCACCTCGGCCCGTATGGCCAAATAGGCGCAGAATGGACCATGTGCTCTTCAATCCATAGATTAAATCTAGTAGTCATATCAGGAGTTGATTCTATTGGATTTCTATTACGAGGATTTGGAATACCGCGTAAATATTTTGCAACATGCTGATCCGGCACTTCCGACCACAACCAGTCGATAATCTCATCGGGCGGGTTTATGGTATTAATAAAATCGTTCGCTGCGACGGCCACAAGTTCATTGTTTCCCATGTTAAGATGAACCCACTGCCACTCTAGTATGCACCGAAAGACCTCCTGCAACGTTCTCCCACTACATTCAAAAGTCAGCATGTCATCAGCTTCTTTATCTGTTTCATTATACTCTAAATATGTGATGAAACCTCCGTATGTTTGCACGGGGATACGGAAGACTCTACATGAGGTTAGAAACACACGGTGAGAGTTAGTGGTCCCGATTGGCTTTTCAGAAGAGCCACATGAACATCTTTCAGTATCATAGTTCCATTCATGAAAACCGCTTGGTAGAACTAGGTCTCTTGGAGCTGAGTTGTCGCATCGGTTGAAATCAACGTTCTTTTGCGCATCGTGCTCTGCTTCAAACCTAAAGTTTTTAATTGCTCGTACGAAGGCAAAGAAACCCTTTTGATCCGTTATTCCTATTTCTCGAAAGTAATATCCGATACCGTACTCATGCATTGGGTGAAATTCTAACATAATTACTCCTATGACTTAATTATAAAACATATAGATACAACTGTAACAGTGTGGTTATGCGAGCCAGCACCTGAAGTTGTTTGACTCGTCGCATTTGCTGGCCAGGTGTGAGTGTGCGAAGTCGAATTGCTATTACCAGAAACGTTATGACTATGATTAGCATTTTGGTTTCCAGTAGCGTGTGAGTGCAAACCGCTGTCTGAGTTCGTGTTACCGTGGTTCACGGCTAGGTGAGCGGTAAAACCAGTATTTGCAAACGCCGCATTTGCGCCTTGTGTATTGTGAGTATGCGTATTTGATGGACTGCCTGTATTGTGGGTATGGCCAAAGTCTGCAGAACTGGTTGAATGGTTGTGTGAACCACCATCTGCATAGTTATGTGCATGGTTTGTTCCATCTGAGTTTGTATTGGCAGTGCTTGATGTAAAGCTCGCGTGAGTGTGAGCTACGTTTGCATCTGCATAGCTGAAATTTGATGTTCCTGCATTTGCCCCACTAGTTATACCCATCGGTATAACGGCAGACATATTTGGCACTCGAACATTACCTCCCGTTTCGCCACCAGTATTATATCTAGTACCAAGTACTGAACCAAGAGGAGATGATGATGATACTTGCTGACCATCACAAAGAAGCCAACCATATGGGACATTAGTCGATAGTCCGCCCCACATCTCTATAGTGCCAACAGGTACATGATATGTGGATACGAACTTTGTCCCGTTATAAACAATTACTTGGCTATCTACGGGGGAAGAAATATCTACCTCAATTGAGTCAATATTTAGTGTAGAAGGTGTATTGAATGTTGATTCAGCCATTACTGATACCTTATGTAAAACCAAATTCCAGTAACAGAGTTACTGACATGAGAATGGGAAAGTGTCGCAGCATTGCTTGTCATTTGATAGTTGTGCGAAGAATGATTGCCACCATCATTACTTGTTGAATGTCCATGACCATCACCAGAGTTTGCATTATGGTTATGATTTGAGCCTGGAGCTGTTATACCGTGGCTGTGATTAGCAGAGGCGTTGCCGGTAGTGTCATTTCCACCTGCATTACTTCTTGCGAATACGTGGTCGTGTGAAGTTGAGGTTCCCTGAATATTGTGAGTGTGGCCACCACCGGTCTGAGTCGCATCCGACCAAGTATGTGTATGATTAGCAGAGTTGCCAGCGGTTGACGTATGGTTATGCGAAGTAGCCCCTGAGCCAGACGTCAAAGTTATTGGAAATGAGTGGCTATGGTCAATGTTAATTGAAGTTGATCCTATGCTCATTGATGTTGCCAGAGAAGTGTTTGCGTTGCTAGCATATGGCAATACGGTATTTATCAAGTTTGGAAGATTAAACGTCGTGACAGCGCCTGACTGGTCAGTAGTCCCTGCCGAATAAGCAGTTCCGCCATATTTGTTTGAAATTACAGCGTGAAGGGTTCTATAGGTATAGGTATTTAATGACTGCCCATTGCATATAATATAATTAGTTGGAGTACTTGCGCTTACATACATTCTAATAGTGCCAACTGGCACAGCGCGTTCTGTTGCCACAAAAGCTCCACTGGCTGTTTTGTACATAAGAGCTGCACCATCCACAACACTACTTGGATCGACAAGAACACCCGCAGTTGTCAATGTTGTTGGAATAATAAAATTAGAAGATGTCATTGTGTATCACGTCTTTATGATAAAAAGTGTCCGCATAATAGTGAATGTAGAGTGACTATGGCTACCTATGCTCGTAGTTTGATTTGCTGTCACTAATGTGACACTGTTATGTGAATGAGAATGACTAAGAGATGTGGCGTCTGATGAGCCATGAGTATGATTCGCACTATTTGCCGCATTGTTGTGGTAGTGATTAGCGTTATTTGTACTATATCCGTGAGTATGGTTACTATCTGACGCACCTGTTGCCTGCGTAACGTTTCCCATCTTATACCCTAGGTTGTGAGTATGGGATGCGCCCCCACCTGAAGTATTACCCCCATGGCTATGGTTTCCTTTATCAGAGTTAAGGGAGTGGTTATGGTCCGCACTAGGTCCAGCTGTGGAGTTATGGCTGTGAGCCAATGATACAGTAGTGCCGTCAGTGCCGTAAGTGGCACTGTGGGAGTGATTATATGTATCGGAACTGCTTGTAGAAGATGTGGCAGGATTTGATGCAATAGTGGTAGCAATTGGAATACGGCTAACAAAATTTGGGACAGCAAATGTAGTAGTCCCATTTCCACCATATCGTGAAAGCAGAAGATTACCTAAAGAAGTATAAGAAGAAATATTATAAACCCCACCATCACAAAGAAGCCATCCTGTTGGCACTGTGCTACCACCGTACATTACTACTGTACCAACCGGTGTTTGTAAGGATGGCGTAAAAGTAGATGTTGAGGATGAATATGTTAAAACTTGACCACTTGTAGTAGTTCCTTGTAGATCCACTATTCGGCCATCAACATTGAGATTATCGGAAATTTTGAACGATGACTGAGCCATTACTGCATCACTACCTTAATAACTTTAGCTGTCACATTTGTCGATGATGCATCACTGGCTTGTGCTCTTAATAATATATCTCCACCAGAGACAGTAGATGTTACGCTCACGCCACTTATTGCTCCGCCTGTCTCAATTACCGCATACTCAACATGGTCTACATCAGTACCTGCGCTATTTAGGTGTACAAGAACCTTTGAAACTCTACGCTTACTTCCCTGGGTAAGTCTTAAGGTGTACTCGACACACTCAGTGCCCGAGACTGCAGTTGTATCTATAGTTGTTGCCGTACTGTTTGCGCTGATTGTTGTTGCAACGTCAGTTACATTAATTCCAGTGGCAAGAGTAGGTTGAGTTGCTAAAACAATAGAACCAGTTCCCGTAGTACCGTTGCTTAAGCTTGTTGCAGCTATCTGCGATCCATTGATATGGATAGCTCCAACATCTATCGTACCTAAGGTGCCCGAGAATACTTCAGAAGAGTTCGTGGCATCTGGTATAAATGTAAACTTACCAGTTGAATCGTCATAGCCAAAGAATCCAACTTTTGCCGCTGAACCATTATGCCAACGGAATTCAACTCCTCTATCTTTATTATCATCTGAGCTAGGAGCTGTGTCGCCACCAAGAGTAATAATTGGATCATCTACTGTGACTATAGTTGAGTTAACAGTAATGGTAGTGCCATTAACAGTTAAGTCGCCTGAAACAATTAAATTATCACTAACAGTTGTTGTGCCGCTAGCAGAATCAATCGTAAGACCACCAGACGTTGTGTCAATAGTGTTTGCCGATGTAATGCCAACTTGTACTGCATCTGCGGTTATTCCAGCGAATGAAGGACTATCTGCTGTACCAACACCTAGATTAGTACGCGCATCACCTGCTGTTGTAGCTCCAGTTCCACCATGACCAATAGCTACAGTTCCGCCATTCCAAGTTCCTGTAACAACAGTACCTAGTGTCGTAATAGATGTTGCGCCAGTATAGGTTCCACCAGCAACTGCAGCTAATGTGGAATTATAAGCTTGTACATCGACGCCAATAGCAAGACCTAAGGTGGTACGCATATCAGATGTAGATGCATCGTCCAGCACAGATCTAGCAGCACTTGTGAAATCAGCAAGTGAGGCGGTGCCAGACCCAGTAAAATATGGTAATTTATCTGCCGCTGAAGTTAAGCCAGCAAGCGCAGCGAGCTCTACATCATAGGCCTGAACATTTGTTCCAATAGCAAGACCTAGATTACTTCTTGCTGTAGCGGTATCGGTTGCGCCAGTTCCTCCGTTAGCAACTGCTATTGTTGCACCATTCCATGTTCCACTGGTAACTGTTCCAACAGAAGTTAAACTAGAAGAAACAACAGTTGAGTTTAATGTTGTCCCAGTTAAGGTGCCCGCATCGGCTGTTACTGTTTGTGATCCCGCACTAGTTAAAGAAATAGATGTTCCATTTAGCGAAATACTAGTATTAGATAATGATATTGATGCGGAAGATCCCTCAGATGGTGTATGGCTAACTGAAATTCCTGTACCAGCAGTTACGCCTGATACATAATTTCCATCAGTATCAGTACCTAAAGTAATCGTACTGTTAACCCATGTTCCAGAATTATATTTAAGGAATTGTGCTCCTGAAGGCATTGTGATTGCAACATCAGACAAATCGTCGATTGAACCAGTTGGTCCTTCTGGACCTTGTGGTCCAGTTGCGCCTTGAGGCCCCTGTGGTCCAGTACTTCCTTGGGGACCCATATCGCCCTGTGGGCCGGTGGAACCTTGAGGGCCAGTTGCACCTTGGGGTCCAGCAGATCCTTGTGACCCCGTTTCACCTTGAGGTCCAACAGAACCTTGTGGTCCCTGTGGACCCACGGAACCCTGTGGACCAACATCTCCTTGAGCGCCAGTAGCACCTTGGGCGCCTGTTGCGCCCTGAGGACCTGTGGCTCCCTGTGCCCCCTGTGGTCCGGTTGCACCCTGGGCACCTGTAGCACCTTGGGGCCCGACATCTCCTTGTGGGCCAGTTGCACCTTGGGCACCTGTGGCTCCTTGAGGACCAGTGGCTCCTTGAGGGCCAACAGATCCCTGAGGGCCCTGAGGTCCAGTGTCACCCTGAGGTCCAATTGGACCTTGAGCGCCTGTTGAACCTTGCGGTCCTGTATCTCCTTGGGCACCTGTGGCTCCCTGAGCTCCAGTAGCACCTTGTGACCCTTGCGCTCCAGTAGCACCTTGAGTACCTGTAGCGCCCTGGGGTCCAGTTGCCCCCTGAGAACCTGTTGCACCTTGGGGCCCTTGAGGCCCAAGTTGTGTATAGGTAACCTGAACAGCGGTAAATATAATAGAAGGAATTGCTGGTGCTGGAGAAACTGCTGGAAAATAATCAAGTGATATACTAGTATTTGTTGTTTGCCAAAACAGCTCAATATAGTCATTAGCATTGAGGCTTAAGACAAAGTTAACTGTACCTATGGCCCTACCATCTATTCCACCATGGCTTTCAACAACACTCCATCGGCTATCTGAGTCAGGAATATTAGAACCATTCTTCTTAAACCAGATATTTGCATCATGAATCTGATTACTACTGTTTGCCCATTGGACTGAGAAAGTCAAAGAATATACACCAGCATAACCGAAATTAATTCTTGAGTTATTAGAAAGTGTTACTCCAAAATTATTAGAATCATAATTATCATAAGTTATTGCATAAGCTGTATTTGCAGCTACTGCGGTTTGATCTTGATTTGACCAAAAAGAACCCCAGTACGCAATTGTTCCACCAGCACCTTGCGGTCCTTGAGCACCTTGTGGACCAGCACCACCAACATTAACCCAGTTCATTCCGTCTGTTCCGATAATTATTGAATTGCCTGGATTCGTACCGAGTGAGTTCATCATCCAAGATGTACCTGTATTTGCTGTTCCTAGCGAAACAAAAACATAGTCACCGTTTTGAACTTCTGTACCATCGGTATTGTCAAAGTCGGAGGTACGAGTTAGTCGCCAATATGTAGAGCCGTCACCAACTGTTGTTACAACATAGATACCGTTATGGATTTGGTTAATTTGATTTTTAACGAGAACTCTGTCGTTGGCAACAACAGTACGCGAGTCAACAACAAGAGCACCAAATGTTGATGCTTGAAGATACGCGCCATCGCCAGTTCCATTATTGTCATCAGCAGTACCAACAGTGTATGTAGGAGAGTTGGGAAGGGCTGCATTTGTAGCGGTTTTTACTGATTCGTGTGAGTTAAGGTTTCCGACTGGGCCTTGTGGCCCTTGTGAACCCTGGGCTCCTTGTGTGCCTTGAGAGCCAGTAGCTCCTTGCGGTCCTTGAGGACCTGTTGCACCTTGAGAACCAGTTGCACCTTGGGGTCCAGTATCTCCTTGTGCTCCAGTGGCACCTTGGGGCCCAGTCGAGCCTTGTGGACCAGTGGCACCCTGGGGACCCGTTGCACCTTGAGCTCCCTGTGAGCCAACTGCACCTTGGGGGCCCACATCTCCTTGTGGCCCAGTCGAACCCTGTGGTCCGGTGTCACCTTGCGCTCCTGTGGCGCCTTGGGCACCAGTAGCTCCCTGGGTACCAGTAGCACCTTGAGGACCTATATCTCCCTGAGGGCCTTGAGCTCCTTGGGCCCCTGTAGCACCTTGTGCTCCTGTTGTACCTTGTGCTCCGGTAGCCCCTTGTGGACCCTGAGCCCCTGTTGCTCCCTGAGGGCCAGTAGCGCCTTGAGGGCCAACGTCACCCTGTGGACCATCTCCACCGACTGGACCTTGGCTACCTTGGGGCCCTGTTGCGCCCTGGGGCCCTGTTGCCCCTTGGGCGCCGGTAGCGCCCTGAGGACCCTGTGATCCAGTTGCGCCTTGTGCACCTTGTGGGCCCGTAGACCCTTGGGGGCCAATATCTCCTTGTGCCCCTACAGCTCCTTGGGGGCCTTGGGTGCCTGTGGCACCTTGGGCTCCAGTAGCCCCTTGTGGACCAACGGACCCTTGAGGTCCGGTTGAACCTTGAGGTCCGATGTCCCCTTGAGGACCAGTATTACCTTGAGGTCCGATAGAACCCTGGGCTCCAGTGGCACCTTGTGCTCCCTGTGCTCCCTGTGTGCCAACGTCTCCTTGAGGCCCCTGTGGACCCTGAGAACCAGTTGCACCAACGCCTGTAGTCATTAAAGCAGCAGAGAACCATGTTCCTTGACCTGCTCCGCCCCACTGAAGGCTTCTAGAAGAAGAGTCTCCATTATATGCGGTAAAATCTAAATAATCAGTAGTTCCATTTAGGTAAATAACCCTACTTCCACCCTGTGAAAGACCTGCACCTGTTACTGTTTGATTTTGAAAAATTGCAGAAGTATTACCATTTTTTCTAATCTGAATATTATATTGATTTGTTGTTACTCCAGCAGCGGTCCACCATGCATGAAGTGAAACATTGTAATATCCCGCAATTGTTGGCGTGAATTGTTTAGTAGTTGCACCCCACCAGTTGTTAGGGTCAAAGTCATCAACAAAAGAAATGAGAACATCATTGGTGTTGCTTGCAATTGACTGGTCACCAGACAACTTTCCAGCAACGACTGTATTTGTTGCTGAAATATTTGCGCTTGGTCCAGTAGCACCTTGGGCGCCTTGGGCGCCTTGGGGACCAGTTGCCCCTTGACTACCAGTCGCTCCTTGAGGTCCTTGACTTCCTTGTGCACCCTGAGGGCCAGTTATGCTTGACGGAGCAAACTTTGATCCATCATAGACCAATGATTGACCACTTGTTGCACCAGTTGTATCTACTTCTATATTATCAATAAATAGAGTAGTTAGTTTAACCGTCGAAGGAAGGCTAATGGCAAAAGAGCCAGATGTTTCAGTTACTGTAATTTGATCTGTAGTGCCAGAGATTCCAGTAATTAATTTAGCGCCAACAATTACATTAGATGTGTTTTTATAAAATAATTTACCATCTGCGTAATTTAATGCTAGTTCTCCATGAGTCATAGAACTGGGTACGGACGTAATTGTACCAGAATTCTTAACTAAAATAGTATTAGCCATGTAAAAACCTCTATAGGAATATAAAATAAGCGCTTATGTTAATAGTAACATTTTTTATTCTTTTGCGCCAGAACAAGAATCTAAATATTCAAAACGTTCAGTAATCAGATGATCGTATTTAGCTGAGATTTCTGCAACGTTATGTTGAATTAAGCCGTTGCGTGTGCGCTGAGCTGTTGATGGACCGATGTGCTGCTTGTAGATCATTTTAGGTATATATTTAAATTTACTAATTAAAAAAGTTCTAACAACTAAATCAAAATCATCCGCTACAGTAAAACGAGGATCATGTCCATTTAATTCTCTATACACATTTGCTCGCCATGCACGAATGTGATTAGGTGCTGAAACGATATGTCTAATAGTAGTGGCATTAACTTCTGGAGCGCGCATTGTCCAGACTTGATGTTCTTCATTCCAGTAGTCTGAACCATAGCCAAAAGCCCAACCATCAGGATATCTTCCTGATTGACCATCAGGTAAAATTTCACACCAATCAGAATAAACAAAACCAACTTCTGGATCCTCAAATGCGTCAACAATTAATTGCAGAGCATCAGGTGTTAACTCATCATCATGATCTAATTCAACTAAAATGTCGCCCTCGGCTGCCATCATACACTGGCGTTTTACTCTGCCAATACTTCCGGAGTGCACATGTGATTTATGCGCCATCAATCTAAATCTTTCATCAGATGCTAAACCATAAATTTGACTCCATGTATCATTATTGGTAGAGTCGTCCCAAACGACCCACTCCCAATTGGTATAGGTCTGAGATTTAAGACTTGCCCAAGTTCTAGCTAGAATACTTGAATCAGTATTATAAGTTGGTGTACAAATAGAAATCATTTAAACCTCAATGTCAATAAAATATATTTATATATTATCACAATAATATCTAGTGTGTCAACAATCTATGCTTTTATTTAGCCGCTTTAGTCTTACTATTTTATCGAGGATGGGAGTCTTTATCATGCGGAATTTTATTAGTAACTTATTTAGGTTTTCCACAATTAGCATCGCTATTGTTGGCTTTTTTGCACCACTATCCAGCGCGCAGGCAAGTAACTTATTGGTCAACGGAGATTTTAATGGATCCTCCGGATGGACTGTCTCTCAAAATGGAGGCTCTGGAGTTTTATTTAATGGCGCTTTGCGATTTTCCTATCAGACCGGCGAAGTATTTCAAGCTATCACTGTTACACCAGGGGATACTGTAACTCTTTCATTTGCTGTTGATAATAGCCTGACAAATAGCGTAGGCCAAGGTGTTATATCAGACACCTGGACAGCAACGCTATCTTCTAATTCCCCTTCTCCCGCCTCAGCCACAGTTACTAGATCTGTTGCTCATGATCTTGAAAACTTCAGCCTGTCCATTACCATTCCGCAAAGTGCAACAACCGCTACAATAACCTTTAGTGGTATGGACAAAGGTTTTTGGAGTGGGCACTACGGTCCAAGCATTGACAATGTAAATTTATCTATCACTCCGGCACCACTGCCTTTTACTCCCGGCAATAATGGCTGCGGTCCATATCAAGCCTTTACTGTCACCGGAACTTCTGGTGGCGCGATCTGGGGTTCCAACCCCTACACAGATGACTCAACGTTTTCTTCAGCTGCCGTTCACGCTGGTTTAATTGACGTTGGCGAAACCGCGATCATTGAACCATATCTAGTAGACAACTACCCGTCCTACGCAGGTAGCACTGCAAATGGCGTCTCAACCTATACCTGGGGTAGTAGTTGGTGCGGGTATTACATTCGTATTCTTGGTACTTCCGGCGAAACACCTACACCTACAACTACAACAACTACTCTTCCTCCCTACTTTAATGCGGTTGAAAACTTGACAGCAGTAGCTAACCAGGATGGGAGTGTGGACTTAGATTGGGACGCGCCAACAGCAAGCAATGTTGATATCTACGCTTACTCGGTTAGTTTCTACGACCTTGACGAAATTGGCGGAACCACATTGAATGGTTGGGGGGTTTGGACTGACCAGGGAACCAATTACTCACTTGCTGATTATATGTTTTCTGGAACTACTGGATTTGGACCTGTTCGCTTTGGCATTAAAGCGGGAAATCAAAGTTGTTTTAGCTCAGAAGGAGTGGGTCCTTGTGCCTATGGACCTGAAGTAACTGTTGATGTAACTGTTCTTGACCCAACTCCCGCCACAACAACTACCACTGAGCCCGAGCCAGAAACCACCACCACAACTGAGCCAGAGCCAGAGCCCACAACTACAACTGAGCCGGAACCAGAAACAACTACTACAACTGAGCCGGAAACAATTCCTCCTGTAGTTATTCCTCCAGATACAGAACCACCAGTGGTTGATACTGAACCAGAAGTTGTAGAACCAGAAGTTATAGAGCCGGAAGTTATAGAGCCGGAAACTACAGAGCCAGAAATTATTATCCCTGAGCCAGAAGTTATAGAGCCAGAGCCAGAGCCTGAGACTGTAATTCCGGAAGAAATATCTGATCAAGTGGATGAGATTTTATCTGGAGATTTAACTGAAGAAGAATTTTCTAATGCCGTAGATGAAATTTTAACTTCAGCTGATAATGAAGAAGAATTAGTTGCTGCAGCTACAGAACTATTATCTGGTGACCTATCGGAAGAGCAGTTCACAGAGGTTATTGATCAAGTGTTTGCAGAAGAGCTAAGCGATGAAGCGTTTGCTGAAGTGCTTGATACCGTGTTTGAAGAACCACTGAGTGACGAAGAGTTTACTGCAGTCATTGATGCCGTCTTAGATCAGCCATTAAGTGATGAACAATTCGAAGAACTAGTTGATGTCTTAAGTAGTGATACAGTCACTGATGAGCAAGTCCAAGAAGCAGTCGATGCAATTATTGAAAATGGAATAACAGAGGATCAAGCAACTGAGATTGCTACAAGTGAAGAGGTACTATCTTCTATCGACGGAGATCAAGCAGCTGAGATCTTTGCTGAAATTCCAATAGATGAAATAACAGAAGAGCAAGCTTTGGAAATTATTGCTGCGGTGCAAGATGCTCCAGAAGAAGTGCGTTCTTCATTTGAAGAAGAAATAAATATATTTGGTTCCGGAAGCTTAAATACTTATGTGCCTCTGGGTTCCAGCATAAATGTAGGACAAAGAAGAGCGGTCATAGCTGCTGGTGCAGTTATAGCCGTTGCTCCAGTAGCTGGAGCTCCAAGAAGAAGATAATAACAGGGAGATATAATAATGAAAAAATTTATGACTAAATTAATAGCTGCACTTTACGAACAGGCTTGGACAATAGCTGGAACTATATTGGTTCTTATAACTTTGTCTGGCGATATACAGAGTTGGGGAATTAAGATCAGCGCTATTACGTTAGCTGTTGTTCTTCTTGGAGCTGTGATTAAAAAGGAATCAGAAGATTCTGATTGATTATTTAATCAAATCTTCTGGAATAATCCACAGTTTGCAAATTGCGTTAGCTTCAACCTTGCCAGCTACTATTTCACATCCCTGACCACCCATAAAAAATACGCAGTTAGAACAAATCATCCCCTGCTTAATAAAAGGATTAGCTTTGGCTGGAGCATAATGTGCACCGTTTGCCTTTGAAGTTTGATCAAACTTTCCAAACATTTCAACCAATTGTTCGTATTGGTCGTACATCAATTTTTGACGAGGATTTAATTTTTCCTCAGGGTCATCTGGATCCTCTTCATCCTCAGGTTCTTCCTCGGGCATCTCGTCTTCTGGCATTTCCTCATCATCGCCATTAGAATATTCTGATAACCAATAATTACTCATCTCTTGTGCCACCTTTTACTACGCCATCTGGAATAGCAGCAAGTCTGCAGTAACCATTATCTTCGACTGTTTGAGCTACAATCTTGCAAACACCATTACCTTCATAAAGTGCGCAATTACCACATTTGACACCTATAGTTAGGTTGTCATTTTCGGTGCCTGGAACATATCCAACCCATATGCCATTACCATCGCCATTGGCGAGCTTACCGTATCTAGATACAATACCTATCATGGCTTGAACATATTCTTCTTCAGCGGGTGGAAGTTTGCTTTCCATTTTTTCTAAAAATTCAGCTAACCAATAAATTGACATATGATATTCTCCTATTTAGATTTAATACGTATAGTAACGATATTATACTATATAATTCCTCTGCGCTGCATTTCTAATCTTTGATTTGTTTCATTTTCATCTTGGACAGAACGAGTGCCACGAGATAAACCAAAACCAGCTACACCAAGAGCACCAGCTATGCCAAGCATCTTTAAATTTCTGGCACCGTTTGGACCTTTGGTCACCGCTGCTGAAACATCATCAGCTAATGCTCTCATTTTCCCAGGTGCTTTTGCCGGTGCACCACTAGACGGCCTTGGTGGCGTTGGGGCATTGGAGTGTATTGTAGCCTTTGGTGGTGGGGTTGCATTTCCTGATTGAGTTGTAGCTTGTGCTGTTTGCTGAGCTCCAGCAGCAGTTGGTGTTGGAGCAGTAGTATTAGCTGATATAACAGGTCTGCCAATTGGTTTCTTAGGTAGAGTTGGCCCAGTTGTTACTGTAGGTGTTGGAGGAACTGCTCCGGGCGTAGGCCCAGTTGTTACCGTAGGTGTTGGAGGAACTGCTCCGGGTGTAGGTCCAGTTGTTACCGTAGGACCCGAAGGAACAGCTCCTGGGGTTGGACCAGTAGTCACTGTAGCGGTAGGGACGGCAACTCCTGAGCCAGCGCCAGTTAAAGTTTTTGAACCAGATAAAATCTCTTCGACCACATTAGATCTTAATATTTTTTCATCTACAGTTTCTGCAGCCCTTTCTCCTCTTTGAACATTTTTTTTAAGCGCTTCAGCTGCAGATAAGCTTCTTGTATTTTCTGTAGTATCATAAATTGTTTGATCCATAAAAATGGAATTACCCTTATTGGCATTCCATCCAGCATCTCCGTCAGATATTTCTGGAAGCTTAAATCTAGCTGTTCTTCCCTCTTTTGTTCTGAGGTATATGGACCCTTTGCCTTCAAGAGCTTTTTGCTCAGAAGGAGTCATGTCTAAATATTTTTGGGATGTAGATGGATCAGTTTGAAAAATATGGCTTATATTCCCAGAATTAATCTCATCCATTACTTCTTGTGGCATATTCTCAAGAATTCTTGGATCTAATCCTGAAAGATATTTCAATAAATCATCACTAGCCATATCGGCTGTATCTGTCAATTGAAATATTGGAGTACCTTTATGGGAAACTGTTTTTGAAACTTCAAATGGCGTTAGTCCAACTTTTGGTACATACTCTGGCTCAAACTCTTGCGCAGGGAAAAACATTGCTGTATATTACTTGATACAATTTCTTGAACAAAATTTTTGATTATTATGCTCGTAAACCATACCTCGCTGGAGTTGACGACTACATGTTGGACAAGTAAAGGAAACACCTTTTAATCCAACATATAATACTGGCTTACCTGGTTGCTCTACCTTTAGAGTAGCTACGGGTGTATTGGATACATTTTTCTTTGCGGGCTTTTTTCCGGCCATGACTTACTCCTTACATAATATTTAACAACAATATAGTAACTAATCTAGCTTAAATATATTCGCCAAACTTCTTTATTTCCCTACCGGGCACTCCGACTACAGTTGTGTGATCGCTTATATTATCTATTACCACGGTTCCAGCACCCAGTGTACAGTTGCTACCTACATTTTTGAAGTTGATAATAACACTACCTGCTCCTATGGAAGTTTGTGCGCCAACATTAACGTCTCCACATATTCTAGCTCCAGGACTGACGGTACAGAAATCTCCTATCGAACTAGATTGATTTATAGATGCTGCTGTATTTATGTGCACGTGTATACCAAGCGTAACTTTGGTTGTCAGTACTGAATATGGACCCATGGTTAGCCCGTTACCATACTGACAATGGGTTCCGATTACAGCTGTTTCATGGATAAGGTTTGCTGCTCGATCTATTCTTTGTATATTTGATTCTACATTTTTTCTTATCTTAGAAGAATTAATTGCTATAGTATATTTTAAGTTAGGATATTTTTCTAATAAGGAATTAACAATAGATATATTGCCGATTATATTGTTATTATTTAAGGATAGATTGTCATCTAAATATCCTATGATATTCCAATCATTATACTTATCAGAATAAGCTAAGTATTCTAAATCTTTAGAATGTCCACCAGCTCCAATAATTACAAGATCCATGTTTTTATCTTTGAAAAGTCGTTGTCGCATACGCCATATACATTTATTACATCTTCTGCAGATTTAGGGAATAAGACAACGCTGTTATCCAATCTTTTAACGCCAGGATAAGCCCATATTAAACCTGACGATGTCATTGTGTAATTATCTTCCTGATGCCAAAAAAAATTACCAACGTTATATTTGTTGAATAAAGATTCAAAAGCTTCGGAATTTTTGCAGTGGAGCCAGTATCTTTCGTCTAAATAATCGGTTATATCAATCTCGTATTGCGGTTCATCATGACCTAGGTACCAAGTTTCATTAACTAATCTAATATCTATCTCTACATCGTAGCCATTTCCTATAGCCTCCCTAATGTATTCGGGGTTATTCTCCAAATGTCTATTGATACCAACATAATTTCCTCTATGTGCAATTAATTTCATTTTTTGTAGTTCTCCAAGAAATAATTTAGATCTTCAGGAGTTCCAATACCCCACATCTTTTCTATATTTTTTACTCTAATTTTTTTTCCATCAGATATAGCTTCATTAAATACTGGACATACGTAGAATTCTCCGTTTGTCCTAATGTCTTTATCTATCATTTGTTCTGCGTATTTTACATAATCCGACCCCTTGTTCCAAAAGTAGATACCAACAGTAGCTAAATTGCTAATTGGTTTTTTCTCTGCAACTTCTGATACAAATCCATCATCTCCTAGTTTTGCATACGACCATTTTGGATGAGTAGCTTCAAAAGTCAATATTCCACCATCAATTCCATCCGCGCTGAAGGCGTAAAGTGCTTCGTTACTATTCCATTCCACAAATTGATCTGAATTGGCCATGACTAAAGGACTGTCATTATCAATAAACTCTTTAGCCAAGAGCGTCGTGCACGCTGCGCCCTGCGTTAAGGATTCAACTTGGACTATTTTACAGTTTGGTGCTATTAGATTAAGTAAATATTGTAAATTGTATTTTTCATAATGTTCTTTTTGAACTATAAAAATATAATTCGCTTCAATATTTAAGTTCTCTACAACAACCTGGATCATGGGCTTTCCGTTTACCTCTATTAAAGGCTTAGGAAATGTATATCCAGCAGCTTCGAATCTGCTTCCTGCTCCAGCCATAGGTATAAGTACATTCATTTTTTCTGATCTCCAAGGTATGTTTTTTTCTTCTTTTTTAGAAAGAATATCAATAATTTTATCAATTTTTTTAATATTTAAATCTTCTCTGTTTTCTACAGGGACTAAGATTGATCCGCTATCCAGGGCCCCCTGTCTTCCTATGTGGCTATCTTCAATTATAACGCATTTTTTAGGCACTGAATTACACGCTATCATACATCGCCAATACATTTCTGGAAATGGCTTTGTTCTTTTGACATCATCATTACTGACAAAGTAGTCAACATATTTCATTAAACCAAGTCTAAGAAGAACTAGTTTGACTGTGTCTCTCACGCTATTAGAAGCAACTGCTATTTTTATATTATTTTCTTTGATTTTTTTAAAGAAATAAATTAATTCATCATCTTGATTAAGGTTGTCAAAAATTGATAATGTTTCTTCTTGTTTCTTTTGCCAAACAGAGTTATGCAAATTAGATGGAAGACCTTTTACTTGAGATAGAGTATCAAGCTTTTTGGTGGTAGGAAGGCCATCATATATACTTAGATGCTCTTCTCTTGATATCAAATATTCTTCACCAAAAAAAGCAAGAGCATTATTTAGTGCGTGATAGTGGACTTCTCTACTGTCGAGAAGTACTCCATCTAAATCAAATATAACTAAACTATTCATATGATCACATTCTTAGTAGGTAGTTTTTCTTAACATATCTCTCATCATAAAAGCCATGAAAATCCCCCATAACCCCTTGTAAGGAATTTGTTACATCATAACCCAAATTCTCGAGTACCATTCCTAGTATTCTTTCAGTTGCACATGATTCATGTTTATTATTTGGAAGTATATTAAAAAATCCACAATCAAATAGATCTTTCATTACCTTATTTTGACACAACATCATCGGGCCGAAAACACCCTTGTAAATACCAGGTATTCCGTACCCTAAAGACTCTCTCATAACTGAATCAGCCCATACAGACAGATCATTGTCATTTGCATCTCTGCCTATTGGAACCGGTGGAGAATCCCACCACCTTATAGTAGTAAGTTTGCTACTTTTTACAAAATCAATGTTATCTTTCAATACAAGAGAGTCATGAATGCAGTAATAAAAGTCTTCTTCTGGATTATTTTTATAACCTATGTTATAAGCCTCTAGGGCGTAATGCCTATTCTCAACATCATATATGACAACTGAAGAGTCTATGTCTTGAAAATATGATTTATCATTTGAATCAGAATCTACGATAACTATTTTTTCATTTGGATGAAAACGCATTATAGAATCAATGCATTCAAAAATCACAGGATAATTAGAGTCAAATTTACACGGTATTATAAACAAAACTACTCCTCATTAGTAAGTAAAAAACAACCGAAACCTTCAGGTAGGTCTTTAATTTCTATAAAATTATTATAATCATCAAAAGCGTGGGTATATATTTTAGATAAAGATGCGACCAAACTACGATGACCTTCTTCTCTATTCGGATTAAAAGAAGTATGTAAAGACAGTACCATTGGTATTTTTGCTTTCATTAAAGATTCTTCAAAAAAAGGTATTGCTATTGATTCATAACCTTCAATATCTATCTTGATTAACGAGTAATCGCCTAAGGAAAGAAGCTCTTCCATATCAACCCCATCTACTATTTCCCTACCTGGATCAACAGAATCCAATACTCTCGTCATTGAGTCACCCAGTTCTACACTAGGATCTATTGCTACTTGCTTGCTTGAAGAAAACGCTTTTTCTAAAAGAGTAACATTTTTAAATTGATTAGCTTCTACGTTTTTCTTTAAGAAACTAAAAGCAACTGGATCTGGTTCAACAGCTATTACTTTTCTGGAAAGCTCCGCTGCATATAGAGTGTTTGGACCAATCCACGCACCTATGTCTAAGAAGTCTTTTTGTTTATTCAAATATTTGTCATATGCTCTGAATACAGAAGGCTCTGAATCTGGATAGAATTTTTCCCAATAGTCAAAACCTGGTGGTCTATGGAATAAATCGTCGTCTATTACATTGAATATAAAATTATTTTTTGTAACTGTAATTTCTTTTTTCATTTATAGGAACCATCCTTCACTTCTTCTTCCGCCTATATGTGTTACATAAGGTTTATCATATATATTTCCATAAAAACCAAATCTATAACTATTATTTAATGAATGAACCTTTGAAGTAAATTCAGATTCACCACCATGGTCTGGCCAACCCATTTTGATTGTAGACATAGGATATAAACATGGATTCAAAGTAAATAATCTAGCGTGTTCAAAGTAATCATCTTTCTGATGATAGTCCTCAAGGTGTTGAAAAACAAATCCGCCTACCTCTTCCTCTGGTGGATTAACTGGTGCGCGGACTAAAGCCATTTGAACAAGATGAGGATTAGCTTCCAGAAGTGATATAAAATCTTCAATGCTAACTGGTTGATTAAATAAAAAGTCATCTTCTAAATGAAAGACATAGTCTGAATTACGAGAGACAGACGCCCATGCCGACTGTACTGCTCCAGCTAAACCTCTTCTAGTTTCATGTGAAACTATACGAAAATCCGGATAGTTAGACATTAGATATTGATGATATCTGGGATCCGCTGAATCATTAATTATTATTTTCTCATAAAAATTATAGTTTAAATTTTTACGCATGGACGGTATTGTTTCAGAAATACATGCTTGTCTGCCGTCAGTTATTATTATCAAAGAAACTTTATTCATCACAACTCCATTATTGGGGCTGGGTCATGTATCAATCTGCCCAAATCTCCCTGTACTAAAATATTTTTGTAATACATTTTTTCTAAGCCAGGTACGCCATTTGCTTCGAATTCTTCAAACTCTTGCCACCATGCAGCACCTTTATATAAATCATGATTGCTAGGAAGAGCTTTACACGCTTCATAGGCATTCGTCACTTTTTTAATAAAATGATCAAGAGATCTCCACTGGAAATGTCTAATGGCAAGAATCTGTGGACCAAAAACAATCCGATCATGACCATAATCGTCAATGTAAACGTTGACATTAGCGCCAATATTCCCACCGTTATGTTGAACAAAATGATTTCCATTTGAAATCTTGACAAAAGCATCGTTTTTTCTAAACCTAAAACAGCTCTTATGGTTTGTTGGGAGATCCCATTTATATTGCATTGAATGAAATGGCGATTTCCCTGGGGTGTCATATTCTGTTACGGAATGATTTGTGTATAACGTTCTATATACGTCAACGTTTTCGGCATCTAGTTGACTGAAGGCATCAGAAAGAGTTTGATTTGGCGAAAACCAAATTTCATCTATATCAAAAGGAATAATCCACTGTGCACCATTTTCTCTAGCTCTTTGCGCTAGAGCGGTCATCTTTTCACTTTGAGTATATCCGACAACATCATCTTTTAAAAGAACAACTTGAGTATCGCATCCATGCGATTGTATGTGCTCCTTGGCTAGATTCATTTGTTCCCAGGTATTATCTTTGGATAAATTATCTGCAATAATAATTCCGTTTACTTTATTTGCAGCGAGATGAATCATGGTGTGATATATGATATCACCCTCATCTCTTGCCATTCCAACTGCCCATACATTAGACATTTCTATCTTCTCCCATTGTCGGCATGAAACCGTTTGTGCAGTTCCACTGCACTGACTTTTCCCTATAAACTTTCCCCTGCAAAGGTTTATCATAATCTATTGGATGAAATAAGAATCCATTTTTTTCTATTCTATCAAAGAAGTATGCATCAGCGCCGGACCAGGCGTGCGGGTGATCGTCCCATCCGTCTACTAAATCAAACACTCTTCTAGTTGTCATGACTTGATTATGGTCTAACTTATCAGCGCCTCTTTCCAAAGGTGAACTAAACCATCTAACGCCTCTACCATCTAATCCCCAGCCATCAATATTGCCATCTGCATCTAGGATGTGTTGTGCGCAGAAGACAACATCATGTTTATTTTTTTCCGCTGAAAAAACCATTTTCTCAATCATCTCAGGATAATAAAAGTCATCGTCCGCCAAATAGCAAATGTATTTTGATCTTGAATATAAACGAACTGCGGTGTTTATCTGAGTAGCATATCTGGCGGTATTTAACCTATCTTGCTCTTTGATAAATGAATTAAAGAATGTTATTCTTTTATCTCCACGATAATTATCAACAACATCACGAATTACATCCATGACTTTTGTGTTTGGGGAATTGTCTTCTGCAATAATTAAATGAATATTATCGTAGGTTTGCTGAATGACTGAATGTATTGCTTTTTCTAAATAGCTTGGCTTATTATAGCTAGTTAATACAACTGACACTTCTGGATTATTCATATCTTTCCTTTTTACAAAAACATTTTGCGGAGAGGGTGGGATTTGAACCCACGGACACTTTTAAGGGTGTCGACATCTTAGCAGGATGTTCCATTCAACCGTGCTCTGGCACCTCTCCTAAATATATCAGGGAACTATGCCTGGGCGCTCTACATCTTCTAACAATCTAGTTCTGCTCCATGCTCCACATGAGTTACAGAACCACTGTTGATAGGTTCCTATTTGAGTATAGCGTTGACCTCTACGCTGGAGGTCGTCTGACCCACATGTCGGACAACTGCATTCGCCAGAATAAACGTTGAGATTTGGATGATTAGTCATCCAAGGTCTTAGCTTCATATAAACTTTACGTAACAAATCGACATCCTGCTTTGCATACTTGGTCATTAGTTTCCAGGCTTTCAAATCACCACGCATACATCCGGCCCATGTTTCAAAGCCGCCCGTATCAACTTTTCTTCCAACACCCAAGTGCTGGCCAAGGTGATCTAACTTATTGCTATTAAACATGAAATATCTTCTAGCAACTTTTAAGGTATCAATTTGTTTAACTGGAGATGTTGGACCAAGATTGTGATAAACAAATCTAGCGTTTGCTTTGCGCATATCAAATCTATCGCCATTATGAGCAATAACAATATCGGCTTCATCTATTAATTCCCATAGCTTCTTGGCGACAAAGAAATCATTTTCTGGGTCTTTTTTATATGCGTCAGGAAAATCAATTAAAGAACACACCTGTGTCTTGCTGTCGCCTTCCCATCTATAGGAAACGCATAGCAGATACCATTCTCTGTCGTGCTCGATAACATTTTGCTCAAAGTGACCCCAAACGTAACTTAAGTTTGGAGCTGTTTCTATATCATAATATAAAATTTTTGCCATAATAGCACCGTCTCTTTATTTGAGTAACATCGGTTGAATACTACATATACTTATACATTATAACACAAATGGTGGTACGATGCTCATACTGTCACATCGTACCACCATTATAATAAGTAATTATGCGTTTAACACTTTTAATATAACAAAAAACAATTTTTGAAGCTGATCCTCCATGAGCGAAAGTATTATTTCTTTGTCGTCGCCCAAAGTTATCTTTACTATGTGTCCATTAATTAATGATCCATCTCCAGTTATCATTGGTGTCTGACCAGTAATTTCGATATTTTTTATTGCTGGCATAAAGCCAGAAAAAACTTCATCCATTATTTTTTCTTTTTCTTTTTAAAGGTAGCAACATTTTTTGGAGCTTGTCCTTTAACACCTTTCGAAGGAGTACCTTGAGACCTTTTTCGTTGAACCGCACTTCTCCTCTGAGAAGCCGATAGTGAATTGGCTTTGGCGACAGGAAGGCATTTTGCATAACCGCCACCTTTACCAGACGTTCCACAAGGCTGCCACTTGCCATTCTTTTTTGGAGCACCAATGTTAACCCATTTCTGATTAAACCATTTAGTTAAACCAACACCTTTTGGTCCAGCCATAGTATATCACTTTTTCTTTTTAGGTGCAGATGTCGTTCTCCATGCTCCACCCTTGGACTTGTACCATTTTACAGCCCATGCATTAGCATAGGCGGAAGGGTAAACATCAAACTTTGATCTAGCCATAGATTTAGCTTGACTCCATAGCTTGGGATTTTTTGCTACATTTCTTCTTTGTGCCATTACTCTTGATCCTGATCATATACTCCATAGCCGCTACCGCTTGACTTCTCTTTGTCCTTTAGACCATTGGCTGCAAGCACGCCGGAAAGACATCCGGAAAGGAATAGAACGATTGGAACTAATAGAGAATCAATAAAGGCCTTGTCATTTGGCGACTGCTGATCAATTGGTTGAGTCACAAATACAAGCGCATACATAACGCCAACAACTATGACTGCAAAGGTAAAAGCTAAAGTTGCACCTACGAAGAAGACCATTCTAGCTTTAATTTCACTGTTTGTATATCTTTTTTTTACATTACTCATTCTGGTATACTCCCATAAATATCCTCTGGACATGTTCCAGAAGCTTCACAAATAGGTGGCTTACAATCCGCACTCTCCCAATTAGCTGGATCCTGACAGGGGTAACGATACGAATCGTTACAACCACTTAAAAGACCCATGCAAAAAGCTCCGACAATTGCAGTTAATACAAGTATTATTTTTTTCATCAGAACATTTTATCCCATGTCACCGGACCAACAACACCGTCAGCCTTTAAACCATTCGCTGCTTGCCATTTTTTAAGGGCTTCAACAGACTTGGGACCAAAGTCCCCATCGGTCTTAGCGCCGATAACACCCTGAACTAAAGCAGCAGCTGCGCCTTTTGAGCCTAACTTAACTGGTGTTCCAGGATAATTGAATACCATAGGGCCAGCCTCAACTGATCCACCGGAAGGAACAATGGCTTCAACTGGAGCTGCTGCTGAACCATCTGGCTTAGCGTCCCCTAGGCAGTACTGCCAGTGCCAAGCTTCGAATTCTTTTGAGTTCTTATCTGATGTTTGAAGATAAAAGCCCCACTTAGGAGCATTTGCGCACATCCACTCGAAGCAGGCTCCGCCCATTGACTGTAGTTTCCCATTAGCCTCGTAACCAAGATCTATGGCTGTACCCCAACCATGATTTGAGCCCTTGACTCCAGTGGGATCTGGTGCAGCTGACGGAGCATTACCCGGCTTTAAATACCAGGTCTTACCTTCATATTGACGGGTTACCTGTGGGCTACGACCCTGATCTGTTGTGGAGTAGCGAGAAAGAAACATATCCAACTGACTCTTAAATGAACGATAATCTCCAACATTGCGAAGCTTAAAACCAGCAGCCATTGCAGCGTCGTACATCTTATTGAACTCTTCAGCCACAGGTGCATACATCCGTCCACCAGTCTTAACATTAGCTAGCAGATTTTCAGGAAGCTGACCATTCTTATGCGCCTTTAATGCAGTTGGGACAACGTGTTTAATGTATGGATAAATCATAATCTTAATCTCCTAAATCACTTCTTTTTCTTATTTTTATTTGTAATCTTTTTCAAAGTCTTAGCAAAATTTGCCTGCTGGACAGTCAGCTTGCTGTATCTACCAGGATTCTTGGTTACAGCTGACGCATAGGCTGCTGGTGTTTTTCCAGCTTTTTTAGCTTTAGCCGTAAAAGCTCCAGGTCTTTTAATTGCTTTCTGAATCCATTTTTTATCAGTTGGCTTTGCCATTCTTTAAAACCTTTCGATTAAACATAAATATTGATATGCCTATAGTAATCAAGAAAGCGCCAATGCCCATGGAAGAATTGCTATCTTGCCCAGTTGTTGGAAGAGGTGCACTTATGGTATCCTCTGTCCCATGGTCATGAGTGCTATGGTCATGAATTGTGGTTGTGGTTGGATCTACAATTATTTGTGGTTCAGTTGTAGTTGTTTCCGGAACAGTTGCAACAACGGTAGTTGTCGTTTCAATAGTGGTAGTGGGGGCAGGAGGGTCCCAGGAAACTGTAATTGAAACAACTTTAACTACACCGTTAACCGTTGCACTAGCGGTATACACTGCTGTACCTTGAGATGCTGTATTAACTGTAATGTTAGCTATTCCATTAGAATCTGTGGTTGCAGTAAAAGTTTGCCCTGAATCTGGTCCAGAGGAGACGGTCATGGAAACCGTAACTCCAGCCTGTGGAACTCCTGCTAAAGTTTGCGCAGTAGCGGTAATTGTAATTGGCTCACCAGCACGAGGTTGCTGAGGGCTATAAGAAAGAATAAAAGAGCTAGGAAGAGAAACGCTTCCGCCTCCAATAGAAACAGACTTTCTAGAGTCACTTGCGCTAGGATATGGATAGTCTACAAGTGTTTTTAATGTGCCCACATTACCAGTAAAATAACCGTGCCAGCATGCAGCGACAAGTGTATTACTAAGACCAAAATCAGCAATACCGTCTGTTGTAGCTTCTGGCCCCCCGTTGCATCCACCATTATTGTATACTGCTTGCGGTAACAGGGCTGTTAGCCATCCATATGAACCAAAGTTAGCAAAAAGACCACCGCCACCATTGACAAAGTCTGCTATCTTTTCTGCGTTGGCTGTAAAAATATCTTCTGTACTGGAAGCGCGATTCCAGTTGTCCGGTATCCATAATACCGCTGGAGGATTAGAGGTGATTGTGCTACTGAAGAATGTGCTTATTTCTGAATCTGTAACATAAAAATCAATCTGAGGTGCAGTAGAAAATTCAGCTAAAAACTGTGTACTTAATTGGGTAGCCCAGTCAGCTCCACATGAGGTTGTAGTAGCGTTTGAGCCAACAATGGCGATATGTCCATTATTTAAATTTCGCGCACCATCATGCACCTTCTTTAAAACCTTGGCTATATATTGACCAGTACTTTCCCATCCAGAGTGGCAAACTGGATCCATTCCATCCAACACAATTGGGCCACCACCACCACTGGTAGCTAGGGCCACGGATGAATTGCTAACTGGACTGATAAGCAGTCCGATACCTAGAGTAATTGATAATACTGATAAGATGTTTTTAAATTTAGACATATCTCCCTCGATCTTTAAGTTGTCCGCAGAAGATATAGTAATGATACAAATAAAAAAGAAGGCTATGGCGTTTTTACCATAACCCTCTTTAATTGAAATGATTAGATTACTTTTTCTTTTTCTTTTTTAATATTGCTGACTGAATAAATGGAGGAAGCTTCTTCTGAGCTGGAGTAAGGCCAGCCATCTTTTTTGAAGTTGATCCTTTTGCAGCACTTGCTTTCTTCTTCATTGCCATAATTATTACCTTAATCTTAAACTAAGACTGAAAATTAATTTCAGTACATCTTCTTACCACCCATTTTCTTGGAACCGCCCATTTTCTTGGCGCCCATCTTCTTAGTGCCCATTTTCTTGGATCCACCCATTTTTTTCTTACCCATACCAGTATGACCAGACATAATTACACCCCCTTTACTTTGCTTTTGTTTTCGCTTGATTTCTTATAATGCCACATCATATGATCATGCATTTGATCATCTACCTTGTCCACCTGTTCGTCAACATGATCTATCTTATGATGTAAATTAAGTATTTCATCCTTAACATCTATCAGCATTGTTGCAACAACATTGTGATCATTTTTATTTTCAGCTCTACTTTTCTGAACAAGAGCTGCAAGAATTCCGCCTACAGCAGCGATGACAGCAACAATGATGGCTTCCATGTCAAGATCCCTTAACCCATTTCTTTGAGGGTGACTGAGTTTTGCTGGGGCTCCATTTAACTTTATTGGCCCAGTATGCAGCCGACATCTTGCCTTTGGAAATATTCTTTGCATGGCGTGAGGCAAAAGCTTTTCTCTGACCAACAGTTTGATTTGTTTTGACACCCTGTTGACCAAAACGTATTGTCTTAATTTGATCCCCCTGCTTAGCTACTACAATGTGAGATTTTGTAGGATGACTAGGTGTACGCTTTGGTTTGTTAAAACCAGAAACACCAGCTTTAGTTAATCGTGAATCTTTTTTAGCTGGCATTAGCTACTCCTTCGCTTAGAGCTATTTGACTTTTTACCAGAGGGTTTAGAAATTGTTCTGCCAACGGTTTTTTTTATGGAACGATACTTTTTATCTTTAGTTTCCATGTGATTTTTTTCTTTATTACCCTTTTTGGGTATAAATCTTTCGCCATGATCATTAGCTATAGGGGGAAATTCTCCAGCCTGTCCGGGAACTGCTACTCGAAACTTATCTTTTTTCTTTTTAATTTGAGCCATATCTAGTCCTAAATCAATAAAATAAAGTTATTTCTTTTTTCTTTTTTTCTTTGGCCTAGCAGAAAGAACTGGACCATTACTTTTTTGATTATTTGTTCCCATTCTTGGTCCACTAATGTAGATAGATTTCTTAAAAGCCATTATTTTTTACGCTTCTTCTTCAATCTATCAGCTGACGATATTGCAATAGCTATTGCTTGCTTTTTGGATTTAACTACTGGACCACCTTTTCCTGAATGCAAGGTGCCCCTACCGAATTCTCCCATAACAGACTTAATCTTTTTTTGATAAGCTGCTTTCTTCTTACTTGCCATTATTGTTTTTTGTCCAATGACTTGAATATTGACCACCAGTTTTCTTGGTATCAATAACATTCATGACAGAATCTTTGAGTAGTTTATAATAATTTTTTTCTGAGGATGTTTTATTACCCCAACCTTTATCGGCCATAATTAACCACCTTACTAATAAAAAAAGACTAGTTATATAGTAACATTTCTGCCACTATATAACTAGTCTTTACTGCTATTAAAATGTTTAATATTAGATATTTTTATTTTGTTTTTGTGCAGCAGGAGCTTTTTTAGCGGCTGGCTTCTTGGCAGAAGAAGAACCTTGCCCCTTTGGTCTGCCAGGCTTTTTGGCAGTTGGTTTCTTGTCAATGCAGGTTTCATCTTTTACGGGCGAAACTGGCTTCACTGAAGGTTTTGGCTCAGCCTTAACTTCTGCTAACACAGGCTTTGGTGTGCTAACAGCAGGAGTAATCGTTTTAGTCTTTTTCAAACCAAAAATCTTCTTAATTAAATTAATCATTTTATCCTCTTCTTGCTATTGGTGAATTTATAGTAATTAACTTGCTTATTATTTACCCTGCTGGGAATCTTTTATCAGCATGTAGCGCTCACCAGTTTCTTTTGACGCAAGAGAAAAACCATAGGATACAGCCTCCTCTATTGCCGAAGTAAGCGCCTCTTTATCTTCAAATGAAACTCCATGCAAGGGTATTGTCACTCCTGCATAGACATCAATATTTTCAAAGTTTCCAATATTGATTTTTCTATTTACCCCACATATTACTATGGGAGAACTTGTTAAAGATACTTCATTACTCAAAAGGTTCACCACCTGATCTAAGGGAGAATCTATAGATTGCTCCATTGCTGTTTTGGTTATTTTAGGCATACGCGTTTATATATCCGTTTATTATTTGTATTGTCTGAGAAGCTTGACCTTCCATCGACATGTTGTCTGTATTTATTATAGCAGATGCTAGACCTTTTACCAAGTCACATTCTTGCTCCGATACATGAGAAGATTGAGCTTCCGTCATAAGCATGCCGTCTCTCTTCATCATTCTAGCATTTCTAGTTTCATCTGAAGCGTCAAAGTAGATCACCATTCCATTTGGATGACCTAATATCTTGCTAGCCTCATTTACAAAACGAACGTCGGAAATAATAATTCCAACAGGAAGCTCATTTTCCTCGTATGAATCGGCAGATATAATACTTCTATGCATTTTCGATGCCTTGTAGATTACCCATTTAGCGAAGCATTCGGGATCATATAGTCTGCATAGATCTCCTGCTTTTTGCAGGAAGCTTCTTGGCTTTAGTGGCTCTTGCTCTATTGGCAGAGCGTATATCTGTTCAACTAAATCAGTAAAGTGCCTATAGTCCGGTATATTACCTAGGGCACTACCGCCAAATAAATCAAACAAAACTTGATGAATAGCAAATAGCTGACGATCTTTTTGACGAAGACCTAATGTAGTTCTTTTAATAGAGGCAATCTCATAGAGTGGTAGCGTAAAGAATATGTGATCCCATATTATGGAATTACTTACCGGATTAACAGACGCCTTAGGGACTATGCTTTCAGCAACAGAGGTTTTACCGCTAGCAGCTTTGCCAGCCAAACCAATTACCAAAGGATATTCTTTGTAATATTTTTTATCTAAAATCATACTATCTATTATAGCAGTTACATCTTGGAAATGTGTTCTTTTCTTAGTTCTAATTCGTCAAGAAACGTATTTGCTAGTGCGTCAGGCTCCCAGACAAAAGATCTTTTTACTTGAACTACACGAAAGTTAAACTCATCTTTTATTTCCTCTATAGTCATCAACAGAGGAATTAATGAACGACTCCTGCACTTAGCCTTACCGTTTATCTGACTAGCAACCGTAGAGGAATCAGTGTATATAATAGGGTCCACTAAATCAGCCATAGAGCATATCAGAAGGCCGGCTATTACAGCCTCATACTCTGCTTCATTGTTAGTTCTTGGGCCGAGTCCTCTAGCGAACTGTGCTATCTTTTTTCTATTTTTATAGACCACGACAGCACATGCTGCCTCTCCAAATTTTTTTTGGCCCTGGCCTCGTGATGCGCCATCACAAAAAACTTCTATGTTCATTTAACACCGTTTTCAGTTTGTTTTAAGCAAAGAATATATGTCAAGGAGCATATTTTCTACCTCTTGTCTAGAATATAATTCCCTGTCTTGGGAAGATATTTCAAACAAAAAGTTTTCAATTTCTGACTTTAAATCAGCTGTTTGCTCCCGAGTCAATTCTAATGTCATATTTAATTCCGTATTTCTTGGCGGTGTTAATAATATTTTTTTCTTGAGATTCAGAAGATACCTGTATGGTTTTATTCAACAGATATCTATCGCCTTCATATTCAACTTGAATTGGAAAATTTAAATCACTTCTTTTGGACGAGTAAAACTCCTTAGAAGAAGCAACACTCTTATAGTAACCTATAAACATATATTGTCCTTTAGTATGTGCTAAAAAAATCAGACTCCATAAAAGAGCCTTTGTCTTCTCTAAATGATGCAACTTGCATGGACTGTATTTTGTCCATCAACTTTCTAGCTGACTCTGATGCTATTCTTGCTGCAGATTCCATGGCTTCAGCAAGATTGACAATTGCTTCACATGTTACTAGGGCAAAGTATTCGTCCTCTGCAGCGTCCATAGCTGCAGCCTCTCGCTCCGCTTCGTTTTTTCCTACACGATTTGATTTATAAACTTTCTTATATTTCCCTTCCAATATCTTGTACTGAGCTCTAGCTATTCCCGCAAATCTAGCTGCTCTACCGTAAACATTAGACGTTCTAGCGACCAGTGAGGCTATCTTTTCTATACCCAAATCTACGACATCAGTTTCCGGAATTTCGATAAAGTATTTGTATGAATTATCGTTGTCATTGTAGGCGTCTATAACCTCTTTGAGTTGAGGGCCAAGGAACTGCTGTAACATTTCCTGAAGCTTTTCAAGAGTTGAACTATTCATTTAGTCTCCATTTTTAATAGATAGTAAAGTTCTTCATACGAGAACTCGTCTTCCAAAAGGGTTTGTTTAATTTTTTCTCTAACTTTAGATAAATGCTCTCTTACAGTATTCGGATGCTCATTGACAATTTGAGATATTTGGCTAGATCTTTTTCCATCAATGTATCTCCACTTTAAAAGCTGTCTTTCTTGTATAGATAGCTTATCAAATGGTCCTTCTACTTTCTCTCCCAAAACCCAGAATTCATCTATTTTATCAGTTGCCATTAGCTTTTCCATGCTGTACTCTATTGGATCAGCCTTAAACCCAACAACATAATCTTCATCACCTTCATCGCTTGTTGCTTCGTCATCAAGCAGCGGGAAAGTCTTTCTGCCAAGTTGATCAATTAAAAATGTATCCACATTTTTCTTTAGAAGATAAAAAAAGTAACTATATAAAAATCCACTAAACGGTATCGGCCCTTTTGCTGAGTCCTTTCTTTCGTACCTGCCTAGGCATTGAAAGAACGTCATGTAAACCGTCTGCCGAATATCTTCTTCGTCGCCATATCTTTTAGTCATGTAATGAATGCCCCGCATTGTTTCATTTACGACTTTTAGGTTATTGCCCTTTATTTTATTTTTCATCAAAGCGAATCGGGTAGAAGGATCTTTTATGAATAAAGATATAAACCTTCTAATATCATAATCATTTAAATTAAACTTACAGTGATACAGTAACGAAATATATTTTGTTAAAAAGTTACTAAAGACTTGTAGCAGTTCTGCTTGAGCTTTTTGTGAACCCTTTTTGCTATCTGCTATTAGTTTTTGCATCTCGTCTTCTGCTAAAGAATAATATTGTTCTTTATAACTTGTCATTTTTTTCCTTCCCAGCAAACTATATATTCGCTGTAATAATCTCTAAAGTCTTCATAGAAAATAATATTTGGTACTTCTAAATCTTTCATAAAGTTCTTTGCGTCGTTTGAATACTTACTTATGACGCAGGTAAAGTTTTCAAATTCATCTGGGTAATATCTCTTAAACCTTTTTAATTTTATCTTACTCTTATCATCTAGGTATCCCTTTATTTCTACCCAATCGTTATTTCTATTTAAAAGAAAGTCTGGGGTATATCCTTTGGTTCCCCTCTTAATTGGAAAAGAAAAAACAGTAGGTTCAAATTGAAAATCAATTTTATAGATTCTTAATACTCTAACAAAATTTGCTTCCCAGCTAGAACGGACATTCATGTCTATATCTTTTCTGTATCCAGTTTTGGTATACTGATACGCGTTTCCCTTTTTCCTGGAAATTACAGCGTCGTTTTCAATTATCTCAGAATCAATAGATTTGTTCCTGATGTTTTTCAAATTGGGATGTTTTTTAAAAGAAGATTTCTCCAAAAAAAACTCTTCTGGGTTGACAATCTGTATGGTCATTGTGTATCCTTTATGCATCAAGATAATTCATACATAAAGTATACACTATCTTGGTAAAAAAATCAAAATAGGTTGCAAATCCAAAAGAAAGAGAGTACACTGTTCACCATGAACACTTTAAAGACAATCATCAACAGCATCAATCAGACGATCAACGAAGAGATCATTGACGACATGACCAAGGTTCTTGGTTTCGACCACCAGTCGGCTGTCAAAATGGTAACTGAGTTTGAGGATTTCGACCTTTGGCTCTCTGCTGAGGAAAATCCTGTAACAGACTTCTGATTGTTGTTTCAATAATAAAAAAAGGCCGGGGGAAACCCCGGTCTTTTTTTTATCCATTACTCTTTTTGTTTCTAAAAACACCAGTTGGACAAGCCCCACTCTTTGCGTGATCACAGTACGAGCAGATCCGCACATTTGATGTTGCGGTAAAGTTTGTATCATTGATAATCTTTGTTATGGAACTTATTAATTTTAACTTTACATTTTCAATATCTTCAGGTGTGAAAAGATGGCCTTTCTTTTTACCAGATCTTAAGTAGTGCAGCTCGGCGTATATCTCTTTCTCTGGAAAGATATTGTGCATAGCCAGTGCATATATGCCTAGCTGTAAATTATTTGCAATATCCTTAAGGGTGACTTCCCATTTGCCAGTTTTATAGTCAATAATATTTACCCTATCACCGACAATATCGACCCTATCTATAAAGCCTATTATGCGATATGACCCTATAATGAAATCAAATCCTAATTCTTTTTCATAAATATTAAATTTCTTATCAGAATATTCATCATAAAATTCCTGTAGGATAACAGATCCAACTGATATTAAATCTTTTGGTATATTATCTTCTGGGTCCCAAATGGGAATATTTTTATTATATTCCTCTTCTAATTCGTTTAGGTCTAGCGTTTTATCATTATCTAAAACATTTTCTAGAACAGCGTGAACTATATTGCCCAGTACAGCTGGAGGATTAAATAACCGTGGCTCTTTAGCTATATAAGAATAAAAGTATTTAGCCGGACACTGTTGATATGTATCTATTCTAGAATAGGAAAAATCTACCAAAGATAATAGTTCTAGATCTTGTAAATCACTATAACTTTTAATTTTAATTGAACTCAAAAATAACTCCTAATTACTCTTCGTTTGGATCAAATATCAATAATCCATTTTCATCGTATTCTTTTCCATTTTCATCTATTGTGTGTCCATTGTAAATATTTTTATAGCCACCACTTTTAATAGAAACCCATCCTGATTCACCTATTTCCATGTGATCACTTTCTTCATAGGGCCACATTTTCACCTCCTATAGAAACAGAAACTTCGGTAATGTCATCTGCATTTAGATAGTAATGAACAACAGTTAATAAATCTTTTAGATCATTCTTCGTAAGATAGAAACCAACACACGTACATTGAATAAAGAGCTTGTCTTCATATCCGTACGTTGGATCGCTATATTCCGTTAGCTTTATGTTTCCCTTTTGAACAATTGCTGGTATCATTTTTTACTCCTCGTAAATAGTTACTGGATTCCAATTTGGATCATCCAATTTTTCTCGCATATCGTTTACGTAAGAATCCCAATCTCTTTCATCTTCCGTTTTCTTTTCATACCTAACCTGACCCTTAAAAGGGTTTGATTTAAATCTTGTAAGAATTAATTTTCCTTGTTTTGTTTTCCATCTTAAAACGCCGTTTTTACAATCGCAAAAATCTTCGTTATCAACAGATATCTTTAGGTCTGGATCATATCTTCCACTGCATCCGTTGCAGCGTGTATATCTACCCTTGTCCTGGCATCTATTGCAGGAGGGGCAGAACGACCAGCACCATTTTTCAACTGGATTTATTGTTGGCCCAATACTAGACATTTTCTTTCTCCATTCTAATAATATTTTCTATAACAGATTGAACTTTTGATGATGTATTATTCTTAAATTTAAATATATATTTGTGATTACCATTAGTCATTTGCATGAATACTGGTTTATCACCTTTTGTTGATTCAATTATACCATATATTTTTTCAATTAATGATGGAGAAAAGTTTTCATCTATCTCTAATATTATTGCCTTACCGCTGGAGAATATTTTTGAATCAACTTTTTCAGAAGAGTTATAATATAACTTAACTATTGAATTTTCTTCGTCGCCCTCTTTATTTACTGAACCATTAACTATTAATATGTCACCTTTAGAGAAAGGTGTTTCACCCAAATTTTTTAATGACTTTGGGAATACAATAATTTCAATATCAGAAGATATATCTTCCAATATTAACTTATACATTTTCATTCCCTTTTTTGTCACCATGGGTTTTACATCGCTTAATATTCCACCAATTTTTACTTGAGTATTATTAGATAGTTCTGATAAGTCAAATATTTCATAATCAATTTTTTTAGATAAAATGTCCCATATTCCATTAACAGGATGGTCGGTAACATATATCCCTAATTCTTCTTTTTCTATCTCAAGAAGTTTGATTTCTTGAATTCTATTTAACTCGTTATCCTCTATATTAAATAATTCATCAAGTGCACCAGCTTTAGCTAAATGTTCCAATGTGCTCTTTTTCAAAAGAGTTGCCCCACATCTTCTGAAAAAATCATGCATGTTTGTGTATGGCTTTGACTGATCCCTAATTGAAACTATATTTTCTGCTATAGAGTTACCGATTCCGTTAATTGCAGATAAGCCAAAAATAATAGAATTGGAATCTAATACCTCAAAGTCTATGCCAGAGTAATTTATTGACGGCGGCATAACGTTAACGCCTAATTTTCTACAGTCTGCCAAATATAATGATTGCTTGTCCTTATTCCCTACAACAGAAGACATCAAAGCTGCCATATATTCCACTGTATAATTTGTTTTTAGATATGCAGTAATATAGCTAATCATTGCATAGCTCGCTGCGTGCGCTCTGTTAAAACCATAGCCACCAAAATATTCTATGTCGGAAAATATTTTATTAGCTAAAGTATCGCTTATTCCAGAATTTTTGATGCAGTCTTGAACAAATTTTGATCGCATATTAGCTATTTTGTCCATAAGCTTTTTTCCGATGACTTTTCTTAGATCATCAGCCTCAGCGGACGTAAAACCCGCTAGCTCTCTAGCGACTCCAAGAACATCTTCCTGGTATAACATAATGCCAAGAGATGGGCCCAATACCTTTTCTAACTTAGGATGCTCGTACTTAACCTTACTGCGACCATGCTTGCGGTCAATATACTCCCTATCCATTCCAGATCCCATTGGACCCGGACGATAAAGAGAGATTAGGGCCATTATGTCTTCTATGTTTTTAGGCTGAAGCTGCATCATTAATTGACGCATTCCTGAAGATTCCAGCTGGAAAACTCCGATACAATTACCACGACATAACTGCTCATAAGTATTATGGTCATCAAGTGGTATTTGATCTATGTCTATATCTATATCATGATGTTTTTTTATTAACTTCACACATGAATCTATAATGCCAAGATTTCTTAAGCCCAAGAAGTCAATCTTTAACAGGCCGCATTGCTCCACTCTACCCATGTCCCATTGTGTCACCATGGGGCTATTAGCGCCCTTTTGCATAATAGGCAAGTATTCTGTTAGTGCATCTCTTGATATAACAATACCAGCTGCGTGCATGCCCGTTTGTCGAACTAAGCCCTCTAAACCAAAGGCAGCATCCACTATGCTTTTTGCGTCATTATCTTTTTCATACAGCTGTTTAAAATCTTGAACCTCCATGCACTCAGAAAGATTCTTGGAAACGCCAAGAACTGGAGGAGGAACAAGTTTTGCAACTGCATCGCCTGCAGAAAAATCATATCCTAAGGCTCTTGCAGCGTCTCTAATTGACTGTCTAGCCCCTGTTCTGTTGAATGTGCAGATATGCGCTACATGATCAGATCCATACTTAGTTCTAGCGTAATTGATAACTTCATCACGATACCTATCGTCAAAGTCTAGGTCAATGTCGGGCATTGACTTTCTACCCTCAACGAGGAATCGTTCAAACATCAATCCAAACTTGATAGGGTCTAAATTAGTAATTTTGAATGCGTAGGATAAAATACTTCCAGCTGCAGATCCTCTTCCCCAGCCAACTCTTACATTATTATTTTTAGCCCAATTAACAAGATCTGAAACTACAAGAAAGTATTCAGTGAATCCCATTTCTTTTACAACACGAATTTCGTGATTTGCTCTATCAATAATATGCTGAGGAAGCGGATCCCCATATCTTTCACGTAAGCCAGTCCAAGCTAATCTATCAAAGTATTCTACAGAACTTTCAAGAGTTGGTATAGGGAAATCGGGAAAGTGGATATCCCCAAAGTTTAAGTTTAAATCAACCATGTCACAAACATCCATACTGTTTTTTAGCCAGTCTGGATTAAATTTAGATGACATTTCATCGTACGACTGTAGATAAAATTCTTCGCCACTAAATGAAAATCTATTAGGTGTATGAATGTTAGCGTTTGTTGCAACGCACAACATGATGTCATGCGCTCTAGCATCGCACTTATGGACATAATGGCAGTCACCACTAGGAACAACTTTTGCACCTATAGTTTCTGCAATTTGTACTAATTGATTAAATACTTTTCTCTGTTCACCTAAGCCATGGTCTTGAACTTCTATGAAATAATTTTCTTTGCCAACTATATCTTGCATCTTTTTAGCGGCAGCGAGCGCAAAGTTGTAATCATCTCTAAGTAGAGCTTGACAGATTTCGCTATTCAAACATCCAGAGAGTACAATTATTCCTTCCGCATGTTCAGAAATTAAATCATGGTCAATTCTAGGCTTTACGTAATATCCCTCAAGAAAGGACCTAGAAGACATTTTGATAATATTTTTATAACCTATTTTATTTTTAGCTAAAATGGTTATGTGATATGGACCTCTCTGTTCCCATTCGTTTTTAGAAGGGCCAGATCTTTCTTCTTCATCTCTATCAAATCTAGATTTTCTAGCTTGATAAAATTCAGAACCGAGAATTGGCTTTACCCCTATCGATGTGCCAGCGTCATAAAAGTCTAGCCATGAATGAATGTTTCCATGATCAGTAGTAGCTAAGCCTTTCATGCCCAAAGACTTAGCTCTAGTCAAATATTCTTCTATGTCACCGTGTCCATCTAGCATTGAGAAAACGGTATGGTTATGGAGATTAGTCCAGTTTTTCATCAAATGCCTCTACCTCTGTCTGACTCATTTAAAGATTGATCTCTTGTTTCTCTATAGGTAATTATTACAACGCCACCACAGTACTTGCAGGGCACTGCCTTTCCCTCTTGGGCAAAAGGACTTCTATACATGTAGCTGTCTGGTTGATCTGACTTACACTCAGAACAAACACCAACCACATCATCCGGATCTTTTATATTATCCATTTTTATTCACCTCCTTTTTTTATACTTTTATATGCAAAGCGGACTGGAGAAGGTGAAGATTGATCTTGCGTTTCCACGTATTTGTCCCCAACTTTAATCCACTTATTTCTTTTCTCCAAAGAACATTCTCCACAACCAACACCCACAGCATTAGCTCTTTCGCACGTGTAAGGTCTGCCGCCTATTCCAAGCTGTCTTCTTTTGATCCAGTCATTTATGTGACTATTAGTTTTCTCAATGTTGTAATCATCGCAATTACTTAATATGCCATGAAGAAACTTTACAGATTCATCGTTATATGTCAGGATGGAGCATAGAAATAGTCTTGCTTCATGTTCTAGATATTTTTTTTCTATAGCTTGTTGCCACAGTCTTTTAACGGCATGGCAATTTTCTACTAGACTTTTAGGGGTGAACTCTTTTTCTGATTCTTGAAATGATTTAAATGCAGACGATCCATGCTTATTGAAGTAACCAATAAAATCTTTAGACTTTTCCTTGTGCACTTCTAAGTCGTACGTAAAACCCCTAAACCACTCATTGGCTTTGGCGCTGAACTGCTGCTCTGGCACTATGTTTTCAGAGGGACTCTTGCAATAATCTATAATTGCTTCTAGGCCGGATTTTAATCTTTCTTCAGAAATTATATTTTTATATAAACCAGTCTCCTGGTGTATACTGCCAGCTAATCTCCACATTCTTCTTGCGTCATATACGCTAAAATCTAAAGATTCAATGCCTAATTTAGATTTAATATTTTCTGCTATGAATCTAAATATATTTGGTAAGTTGTTTGATGGGTTTATACCAAGGGCTATTGCTTCGCATTCAATGTGGAAACCCTTTTTCCCTGTAAAGTAAACAACGATAGAATGTTTGGGTATAAAATTAGACAAATATTCATAAAGCTTTATGCAGTCATTTAAAGACTTTTGTTGATCTTTATTATCAATATCAAAGTAAAGAGAAGCTAATCTAGTAGCAGAATCCAGGCTCTTGTCGTTATATCTCCATATTGAAGTGTATAACCCTGTGTTATCGTTTTGTTTTACAAAATTGTCTAACTCCACATCAGTTATTAGAACTGGGAGATCGTTATTCTTGATTCTAATAACTCTATCTAAATTCTTAACATACTTTGCTATTTCAAAGTATTTCCAGTTAGAAATATATTTAGACTGGTCATCTGGCATCTTCACAGTATCTTCACCTTGGTATCGCTATAAATATTAATTTTTGCAACAACCTCTTCCGAGATGTTGTCTGCATTCGTTCTGTAATATACTGACTCTTTGATTATATCATCTAAATGATTTAAAATAAACGTTCTATTTACAATACGCTGATCTTTAGTCAGCTTGCTTTCTCCATTTTTCATTTATAAGCTCACTATCTTCTATAACTGTATGGATCTTACTTGCTATATTATCAGCAATGTGCACAATATAATCTAGGTACGTAATTGGATATGTTTCTGGAACCGGAGACCATGGCCCTAGGTGGCACCTAACTAGTCTTAGTATCGCCTGTATAGACTCTTCTGCTATAAACAGACTTGTTGACTGGGAATCATTTCCATATTCTTTATCATACATCTGGCAGTTCTGCACAAATTTAGCCACCGTATAAGGGTGCATTGGGTCATAGTGAAAAGAAGATGGATCATTAAAATCCGGAATACCCTTAGTTACATCATGAAGCAAGCATGCAGCTATGATTACATTTCTTTCATCATCTGATAAAGAATAAGAATCAGCTAAAATGCAAGCAACTCTGACTACTCTTTTTGTGTGCAGGACATTGCCACCATGACCATGCTCATCTGCTGGATGATACTTTCCAGAAAAACTAGAAGGAATGTCCCAAAAAATTTCTGCTTTCAATAAAACAGACCTAACAAAAGAAACTATTGCGTCATCAGTAATTAGATTTATCTCATCTATCAGTTGATTCAATACGTCGTTTTCTGTTTCAAAAACACTTTTTTTATCTTCTTTTAGAATTTCATCTAAGAAATTTTTAGCCATAATACAATACTCACTTTACCTTTACTTTACTTGACTTGGGAAAGACCATTTTGAACAAGGTGTATCAAATGGGCACTTTTTGCAATAATACGTTAAACCTCTTCTAGGTGCAAAAACATCTTTGTCTTCTATTGTAGCGCACCAATAATTAATTGACTCAATATCCTGTTCAGTTATTTCGTATTCATTAAACTTTAAATTAGTAGACATTAAATCTACATAACCAAACTTTGTTGATGACAGCTTTTCAGAATGAAGATTTTTAAAAGCTAAATACATTGAAGAAAAATCAACTTGATAGATCTGCCTATAACTATTTTTGTAATTAAAAATGAATTTAACAACATAATTTTGTCCAGCATGTCTGTATATTAGATCAAATTTATCATGTATTCTCACCGTTTTATCTACAGTCACAACGTATTCATCCCCAATAGAAATTGGAATTGCGTCTAGTTGACTATATGTGTCGTGAAAATTAAGAAGAGTATTTGCTGCCTGTGTAGTTAAGCTCGACATATTGCCGTATGCACTTTCATGCTGCTCTGTCATTAGATCATAATGGGTTGTATCTTTTGGAAACCAGATTTTTTCCCATCTATTTAGAAGAGAAGAATAAGAAGGTGTAATCCCCGCTTGTTTTTTAAACCAAAAAAAATTTATTATACTCTTTAAACTATTTTCAAACTTTAATGTATAAAGATCTCTAGAGTAAATTGTCTCTGGAAGTTTTTCCTGATACCTATAATCATATAATCTTTCACAAGTTTGAAAGTCTTTTATTGAATCAGTAGTTAAATCTAACATCAATCAAATCCTTCTCCATTAAGCAGATCTTGTAAATCTGTACTTTCGGTATATGAATTTTCATCAACAACTTGATAGTCTTCATATATTTTCTTTTCATCATTATAACGAACCAATGGTGGATCATAAAGAAAAGCAGAACCAGTTATTCTATTCTTTGGTATCTGCAGCTGCATGATATTCTCATCTTCGGTTTCATCTTGGGTCGCCAAACGTTTTTCGGTGATAAAGATAGTTACTGCACACTTTTGCTGAATAGCAAGAGAGCCACCAGTGTCAGATTGCTGGACAACCTCTCTTCTTTCTTTCATTCGATTGGCGTTTTCTTGCGCAGTTATTATTAGAGCGCAATTCATATCTCTAGCTAGCTTTTCCAGCTTAACCATCATCTCTTCAAATTCGCCCCATCGTGGCTTGCCTTTTCCATTGCCTCTGGTAAACATCGACTGTATTGTGTCGATGATCAAAACATCAGGAACCTTGTCTGCATGGCCTATTAAATCTCTAAGCCAAAATTCCAGATCCTCAAAATATGGGGTATCAGGGTCATGCCTAACCATAAGGCGATCACCCCATTTTTCTAATCTAGACTTAAAAATAGATATGTAATCTAGCTTTTCTTTTTCTGACCACTTTTCCGCTTCAGAATATACATTCTTACCTATAATCTGGGTCATCAATATTCTTTCCCAGTGGCCAACAGCTTCTTCGAAATTTACATACAGAACTCTATGACCAGTATCTAACCAATGATTGGCCAAACACTTTGCAAATGTACTTTTGCCTTTTCCTGATGGAGCAATGATTGCATGAACAGCTCCCTTAAAAAATCCACCATCTTCAGTATAACCCATTGCTTTATTTAGAGCCTTAAATTGCGTTGGCATAAAGCTTGGTATATCGAGCAGATCGTCCGCCCTAGACATAATATCTGAAGCAGTGGTTAGCTTATCAAATGGATTGTACTTTATAGAGTTTTCCAAGTCTTTAATCTTTGAAGTTAACTCTGATATTCTTGAGGTATCTTCTTCAGACTTAAGGCCCTTTTTGTTTATTAGTATCTGTAGTTCTTGTAGATAATTTATCTGTTTTCGCTTATTTGCTTTGTGCTTAATTAGCTCTAAAACAGACTCCTTACTTCCAACATCAATACCAAGAACAAAGTCAAGCATGATTGATAGTCCGGTGTCGCCACCAAGAGCATTATAAATATCTGTTTCTGACTGAAGCCAAACTTTAAATGCTACAGGATCTACTACATCTAATGCCGTGGCACGATAGAATCCCAGCAACGCTTCATAAAACTCATGTACGCCTTTTTCTCCATGAATAATTCCTACTATGTCACTAGGAAGATTGTCATTAAAGAATTGTACAGCCCCAGGCTGCTTAAGGCATAATGAGAACGCATGATACTCTATCGGTGACTTTTCTAGATCAGGTACTTCTTCTGCGATCATCAATTTTTGAACCTTTTATTTTTCTGTATAGTTTTTTCTTGTACTCAGAATTTTTCTTTTTTGCTTCTTGATAAGCTGGATTAGACTTTATGGAAGTCTTGTGAACTGGCTTTGAAACATGATCAGTTTCTCTTATTGCTGTTAACATTCTATCATATACAGCCTGCTCAGTTAGCAGATCATTGTACCTAAAAACTATTAGAGCTATTCCATTATCTAGGCAATACTGGACTTTTTTTTCATCTCTTTTTTTAGCTTGTTCAAAATCATACTTTGACTCAAAAAATCTACTAGTGTAGTAAAAATGCTGTCTGCCATGATACTCTGCCGCTATTTTATACTTAGCACAAAATACATCAAACTTTAACTTGTCACCAATATGATATTCGTTAATAATTTCTTCTCCAGGAAGGAGTTTTTTCATAATTAAAGTCAGAGCTGTTTGGCCTCTAGACATTTTTTTTCTAGAGTTTTTTAACCAAGATAAACCAAGAGAATTGATTTTTTTATTAACTTCAGCTATAGAGACATTTAATTGCTTTGCGATTTCGCTAACAGATAAAGACGTATCAAAAAGAAGATCAGTAAGGAATTCTATGTCATCTTCTTCTAGCTTTTTGTATTCTTTTTTCATGCCACACTTACTGTTTGAGGAGTCTTGCTCAAACTTAATGTTTTGCCAAAATCTAATATTGACATATTTAGATTATCCCAAATTTTGGAAGCAAGCGCCAAACCAAGCACTCCGCAATCCATGATGCAGTAATCTACTCCGCCTTCAAACTCTGTCAACTGGGCATATATGTTATCTAGCTTTTCGTAATAGTTTGTATATGCAACGTTGATTATGTGGGCACTATTGCCAAAATGTTTTTGTATTAGCTTTTTATCATGGAAAGTGATTACAACACTTGGTGAGTTTTTTATGTAATAATTCACGGTTGAATTATAAACATCCTTATTGTTCATATAATAATATTCAAAAATATTTGAATAGTAATATGTACCATTCTTATGTAGGCCTATCTTATAATGCTTTCCATCTTCTATATCAGAAACTAACGAGTGAGATATAGCCTTCATCATCATCGGATCATTGTTCTTCAATGAAGCTATGACGCTTTTTGCAAAATGAGATGGAAAAGAGTTATCAGAATTCTTACTAAGTGCAATAATTGCAGACTTAGTTACATTAATATAAGAAAACTTTTTGTGTTTTTCTAACGCTAAAGTTAGATTAGTTATTGATTCAGCTGGATTTAGACAAGTCATTTTTTCTCCTAATTAAATTCCAAACGTACCCCAGTCAATTAAGACTGGGCTTTCGTCCAATATTGAGTTGATGTGATCTCCGTTATGATATTTGCCACCATCTATTTCTGAATATCTTGAATACTTATCTTTCTTGTCTGAATCCTTTATGTATCCCAAGTGCTGCATAACTAAACCTGAGTTTAGCCACCAGTTTCTTTGTCGAACCCAGTCAACGACATACGTTGGTTCCGATCCGCAAGCAAGCTGTCTGTCGGCAAAGCCGCCGTTAGGAAGGAATCTAAAAATTCTTGAGCTATTATTAGGCGCCCACAATTTGTCTACTCTATACTGAGATTCGTTCCACATATGATAAAATCTAACATTGACAATATCATTTGGCGATTGAGCCAATACATCTCTTATAGGTAAATCATTTACGTGATATAACATTTCGTCGCAATCTATAGCAACAATCCAGTCGCCAACAGAAGCAAACTTTTCCAAATTTGACCAAGCAAATGCTCTGAGCTTACCCTCATGTACTCGGAATAAGGGCTCTGGACTCTGAAACACCTCGGCATACTTTGATGCTATTTCCGGAGTGTTGTCATCGGAACAGTCATCAGTAAAAATAATTTTATCAACCTGTGAAGACAGTCTTTCTAGAACGTTTTCTAAGAATCTATCAGATTCATTTTTGCCTATCATTTGAGCTATTATCATAAAATATCCAATCTTTAAAAGAAGCTTGAGGGGGATCTCTCCCCCTCAAGCATAAACAAATACGTTTGCTGAACTACTCAGCCGACGAGCTGATCGTGGGCCTCAACAGCCGAAATGCGCTCGATCTCAACGTCCTTGAAGATTACCTCTCCAGCAACTCCAACTGGACGACGACCAGTCGACATCGCAAGCTTTTCCGCCTCGGTCTTATTATTAGCCTTGACGATTGAGGTTGCTGTTACTGTGAAATACTTCAACTTATTATCTGACATTGTATTACCTTTCGTTAATTTGATGGATAATTGACTGCGATATATTCTATCGCATCTTGCATTGATAGTGCAAGCTTTGTGGCCATATATTTCAAATAAACCCTATCTTTATTTGCGTCACAGCAGAAAACTACTGCTGGCTGATTATTGAATTTAGCCCAAGCTAATTCAAAATCAGTTCCTATATATGGGCGATCTTTTATCATATATTCGACAAGTATTATATCTGCTCTACGTTGTAGAAACAAATTTTTTTCAACAATTTCTTCTGGAGTTTCATATTCTTTATCAACAATTAAAGTGGGGTCTAATATATCATAGCCAAAAAGATGAAGCTTTTCAGTAGCAGATTTTCTCCAACTACGACCATACTCCTCTACGCCTTCTATGGCTCCAGACAAAAATATTTTAAGCGGCATATGTTGCTCCTGGCCAGTAATATTCTAGATCATTTGGTTCATCAAAGTATTGTGAATAATATTTGAAATCTTTTCGAAGGAGATTTGATCTGTGTGATCTGTGGAACTGTTCATTGCCAAACCAAACTGGCATAACGACAGTGCCTGGATCTATCTCTTCATAAGACATGTTATTATTATACCCTCTACGAATCCACTCTCTAATAGTTATATTCTGATACAACTTCAAGGCAGACTCATAGCCGGTCCACATTAACGTGACTGGATGATTTCGCCAACCTTTCGTAGGCGTTCTCTCAAGTAAAATATTAAGAACTTGAAATGTTTCAACACGTTGTTTCCCCAATCTACGGTAGTCTAATACTTCTACTGATTTCTGGAAATCAGCATAAGGTAAGAATGTTTGCACTTTAGTCCTTTTTGAATTCGGTAAATGTTTTATCGCCTACACCAAAGTACTCTCTGGCTAGACCAGAAGCTATTATAGCATCATTGAGACACTCTCCGGCTTCATTCCATACTTTTGCTAGAACTCTTCCATACTTCTCATTCTTATCAATGATAGTTTCTATTTTAACCTTATGATTTGCAGCTGTCAACCATTGATCGGTAAATTCTTTTGCGGCTAAGCCCATTTTCTTTTCTTCAATATTGGAAGTGCGACTCTCTGGAGTATTAACTCCATAAAGACGAACTCTACCTTTCTTCAAAACATCAAAACCAAGATCAATAACAATATCGAAGGTATCACCATCAATTGTCTTCTTGACCTCTGCATTGTAAATCCAGGGGTTTAATTTATCTTTCATATCAATTCCTTTTTTATATGTTAATTATTTTTTCTGCTATCCATTTTATAACTGGGCTAACTGCACCGTTGCCACACATTTTATATCTTGCGTTATCTGAATTCTCTTTTCCGTCCGCTCTATAAATTGTATGGTTATCGTTCCAGCCCATAAGTCTTTCGCACTCAAGAGGTGTTAATCTACGTACTTTTTGTAAGGACTCCTCTAATACTAGATTTTCCCCTCTACTTGAGGGGATTCCTCCTTGGCCACCGCTTCTAAGGCAGCTAGCAAGTTCTGTGGCATCGTCTTGTTTTCCCTTAGTATTCTTCGCAAGATTCCCTGAGCTGCTTTCTTTGATAGGTAATATTTTATCAGGACATCTTCCCGCGATTGCAGGATCAAAGACAGAGAGCAAATAGATTCTTCTACGTCGCTGGGGCACTCCAAAGTATCTAGCATCCAAAACTGCCCATTCGCTGAAAAGCGCCCCTGCTTCATCCATTTGCCAGAGAACTTGCTTGAAATCTGAGCCTGAGTTAGATGACAGGGATCCTGTGACATTTTCCCAGATTGTCCATTTTGGATATTCTCCATTTGATTTTTCTCTCATTTCTTTTATTACCCTAACAGCTTCATAGAATAAGACTGACTTACTGCCAAGCAGACCGCTTTTCCCTCCCGCAGTAGATAGATCTTGACATGGCGAACCGAAGGCAATTAGATCAACGAATGGCAATTCATAGCCTTTAATATTTTTTATGTCTCCATAAAGTGCAACATGAGGCCAATGATATTTTAGAGTTTGTTGACAGTTTTCATCTATTTCAACCTGAAATGCACACTCTAATTTAGCGGAATCTAACCCTAAATCTATACCACCAACACCAGAAAATAATGAGCCATATGTCTTTAGTGGCAAATTAATCTCTTTCTATTCCCATATAGTCGCAAGCTTTACGAAATATTGATTGACTTTCTTTGAATTTGGAATCAGCCTCTCCGCCTACGGCAGATGATTTGTGCCAGCTATGACCAATAGAAACGCTTCCATCATAGACTACGTTATAACCTAGATGTCTAGCAAAGTAAGAGCACCAGGTTTCTTCATAATAATGCGGTGTAGGAAGGAATGCGCCAGTTGCATCAGGATACATTTCTCGATACTTTGGATGATTTGTCAGTGCATTCCATACTTCACGACGAATAAAATATGCAGATCCAGATACTGTAACGCAATTAATTCTATCTCTATATAATTCATCATTAAAATCGCTTTGACGCCAGCCACGATGCTTTGGTGCCGTATTGGTGCCAATAATACCGGCATGCGTGATGAGACCGTTTTCGTCTCTCTGTTTAGGACCTAGAATATGAATATCTGGATTCTCATCAAAAATATTTGCTACTTTAACCAAGTTTTCATTATCCATCCATACGTCAGCGTTCAGTAAGCAGATAATGTCAGATGAACCCTCAGCTGCTAACTGATTGCATGCGGCGGAGTAACCAATATTATAGTTTTGATAGAATTTCCTAATTCTATATCTTTGATAATTATACTTTAGCCAGTCTACACTATCGTCCGTAGAATCATTATCTGCAATGTAAAGATTCCAAACTCTAGGATGGTTATGAAGATCATTATGAAGGCAGTCTAAAAACCTATTCAATAATGGTCTTGTATTATAGTTAACTACACATAAATCAATCATTGTTTACTCTTTCAATATTTGTGATTGCACTGAAGGCGTTTTTGGGACTCATACCAAAATCGACTAAATTAAGGAACTCATCCTCAACTATATCTATTGTATTTGAATCGTAAAATTCAATTAATCTATTTAAATATTGCCCAATATTTGGTTCATTAATTTTTTCTATGAGCTTTTTTCTAGAATGAGACTTGCCAATGACGGAGCCAATAGCAAACATTACCAACAAAAAAGTTAACTTTTCACCATTCTTCATATTCATCATCTTGAAACTCGTGGCGATTCTCACTTGCCTGTGCCCTAACCAAGTCTGCAACATCTTTGTAGTATTGCACGTGCTCTTCTTCTGTTTCCATGGAAACAAAATCGTAGGTCTCTGCTATATGCAAAGCCACATCATATGGAATAACAATGGCTGTTTCGTCCACATTTAATTTCAGACTAATTTTTTTCTTATATGATTGTTTCTTACTCATTACTTTCTTCCTGGTTATTTACTTTATGTATACTTATGCTATCTGTATCTGGTTCAAATGTAATAAAGAAAACATTTTTATCATCTACAGAATAACCCTCTGGTGGTGGACTTTCTATTGCAATTTTTTTTGAAGAACAACCGTATACTTGGCTGTGATCTTTGTAGACTAAAATATAGTTTAGCTTAGCTGCTGGCACTTTTTACCTCTATAGTTTTTACTGAGCATTTTTTCAAAAACTCCCTAACCTCACACCAATTGCTGTACGAGGTATCGGAAATATAGTATACAGTTTCAACTGTTGAATTTGCAATTAGCTTTGCACAAGAGAAGCATGGCGGTCCATTGACATACATCTTTTTCGGTCTTGCAGAATAATCTGAATGAAGAAGGGCGTTAGCTTCTGCGTGCACAGCTATGCAATTATCATATATTGAACCATTTGGTGAATTCTCTAAATATCTTGGGCACCCGCCATCTTCACAGTGCTTAAGGCCACTGGCCCCACCATTATAGCCCATACCAACAACATGACCAAGGTCATCGACTAGTATTGCAGAGTATTTTCTTTTAGCGCATGTAGAAAATATTTTAGATATTTCTATACATAAATTCATGTACTGAAAATCTTTTCTTGATACGAAATCAACTACCATACTAATAACCCACCAGCAATAGCGCCCGCAATAATACCAAGAACTACCGCTACAATTTTCTCTTTTCTTCTAGATCCATCTAATGATTGTTGGAATATCTGTAATGATATACACCAATTAAGTAGAAAAGAAAATATTAACAACTTTAATATTTCTACAGCTATCATAACTCGCCAACAAGTAGTGGTATTGAAACAGGAAACTTATCTATAACTAAATCCCTAACCGCCGCAGCGTATAATTGTATTTCTTTTTGCGAGTCTTCGGCTAGTCTTTGAGAAAGAAACAATGCTATTGATTGAAGACTACATGACCATCTATATATGACATACATGCCGTACGCAGGGAGGAAAAGTCTAGCCTGCTCTGGTGCTACTCCTGAGTTTATGGCCATAACATAATGAGCTTCTCCTTGCTCTATGTATTCTAATAGTTGCTGAGACAGAATTGCTCCAGTCCAAGGATCAACTGGACCACCGGACCCTTGCTTTTTATTGTCTGGGGCCAATCTCCATTCATCCTTTGAGGGAATATGAAATTCTGGATCCATAGTGATATAACGTCTACTTGACTCATTCCACGAATCCATTGTGTGATCAGATCCCACAACATACTTCCAGTGCTGACGAGCAACCATTAAGGGAGCCTTGAATTCAAACGTTGCAAACGCATGTCTAAAGGGTGACATGTGATTTTCTCTAGCAAGGAAATGCAGCAGTCGTGCATCAGATACCGACATTTCTGTTGATTCTTTCGCAAACGATGCTCTAGCGGCATTAACTATTGAAAGGTCTGAGCCCATAACGTCGACAAGTCTAACATAACCCTTGTCTAGTACTTCAATCAAATTATTAGTTTTCTCCATTTTCAAAATCCTCATCATCATCTTCATCATCTTCGATTGTAAAAATAACAAAATTTTCACTTATAGAATCATTAAAGTCTTCAGACATTCTATACAACAAACCCAATTTTTCAAACTCTTCACTACCAGGCTGTGCAAAATCTAGCTCACCATTGTTTAAGTCTTCAATTATTTCAGCAATATTGCTTAAGGCATCGATTAAAGATCTCTGCATTAAAAGCAAATCCTTGACAGTTAGTGGGCTATCTTTAGAATATGTTTCTGAAAAATCTTTTAACTCTTCTGAATTAATTATTTCAGAAAACTTTTTTTCAAAATCAGGATCTTCTGACATATTACACCTTTGCGTTATCTTTTATAAATTTAATCTCGCAAGAATCTGTTGTACAATACTGTTCGCCTATCGCATCTGCTGCAAGTCCAGCATAAATTCCATCTAAATCAATTGGTAATAGATTTTTTGATGACTCATCATAGTCATTTTGCTCTATTTGAGTATATGGCATTTGCGGATATACAAAGTTACCTTGAGGCAAGAATGATACGGTTTTGAGCTGACCGTCATACATATGCAAAACGGTACCCACATGATGCTTTTCTTCCTCAGAGTCAAAAGATATAGTTACAGAAACAGAGTTATCCGACCAATATCTTTGTGCTGTTGCAGCCAAAGACATTTTTTCAAATATTGTTACATCTTTTTCTGATCTACGTGCATCAGACTTGATAGGGAAGAATACAACAGAAGTAGTATCTGGAGACTCAGATGCAGATTCCACTCTATAATTAGCCATTTGGAACAGTGGAAGCATGGGGTCGTCATTTGCAAATCTTATTGCTCTCAAAAAGTATTTGCCACCAGGAGTCCAGTGTACGCCAGGAGATTCGCCAGCTAAAATAGATACAGTGCCAGATGGCTTAACTGTTGTGGTCTTGATTGATTCACGTATACCAAGCCATTCTGAATAAATATTGTCATATCTCTGAACGGTCTGGTACCCATTGTCAAGCCACTCTCTTAGTACTGGCAAACCTAATCTGTCAGCAAAGTTAGCGACACCCGAAACAGATGTGCCAATTCTGCGATTTCTTTGCATGATAGCGTTTGTTTCCTCCCAGTGAGTTGGGAGCAAGGTAACAGTCTTTGCATACAGATAGGCAAACTTCAGTGTTCTCTTAAAGTCTTCTAAGGAGTCATGTCTATTTAGATATGTCTCAACTAGCGTACAACACTCGTAGGACTCTAGGGACTGCTCTGCGCATGGATTATAGCCTGCTACACGATGGTCTTTATTATTTGGCGGATCAGCCAATCGGCCATACTTTCTTGACATGTCCATCCATATGACGCCAGGTTCTCCGTTTCTAGATATACCGTCAACAATTGAAGACAAATCTGTACCAACAGATGTTTCTACGGAATTATTTGACATCCAGCCCCAGCCTGGAGATTCGGCGGAATAAGAGTTTCTTTCTGGAAACTTATCAGAATTTTTTAAATTAAGGAAATCTTGATCATCTAAACGACCAATTAAAAGTTCAGCGGATCTGCGAACATTACCAGATACAACACAAACACCTATAGTATTACCAATGTCAGCTATGTCTACTCTAGTTAGCTTTTGTCCAGCTCTTCCATCAAACATTCTTCTAATATGATTATGCAGTTTGATCAATGGATCTGGGCCAGCTGCTGTACCACCAAATGTTTTAATTGGAGTACCGGATGGTCTAATCAAGGAGTAGTCAAACTGCAAAATGTTTTGATCTGGCTTTAAATAAGAGTTAATCAAGGAAACTACAGAATTAACCCACCCTTCACGAGAGTCCTCAATTGTGTCAATAACCATCGATTTGGTTGGTTCATATATGTTGAAATCTTTATCTGCGCCCTTATCATCAAATCCCACGCCAACGCCCAACATAGATGCCTCCATCAAAAATCCAAACGGCTTAGCGGGATTTAACTTGGTCATTTCTGATGTACTCACAAAAGCGCAGTTCTGTAAAGCAGCGGAGTTCTTTTGTACCATAACAATAGGTGTGCCCATGACCCATAGTCCTCTACCTGGCGGTGTCCACTTTAAATTGAACAATCTATCAAAAGCCTCTTTTGCAGAAGACTGAGCCTTAATGTCATTCCACGGAAGTCTATTCTTCTTGCAATGCTCCTTTTGCAGGGAGTACATCCCATTGATAACTCTTTCACATACATCTACCCATGTTTCTTTTGTGCCATCTTCTTTCATTCTTGAATATGTTCTTAGAAACGTAATTTCGCCAACAGAATTACCCGCAGCGTCCGTATAGCCAAATGGTGCTTTTAATTTGTTATACGCTTCCACAAAATCATCACTTAAACGAAAAGTAAACATTGATGAACCCTCAGACATTTTGTACTCCTACCTTTTTAATATATTGACTGTTTGTTTTATTTAATTCTGCTAATTTTATTTTCTTTATTTGGTCTATTGAATAAACCTTATGTATTTGTTTTTCAAAAAAGTATCCACTTCTCCAGTTGAATACTTTATCTACATTTGACTTATGGTTAATAAATATATTGCAAATGACTGCTCCACCATAAGCTTTGACTAGATTTGATAACTTTACCTTTAGCGCACTCATATCAATGTTTGAGCAGTTTTCATTTTCTTCGGCCTTTTGATATAGCCAATTGTAAGCCTGTCTTGTTATCGGAGAAATATCTATGGGGTCTATAATGCCAACTTCAATTGCTTGATTTCTAAGAAGTACAACTTTTAAGTCTTCCTCTAATATATCAAGATACATGGAAAACCAATCATGCTTGTTAAATTGTGCCCATCCAGTGCACCAGAACAATAGGTTGGTAGGAGGATCTGGTATTGCAGTTTTTTCCACAAAGGGCAAAATCGTTGCACAGCTGATTGCCTTTTTGACATGCTCCTTAGCCAAATCTTCGTTACGAAGTTTGTTGACAGAATTTGTCCATAAAGTCTTGATTGGCTGCTCCCAACTAACGTCAGCAACATATAGTCTTAGATATTTTTCTGCAACAGATAATGGCAGTGTCTTGTTTGTAATTGCTTCCTGAACTTCTTGTATAGACATCCTCAATCCTAAATAAGCTCACATAAATTGGTTTAAACATATATATTTGCCAGTATAAAGAGACAGCCCCGTCGATTTCAGACGGGGCCGTTGCTCTATCGGCTTTCTGACGGATATATTATATCACGCCATAGCCGTTATGTAATGCTAAATCAGCCTTTCAAAGTTGCTGCACTTTCTGCGTCACCAATCTTTGTGGCGGCAAAACCTTTAATTACGCTTATGCCAGCAGCAACAGCAGCTGTTGCAGCAGACTTAAGCTCATCAACACCACCAACTGTATAAACAGCTACAAAAGCCTGAACTGCTGTCCAAACTGCTCTTTCAATAATATCTTTATATAATTTAGTCATACAACTCCTTTGTTAAGAATACTTTTTTCGAACCAACTTCTCTATAAGAAGATGAAAAGTTAAACCTAACCACGCTCCTACTGGTATTATTCCTGTTAATGGTTTTTCAGTTAATCTCCAAAAAGATCTAGTTAAGGTCTCAATCTTTTTGGACTTTATAGCGTATATGTCATACGCTATAATTCCTAATACTAATCCTCCCCAAGCGATTGTACCACTTTTTCTTTCTTCTTTTTCAAGAATCAAAGGGGAACTTATAGCATCAGAGAGCTTGAGCCGAAGGGACCCCATACCACTCTTGAACTTTTTCACGACCATAGTCTCCAGTTGTATTAGCTTGACCATAACCAGAAGTGAATATAACAGAGCTTGTTACACCCTGGAACTCACTTGGCTTGAACAAGCCAAACGATGCCGGAGCACCTCCGGCTTCAGTTCTTGGTCCATGGCCAGTGTCAGCAAATATATTAGCAGATGTTACGCCGTCAAAGATGTAATTATTGTAAAGAGAATATTCTCTAACTCTTGTTCCGGCGTGACCATAATCAGAAGGGAAGGCCTGAGCGCCAGCAAGACCCTTATATTCTAGAGGTCGGAATCTTGCGCCATCGTATGTTCCAGTGCCATCTGGGAAAGTGCCAGATAGAGGGTGGATATAAAGTGATGTTCCGTTAAACACCTGTGACAAGAATCTATTACCTGGGAACTGACCTGTACCAGGTGCAAAATGATTGTCAGGGGCACCGTCCAAAACGTGACTAGTGCTGTAAAGTGGGTAGAAAGAATATGTTCCAGTACCCTTAGACTTTCCAGTCATTGTAGTGTATGGGTTTACCATCTCGGACGATGATCTACCCTTTAAAACTGGTCTAGGTCCTACATAAAAAGTAGCCATTTATTTTCTCCTTGTCAGAAATCCGTATACTTATAGTAATTTTAAGTTAGATATATTCAATGATTAAATCAGAAAGAACCGGGGCAGTCTTGTCATCTAGCTGATTAAGAGTTACCTCTATCCAAACATGATTATTTGCACCGGGATTAGTCAGGCTATAAGTGCCGGCGTCGTCATATATAATCCTATAACTAAACGCTTCGTCCAATTGGCTTTCTGCTACGTTATATATTTTTGGTGAGACATTTGTCACTTCTTCTATTACCTCGCCAGCTGGGGCAGAATACTTTATAATCATTTTTCCAGTCTGTAGATACTTTTCATACTTCACATCAAGATCAGACAAACCATATGTATATACATATTTTGATGTCTCTGTTAAATAATTCTTTTGATGCATCTTTACTCTTATGGCGGTTATGTTTGCCTCTGGAAACTGGAAGCAGAGGGGACCAGAGTTTTTTATAGAATCAGAACCAAGGACTGACCACCCACCAGGAGCAACCTTGCCTATTGCAGAGGGTACGGAATCATAGAAGCTATTCTTATTTAGGGGTATCCAAGTATCTGAAGATGACAAAGATGGATTATCTGCCGTTGTATATTCAATTGAATATATTTCGCAGCCAAAAGATGGGAAAGGATTTAGTTTTATGACATTAGACTTTAATATACCTACCGCATCGTTGGGTATTTGAACATAGAGCATCAGCTGTGCCCCGGTTGTTGGGTTGGTGTCTGAAACCACTGTTCTTCTCCAAACCTTATCTGGAGCATCCAGTATGCAATTGTATATTGGAGTACTGTCTATAACTGCCCCAGAAGTGTCAACTCCAGCATAGGATATGTCGATTCTAGTCTTAAAATAATCAGGCACTATTTGACCTACTCCTGATTGGCCAAATTTTAGCTTAGAGAATGAACCGCTTGAAACCTTTGGCAAAGTTACAATATTATAAATTGGATCAAAACTTAATAGCTCTGTTCCAGAAACAGCAAAACTTGTGCCAACAAAATTGGCGTAGTCAAGCTGCGAGAAAGAATATATTGACAATACATTCGAAGCAGACTCTAAAGCTGTTACTCTATCACTTAAGTCCTGTATTGCATTAGCTAGGAATACATGATCTTTTAAAACTCTTTCAAAAGCCGTAGCCAACTTGGCATCTATGATATTTGCCCGATTATAAAGATAAACTAGATCCTGATAATTTTCCTCTATTCTTGCGTTATAATCGGAACTATCTACAGGACCATTGTATTTGTAATCTCTTTTTTTAGTCTTTAATATATCTGCCATATCATTCACCGTTTTCTAATCTAGAAACTTTATTAATTAATCTAGACAATTTACCACTCAATTTATTAGTGGTATCTATTGTCAGTTCTTCTAATGCTGGACTTGCTTCATCAATATATGTCTGTATGCCAGGAAAGTCGTAAGCTATACCATCGTCTAACCTAGCCTGCTCTGTATAGTCTGTTATATCTCCAACAAAATATGTTATCTTATCTAGGATTGAATCATCTATTTCATCCAAATGTTTTAGTATTCTAGAAAAATCTATCTTTAACAAATTGCTTTCTAAATTTTCCATTAAACTACTTCTGGGAGACTTGAGCTTTACTCTATCTATTTGATAAAGTGGTTCAATTATCCTGTTTATTTTATTAGAATTTCTATAGCTGATAGCCATTTTATCCTTCTTCGTTGTGTCTAAATTTAATTCTTACATTATCTATTATTGGAGAAATTAAAGGATTCTTATCCCTATATAAATCAGCCCTATATCTAACTGCCCTAACTGCAGTTGAGTTTTCTCCATAATAAACTATTTGAGATCTGCCAGACAAATGTCTTGAACATAAAACTTCTTGCGCACCAAATGCACTATCTACAGTGAAAACGTAATTACTCTGCGATACTCTTTGTCTGAACTCATAAGGGTCCAAGTAAGAATAGTAATCTAGGAAGACGGTTCCATAATCGGATAGTCTTCTTCCAGACATAATATTGAACGTGATAAGACCCTCAAAGTTTTTATCATAGGTTATTTTAATGTAATTTATTCCTGTTTTAAAATTCCACTCAATGTCTTTAGATAAAACTCCAGCTGGCAAGTCTGCAATCAGTACATCATTTAGATATATCGCCAAAGTAAAATCTTCCCTACTCTTGGTAACCGTATGTATAACTGTATTTTCTCTCACTGTAGAAACACTTGCTTCTAGCAATCCAGAACATATTCCATTAAATCCAGGACTTATTGAATTAAGTTGGTTTTCAATAGGACTAGTTTGAGTAATGTCTGATGAAGACTGTGATATTTTTTGAGTCCATATATTTAAGGATTTGTAATACTGCTCCGTTATATTGGAATTTGAAGATCTCAATAGAGCATAGTTTCTTATTGAATTAATTCCATTTAAAATAAACGGTTGCTTTATCTCATCTGTTCCAACGTTGCAAATTCTATAAACAGTTTTACCTGAATATATATTGGTACTTGGATTTAGCTCGTTCACATTATTCGAAGTAGAATTCAAATCTATCAACTCATAGCCACCTGCCACTCCAGCGCCATCATAAATTAGCTTAGTATTTCTATTTGTTGTTTGTAGATTTACGATGGTTGGATTTGAGGTTGATAAAGAATTTTCTGGATTAATTGCTATCCAATTAAATCCATCGACTCCAGTTGACCCAGGAACATCTGCAGCAATAAAGTAGTCAATATCATAACCTGGGCCAATCTGATGCTGAACGCTGAGACTAACTGATTCTATAGAAAGTAGACCATTGTCAACTTCAGGTATTGATATTGGAGAAGAAACTATTGTAGCTCTTCTATCGTGATATTTTGAGCCGATATATATATCTCTTAAGCCAAACTCATAAATATATGGTTTATCAGAATTATTTAAAATTTCATCAGGGAATGTTTTAAATAATATTAATGTAATACTCGAATAGTTTAATGGATTTAAGTTAAATGAAAATCTGTCATAATCAGATCTAGAATCCTTGATTATATTTTGTTCTGGCATTTCTGGGTTTAGAGGCTTTGCCAAGACTCCGATTCCTACACCAGAAGAAGCTAGCAAAGTTCCTTCAATTTTAGATATTACATAATTAGAATTGACAGGGATTGTTATAATCGCGCTGACCACTCCAAGCTGTGATGACTCATATCTATAAGACCAGTATGTATCAGTTAATCCATCTGTAACATTTTCCAAATCAGAAATTACAGATGGGCTAACGACCTGTGTTCCATTTAGATCAACAGAAAGTGTTACACTAGACGGGCTAATTAATGATGATGTTATCATGTCAAATACACCAGAATTAATTATGGGTATTGTTACATTACCAGCCTTGACATCAACAAAGGCGTCAGTTAAAGTTAGGTCAATATCCTTAGTTGATGTAAAATTTTCTAAGTAAGAATAGAAAAATCCATCAGAATTATTTATAGCAAAAATCAACTCATCGACTTTTGCCTCAAGCTCTCTCCGTTTAGATTTAAGATTTTCTAATCTCTTATTAAGAGCAGTTATTGTCGACATCATCTGGTAATTATTTTCAGTTGTGCAATCATAAGCTACTTCTAAATTAAATAGAGCTTTAATCATTAACTCATTTAAATCTTCATGATCAAAAACATTCTTTCTAGTAAAAATGTCATAATCCATAGGTATTGGATAACCTAACTTATAGATAGAAAAATAATCATTAAATAATTTTCTAATTTCTATTTCACTAGGTCTAGTTCCAGAGGAATACAATAATTTATTTACATTATTAAGAAACTTTAACTTTTGTACACTCGCTATGTTCATGACCGTTTTACCTTAGCTATTAATTGATATGAATATATATTTGGCGTAAAGTTATACGCACCCTTTTTCTGTGCAACTATTTTAACAGTGATATCTTTAACTTCTTTTGGAATTGTGGGGAAAGATAAGTATGACGCTCCAGACAATCTGTACTCATCAAGTATTGATTGGTTAAAAAATACTATTTCAGGGGTGCCGGTAAAATCTAGTTGAACCGGAGAAACCTCTATCCAATTAGAACCTTGATCTGCTGATATGTATGTTTGAATATTAGTTCTTCCAGAATGCACTTCATCTATAGACGCCTGGACATCCAGCATCACTGATTCAACCGGGTAATCAAATTTAAACGGGAAAGATATGACCTGCATTTCATCTATGTATGTTTCCCGATAAACGTCAATATCCCTAATTCCTATGGCCCATCTCTTTGCCTTGTAGAATTCCTCTTCTTGCTCAACTATAACTCTATAAGAAATTTCTTTTTGAATAGGAACAAATGACTGCTGCACAATTGATATATCCTGCAGAGTGCCAAGTTCTTCATCCACATATGGGGTAGCGCCAAAGTATAAGTCAAGTAAATCGTTTAAATCTTCTTGAGCAGCTGATGGTGCATCGTAGTTCTTGGTAATATAGCTGTCTTCGTCTTTTATTATTTCAGAAATAAATTCAGCCTCTTCACCAACAACTTTCCATCTATTGAAATAAACAGTTGAATTAACAGGAGTTGCTGATTCATTTACAAAAGAAGCTGCTATAAAATAAGCATTCAGAGAAGTTGGCTTCTTTTTTAGGGCAACATTAATGTCAGCGACATTTTGCGTAGTAGTTTTATATTTGGTTGGATTGGATAAAGTTGGAATTAATTGATATTTATTATACTTAATTGATTCATATATATCCCTACTTAGAGCGTCTGGGTTAAATCTAGATAGATTAACAAATGGATTATTCACATTTGTAGAACTTGGCTTCCAATAAACATGCTTAATATCAATATTAGAATATGTGGGTTGCCTAAAGGATATCTCTATTTTAGAAACTTGTCTTTCGGGAAAACGTACTGTCGCTTTATTGTAAAAATAATTTTGCGCTAACTCAATATTCAACGGAACTAAAGATGAACCTATAAAAATGCTATTCTTTAAAACATTTTCAGATGATCCATCTTTAGCAAAAACTAAAACTTCTGTAACTTCTACGTACTTAGATGACCCAAAAAATGGAGTTATGTCAATACTATTTGCAATCCTGCCAGAATTTGATGTTAACTTTAACTTAAGAGTTAACGGTTCTGATTCCGGATGAGATGACCAATCTATCGTATTTGACTCGTTCGCATTTGAGCTATTCATTTCTGTTTTTAGGAACTTAAATTCGTTCTCTTGTGCAATGGTCGTTAATGGTGGTCTTGCTGTTGATTTATCAACATTAATATTTTCGTACTCAAAATACGAAAGAGGGTTATTGTCGACTATGCTTCTTAAGTTATTTAATGTTTTATTGTTTTCAAAAACGTATTTATATTCTGAAGTATTTTCATCATTATTAGCCTTAACCACTTGGTGGCTATTTCCTATGAACCCATTTCCCGATACCACCTCTATTGCATCGGGCACCCATCTTTTAGAGGATTCTATTGCGAATGATGCAATCCCTCCTCTGATTAATGGATTGGATCCTTTTGCTATTTTTGTGTAGTCGATAAGGTCATCATTTTCAAATGAATCACCGATATATATTAAATCATCAGATGGGCTACGAGAATACATTTGCAAAATCTTGCACTTTGATGCTATTCTTTCTGAGTATCTTTTTTCTCCTTCGATTTCTTTGGAAAATAAATTAAATACACTTATTGTTTTGGCATTAAGGTAGTCAATTTGCTTCGATAATACAGAGACATCTTGGGCGTACTCTGCAAAGAATTTGTTAAACTTTTCAGACCTGGGAGGCTCACCTTTAATAAAGGGAGAATAGGAAGCTAAAGGTGCACCTATTTGATTCTTAATTTCATTTAATATATTTATATACTGTTCTGCTATTTCATCTTTTGTAATAAGAGAAGCAGAATTTATTGCGGTAATCAATTGGCCCACTTTGTGAACCATTTGCTGGTATGGCATTGTGCTTGCTGATAATTGTGTCATAATATTCTCTTTATAATGTTAAAGAATTTAGTTTTTCATAATATGGATCATTATTGATAGTTTTCATTTTTATAATTACACTATCTACAGATATTGGGTCAGAAGAATCAATAATATTCTTTCTTATAACCAGTCTAAACCGCAAATTATTTGGTATATATTGATAGTAAACTGTGAACGGCTGATTAATTGGCCTATTGAATACAAGATTTCTGCCACTCTGTATAAAGAGAGTTTCTTCCGTAGAGTAGAAAGATACTTTTTCTGAAGACAAAGAATAATTTGTCAAATTAATAGCCACAGTTCCATCAGAAAGAATAACTGTCACAGGAGAATAGCCTGCGTTGTTGCTAACAAAAGTAGTTCCAGTTGATTTATTGTAAATAATTCTAGAATAACTATCTCTATCCACATATGGTGAGTAGCTTAACTTTACTGAAGAATTTATATCTGTTGATCCAAACATCTCTCCAGAACTATTTTCCGAAGAATAATTTGTTAAAGATTGAAGGATAACATTTCTTTTTATGAAGTCAACTTCATCAGGGGCAGAACCAGAAAAATCTAAATCGTAAGAAACTATAAATCTACTATTTATATTAAATACATCCTGCGAAATAGATATAGTATTATCGGTGGTGCTGTAAATGTAGTTTGTGGAAACTCTTGGAATTAAGACACCATCCTTATAAAGCGCTATGGAATCATTCTTGGCCTTAAATCTCAACTGAGCTTTTCTTGTTATATCGTTAGTAAATAATATTTCTGATTGAACAAAAGTATTGCCATGGCTAGAGATAGGTATCCAATCAGATTCACTTGAAGGGATAGGTTTATTTGATAAAGATAGTTCATATGATGCTGGAGCCAATATGTTTCTATCAACATTTGAGACGCCGGCATTGTTGTTAAGGAAATATGGCTTAGCTTTTGCTGCGACAACCTGTCCGTTAACAGGAATCTTTCTACTGACAAAGACAGCTTTATCAGTGTTTTGGTTGAGTGTTTCAATAAATTCTATAGATTTAAGGGAGAAACTATATTCATAACCAAGGTTTGATTCTAGCACAGAAAGCTGAGAGTCTATAGAGGTTAATGGTGGCGCCAAAGCACCGGTATCATATTGCTGATACCCAGTTGATCTAGCATTACTGCTGGAACCCAGCATAAAGCCGGAAGAGAATAGTGACGATCCTGCTGTTATTCCTTCAATGTATTTATCTGAATCAAATATTTTATACTTACCAGAAAAAGTATTTAACATTGTATTGATCGCATTTACAAAAATAGGAGTGTTTGTAAAAACATTTTTATCTTCTATAGTTAGATTATTAAATTCTTTTATTTGTTCATCTAAATTATAGATATAGCTATCAAATTCTTGCGGAAATCTGTACGCATAGTAGTCGATATCTGTTTTCTTATTTTTAGAGATACCTTTAACCGTACTTTTTCTTTTAAAGAACCAATAAATAATATCTTGGAACTTACTAAAGCGAGCTTTTCGATCATTAATAACAGCTTTAACAAAAGAATCTAAAGCCTTAGAATTTAATTCTGAATTAATTGGTGATCTACTATTCTTTACATAATCTTGTTGATTAAATATAAATATAATTTTTTTAATAGATTTTTTATTGAATCTTAAATCAAAAACTCTGTTTAATAAAGCCGGGCCATTTAAGAGGACAGTGTAATTCTCAGATGGCGCAATATTGTTTGCGTCAACTGGAGAGTTATGATAGACAACTGCCTGAAGAAGTCTAAAGTTAGTTGACTGATTTGGCTGGAATCTAATCGTATCAATATTAATAGGCCTTTGTAGATTTATCTCAACTGCGGATATTGCCCCAGAAACATTTGAATAATCATAGTTAAAGTATTTGATATAATCTTTTAGCTGAGCTGATAATATTGCTGGAGCCTTAACAGTTACTGACCATGAATCAAAAAAGTTATCATTGAATAAATTCTCAAAACTTGAATCAGTTGTCACGTAGTTATTGTAGTTGTTTGTAATATTTATTGATTTTATATTTCTAATAATATTTTTTACGTCTTGACCTTTACCAATTTTTAAAGTTCCACTAACTGGATCTATGTACGCGTTGTTTGTCTCACCAAAAGAAACACCATCTCTATCTGGAATAGGAAATTGTGTGCCATCTGCCCTATAGTCGTTAAAGAAACTGTCAAATTTTTCTATGTAGTTAGCGTTAAATAGATCGTCTTTACCAGAAATAAATTCATAATTATCTATAAATACTTGAAGTTTATCTAAATCTTCTTCAACTTTCTCTATTTCAGAACTAAATACTCCAACAATAGAATTCAGAGCGATGCCCGTAGCATTAGCTGCATTAAAAAGGTTCTGCATTCTTAGGTAGGCATTCCTGAATGCGTCAACCATTGCTTCTTTCGTTAAAAGAGCAAAAGCTGGCACCTTAGCGCCTGAGTAATTCAGGTCAACAGTCATGTTTGACATTTTAGTTACCAGGAAATTTAAGTCAGTTTTTTCAAGCCTCATATCTCTGATTAAAGAGGAGACTGTAGCCCTGGAAGCGGAAGAATATAAGCTAATTGTTTCTGGTAATGCGTGTATCATTTAAGACCAATCTTCCCCTTCCATGTTTTGCAAATCGAAAACAATTCCGGCTGTTAAGTTATTTCTAATAATATTATATATTTCTTGTGGCGAAGTAAAGTTTTGTTTAACATTTTCAGGCACTCTAATTATAACATATCCACCGTTCATATAGGATGTTCCGCTTGCGGGATAAGTATCCCAATGGGATAGAATTTCAGGAACTTCGTTAATTATATCTGAGTTTTCAATGTCAGCCTTGATTCCGCCTCCTCTTAATCTTAAGTCAAATAATTTAGGTTTAACTTTATTTGGATTATTTGTAACATATATAATAGCTACACACAGGGCAAACGGATCGTAGTCTATTGATGTTTCATCAAATATTGTTGAACTATAGGTAAAATTAACCGGATTGCTGTATTGAAATTCTGTTACTTTTTCATAACTAAATACATTTACATCAGACTGATTAGGTGAATTCTTTTTATAGATATTTTTAGGCGTCAAGTAAACATACATTGGCTCATCAAATTGTATGCTATCAGAGTTTAAAAATGGGTTTAACGGTATAGGCGTACCATTAATGTGTCTAACTAGAGAATTTTTGTTTATTGTAGAATAATCAACTTTTACCAGTGTTGTTTCGCTGGGTATAATTCGTTTTTTGAATTTGATTAATCCATTTTCACAATCTACATCTGATATCAACGAGTCATCGACCTTCACCCAAGGAGAATCAATCGTTGATCTAGTATAAATGTTAACTTCTTGACGGACAATTCCACCTATTGACTGACGGTAATCTGTTTTATGATTCCAACTTAAAATTGGCGTTCTTCTTAATTTAATAGATTTACTGTCTATGATTAAAGGATTTTCGTTAACGACATCATAGTAACCATAACCATATATCTTAGACCAAGAGACATCAGATAAATCCATTGTAGAATATTCTGCCAACATTTCTTGTCCGGAATATATGGATTTCCAATCTGTATATTGAACTGAAGATTTTATTTTAATTTTCTTATTAAAAGAACCATTAGAGACTGGGAGTTCCCATGCATCGAATTTTGACAAATTGGCACTAATGTTATTTATTTGAACAGCGGATCCGCCACCGTGCTTAACGGAATAGATTGGAGTTAAATACTTCAATGGTATTCTTGTTGGAATAAATGTTGTTGAATTATTTTGTCCAACAAACTCGTTATCACCATTCGCTCCATCTGAGTCTAAGGCGCAAACGGCTATGTATATATTTTCAAAATTAGTAAAAGATGACCTCGTATAAAAGTCGACATAACTTAAAGAATGCCCTAATAGCTCTTGGGTACTTAAATCATAGAAACCATATCTAAAACCGTCAGAAGGAAGTTCATTAACTAACGAGAAATAACCGTAAGCTATATCCCTTTCTTCTTGAGAAAATGTTTGAGGATTTGACACTGATGCTGATATTTGCGCTAGTGTTGGCAGCCCTATTGGCTTGCCATTAGAATCGCATAGAAGCAATATTCCATCACCATAATTAATTGAATTTTTTCCTTCAGGAAATATTTGTCCCAGGCGATTCTTTAATCTATAACCAGAAGAAAGGTCTATCTCAGTGGTTCTGGTAAGTGCATCTCCATAAAATGTGCTAGATGTTTCTAGTATAACATTATTTTCTTGCGTTTGCCTTATCGATATTGGTGAACCAGAAACTGTTTGACCTAGACTTGTTGTATCCGATAGAGTTAAATTTTGCAAAGAAAAAGTTCCAGCTACCACATTATTTCTAAAATTAGGAATCTTTATTTCATACTCACCAGTCAACAAGTAGTCAACACTATTAAGATTAACACCAGATTCACTGGTAAAAGTTAATTCTCTTTGATTCACTCCATCTGGAGAATAACTAAGAGATGAAACATATTGAGTTTGCTGAGCGGAAACTCTTTCTACATTAGAAATATTAATCAAGGCTGGAGAAGATGGAGTAACATCGTTTAAAGAAGTAATAAAATTAGCTTTTACGTTAATTCTAATTGGGTCCTCATAATCTACTACCTGTGTTATATCTGGATCTTGCACCAATGCTGCAACATTGATTTCAGAAATGCCAAATCCCTCACCCTGACCTAAACCGTATATTCCGCCACCAACAAGATTTACCCATACATATCTTACGCTTTCTGCAGATCTTCCGTTCATTGGAATTTCTATATTGGTTGATACCGCAGATAGATCCAGCGCCTCAATGTTTGGATATTCAAATATATTTGTAGAAAAAGATGAATGCCAGCCAAAAGAAATAGCCTTATAATTTCTCCATCTAATGTCTTGATCTGGAACTATGATTATTTTTTCAACACTTAAAACTGATTGAGGTATTTCAAAAAATATTACATCAGAAGCCAGACTTGGCCCAGCAACTCCGGTGAATGTTGTTTTTCTATAGGTTTTACCAGAACCAATATCTGGCGCCAAACCCATCTCTTCAACCTTTTGTATATATTTTCTAATATCCTCTGAAGCAAACGTTTTCCAGGATTCAAATAATTGATTATTTGTTACAATTAAATTAAGCCAATATTTGGCCAAATACCATTTAGTTTCACTGTCAACTTTTCCGTCAATGTATCTTTGATTATTTGCAATCTGGAAAGACCTTACTGCGGAAGCGGTTGAGGAACCATAATCTCCATCTATTGCTTTTGTATAGAATCCTGCAGCACCGAGTGTGTACTGTATGTATTTAACGTATTCATGCGTAGCCATAGTATTCCTTAATTAAGATGTTCTTGCTGTTCTCGTCAAAAATTCAGCTGGTATAATAACTTTTGAACCCAACTTTTGTTTTAGTTGCTGGAGGCTTAACGTACCGTAGTCAACTAGCATTTGTATGCCGCCATCTGATTTAGCTTTACCAATTTGAAGCTTATATTGACCTAGGCTATTTTTTGTTACAATGCCAGTATCATAAGATGTTCCTGCAATTGATCCATCTTTTAGCCAATATTTCCATACAGCGATTGTAAATGGTTCATATCCTGGACCAGCTAGCTGAATTCTATTCTGATTATAATAATCAAGACTGGTCGACTTGAAATCAGAGCTAGATGTCATTTGTGGAATGGTTTGCGCTGCTACTTCCGCAGATGTTGGTATTTTGTTTATTCTTTGCTCAATTCTGTCTGGCGACGCATAGATTGTTGGCGGATTTAACTGGTAATAATTTGAAATGTATAAAGAGCTAAGGTAGTCCCCTACCGCACGCGCATCCTCTATGGACAAGAATCTTTCAGTACCATCACCAGATGAATCCCATCCCTGCTTCCATATTCTTGTTTCGCCATGTATTTCAATGTCGCCCGTATAAGGGAATACGTTAGATGTTTCAGAAGTAGATTGAGCTCTTAGTAAATCATAATCATCGATAGCTGATTTTACAGAAGAAGTCTTTAAAGTTCTCAGCGCTGGCTCTGGAGTAATAACAGTAGTTCTAGTTCTCTTTATGGTGCCCATTAAATCATATGTTAATTCGCCATTTAGCTTAGTTTGGAAAACTGTCGGCTGATCAATTCCTTCATATGAAACAAAAGAAGACTTTAATCTAAACGAATACGAATGAAAACCAGAAGAAGGATTAAATCCACTTAGCAGCTGTCTACTTGAAGAACTATTTATAGGCCTTTCTAGCAAGGCGTATGGTCCCATCCCAGAAATAGGAGTAAGGGATCTTGAGTACTTTACGGTATATGCATACGCTGCAGCATTTGCTGGATGCGCAGTATTTCCAGTTGGTTCATTTATCTCATGTAAACTATAGGAAGATGGTATATTGACATTTGTCAAATCAGTGTCCGACAATTTATTTGCGTCTTTAATTAAGACATCAGGATTAGTTACTTCAATGAAAAAATCTACATCATTAACAGATATCTCTGACAAAATTGACACTTGTGTTGCTGGTAATTTTAATGACATTTTTTCTTTAAAATAATTAAATAAACTAGTATTGCTTGATGCTGCGTTCTTGGTTAGAACCCTGGCATACACCGATGTTGAAGGTGAAATTGGGGTTATTTCAAAATCATTTTTCTCAGAGTCATCCAGGGCGTCACTATACATAACCCATGATGAATTCCAGTCTGTAACAAAATTAGTTAAAGAAGATATGACGGAAGAAGATTGTTGCGATCTAGCCTTTGAATAAAGGGCATAAGAGATTGTATTGTACAGTAGTTTGAACGGCCCCTCTATGATTGCTGGCAGTACATTTTCTGTTTCAATATTTCCGGCGTGTGTACTTTCGTTGTTATCATTAACTGGTATTTCTGATCCTGACAACGAATATACCTTATTGCAATATTCCATCACAGGAAAGGTTGTAGCTATAATATTGCCCTTAGATAAATTATCCACAGCTGGAGAATACGATATGGCAGTACCTATAGTTTGTTGAGATCCTGTTGTTGGTCCAACCTTAACAAAACTATTGCCAGAAGTCGTATTGGAAAAATACTTATATGTCTTAGGATTTAAATCTCTCGTATATCTAGACCCAAATATACCATAATAAGTTTTTTCAAAAATGTTATCATTTATATCCCAGCCACCATTTTTATTGGAATCTATAATATAATTATCAGCATTCATCGATGCAGTGGTTGCCGATACTGACTCGGCCATTTGCAATTGTGAACCACAGAACAATCTTTGAGCATTGGGGCAATTGCTTAAGTCTAAGAATATAGTGCCAAACTTATTTGTGATGTAATCATTGATCTTTTGCGCCTGAAGTGGAGTAACTGAAAAATCTGGTGACCAAAAAATAATGTCGTACTGAGATAAGTCTTGCGTGCTGACGGTATCAATATTTGTAAGCCAGTACGCACTGGTGTTTTTGTTTTGTGTATTGGCTAATGGATTTTGAAAATTAAAGTTAGATAAGTTAAAGGGTGAATTTTGCAATCTATATATTGTGTACGGATTAATGTTTGAACTGCTAGTTTCGCCAGAGTATAGTATGCAAGAATTTACTGTTCTATTGGAACCAAAGTTTACCTCTGTTAAATTAAGAGCTCTTTTAACCCTGCCTATTATTCTCCAATTGAATACTTCATATGTTCTATAATCCTTAATGGCCTTGCTTGGCACTATCGCTTGATAGCCATTTTTGATTACATTAGATTGACCATATGTGTTTACGAATCTGTTGTCCACTTTTTTAATAGAAAAAATATTTGATCCAATATAATTTGGATCTATAACAAACGACTCTTCTGGTAGCTCCTTAAACATTGGGACCGAATTAATATTTTCGGTATACCTGAGCTGATGATTGTGTCTTTTTCCTTTTTCATCTACTTCAAATTTATTATAAATTAACTTTAGACCAACAGGTGTTGTAGCATCTAAGAAGACTAAAATTTTGTATGGAAGTTCGGAATCGTTTATATTATAATCAGTTTTAAATGGTTCCAATAATATTTTATACTTAGGCTTATTGGTGTCTTCGTCTACGTATTCTTTTCCATACTGATCTATAATCTTTATGCCAACTTCCGAAATACGTGCGCTATCAAGATAATCATTTAAGGTTATGACAGAAAAGACAGCTGGCAGTACAGTAAAGTATCTGCTGACATAATAATGATGAGCAAAATTATCACTATCTACTTGCAGAGGATCAACTTTTTGTGAAGATGTAATTTTATCCACAAATACATTGCTAACGCTTATGTTGTTATTTGAAATAATAGATGACCCATCTGGCCTTGTCAAAATGCCAAACTCGTCCGCATACATTAGTTCTGATTGACCAGAAAGTGGGATGCGATTTTCCAATATAGTCCCTGATAAATCAAATATTGTGACATTTTTTTCAGGAGAAATTGGATCTACATTAAACCAAGCTAGAACAGCGGAATCACTTGGGGCATTCTGGCCAATTTTAATTGATTTTTCATTATTGGAATCTGTCAAGTTAACAAATTTTTCCATCATTGTTCCTCATGATCCGGGTGAACTAACTCATAATCAGATATATGGTTTGGTGTTGAGCCAAAAATTCCCATTTGATATTGGTCATACTTTCTTAACGGCACCCATCTTGGCGGACTCCAATTCGGAGTTGCGCTACTATAAACAATAGTATTTGAATCGCTATGCTTATAAACAAAGTTAGGAGTTGCTATGATTTCTGAACCTTGCTGTTTATTTGAAGTATAAATATTAGGTAAGGGTGGGCTTAATTCTTGGTCATACTGAATTGTATCATAGGATTCATACCAATAAATAACATCTCCAGATATAGTAACGTCTTGTCCTGCATTAATTTCTTGATCTGCCAACAAAATGCTTTTAGCGTACTCTTCATTTGAAATATTTACTCTAGCAAACCAGTATCCCGGAGTCGCTGAGTCTTGCGCAGTTGCAATGTTCGCTATTTCCAATTTTCCATCCGAAGAAGTATACGTCGTATAGTCTGGTGTTGCTGCAAATAAATCTTTTAGCGTTCTAGCTTTATTCCAGGAAACGGGCAATACTTTGGGCCAAGGCTGATCATCCCAAACCACCTGTCCCACTATGGAGATACCCTGATCTGAGCCGGCGTTGATTATCAGAGAAGATGGGGCAGCTTTTAATCTTAGGATCTTGGGATCTGATATATTTACACCAAATGGCACTGATTTCACATAACCTTGACTCTGGCTATTTATGCCACCATATGGAGTTGCCGAACCAATTCCAGATACATATAAATTGCTTGACTCGTATACTTCTTCTCCGGTATACGAATATCTAATTATGGCTTTCCCTATTCCATTGTCATTTGTTGTGACATAAGCTGGTGTAGCTGAAACTATATCTCCATAAACGTAGAAGGTTTGACCAGGCTTGAAATTATTATTTTCATCGTAAGATATTATAGTTAGATACATCAAGTCATCTTGTGAATTGGATATATTTGCAGGAGACAATAATGTTTTGGCGGAACTAAATGGGTAGTCTGTTTTTGACACATAAATGAATCCTTCATCTATAGGATTGGTAGATGGGACTAAGGATAGATCTATGGAATGGGTATTGTCATTTAGCGAAGACTCATAGGTAATAGAGTAGATTTCACTTGCATTAGGAGTGGAGCTAAAGTAGATATTTGAATTATAGCTATCAGTATTCTCATCGTATACATTTTTATCAACATACCAGGCATTTTTTACATCGTAATTGACGGTGTATTTTCTTCCATAAACCGACGGTGTGGCCTCACTGAAGCAGCTGAGTTCATTTGTAGAGGTTGATAAATTGCTAAATAACTCAACTCCAGTATATGAGTCTTTAACTGAAATGTTTTCAACATTTTCATATGCTAGATAAATGGCATTGCTTACATTGCCATAAATATCTTCTGTATTATTAAATACAATATTACCCGGCGTTGCTGCGTCTTCGAAAAGAATATTTCTATAATTTTCTTCACCAACTGTCACCATTATCGGTGAGCCAGATCTAGGATACTGACTGAGTGGCAGAGAAAAGAATCTTCCTGTAGCAGAATCTGTGACAGGATTAGAGTATATGTAATATTCGTTTTCATCTAAATATAACCAACCCGTATGAAGTGCTGGATTATTTTGAACTACATCTTGGACATCTCTAGTAATTCTTACATCAACATCAACATTTTCGTTATTTGCAAATGCGCTAGTCAAACCTAGAATCAAAGAATTTTTGTTATTGACATATGGATCAATATATTGTGTTTCAGATATTAACTGTGCGTCCTTGACAATATAAGTGGTATCTGAATCTAACCCAAAAGAATCCTTAGATAAAGATATCTTCTTTAGAAAATCATCTGAATTAAAGAATATATTATTTGCTTCATCTGTACTTTCGTAAACATTTTCTAGAGAATCTATATAGCCACTAAATAGTTGAGGAGTAGTTTGAGATGTAAATGAACTGTATTTTGTAAAATAAATCGGATAAAAATTATTACTTGCCGACTCAAAAGTGAAATATGAAGGGGTTGCGTTATAGTTTATTGTAGCCGAGTCAAAGTATTCTGGCGTAGAAATTTCTACATTTGAAGAATTATATGTTTTATAGCTTATATTTGGAGAGGAAGGAACTAGATATCTTTCATTATCATCCGGATTTATAACTGCTCCACCATAAATATCGCTTATTAAAGTGTCACCATTAAAATAGGTTAATCCAAGAGGTTTAACGTTATCAATATGTATGTATTGCGGTGTTGCTTCCGGAGGAATAATTAATCTATTTACCAAACCATCTATTTGCATAGAATAATTTTGGGTGCCAGATTCAGTTAAATCATTATTATTGTTCAAGTAAAAAGAAGAAGTAATTGTTTGTGTATTAAAACTTTCTACTTTTGTCTCATATACTGTTGAGCCTATTCTAATGCTAGCGTCTCTGTAAGAGAATTGAGTTGGTGACGCCAATTCTGTGGACTGACCATAAGATGGATTGGCGTACCAAGTTGTATTGGGAGTAGATCTAGTGAAGGCAACACGGTAATTTGCCGTAGCCAAAGACGCATCATATGACTGAGTAATATGATTCCATCCTCCATTTGAAAAGACTATTTTAACAGAATCTACATCATCAAAATTAATTGTGTTTACACTAGGAGAACTAGAGGCATTGTAGTAGATATTGTTATATGTCTTATCTCTAAACTGCAAAGAAGATAACGTGTATCCGTCATCATTGAATATTCTAATTAAATTATATTCTGGACTAGCAGGATGATTTTGTGGCAATCTATTTCCAACATAGAAATCATCTCTATCTAGATAGTTTAAATTAACATAGAATGTAGACGGTGTGGCATAGAAGTTGTGAGTGGCCATTGATATTTCGTATGTTAAGCCGACTCCAACATCTTGAGAAACTCCAGATTTTCTTCTTCCAGCTTCATAATCTGGAACTCTCTTTAAATAAGAAAGATACCATGAGTAATCAACTTTTATCGGAGCATATACCTCTTCAATCCCATCTATGTAAACACCGGAAATGGATGCATAACCAGAAAAAGATGTTGTAGCTTTTTCTTCTGCTTCCAGTATTAATTTAGCGTCAGCATAGTCGCCAACGCCTGGTTGGTAATATTGTGGTGATGCACTAGTTTCGACATCGTATATTGCAGGGATTGAAGATATTCCTTCTCCGTCTGCTCCGCCGTAATCCCAATAGCCCTCTTCCCATCTTACGTAGCCAATATTTGACGGGTATCTTTCATTTATGCTTTCAATCAAATCAACAAATGGCTTTAAAGGTTTGCCAGAAGGAGTGAACCATGGAGTCGTTTTTTCCATGTCAGAAATTTCAATAACATCCGGAGTGGCGCCAATATAATTAGAATCTGGCTCAACACCATAGGCCTTCCAAATGTCTAGCTCTCTTCTTACCGTTCTCTTGAATCCATCTATATGCGCTGCTGGATAGTTTAAAGCTACGTCAAGAATTCTCTTTTTGTATCTCGCATTAGTTTCTAACAGAAGTCTGGGAAGACCTACTTTTGCACCGAACTCATCAAAGTTATTTGGAACATGCAGGGGATACTGATCGTATTCAACATCATTGATTGTTAATGATGAAAACTCTCGCATACATATTATTTGTTTATTCGTCTGACTGTAATAATATACATAATCAGTCAATTGAGACTTATAAAAAGAAGCTAGACTATCCATCTGTATTAACGGAACATCATCGCCTAAAACTTTTAGAATATTAACAGGAACATCGTAAGACACATATGCCCAAGCCAGCATGTTTTCATCTGCGCTTGATATATAGTGGTTGATGTCATATAGGTTTAATTCGTTATCAAAGTTATCAAGAGACTCTTGGACAAGAGCTGTTAAAAATTTTCCAGCGGTAGAGCTGGGGACAAACAAGGACGGAGTTGCTGGATTTTCTGAATCCGCAAACATATCTGTCCATGTTGGGAATCTCTTTAGAATATTTCTTGCATGTTCAGACGCTACAGGGGCAATTGGGTCATGTATACCAATTTCCAAATAAAATAAAAGACCTAAATCCCTAGTATCTAAAGTTTCAGTGAATATTTCTAACTCTATTTTTATCCAAGGTTTGCAGTCTCTAACAAAGATGACATTTGAATCAAAAGACAGAATCGACTTTAACCACGGACCATCTTCCGAATCTGATTCATACATCTGAAGATTAAAAGTTGGGACTTCTGTTCCAGGAAGATTGGTGAATAAATGCTTGTAGGCTAGAACGTCTATCTTGGATGTTGTGTCTATGAATCTCAAAAGAGATGGTGTGGCGTCGTCATAAACGATTTCACCGATATCCGTTACGTATACTGCATTGTCTGATAGCGGCGTTGCAACGTCGCCGTTATAAGATGGGGAAGTGAGCTCAAGTCCAACATAGGTATTATCACCTATTGTATTGAGGCCATACCTTGATCTGACATAAGAATAATTGGTGAAAGAGCTATTTTTGTATAGGTTTATAGCACTACTTGTCCACGTGTTGCCAGACTTATTGAAGTCCCCACTTTTTAAAAGTAACAAATACTGCTTCATCAATTATCCTTAAATATTAATTTGTAAATTAATAATTTGTTCCACCCATTATAACAGAACTAATGTTTATTGCGCCTGCTACTGGATATTTTTTAACTGTATCTAACGAAAAATCAACGAGTGGCATATTTGAGCCGTCCGCAAGCATTGCGCTTATATAGCAGCTGCGAATATAATCTGATGATAATTTAATTTGTCTTTCAATCTCTGACATAGAAACCATATCGCCTACAGTAAGCGAATTCAAGTATCTCTTCACAAAGAGCGATGCTTGGTTTCTGACTCCGCTAGCCAGATTTTCACTCAAGCCCATCGGCAAAGTAATGGTAGCCTCTATGTTGATGCTAACTCTTTCTGCAATTCTGACATTAAATCTAACACCAATTGGCTTTACTGCACTTACTGCAACCATAACTCTTTGAGGAAGATTAGACATATCAGTAGCTGTTTCTGGCACGATTATTACGTCACAGGAGCCAACGCCATACGTGCCCTCTCTAATCCTAACGTCTCTAACCCCTCTGACAGCTAGGGCAGCAAATCTTACGGACTCAACTGTGCCAGGTGCCTTAGCCTTTATGGAAGCTATAATTCTTCTTCTAAAATTAGTGTCTGACTCTGCGCTTGTGTTGGAATATACTTCTTTGGGGTTTGAACAAAATATAATTACTCCTGCGGGAGAAAATGCATTATGTTTAGTAAGCGTACTTACGGGCGCTACATAGGCATTGTCAGTAAAGTTAGGGTCAACTCTTCCGTAAGCTCTGGTGGACCCTCTGCCTATGATTACATCTCCAGCTAGCTTATAGGTATATTGTTTTGTAATAAAATTAGAGACATCATTATAAACCAAAGTGCCTGATGGTATAGTGACATCGGAACTATGTGGCTTGTCTATAAAAAACTGAATATTAAAAGATTCACGATCTTGACTTGAATAATCGCTAATATTTCTTCTAGTTATGCCATATAAATCGCCTATTAAGTCAAGGTTGCGACCCGATGCTGTCATTAGATCACCTTGAGTAAGGTTGAATCTTAATGCCTCATAAAGATCGGAAACTTCACTAGTGAAAGCTTCCGCAAACGCTCTAGCTATAGAGCCGGGGTAGACAGCGGATATGCCTGCATTTTTTTGTAAGCCGTTTAAAACATTAACTAATATATCAGCTTTATTTTTTATTCCATATATTGGCATTATTATACTCCTAAAGTTTGACTAACAGAAAGAATTATTGGCTCATTAATATCGGATATTATATGAATATCAAATCTAATCACATCTCTGCTAGTTGGTACTGCCTTAATTTGAATACCCCTACCCTTAAAAAGGCCTTCCTTTTGAATGCCAGCCATTATCAATGCCTTACCAAACTCAGCCGTTTCTTTTGTTTGCGGTAAGCCATAAAGCCTAGATAAGTCGACGCCAAGCTGAGGATATATATAGAAGTCTCCAGGCTCAGTCATTATTCTTAAGTAAATTTGCTGGACATCTTCATGCATAGAGGAGGGAGCTAGGGCAATATCTTTATTGCCATCTAACATAAAGTCTCCATTTAGCGTTAAATACAAATCACTCATTTGTTTCCTTTAAGGCGAGGCTGTGCGCCTCCTCAAAACTATTTCCACTTTTCATTAGTTCGACCATTAGCAATATGTGTTCTTTTGAGTGATCAGTTTGATATATTTCAAGCAGCCCTATTTGCTCATCGGTCAACCCAGTTAAATCATACTCTGACTCATATGTTTGCTGAACTTGCTCTTGCTTACTGGCAAAACCAAACTCGCCTATTATAGTAATGGGAGTTTGAGTTTCTTGATCCGCATACTCTTCTATGCCATTTAAATAGTAAGCTATGCCATTTGTAGCTGAATGAATATTTTTATGATTAATTTTAACAAGAGTTGGCTCTATGTAGGAAGTTGCGCAGTAATTAAAGTTGTAGCTATTCCATCTTAAGCCATCTTCTTTTGTAAAAAATCTAACAGAATCTCCAAATAAAGAAATTGATTTAGATTTTGCGCTTATAACAATACCTACGCCAGGTGCTGCAAAGATCTCTATGTCGCCACGATCATTAAGTCTAATAAAACTTGACAAATCAGGGTGGGTTAAACCAACTTCTCTTTCTGAAAATTCTTTTCTCTTTCTAATTTCAGCGCCTATTGGAATAGTCGGCTGCTGATAATTATCTCTTTCGATTGACTCTTTACTCATGAGCAGACCATAAAATTGGGTATTCCAGTGTTAACAGTATTGTAATATCTATAGCTGCCCATATTTCCCGCATCGTTGTAGAAATTTATAATATATGGCTTAGCTTCATTGTTGTCGCGAAATCCTACTAGGCACCTGTTTCCTGGTGTTGGGGCGACAGATTGAACACCATTGGTTACTGGACAAACTACGTTTTTTATAACATTACCAATATTCTGGGAGTACTGGTCTTCAAGTATTACAACGGCTGTGTTTTGACGCTTATCATAAGATGCAATGACTCCGGGCCTACTTCTGGCCTTTTGCATTTCCGTTACATCTATTTGGTCTTGTATTTTTTTGTC